>PVBE012634417.1_pt1 | contig 11471 bp, 10 predicted proteins | sample 1631181 | NCBI WGS metagenome assembly PVBE01 (sample SAMN08397723, study PRJNA350692) | Marine metagenome, whole genome shotgun sequencing project. | isolation source: water | place: Pacific Ocean | collected 2012-04 | reverse complement strand
TTTTTGCCCATGCTTGATAAACTGTTCCTAACTCTAATTGATAACGTGATAATTTTTGTTGATATTCCTGAACTTCTTTAGATACATTGGCCTGATAATTCTGAAGTTCGGCAGAATACTTCTGTAATTTTTGACCTTCTTCAGTGCTTTCTAACTGGGCATCTTGTATATCTTTTTGTAATTTTGCCTGATACTCAACATTATCATCATTAAACCTATTTAAAGAATCCTGTACTTGATTGCTTACTTCCTGCAACTTAGCCTGAGCTAACTCTACATCCTCATCAGTATCAATATAGGTATCAATTTGACTATACGAAGGGCCAACATAAGTAGGCGCAGTGCCAGTGATTGTTACGCTGGCGGCGCTTATCGAAGGCACTGATGGAGCTACAGCATTTACGGCTAAAGCTCCCGGGTCACTATCTGGGAAATCACCTATTGCCCAATAATCATTAAAAGCAGTTTGGGATGATAAAGTAGGCTTAAGATATGTTGGTGCAGTACCTGTAATTGTCACAGATTGTGCTGATAGGGATGGCGCTGTAGGGGTAACAGGTAATGTTAAATCACCCACAGTTGCCATACTTGGAATAATAAGTATTGGTATTGATGGGAACGTAATGTCAGATGGTAAATCCGAAGTCTTATTACCCATTGCGTTTTGTAACGACTTCATAGATGCATATAAAGGTACTAAATACTCAGCTTCATCTGGAAAACCCCCAAGCTTGACAACATTTCCGCCTGTTGTTTCGGCTGGGTCAGCTGAAACGCCATCTACTTCAAAAGTATTTGCGTCCAATCTTGTAACAGTTCCTGTCATTCCATTTATTTCAATCATTTCTGTAAAATTAGATAATTTCACTATATCACCAGTAGATAAACCATGGCTTGATTTAGTAAACACAGTAGGGTCAACAGCTGTTGCTGTAACACCAGTCAAACTTGTTGCTCCAATCAAAGAATCCCCATAGTCTACAGATGGATACTGTACTTCTGAATATGTACATGAACCGCCAGCAGGTAAAACATCAATTGTATTGTTTTCAACATAAAACACAGGGTCTGTAACAGTAGCATAGTTCATATCGTCAGAGTCAGAATATTTCCCCTTATACATAGCTAGAATACTGCGACATGGTTGACTAATATCGCCATCACTTCTTAATACATGAAGAACCTTACCAGTATTCAGCGTACTTGCTGAACCAGAAGTAAAACCAACTGAAGATGTACACAATGGTAGAAGACCCTCTGGCAACAGATTTATAACTTCCTTAGCGCCATCTGTAAGAAACTGCGTCAATTCTGTTTGAGTGGGAGCACTACTGCCATCTATTGAAAGACCTGTAAGTCCTTCTACCTGTGCTTCAAAAGTAGCCATTATTTCCTCTTCTTACAGTTCAATTAAAATATAGTCTATATCACAAGCTGCTGTATTAGCTCTAGCAAAAACAGTACCAGCACATCGAAATAGTGCAATCTCACCTGCTTTCAATTTAGCAGTATACTCCCCAGTCAGTCCAACCTCTACATAATTAGTACTATCTAGATTCTTAATAAGAAGATAGCCCTGCGTACCGCCATCTATAGATTGCAATGCCTCTTCTGATGTACCAACTTCTTGAATATTGCGAATAACATTATCTCCTGCAACATCAACCCAGATAGACTCTTTTTCTTCTATAATGCGACCATTTTTATTATATCTAAGGTCTACTTGCAATCTTAATTCATTAGCCATTATTTCTCCTATTTATACCCTCAATATCTTTTTCCACAGTTGTAGTACTAAATTCCATATCAGTTCTATACCCACGTTCAGTTCTCATGAATACATATGGGACAGATTTATTGTTCACGATACATTCGGAGCATTTTCCACCCTTATAGTAGCCATGTTTACTGCATATTCCTGAGATTCTCATAGAGGTGGAAGAGAGTTTGACCTCGCAACCACCTAATTGGATTTTTGGGAACGCCCTTTATCGACATCCCCAACAGTATCCTAAAACTGTTAATCCTTATTTATTCGGATTAGCTTATAGTAATGTGTGCTACATCATGTGCTGTCGCTTTTGCATGAAAATAGCTTCCATCACAAAAGAGTTCAACACAATCACCAAGTTGAGCACCACTAATGAATACAATCTCATCAACTGCTGCTTCTGCGGAAGAACCTGAACCACCATCTCCACCTGATGTGTATCCAACTATGGTATCTTCATCCGTATTATTAGCTATTGTTACAGCATTAGCTGCAACAACAGTTAATATAAACTTAGCATTCCAACCTTGGTCAACTTCACTGGCTTTAGGAAGAGTAATTTCATAAGCACTAGCTTGATTTACTCCAAATACTTTTCCTGAGTCAGCAGAATCTAATGTCCTAGCTGCAGATATTTCTTCAAACTTGGCATTAAGACCTACACTACTTGCACTACTATTGTTATTCAAATAGTCACTTCTCATTATGCCACCGCCTCTTCAAAGACAAACAACGCATGAGTTTCAGGTAATGAAACCTCAAGACCTGCTTCTGTAAGAATTAAATCCTTACGCAAGTCTTCATCAGCTGCCTGTACATTAGTTTCTATTGAAGTGTCACGATTTACACCATTACCAACAAGAGGACGATAAGATACATGGTCAAGGTCAACCATACAGCAAAATTCACTAGACAAGCCTCTAAATAAAGGCTCTCTTACTAGTGATAAATCACCATGAACGGTTTCAATCTTCATTATCTTATGACCGAATGTTCCCTGACTTCTCTCAAAGTTATATGGAGCCTTGCTACTCAATGTATCACCAATGAATCCAACGCCATCACCTAACTTATTAAAAAGAGAAATAACAGGTAAACTACACAAAGCAAGCTTAACTGTGCTTCCACCTCTAGCTGGGTCAAAAACAACCTCTAAGTCTCGAAGCAAAACATCATATGTTAAACTTGCAGCAGCAACTGTTTTCAAGTATGCTTGACCTTCAGTATAAACTAATTGCGTACTATCAGCAGCAGTTTGAGATTGTCCGTTAGCAATAATATGACCAGCTATGCCTTCGGTGTAATTAATACCTCCAGAAGACGCACGCTGACCAAACAACATTGCACGTTCAATATCAACCTTATGTTCGCGTAGTTTTAAATTCCACATCCTTTGCCATTCATCAGCATAACCCTTGTAAACTGTTGCCCTTGCAGTATTTGACATCTCACAAGCTGTCTTAAAGATTTGAGTATATCCATAATCATGGTCAAGCTCTTGAGAGAAAGTATCTGGAGCACCAGAACCTTCTGCATAAGCAGTTCCAATTACCTGCATCCTACCTTCCATTGAAGCAGCATTGACATAAGCCGCAGGGTCAGCATCTGAACCTGGGTTAGTCAGCCATTTAATATCAATAGACGTGGATGAATTAATTGCTGTAATCACGGCATTCGCATGGTTAGGCGCACCACTTTCACCCTGAATAGAGGAAACTTGTACGACCATACCTTTGATTAACCAAGATTGAGCTGAAGATAAAGTAGCTGTTACAGTTGCACCAACGCTTACTGCTGCAAGGTTAGTTGAAGTTGTAAAACTTCTATCAGTCCATTGCATTGCACTTCTATCTTCAAGGAATCGGAATTGAGGGTCTGTTGTTGGCACTTTTCCTACTTTGGAAAGGTAAACGAAAAACGGAGACTCTTCTGGTGCTAACTCTGCTACTCTATCACTAAAGTCATATAATCGTCTTGAACCTTTAGCAAGAGATAGCGCAGTTTGACTACCAGGAGTACCGACATTTACAATCCCAGAATTAAAATTAGCCATTTAGACTTCTCCTTATTGTTATTTATTATAAAACACTACTTCGACTTCCAGCGCCTACAATACTTTCCCATACCTTATCCTTATCACTCTTTTGGACACCACCAATACTAGGTGTTGCTCCAGCAGATTGAGGACCACTCTTAGTTTTCCGTACAGCATCGAGAGCATTCTGAGAATCAACATGTTTCCCACTGTTCTCCTTCCATAACTTAATCAGCGAATTCGTATCAATCTTATCTTTTGGCTGTGCTACAAAATCCAAAAACTCTCCAACTTCTTCATCGTTGAGTTTATGAACTCCCTTTAGCTCACCTACAAAGTTTCGTAATGCGGATTCTTGCTGAATCTGAGTCATTTGTTGCTGTACAGCTTCCCCTACGAGCTTATGTTCCTGCGACATGCGGAACTTATAAGATTCTGATTCGGGTTTATAGTATGCGTCCCAAGGGTTGAACTCGTCGTAACTTAGTGCGCTGTTTTGAGAAGATGTGCCTTCTTGACCACCAGAAACAATCCATTCTTGCATTTTCTGTACGAGTTCTGGATTGTCTTGCAAATAATTACCAAGCTGTTCAAACTGTTTAGTATCTGCGAGCTTTTGAGCCACAGAATCCAACTCCGCTTGTCTTTTATCTGCAATAGACTGAAACTTTTTTGCCTCAATCTCCCAATCCATTTCATTTTCAACCGTTTCATCTTCATTTTCTGTAAATGTCGGTTCTTGTACATCTAATACGTTAGGTTTATTACTAACATCTAAAACATCATCTATCATTTGGTCTGCCATTTTGCTTTCTCCTTTTGCAATGTGTTATTGGCGAGCCTGACTGCTTTCGTTTATGACATCTTTAGTCAACGACTTCAATCTCTCACCTTCGACCTTCACTGCTCCTACAAGCTTACCTACTTGTACTTTTCTATCAGCTTCGGCGTCCGAAAGGACTTCAAAGAGCCTGCTTTTGAATTTCTCCACCTGCACTCTCTTTTTATCCGATATAGACTCCCTTGTTGTTGATTGCAGTTGTCCCTGCAAAGACTTAATCTGTTGCTGTGCTTGTTGTAAGGCGGAACCAAGCTGTGCAACCTGACTTTTTCTTTGAATGACTCCCTGCTTATCAAAAATATCTGGAAACTTCTTCAACACTTCAATATTATCAATAATCCCCATCTGGAATGCTTGCATGTATACATCAAGCTCTGCCCATTTACTTGAGGGGAGTGTAGAACCTGGCTCTACTCTGATATCGTGCTGACCCAGATTAAATTTATCCTTCTTAATATCTGTAATTGTATTTGTCACATCATCATAAAAATTTACCATGACCTCATCCATGTCATTATTAGGCTGAGCAAGTCTAAACATCTTCTCAAATGTATAGTGTCCCTTGCTAATCTGATATGCAACCCGCCCTGCTCTATCTAAACTAAATTGAACATCTCTCAATTTAGACTTAGGCCGTTCAGCTCCAGCAGATAACATAGCTTGAGTTCCACGTACAGTCTCAGGTGCTTGACCTGAAAATCCATGCATCATTTCTGGAAGCCCAAATGTAAAGTCTATATAAAACTCACACTGCTGAATAAGTCTATAAAACTCACCAGCAAGTGGTTGCGGCTGTGGAAAATGCGGTTCGCCTGCACTTGAATCACCTTCAATAACAGCATTTGGATTAGCCCACCTCTGTTCAAGGTCTTCCATTCCATTTAGTGCAAATCCCACAGGCACAATCAACTTGAGACCAGCGGAGCTTTGAGCGTGAGACAATACTAATGACCATAATTTATTCAATAATCTTTGTATGGGGCGAGCCCTTGAAATATCAGACTTGGGATATGGAGTTCCAGTCCATATATTCGGGAATGAAACAAGCGGATAAATATCCGTACTCATTATATCCTCGTATAAAAATATTTGTCCTATAGATGCGCTTACAGCAACCCTATCTTGCCATATTTCTTCAAAGTCAAGCAATCCACGCTCAAATATACCTGGATTCTCCTGTAAGAACAGAGCAAACATCTCCTCATCAAATAACATCTCCTTACCTGATGCCTGTTCTACCACACGATAGAATGGAACTTTAACTTTATAAAAGCGCTCCAAAATCTGATAGCGCTGGTGCTCACCAAAATCTAAATCTTTTACCTCTGCAGGTGTAAATATCCGTTGTGTATTACTCTGCATTGATGTTGGCATGTCTTCTTCTGAATATGTATCTATCTCCTCTATAATACCAGGTATTGGTTCTCCAGTCTCCTGGTCAATCTGCTCTCCCAATTCGGGGTAGAGGCTGATTACACGCTCCTTAGTTATTATAGTTGATAAAATGACATTATCCGCATCGTCATACCATCTATCACGGCTAGATGGCGGTACATATACCCTAAACGGACTAATATAAGTGAGCTTTACGTCGCCTCTACCAAAATCTGAATTACGGTCAACATAAATATATAAATACCCTAATCCCGTAGTACTGTAGTCATGAATAGCCTGCCTAAGCTTTTCATCCCCATCAGAAATATCCCATACATAACCAAGGATTGTTCGCCACACCTTGGACATTTTAACGTCCGAATCTTCTCTTGGAGCGGGATTAAATATAGGAGAACGGGATGTTAGTACAGACTTTAATTTTTCAATCGCTGGTCCGCATCTATCCATAGGTACTGCTGCCTGATTGCGTGAAGCCAGCTCATCTTCTTCACTTGCCGTAAAGTGATTACCAAGCGCAAAATCAAGGTCAGTACGTGCCTCAGTGTCCCATTGGGAGCGAGCGTCACGATAGCGCCTATACAGCTCTTGGTTAAGTTTTGCTCTCGGGTCTATTTCTAATGCCATTATCTTTAATGAGAATCAATCTCATTTATGGGTACAATATACGAAATATTTTTAACATTGTCAAGGGTTTTTTTACCTTTTTTTTATTTTTCTGCATTTTTCTTACATTTGGCGTGCGCCGGTAAGCCAATTATACTTCTTTTTGGCTAATTTTGTTCTTTTCCTGATTATATTGGGAAAGTCATCTTCGCTTATACTATCACTTCTTGGCGCCTTAGCATAATGGTTAGCACAGAACAATGCATCCATACAGTCGTCATGTCTTGCCCGAGGATGTTCAAAAAATTCATTTACTAGTTCTGTCATGTCTTCCTTAATGTAGAGTTTCTTTGAATTAACAATCCAGCCCAAACCATTCTCAAGTCTATCTTCCTTAGCTACTCTATGCGGATACTTAATCCCCTTCATAATGCCAGGTATAAGTCTTCTGTCTGTGGCAGCAATACGTTCTGCCATATCTCTCACAACCTCTTGTGCTGCTATATTCTCAATAGTCACACGTCTAACTGGTACATATTTCCTTGCTATTTCTACTATCTTTGGTGCTACGTCAAAAGTAGGGATTCGTTCACGAAAATATTCAAGTACATATCGTTTGCCCTCAGAATCTATCCCCATAACAAGTATCACCTGAAAATCTGAACCAGGTTTATCTCTTGCTGCTATATCAACTCCCATGTAAACATGGAGTGGAATAACACGTCCATATGAACGCAGGTACGGAAATCCATCTTGCACGAAAAACTCTCCATGATACTTCTGTATTCTATCTATCTTGAATACTGCTGATGTTAAATCTCTCGCATCATTCATGTACTCCTGAGCAAACTTATCAGGTTTATCCCTAAACTCACCTTGCAGCTTAGCCTTAAGCTTTTTTACTGGAAACTGTTCAGGCCATAAGGGTTCACCGTCCATTGTGCCGTCACTAGTAGCCCCTATAAAAAGAGACATCCCAAGGATACTCTTTCTTATTTTTTGCAGATTCTCTATAACCATCATAAATTGACTGTAGAAAGCTATCATAATGCACAATAGTCCCTTGCAACCATATCCACCCTTCACGCCCTACAGATTCTTCTAGTGCTGGATATATAGCAGACATGACCCAACTTTTGATTTCATCTCTACGGGCAGGAGTTTTAGTATTTAACTCTGACTCAAAATCGTCCAGTACAATTCCCGTATAACGTGTATCAATCTCTGTACGCCCTCGTAAGCGCTGTGTAGTACCTTTCGCAATTATTCTATCTCCCTTTGCTGTAATAATATCCTTTTCAGTCCATTTCTTTCCATGTGCGCTACCATCCAAGTCTCCAAAGTAATATTTTATCGCTGAGTTCATTTCCAAATGATATTTAATATATTTAAGATGGTCAATAGCTTGCCCCTGTTCTTCTCCTATCCAAGCTATAAACTCTTTACGTCCCGCTTCTCCGAAACAAATCTTATGTAAGATTGCAGCTTTAGCAAGAACACTCTTTGCAAAGCCTCTAGGCATTATAGTACATACCCTTCCACCTGGTTTAGTACTAGTTAACTTTTTACCGATTTCATGATGAAACGGAGGAGATTCGCTTTTATGTAAGAAATCATTAGGAAGAAAGACCTTACCAAAATAAATAAGGTCTTTATACGCTTTTGCTAAAATTTTTTCTCTATTTGCGCTATTTTTTGCGCTTTCACCCATGTTTCTTCGCCCTTAAAAGATTAATCATTTTCTTTGCACTTGCTATAGACTTTGCAGCAGCTTTCTTCTTCCAACTGCCACCCTTCTTGATATAAACAATTTTTCCCACTCTTTTGTACGGCACTATGTTTCACCTCTTACTGTAGACTTAAAATCCCCTATTAACATCAATTCGCCCTCAAGGTCGTACATACTGTTGCATATATTACACTTCCAGCCCATTGGGTTCCCAAACATCCCAAACATGGGCTCTTGGTCTACTTTGCCCAGCTCCCTATCACAAACAACACATGTGTTATCCGGCGGGCCCTTAAAGACTAAATTATCCGCTATCAACACTGGCTTTGATTTTTTTGACTTCTGCACCACCACCCGCCTCGATTTCTGCAATTTGTTCTTTTGTAAATCCCTGAAATAGCGTAATAGACTCTGATTTCTTTTCTTGCTTCGGACTAACACCAAACAGTCCAAGTAGATATTCTATTGCTCTCAAACGTGTAGCATCGGAATCTGCACTACCTGCAATTTCATTTGCAGATTTAATTAATTCTGTTTTAGAAACACCAGCATTATCCAGCAAACCTTCTATCTCTTGTCGTATGGCCCCCTGCACACGCTCCGTTTTCATTAACTTTTGTCCCATTAGCGTAGCATACGGCTTTTTATTCGTAGGGAATGCTTTAATATATGCATCATTCGGTGGTAATCCTCTTGCAACGTACCATGCAAACATTTGCTCCCCACGTGTAGGCTCTGTCCTTTTATTGTGTATCTCACTCTTTTTTCTATTGGAAAAGCTCCATATGTTATCTACGATATCTCCACGTATCTCAACTGCTGGTGTTTGCAGGAATGTACCAAAAAGCGTTCTAATGTATGGAATACGTCTATCCATCCTATTTGGTTGCATTGAACCCTTATAAAGCACTTGGCACACTTGTTCATCATCTGTCAGAACCCAGTCATCTTCTTCCGCTTCACGCCAATTCTTGACAACTGCATCACCATTTCCCGCATGCTTAGCAAACTCGCTGATGCTGTCATATACTTTGCATACAACATCATTTATTGCTCTTTCCTTCATCCAGGCTATTACTCCCAACCACGATTATTTAATCTCCGTTCCACTTCCCTCCGAATAGCCTGCTTACCAACTCGTGCATATGCGTTCCTCCTATTTACAGGGGTTGTACGATTGGTGTATTATAGCGCTCAATCTTTTTATGAAGCCTTTCAAGTATGCGTACATCAGCAATATTATGCTTTACGATATATTCTAACGCATTCTCGTCTCCATACTTAGCCCTATTCCAAATCTTTGGCTTAAGTCTAGTCTTTCCCTTAATCCCGAAAAACTCGCATGCAGAGTCCAAACTGTTAGAATGAAGCTTAAATAGCCTTCTAACTTGATAGTAGATGTCTTTATGCTGCATTTCACGATAATGGGGGAATGCTATGCCGTGAGCACAAGCTCTAGTACGAGTGTATCTAATATCAAAATTCGTACCATAAAATGTGCATAAGACATCATATTGGCGCATTGCGTCCATTAACTCCTCTACAAGCCTTGCATCCATTAATCCAGAGTTAATATCCTCTTTATGAATTACACTATGCAATACTTCATTCTCATCACGAGTCTTTATAGCCCATGAAAGCATAATAGAGAAATTTCCTACAAGCCCTGAAGCCTCTATGTCGAAATACCCTATTTTCTTTCCATGTCCTGTTTTGTACCTTTCAGGCTTACGCAAGGGCATTGTCTCTATTTTGCTCTTAACTGCCTTGTATGTACGATTGTATCCAGAATTAATTAACTCTTGATACAACACATAGACACTTTTAGCCGTAGTCTCGAACTGAGAAAGTATCTTTATTTCATCATCTGACCATTTAATGCTCATTTTAGCTCCCTTATCTTTTCTACCCATGTTGTAGGTACTGCAAATACTGAGCCATATTTTCCATGTGAGCGTCCTTCTTCTATTCTCTTTACGTCTTGAGCAAATGCCATATAGCCATTTTTCTCTCCAACGTAAAATCCGACAGTCTCTATTCTGAAGCCATTAGTCATAACATCCAAAATATCATCTTCATCTGACCATCCACTGCTTTGATATGCATCATGCCAACAGACTGCATACTTTGTATCTTTTTTTAGTTTCCTTCGTTTATCCATTGTACTCCTCTATCATTTGAACTGTGAGAGCATAGCCGGCGCAATCTACTAAATTATCTCTGTTGTGGACATTACATTCACGACTAAGCTTAATCGCTATCATGCAAAGCCCAACTTGCTGTGGAGAGATGTTAGTCCCAAGAATAGCTGACCACATTTTAGCACTACGAGTAAAATCAATAATCGGATGCCCATAATTCTTGCCCCTGTCACCGTTCACAAGCCTTTGAGCTTCTTCGAGAATTGATTGTTCTTTTTCTACCATTTCAAATTTAGTCATGCTGAAACCCCAGGTAGTACAATATTTTTGAAATAGACACATTTATCAGCAATACAAGCTTTTTTATGGAAATCTTCGTCAACCCAGAAATTCAGCCGCCCTTCTTCGTTCCTGGAAAACATAACACCATCACACATACCACGTTTCCGCCCTTTCCCGTAGTTTGAACAATGCTTGGTTGCCACTTTCTTGTCTGCTTTCATTTTTCTATACGTAAATATACGCCAAAAAAATGATAATTGCAAGAACTTTTTAAAAAAAAATAAAAAACAGGTAAATTCCCCCCTTCCCCCCCTTTTCCCCCCCTTCCCCTTCCCCCTTCACACTACCCCTAACCCCTACCCCCCTATAATCCCCCCTTCCCCGGCTAATATCTAACCAAAACTAAACAAACCAACCAAACATAGCTAAACTTACCTGAAATGTAGCATAAGCTAAGGTAAAAAGGCAAATTAGAAAAAATTTTGCCAATATTTTGAGGTAATTAGCAAACTTGTATTAAGGATTTTGTCTGTGATTGCTTTAAATTGCTTGAAAAATTGCAGGAAATTGCGTAAATTAGCAAAATAGGACAGCAATGCGTGTGGTTCATCCACACTCCGAGCTACTCCCTCGCCTGCTTTCCAAGCTTGGGCAGATTTCGTTGAAAAGCATTA
>PVBE012469908.1_pt1 | contig 11471 bp, 9 predicted proteins | sample 1631181 | NCBI WGS metagenome assembly PVBE01 (sample SAMN08397723, study PRJNA350692) | Marine metagenome, whole genome shotgun sequencing project. | isolation source: water | place: Pacific Ocean | collected 2012-04 | reverse complement strand
CGTTCAGCAGCTTGATGGCTACCGACAGGCCGAGTTCGCGGTCTTCTACCTGGAAGACATTGGCTGTTCCGCCCTCGCCTATCGGCCTCCAATCAACGAACCGCTCTGGATGGCCCGTCGTGGTCAAAGATAGCTCCCTATATCTTGTCGCCCCTCGCCCGCCAGGTAAGGCAACGCGTCCCCATAGGCCAAGGTCGACCCGCCGTCTGGTTCGTAGAGCCAGCGACTAAGAAGCCACATGGGTAGCGGTAGCAGCTCCAACGGCAGAGCAATAGCCGCCAGCATCGTGAACTTCGTCACCCTCGGTGACATAGTTTACCCGGCTGAAGTTGTTGTTCCAGGTAGCGACGGCCGTGGCCGACGACGAGTAGAGGATGGAATGCGGATTGGCGCCGGTCGAGACAACATTGCCACTGTTGTCTAATTCCTCGGCCTTGATGCAAAACACGGCATCTCCGGACGCAGGCCCGGCGGTCGCTAGAATGGCCGAAACCGTATACTGAAAGCCATGATCACCCGCTAGTTTTACAGCCGGGATCAGCTTTGCTAAATTCTTGGCCGGCGCAGTGCTGGGGTGCAGCGCAAAGGTGTCGACCACGGTCGCGGCGTCCGCGCCGTGCAAGCCACGCGACTCGGCGTAGCCTATAAGATTCTTGTGAAGACGGCCCGCCATCTCGATGCCTTCGGTGGCGCTGGCATTGCGCACATAAGTAAACAACTGGGGAAGACCGATCGCCGCGAGAATACCAATAATCGCCACCACGACCATCAGTTCGACCAGCGTAAAGCCCCCTTCCTGGCTGCGCCGCCCCTTCCTCGATGTTTCAAAGTGATACATCTTCCCTTCCTTTCTAACCCCTCAACTGTCTCACCGTTCACTTGGCGCGCGGCCTACAAGGCCTCCATTTTTGTTAATTGGAGGTGACGAACGATACTAACACCCTAGATATTACCGGTCCATTACCATATTTGTACTCTAGGCGCAGATAACTCTTTACTTGTGGACTATACCGCCGGTGTTCGTATCAGTCACAAATGATACTAACACCCTTGAAGATGCTGGTCCATTACCATATTTGTACTCTAGGCGTACATAATTCTTTACTTGTGGGCTATACCACCAGCGTTCAAAACCGGTCCAGCCTGTTCGGATTCCACGAGTTCGCATGACAATTAGCCAGCAATCGAATTCGCCCGCCGGCACGGTAACGGTTTCCCGGCCCTCGATCAGCCATGAAGTGGAATGCACCCGCAGGCTCTCGTCCGCCACATACTCGCGGGTAAAGACCAGTGGCCGCCCGACCGTCAACCGTAGTCCCTGTTCCGGCTTGATGGTACGGTAAACGATTGTTCGTAGGGCGTCGCGGGACTGGGATTCCTGCCGTAGGAAGCCGAACCGGGAGAACCATTGCACGGGGTCGTCGGTGCGTTGGAAGACCGTCAGATCACTGTCCACCGACGCGACCTGCAGGCCATAGCCGTCGCTGTATTGCCAGCGATCCCCCTTGCGCCAGAGGGGCGCGGCAACGGTCCGCGGCGGCTGCAGTGCGGTGCGCTCGGCGCTGGGTTGGCGGCTAGTACCCTTGGGCACTGGCTTCAGCGCGCCCTCCTTCTTTTCGGCGCAGCCGGCTACCGCGATGGCCAGTAAGACCACGATTAAGACATCCGCAATCTGGTAGGAAATCCGCATTAGTTTAGGAATCTCGCAAGAATACCGGGCTTCGACGCAGGCAGGCGCACCCAACCCGAGGTACCCTTATTCACGCTGCTCGCGGACGGCGGTATAACATGCCGGTAGATCCGCGCGGTGTCTAATACCGGCATGCCGCCGGAGGTCTGACGTAATACTTCGGGCTTGCTCAACGCCCGGATCACGAAATTACCGTCGGTATCGTAATAAGCTTCAAAGAAATATTCGCTTGAATCCTGGTCCAGCCGCACATTCAGCCGAGGCAGCAACTGCGGGGCATCAAAACTGGTGAACTCAAGATAGCGTTTATGTAATGCCCAATAGCCACCTTCGCCATCAATGATTTGCCGCACCATCTGCTTGGCGGCGGCCTCATTGGCCCGGCCGGCGAGGGAATCCATGATATAGGGCCCGCCCAACGCAAATGCTAATGCCACCGACCCGATAGTCCAGTTCAGCGATGTGATCAGCCTAGCTAGCATACCGCCGTCTCGCCGCTGTCAGCTATTCGTCTTCCACCAGCACGCGCAACGCATGCGGAAACTGGTCGCGCGGAGTGCTGACATCTCGGGTCAGCTTTTCCATCGCGTTGCGCTGTCGCTTTATGTAATCCAGCGTACCCACCCGGGCGGCAATGTCCTTGGCCAGCAATTCCTCCTCACGAACGACCTTCGGAGTGATGAAGAAAATGGTTTCCTCAAGTGCGTCAGAGGACGTATCAGTCCGGAAAAGCTGCCCGATCAACGGCAATTCCCGCAGCCCCGGCAGGCCGCTTTGCTGCTCGGTGCGAGTGTCGTCGAACAAGCCGCCCAGAACGAAGGTAGCGCCCTCAGGGATCAGCACCTCGGTCTGGATTTCCTGTGAAGTGACGTCGATCTGACCGAAGGCGCCTGAGCCGGGAGCGGAATTGGTGGCGTTCAGCGACAGCCGGATCAATTGCGCCTCGCCGGCAACATCGGACGGTACGATTGATGGTAGGATATTCACCGCCAGCCCGGTTGAGATCTCCTCCAGGTCTTGGCCGGCATCGCCGCTCGCCGGGATAGTGACAAAAATGTTGCGGCTGCGGGTTATTCGTGCCGCCACATTGTCGAGAGTGATGACTTTCGGCGAGGCAATCACCTGGGTCTTGTCGTCTTGGGACAATGCATTCAACTGCACCTGCAGGAAGTTGTCCGCGCCGCTGACGATGAAAGAGGCCAGGAGATCCGATGGCGTATTCGCCGGCAGCAGGGTGATCGCGTCAACTCCATTGGAGGTGACACTCGCTTGTCCCCCCGAGGTGCCAGTGTCAATGCCGAAGCCGCGCTTATCGTTATTGGTATCACGATGGCCGCGATAGTCGATGCCCAACTGCTCGGAAACCCCTCGCGAAGCGTTCACGATCACCACTTCAACCTGGATCATCTTCAGCGGCTGATCGAGCTGCTTGATCACGTCCTCGACCTCGGCAATGGCCTTTTCGCTACCACGCACGATCACCGAATTGGTTCGTGGGTCGATGGAAATCGATGGCCGCGTCAACTGATTGAGACGGCGCAACGTGGCGGCCTGACCGAAGCGCAGCGACGTCGCGCCACTACCGTTACCAGTTTGTCCAACGCTGCCCAGAACCACCGGGCTTGATCCGCTACGAGCGCCAGCTTCCTTGATTTGCACGCCCAGGATCGCCTGCAAAGTCTCCTCAATCCCGGGCACTGTGACGGATTGCCCTTGGAAAGTCTTCGTCGTGGAGCCGACATTGGCGTAGCGCAAGGGAATGACCTTGACCTTGGCGTTCAGCAGGTCCTCGTAAATTTTGCTTTCATACTCGGCGCGCTGTGCCTCTAGCGCCCGCTTCTGACGGGCCTCGATCGACAAATCGAGTTGCTCAATCAGGGTGCGAATATCGGCAAGGCGTTCCTGTTTGCCGAACAGCGAAACCGTTCCGGTCACGGCATTGTAGCGTACACCCTCGGTGCCGAGCCCAAAATTCTCTAATACCGACCGTATGACCTCAAACTTGACGTACTGAGGCACGATGAAGTCACGTACGGGCGGGGCTACTGCAGCCTTCTGGGCAACGGCGCGGCGGCGCTGAATTGTCACCGTGCGGGTATTGGCCTCGTAACGGGCTTCCAAGTCGAATTCTGTCATCAGCCGGTTGAAGATGCCACGCGCCGGCACGTCTTCTTCGTCTAGGTCGATAGTACCCTCAAAGGCGCCCTTGAAGATGGCAATCATGCGATCACTGCGCAAGATGGTGCGCAGCACTTCCTTGACGTCCTCTTCCTCGGTGGTCAGTGATATCAACGGCCCGGTTCCGCCACGCCACGGCAATTCCGCTGACGACTGTGCCCAGCCGATTTTCGCCAGCATCGCGCTCACAACCAAAACGATAATCAGCCGAAAAATAGGTTGCGTATAGATATGCATTCTGCCCTCCTATGGTGATCATCCAGCCGTGTAATTGCTTTCATCTCGTTAATTTGGTAAAAGTCAACTATGGCAACCACCTAATTTGCATTGCATATAAAATTAGCTTGGTGAGTTTGACCAATTACTTCTATTTAGGCAACTAGATTCCAATACTCTCACGTATTTATCGCGACTATTACCGTAATATTATCCCGACCGCCACGCTGGTTGGCACTATCGATTAAGGCTTGGCAAACCTCATCCAGACGTCCCGGTCTGGCTTCTCGCAGAATGGCCGCCATTTCTGCTGTATCGACCAAGTCGCTCAAGCCGTCGGTACACACCAGGAAGCAGTCACCCCGTTTAAGCGACGGCAAAAAAATCGTAGGCTGGAGATGGGGTCGCAATCCGACGCCGCTAAGCACTACATTCCTGGGGGGTTCAGGCCCGACCTTGCCTCCGTCCAGCCATTTTTGATGCCGCGTATGATCCCGTGTGAGTAACTCGAACTCGCCCTTTCGCAGACGGTACATACGGCTGTCGCCGACATGAAAACCAACCAATTTTTGCGGGTTGCGGTTAGAACAAACCAGTCCGATCAGCGTCGTGCCCATGGCTCTGTCCGCTGGCAAGCCAGTGGATTGATTGATGGAATACACGGCGTCGTTAGCGCGCAGAATAGCTGCAGCCACATGGTCCTGCAAACGACCGGCGGCCGTCATGAAGCTGTCATCGATTTTCGACGGCGATACATCTGTAAGGTTCGGATCAACAGCCTCTAAAGTTTCGTTATGGCCTGGGCCTCTCTTGCCAGCCTGATTGAGGAATTGCCGCAGCACCCGAACAGCTTCGGCGCTAGCAACCTCGCCGTGGGCATGGCCACCCATGCCGTCGGCCACCACCAGCAGGCCGATTTCCGGATCGATTAAAAAACAATCCTCGTTGTGCCGACGCCGCAAGCCGGTATCCGTAGCACCAGCGGCAAAGAGATTAGAGGTGAGGGTAAATTGGCTCAAAGACGACATCCCTTGATGCGATAGCCTCGTCTGGCTGGCGCGAACCGGCACGACTGTCTGATTATAGTAGTTTTCGCTGCACCTACAACACCGGCGCACCCGCGACCGAGGTGCTAAACCCCAACGATCGAATCTATGTACCAATCTACCAAATCGGCGCCGAACAACAGCGCGACAAGCCCACCGGCGGCTAGAAACGGTCCGAACGGCACCGCCGACCTGGGTCCGCGGCCAGCCGCCAGGATCAACCCAATACCTACCAAGCCACCAAGAGCAAAGGCGCAGATCAGGGCACCGACGAGCCCCTCCAGGCCAATCCAGGCGCCGATCAGAGCGGCCAGCTTCCAGTCGCCCGGGCCGATCCCTTCGCGCCGTGCCATTAACTTGTATGTCGCATTTATCAGGCCGAGCGTGGTGTAACCAGCGACTGCGCCGAGAATGGCATTCTCGGCCACCGCGAACAGATCGAAAGCGTTGATACCAAGGCCTAGCCAAATCCCCGGCAGTGTCAGCCGATCGGGCACGACATAGGTATCGAGATCGATATAGGCGATGACCAGGAGTAAGGCGCAGAAAAGAAAGGCCAACGGGGTGCCCGGCGCTAGACCGAACCGCCACAGGCAAACTAGGGCAAGGCCGGCAGTCAACAGCTCCACCGCGGGATAACGCAGCGGGATCTGCACTTCACACGCGGCACACTGGCCCCGCAGAGCGAGGTAGCTGATGATCGGGATGTTTTGATACCACGGCAATCGATGACCGCAGGTTGGGCAGCGCGACGGCGGCGTTGCCAATGTCCACCGCACCCCGGGTCCTACCTCGTCTAGTTCGACCAGCCTCAGGATTCGCGGCAAGCGAAAGATTGCTACATTGAGAAAACTGCCGATGATCAAACCGAACAAAATAGCGGCTCCGAAGCCCAGCCATGGCTGGCTGTCAAATGCCAGCAATATTAGTTTGATATACAACATTCCGCATCCCGACGAGGCGCTTACCGCCTTTCGGCCCGACTGCTTGACCAGAATTTATCATAGGCAAGACGCTAGCGATATCGATAGAATAACATAGTGGCCGAAATCGATGGTGAAGCGCCGTGCCTTTTGGAGGGTATACTTGAACAATCGCATCGATCGCAAACTGTGCGCCATTCTGGCGGCCGACGTCTATGGCTATAGCCGAATGATGCACGAGGATGAGGTCCGGACGATAGAGACGCTGCGCGCCTGTCGCAAGATCACTGACAGTATCATAGAGGGCTATGGCGGCCGTATTATTTTCACGGCCGGTGACAGCGTCGTCGCGGAGTTCGCTGCAGCCGGCAGCTGCGTGTTGTGCGCCCGGGATATTCAGGTGGCAGTCGCCGACCGCAACAGCCGGGTGAGGTTGGAACAGGAGATGCTATTCCGGATCGGCACCAATGTCGGCGACGTCATCATCAACGGTGCCGATCTGCTGGGCGAAGGCGTCAACATCGCGGCCCGGCTGGAGGCCTTGGCGGACCCGGGTGGCGTTTACCTATCGGGCAGCATCTACGATCAAATCGTCAGCGATCCCAGCATGGAGGGCCAGTTGGCGACCGAGGAATTGGGCCCGCGAAAATTAAAAAACATCGAAAAAGAAGTGAGGGTTTATCGTCTGAACGGTTTGGAGAAGACACTGCCCTCCGCCCTCCCGGCGGCTGGCATGGCAGAACGGCCGGCGGCGACGGCGCCCTCGGACGGTGGCATGGCTTTGCGGCTGGACGCTCCCGGCGGCCCCATAATCATGCAAATCAGCCGACAAATGCTGATTGGGCGTGGTGCTGACCCGTTCGTCCCTGGCCTTGCCATCAGTCACCGGAAGGTCTCGCGCTTCGGTAAGCAGGCATTGTTAAGCTGGGCCGATAGCGGGTTTTCACTGCGCGATGCCGGCAGCGCCAACGGCACTTTTCTGGATGATGAGTTACTGGCAAAGGGCCAAATGGCGATGCTGAATCTACACAGCCGTTCGTGCGTTATTGCGTTGGGTGGCGGCCGCGAGCCCCAGCACAAGGGGACCTGCCAACTGGTGGTGCACAGCGTTGAGGGGGGGGTGCCTGCTTTGCGTATTGAACTGGATGGCGACGTCATCGCTGACACGCCCGAGGAGGAGATTGCGCGGATCTGGCCAGGCGTCGAGCAGGAGCTTCGCCTGAGCTGGGTATTCGCCCCGGGTGCGATCCGCATCGGTAGCGATTTGGACTGCGCGGTGATCCTACCCGGATCGCCACAAGCCAACGCCAAGGCCGAAATTAGCTTTGTCGACGATCAATATACCATCTCGTCCATGGTTGGTACCCCGGTGACGGTCAACGACCAGCCAGTTGAGGCACCACAAGCCCTTTCGCATGGGGATCGGATCGGCCTGAACCGAAATAGCCTGACGGTCAGTTTGATGGAGGACCGCCACATTCCCACCTAATCGCGATTTTCCACGATCCGTAAGAGCGGATGCCGTCAAAGCCGTTGCCCGATTGGATACTTTTTTTTGCGATTAGACCGTGTTAGCGTACCCTGGCATGTCGTGTGGGCACTCTTGACAATTGTGCGGAACCTGGAGGAGATGCCTTGGCATCTAGTCTGAGCGATCGACGATTGGCCGCAGTTTTGGCCGCCGATGCGGTGAGCCTAGGTAGCACGGACGGCCGTCGCCTGGAAGTCTGGCTGGATATTCTCAACGGATACAAAGCGGCGCTGACCAGACAGATCGACCGAGAGGGTGGCAAGGTGATCGGCCGGTCACAGACTGCCATTATGGTGGAATTCGCCACCATCGTGCATGCCGTTGAATGCGCCCTGAAGTTTCAAACCACCGTGGCGGTGCGTAATCACGAACTGCCTGCGGAAAATCGGGTGTATTTCCGCATGGGCATGCATGTCGGTGAAATCATTATCGATGATAATGAGTTGACCGGTCAGGGCGTGCAGGCAGCAATGCAACTTGGCTATGCCGCTGATCCGGGTGGCGTCCTGATCTCCGGACAAGCCTATGATCTGATCGCCAATCTGCGCAAGGAATTCAAACCGGCGCCCGTCTTGTTCTTGCCGGAAAAGGGCCGTGGACTACGCGCCTACTGTAAGGCTCCGGCCGACGTGCCAGCCTCCGCCAAAGTCGCCTCGTTAGCAATACCAGCAGAAGAGGCCGAGGAAGCCACGATCCTGGACCTAACTAGCGGCTTTGATGAAAGCCCTAACATTTCCATTGTCAGCGAAATCCTGAGCGAAGACGGAGCCGTCGCGCCGGAAGCGACAATAGGCGAGGAGGAGACCCGCACCACCGCCGGCATCCTCTCAGAAATCATGCGTCTTGAGAAGGAGGCGGAAGATAACACGCGGGCAGCGGACTACTACCGCGCCCTACGGATCTACGACGAGGCAATCGCCGCCGCATTGAGTCTGGAGCTGCTGGGACCGGACGACCAACAACAACGCCTGGAGTATTTGCGTTCCTCAGTCACGGCGTTGGAATCCACCCTCGCGTTCACCGGCGACGCGGTTTTCGATTTGCCAAGCGGCCCCGTGGTCTTGCGCCTGTCCAATGATTTTGAAATCGGCCGCGGCCGCGAAGGTGTCGTTATCGGCTATAACATGGTCTCGCGCACGGGCCGCCAGACCAGACTTGCCTTCACCGAGGCCGGCGTCACCGTCTCTGACCTGGGCGGCAAAAATGGCGTCTTCGTCGCCGACCGCTACCTCGCGGAAGGGGAGACCGTGGTCGTGTCGGCCCAGGCACGATCGTTGACCCTGTATTTTGGTGGCAGCCGCAACCCACCGGCTGAAGGCCCGGTCTGCCTGAACATCGCTCAACTATCGGAACCGTCAACGGCCCTAATCATGCGCCTCGCGCCAAGTCCGCGCGCCGATCTCGACCGCCTGCGCCAAGCTTGGCCCAGCATGGAGGCCGACTGCAGGCCATCGTACGTGTTCGCGTCCGGACCGGTTTTGATCGGCGGTCGGAACGATTGCGCTCTGCGTCTGGCTGGCGGGACCAGTGGACTGGTGGCACGCTTAGATTATGCCGAACATTATCGGATAGAACCGATCGGCGATCAGCCAGTGCAGGTGAACCAGATGGAGTTCGCCCGGTCAGTGGTGCTGGGTGATGGCGTGAAAATAGGAGTCGGCAACCAGCAGTTGCAGTTCCGCGCCCGCGTCTCTGCCGCCTAGCGCATATAGGGCGTAATCCAAACCTTGGCTCATCGCCGGTTGGGACTTACAATTAACACGTGGTTATAGGTGGATCGACGGAACAGAGGCGCATGACCTTATTCAAACGTGGCGTGGCCAAGAAAGACGATATCGAAAATATGTCAGGGTCGGCACAGTCTTCACTTTATTTGTATGTTTCAGATGCTGGCTGGTGGGCACAGTTGGTTGATGTTTCCGGCGAACCAGAGGGCGATCCGCAGCAGGAGGACTGCACGGAGTTGACTGGCGACCTCTCCGAACGCGTGGAAACCATTATCGGCAGGGCTAACAAGGCACTATCCCGCGCCGACAAGCGGCGCATCGGCCAGATTCACCTGATGCTCTGCGATCCAAAGACCGTGTTCTACGACAACGCCTCGGATGGAATGAATCGCGCCAACGCTTCGGCCGTCCGACAATTCGCTCAACAACAGTTAAACTGCGACGCCGCTAGTTTTGGCACCTCAGCCGTCGCTGTCGGATCTGTTAGCGATGATTCCAGGAAACTATTGTTTGGGTTGACTGATGCCACTGTATTGCGCGACTACCTCAACCAATTCAAGAAAAGTGCCATTAAGGTGCGTCGGGTTACGCCCGCCGCCGCGGTGCTGGCCAGGGATGGCGGTTTGAACAAAGGGATCTATTGCGGCATCATCTTCGGTGCCTATTGCGCCACCATCGTCGCGGTCGACGGAGACCGCCATTGCACCGTTGTCCGTACTTTACCGATCGGCGTGATGTCGCTGGTCGCGGCGGTCGCCGCGGCCACCAGGGTCAATCTGGCGAAGGCGCAGGCCGGCCTGGCGCAGCGTGATCGCCTGGCCGAAATCAATCTCGACGACAAGACCAAAGAGGATAAAGCGCAGCTGGCCAAGGGACCATTTCATGACACCCTGGCACCACTTTTGCACAGCCTGAAACAGGAGATCGAGGCAACCCTGCGCTATGTGGCCGAACAGCGTATGGCCCGCCTACCCGAACGTATCGAAACTCTCGGCGATTTCGACAAGGTCAATGGCCTACGGCAGTGGCTAGATGCTAATCTGGACTTCGAAGTGGTGCCTTCTGAACTGGATCTGTTAGATTTGTTCCGAGCCGAGGAACCAGTTATGTCAATGAACCTGTTGACCGGCGCCGACGGCCCGCTGGTGACGATGGGCCGCTTCCACTACCGTTATACCCAGAACGGCTTCGTTAGGCTGAAGAAAGCCCGACGCGGTGGCACTAATATCAAACCACGGTCGCGGCCGGCCAGTCGCCGTGACCGGAAGCGGCAGCGCGGCCAACCGGCATCTCGCAGTATACGGCGCCGGGGCGGCGTCGAAGAGACGGTTTTAACGGCTTCGCAAGAGCGAATTTATTACCTGGCCCTCGCCGTTCTCTTCTTCGGTGTTTTATATTTCGTTTACGCCAACTACTACGGTGACGTGGTGAAGCGATACCAACGCAGCCATAGCGCCTACACCGTCGCCTTGCAGAGCAACAGCAACAGCCGCAGGAAATTCAAGGAAAGCCAGTCCAAGACGGCCGACCATGCGCTGATAGTGCAGGGTGATAACAACTACAACAAGGTGCTTTGGAGCGAGAAGATGCTGGCCATCGCCGCTCACATGGACGACAAGATGTGGATTTCGGACGTCTACCTAACCTCCGGGAGCGCCAAGGTCAACGAACGCGACATCATCGTCCGTAAGCTGATTATCGAGGGTGCGGTGCTGCCCTCGACCCAAGGCCATCTCTTGGAAATCGCCAAGTACATTCGTCGCCTGACCAATGACGACTGGTTCATGCGGGATTTCAGCCAGATCACCTTTGAGGGCGCCGCGATCGACGCCACCGAAGCCACCCATGTCGTAAAGTTCGAGATCAACAGCTGGTATGACGAGGCGAAGCTATTGGAAAGCAACAAAGGCGGTGGCAGTGCCACCGGCAAGACGATGGAGAAGGCGGGCAAACGGAACAAGAAGATGAACAAGGTCCAGAAAGGCGATCCCCAGGATGTCAGGAAATGATCCCGCCAGCCGAAGCCATACTGCGAGCGTGAGGCGCTAGCTCATGGATTCCTTTATCCGGAACAACCAGTACCTGGTGCTGTCGACGCTGTACTTGGCGGCAGCGTTGCTAGTTCTGGGCTACTCCCTGGGCTACACGATGCTAGAGAGT
>PVBE012115327.1_pt1 | contig 11471 bp, 5 predicted proteins | sample 1631181 | NCBI WGS metagenome assembly PVBE01 (sample SAMN08397723, study PRJNA350692) | Marine metagenome, whole genome shotgun sequencing project. | isolation source: water | place: Pacific Ocean | collected 2012-04 | reverse complement strand
TCGGTTGACCGTCGGCGTCGAGTACTGATCCGAAATGTTCGCGAAGTCCCCGTTAAACGAGACCAGCGACATGTAGTGATCCGCCGGCAAATTGCCCACCAACTGCAAGAAGAAGCTGATGCGCTGGTCATCTCGGTCGCTGCCTCGACCCGGCTTAACGTCCGTGTCGTCCGTGGGGTTGACCCCCACCAGACTCCCGGAGTGGTCGAGCATGAGGATGATCAACTTCCTCTTTCCCCGGCGGTCTTCTCCCCCCGAGTAGTGGAAGTTGAAGTCCGTCACCCGAAGCCCGACCCCTTGCTTGGTCATGGTCCCGAGGGAGCTCGGCCCACAAAGATCGCAATCTACGACCACCGACGTCTGTTCGATGGTGCCGCGATCGTCCTGGGTCAGACGAAACTGGAATCCGTTTAGATCCAAAAGATCCGTCACCGGCTCTCGAGCGATGTCGCTGTCCGGTAAGAGCGCCTCGGTACCACCGAGGAGCATCACCGAAAACTCGACTCGCGACAGGTTGTCGGACGCCTTACAAGCGCCCGGCACCACGAGGTTGGTGAAGGAAGTTTGGGACGGATCGAGACCGACGGTCGAGTCGCAACTCAACCCCAGCAGGGCGGCAAAGACGACGCCGCCGAGAAACGATTTACGCATGCGCATCAGGATTTATACTCCCTGAGCCGGTGCGCCGGCTTTGGTGGGTAGCCCTTTTCAAACGCGCCTTGCTAGCACGTGACCCCTAGGGTGTCAACGAAGCAGGACGCCGATGGAGGCGTTCCAAAAAAGGCCGCTCTTACGCCATTTGACAGCATCTGACCGGCAGACATAAGGTTCTGCCCCGATTGGGCTGAACTGTGTGGATTAAAGCGATTCGGGGGGGGCGTCCCCGAGTGAAAAAATTTGCACTGTGCTCATGGCGGGGCTTTTCGATTTGCTTTTGTAGTATACTTTTTCGCCGCCGACGGGGAGTCGGCCTATTGCAGGCTCCAACTGCAGGGGAAGCTAAGATGATGGAATCTAGTTCATTTTTCGCTAATCGAGCTTGGACCGTACTGACCACGATCATCGTGTTCTTGGCCGCTGGTGCCATAGGGTGTGACGAAGGGATCCGGTCAGCGCAAACACCGGATCTTCAGTTGAACCCACCTGAATTTCGCTTCGGAAAGCTCGCCGCAGGCAGTGACGCTGACCGAACGGTTGCGATTCAGAACGAAGGTACCGGGGATCTACGGATCGCCAGCGTTCAGATGATGCTCCCCAACGACGAGCAGCAATTCGAGCTCTACTGGAAGGACTCGCAGAACGACAACGGCGTGGTGGGCATCGACCGAAACAGCGAGGACCAGTTCCGCTATCCCCTCGTGGTCCCGGCCGGTGAGATTCGCTACCTGGTCCTCAACTATCGGGTGCCCGATCGGCCCGACTACCAAATCGCCGACAACCCGGGTCAGATCACTCTGCAGACCAATGTGGTGAGCGAGAGTTTCCCCGACGGCACCGTCGATATCCCCGTGCGACTCAGCGAAGGCACGCCGGAGATCAATGTGGCGCCGGGCTCCATCGACTTCGGTCGAGTCCCGGCCGAGATGGTCCAGGAAGAGACGGTCACCATCACCAACATCGGACAGTTGAACCTGGAGATTCGCAATATCCTGCTCAACGGCTCCCAAGACTTTGTCCCCCTCATCGAGGACGACGACGGGAGCCCACGTGACCCGCGGCGGATCGCCCGTGACATCCTCAAAGAGCTTCCCCCGGGAGAGCAGATGACGGTCATGGTGCGTTATGAGCCCCAGGTGGAGGGCCCCGACTCCGCTGAATTGAGCATCTTGAGCAACGACCCCAACCGCTCGGAGGTCATCGTCAACCTTACGGCCAACGGCGCGACCCCTTGCCTCAAGGTGATCCCGCCGGCGCTCGAGTTCCGCACCAGCCTGGTGAATCGGACGGACTCCCGCCCCCTCATCATCGAGAGCTGCGGCGGCGCCCCCATCGAGATCACGGGCATCGACATTCGGGACGACAGCGATCCGGCCTTCCGCTTGGACGAGGCCAGTCGGCCCATGCTGCCCGCTGTGCTGCCGGCCTATGACGAGGCCGCCCGCGACCGTGGCGAGCCGCCCCCCACCCGCAGCCTGAACATCTCTTTCACCCCGCGGGAACAGCGAATTCATAACGGCACGCTGATCATTCGGAGCAATGACCCGGTGACGCCCGTGCGAGAGGTCAGCCTGCTCGGACGCGGGGTGCTCAACGCCTGTCCTCAGGCCCGCGCGGCCCAGGAAGAGTTTTACGTCGTCCCCCTCGACGTCGTGACCCTCGACGGCTCGCCGTCCATCGACCAGGACGGCCCCAATAACCGGCCCGTCAACTACGAGTGGGTGATCACGAATCGTCCGGAGCACTCCATCTCCCAGCCCCACGAGTCTTTCTTTGACCCGGCCCAGCCGGCCAACGGCGGGATCAACGACGACCCGGCGACGCCCAACGCGGTCTTCTTCGTGGATTTGGCGGGTACGTACACGGCTGAGTTGCGCGTCCGAGACAACCTCGGTCTCGACTCCGTGGCCTGTGAGAATCCAGCGACGGTGACCATCGTGGCCAAGCCCGAAGAGGCGGTTCACATCCAGTTGGTTTGGCGTACGCCCAACGATCCGGACGAGACCGACGCCCACGGGACGGACCTAGACCTCCACCTCCTGCACCCCCTGGCCGACGAGTGGTTCGCGGCCCCCTATGACTGCTACTACGAGAACCCCGTTCCGGAGTGGGGTCAGTTCGACAATGAGGATGACGATCCGCTCCTCGACATCGACGACATCAACGGTGCAGGGCCCGAGAACACCAACTTAGCCAATCCCGAGAACACCGACGAACTCATGCGTCCGTACTTAGTGGGCGTACACTATTACAGCAGCCATGATCGGCTGACGGATGAGGACTACGGTGCGAGCTTCGCGACAGTTCGAATTTTCATTCGCGGAGAGCTCGCTTGGGATTACACCGATGTAGCACCCCAAGGGGACGCCCAGGCCGGCGAGCGCGAGCTGCCGGCGGAGGACGCCTTCTGGGACGTCGCTCAGATCACGTGGCCTGCGGGCGAGGTGACCACCCGCGACCGGCTCTACCCGACGCGTCCCTGATATCGGGTCCTCGACCATCGAGTTACGTACGCTGAGCTCGGTGAATCCGTCACGCGTTCGGTGAATCCTCGTGGGTCTAGACTTGATCCGACGGAGGTCATAGAGAGCGAGTGGGGTGAATGAGCTCCCCGTGAAGCTTCGACCGAACGTGATGGGTGAACGGCGCCTGCGCTCCCTTGACTAAGATGGGGAAGCGACAAATCCTGGCGACCATCACCAGAGGCCCTTTAGGCCACGGCTCCGAGAGGACCTTATGCTCCCCATTTTTCGGCCCCACACCCTACTCGTTCTCGCAATCGCAACCGCCTGCTTGAGCTACGGCTGCGATGACCCGGAGAAGACGTTAACGCCGACTCTGAGGATCGCCCCCGAGCTCTATCTGTTCCCCAAGCTCCAGATCGACCAAGAGGCCGTCCGGCGGGTCGAGTTACAGAACATCGGCAGCGGCGACCTCGTGGTGGCGAACTTGGAGTTGGACGCCTCCAGTGACGAGTTCACCCTGCTGGTGGAAGAAAACGGCGCCCTCGTTCCGCCTCCGGATCGGATCACCCTAGCGACCGATGAGACGATCATCTTGGCGGTTCGTTACGGACAGTCCGATGAAATGGAGGACAGTGGCGAGGTCACCTTTATCACCAATGACCGCGACCAGCCCCAGGTGACGATCCCGATTCAAACCGCCGAGCAGGCCAGCGAGATTCGCGTGAGTCCCCGCTCCATCGACTTCGGCCAGGTCGAGGTGGGGCAGATGGGCGCCCAAGAGTTGACTATCTCTAATATCGGCGGGTTCGATCTGGAGATCTTCAGCTTCACCATCGATGGTCGGCAAGAGTTCAGCGCCGCCCACGACGGTGAGAGCGTGCTGGAGGGGGACCGCGAGGGCTCCATGATCATCCCCAGCGGTGAGAGCCGCGTCATCGAGGTCACCTTCACGCCCGCGGCGGCCGCCGGCGGTGACAGCACCTTGGTCATCCGCAGCAACGCCGCCAACGAGCCCATCGTCGGTATCAATCTGTACGCCAACGGCGCCCTCCCCTGCATTAACGTCCTGCCCGAGTTGGTGGAGTTCGGCGGTAGCCTCCTCGTGGACGATCGTGACGGAGATACGCCCAACCTGCGGACCGTCACCGTGGAGAGCTGTGGTCCGGCGCCCCTGCGGGTCACCGGCATCGAGTTCGAGGCGCCGGGCGACGTCTTCGGTACGGTAAACGTCGAAACACCTGCTGATGGACCCATCTTTCAGATTCCGGGCATCACCGAAGGTCAGCCGTTTCCCAGCGTTGATTACTCCATCGGTTTCTGGCCCAGCGAGTTGCGCGCCTACGGCGGTCGGATGTTGGTGCACAGCAACGCGCCCGACTCCCCCCGCGCTGTGGATCTATTCGGCCGAGGCGTCGACAACGAGTGCCCCCTGCCCATCCCGTCGGAGAACACATATGACGTCCAGCCCTTGGACATCATCACCCTCGACGGGACCCCGTCCGATGATCCCGGCGGCGAGGTCCGAGAGTGGCATTGGACCGTGGTTGAGCGCCCCGACGGCAGCGTCAGCCAGCCTGTGGAAGAGTTCGGCGATCCCACCCGTCCTGCTGACGGCGGAATGGACGATGACACCGGGACACCGCTCGCGCGGTTCTTCGTCGACCTCGCCGGCCGGTACGTGCTCCACCTCCGGGTCGTAGACAATCTGGGGACCAGCAGCTGTGACCCGGCCGTGGCCGAGGTGATCATCGAGGCGGTCCCGGAGAAGGATCTTCACGTCCAGTTGGTGTGGTCTACGCCCGTCGATCCCGACGAGAGCGATCAGTTCGGCACTGACGTGGACCTCCACTTTCGCCACCAACGGGGTGGGGAGCGCTGGAGCCAACAGGCCGAGACCTGGGATTGCTATTTCAATAACCCCTCCCCCGACTGGGGGCTCCAGGGCGCCGTGGAGGACAACCCCACCCTCGACATCGACGACACCAACGGCGCCGGGCCCGAGAACGTAAACCTCTCAGACCCCGAGGTGGGCGTAACCTACGACGTGGGTGCGATCTATTTCCGGAGCGAGAGTACGTTCGGTGACCCCATGGCCGACCGTCGACTACAACACGAGTCCTACGTCACCGTCCGCATCTTCGCGAAGGGTGAGCTCCTCACAGAGTTCGTGGGTCAGACCGTCAACAACGCCCGACAGCTCTGGCACGTCGTGTCCATCAACTGGTGTGAAGACGAGGTGGGGGCGGCCCCGCGCTGTCCCGAGGTGACCGTGGTCGATCAGGTCTTTGAAGAGGCCGAGTACACCAATTAGACGCCGCGACCCCACGGGCAGACTGACCGAACCTTTTTCCAGTTCAGTGACTTGGCCCACCGGCGCGTTCGGCTCCCCCATGACCGCGTCGCTCCCAGGAAGTGACCCGCTGACGGGGTCGCGCCGGGGCCATCTCGATTCCCATCTCTCCGTCGCTTGTGGCGAATGTGAGTTTGTTGGTAGAGTCGCGCCTTGCCAGCCGGGGAGCGACCCATGAGTAGAATAATAAAGCCAGCTGCGACAACGCTTTTTCTTTTTGCCGCCCTCGCGGCGACCGCCTGTGAAGACGGAATCAGCGGTCAGGCTTTTCCCCAAATCCAAGTAGACCCGGGCGAAGTGGTCCTGCCGGCCGTCCCCGTGGGGGAGCGCACGACGAAGTTCCTCCGCATCTGGAACGCGGGCGGCAGCGAGCTCATCATCACCACCTTGGATTTCTCCAACGCCCTCGACGCCCGGGAGTTCACCAAGGACCACCCGGAGCTCCCCATCCGACTCCAGGGGGAAGAGGAGATCTCGATCCCCATCCGGTACGCCCCTCTCGATGAAGACAACGATGAGGGACACCTCATCATCGAGAGCAACGACGCCCGGGAGCCGACGGTTCGGGTGCGAATTTACACCCTCGAGTCCACCACTGATCTCGTGGCGGTCCCCCCTGCCCTGGACTTCTCCAGCGAAGATGGCGAGCCCGTGACGAACAGCACGATTATCGTCAACCGGGGCAATGTGCCGGCGGCCGTCACGGCGGTCTATCTGGCCGAGGGCACGGACGAAGAATTCGCCATCACCAGTCCCGTCGATGATTTGCCCAACCTCGCCTTGGGAGACGAGTTTCTCATCGAGGTGGTCTACACCCCCATGGGCGGCGACGCGGACCTGGGCACCCTCGTAGTGGAGTCGGACTCCGTCTCTCAACCTCGAATTCTCATCCCCCTCGAGGCCAACCAGCCCAGCGGGGAGATCGCGGTCAACCCGGACGCCGTGGCCTTCGGGGCCATCGAGTTGAACACCGAGAGTGACCGCATCGACGTCTTCGTGGAGAACCGGGGGATCGACGCCCTGCGGTTGGACCGAATCGCGCTCGCCCTGGCCCAGGACACCGAGCTCTTCGAGCTCCACGACCTACCGGACTTTCCCGTCGAGTTGCCGCCCCAAGGCGAGATGAGGTTCGGGATCACCTACTTGCCCACTCGCGACGGACGGCACACAACCGGGATCGCCATTCAGAGCAATGACTTGAGCGAGCCCACCCTCACCATTCCGGTCTCCGGCCGGGTGCGTGCCCCTTGCATTCAGGTGGTGCCCGTCGCGGTGGATTTGGGGGTGGTGGCCCTCAACATCGAGAGCGCGCGACCGGTAATCCAGATCAGCAATTGCGGCGATCTTCCCTTGAACATCGAAGACATCGTCATTGACGGCGAGGGCTACAATTACGAGTCCGAAGACGGGATGCCTCTCGTGGGTCGTGAGTTGATGCCCTTGGGCACCGCGCGCCTCCGCGTTTGGTTCCAGAACGACAACCTGGCAGAGGGGCGCGTTCGAGACGGCACCCTCACCGTGCGGAACACCGTCCCGGGCAGTGAAGAGCTGGTCGTCCCGCTCACGGTACGCGGCGGCGGCGCCCCCAACTGCGAGCTGGTCATCATCCCCAATCGCGTTGATTTCGGGATGGTCGCCCGCGGTCGCGAGGCGCGGCGCACCTTCGATTTGGTGAACGCCGGGACCGGACCGTGTGAGATGCGGAACCAGACGGTGACGGGCGTCATCGACATTATGCTGCCCGGCTTCGGGACGCCTTTCGCCCTGGGCGCCGGCGCTCCGAACGGAGAGATCCCGCCAGGCGCGTTCATCCCCGTGGAGACGGTTTACGCTCCCCAGGTCATCAACCCGCTCATGCTCCCCGACCAAGGGGTCTATCGGGCCACTTACTTCGATCCTTTCCGCATGGAAGAGCGGACCGCCGAGGCGACCCTGCTCGGCTTCACCGGCGAGAGCAACATCGAGGTCATCCCCGGTCGGCTCGACTTCAACCGCGTGGCCGCCGGCGAGTGTGCCTCACGAGAGGAGCGCGTCACGGTCTACAGCACCGGCGTCATCAATTTGTGCATCACCGACATCACCCTCGAAGGGCCGGACTGCGACGAATTCCTGATCACCCGGCGTCCCGTGGCCGACCCCGAGCGGGGCTGCATCCCCGTGACGCGCAACAGCCCGGCAGACGTCTTCTTGGTTTACGAACCCACGAACCTCGGAGCCGACGAATGCACGCTCGTGTTCGAGTCCGACGCCGAGAACACCCCCGAGCTTCGCGTGCCGCTGATGGGCGAAGGGGTTCGCGAGCGGCGCCAGACCGACGTGTTCGAGCAGACCAGCGGCCAAACCGTGGACGTGCTCTTCGTGGTGGACAACTCCGGCTCCATGAGCGAGGAGCAGGACAACTTGAGGGACAACTTCGGTGACTTCATCGGCGGCGCCCAGATGTTCGCCAACAACTATCAATTGGGCATCATCACCACCGATATGGACAACGAAGAGCGGGCCGGACGCCTCCGTGGTGACCCGCGAATCATGGTTCGGGGTAACGGCGTCGAGCAGCAGTTCCGGGACACAGTTCGCGTGGGGACCAACGGCTCGGGCCAAGAGAAGGGCCTGGCTGCGGCCGAGGCCGCCCTCTCCGAGCCGCTCGCCTTCGACACGGGCGTCGCCTGCAACGGTAACGATGATTGTGTAGCGCCCGACCGTTGCACCAACGGCGCCTGCGGCGGCTACAACCGAGGCTTTCTACGGGAAGAGGCCGCCCTCGAGGTGGTCTTCGTCAGCGACGAGGACGACTACTCCACGGCGCCCCTCAACTACTACGTGGACTTTCTCAAGAACATCAAAGGCTTCCGCAACGAAGGACGCTTCCACGCTCACGCCATCGTCGGGGCCGAAAATGGGCGCGCTCGCGCGTGCCAAAGCGACGACGGGCAGGCCGACGCCGGCCGTAAATACGTCGAGGTGGCCGAGCGCACGAACGGCGGCATCTATAGTATTTGTGATGACGACTTCGGGGTCGCCCTGCGGGAGATTGGGAATCGTGCCTTCGGGCTGCCCGTACAGTTCTTCTTGTCGCGTCCGGCGATCGAGGCCACCATCCAGGTGCAGGTAGACGGTCAGGCCCGGCCGGACGGATGGGAGTACGACCAAGAGAGCAACTCCGTTATCTTTGCGGTCGCACCTCGGCCGCAGCAAACGATCCGAGTCGACTACGAAGCCCAGTGTTTCGAACGCAGTGAGTGACCCCGCTGCCCAGCAGCGGACAGCATTGAGGACCCCGTGATGAATCGTCCCGTTTCCCTCCTAATTCTCTTCGTCGTCTTCGGCATCCTTTTCGGGTCCGCCTGTGACGAGAAGTTCGAGATCACCAAGTCTCCCGACCTCGTGACCGACCCTCAGCTCCGTGAGGAGGCCGAAGGCGTCTGGACGGCGGCGCTCTTTTTTGACCGGCAGACCCTGAATCGAAGCCAAACGAAGACGGTGGAGATTCGAAACAATGGTGAGGCGCCCCTCAGCATCACGAAGATCGCCATCGAGGGCTTCGAGGATTGCGACCGCCTCAAAGGCCGTGTCGACTGTATCGCTGAGTGTGCGGCCGGGGATGAGGTGTGCAGCCAAGGGTGCGAAGCACGTTTCCGTCCTGGCCAACGATTCGCGCCCCCCCTCGACGAGCTCTGCGAGTACAGCATCGACGCCGGCCCGATGTATGCCAGCCCTTCGACGCCCTACGTCCTGGATCCCGAGCGATTTGATGACTTCGACATCGTCTATCGGGCCACCAAGCCATCAGACCCCGGCTCGGCCACCTTGGTCATCGAGAGCGCCGACCGCGACAAGCCCACGGTTCGGATCAACCTCGATGTGGTGGCTGCCTCGCCACGCATCAACGTCAGCCCGGCCACCCTGGTCTTTACGCCCCCCTGCGATGGCACCACCTGTGTAGCGCCCCTCAGCCTGATCAACCAAGGGAGCGGCGACTTAACGGTCAAATCTTTTCAAGTTCGCCGGCTCAACCCCGCCCCTCGGGATCCCATGACCAACGCGCCCATCGAGGAGTTCGTGCTCGACCCGAGCCTCTTGCTTCCCGAGACGCCTTTCACCATCGCCGCCTCGCGCAGCGAGTCCTTCGACATCCAATACGCCCCCTATGACGAAGGCGTCGATACCGCCGAGTTAATCGTCGAGACAGATGACCCTCAGACACCCGAGTTCGTGGTGTTCATGACCTCAGGTGAAGCCAGCAGCGAGCTGGTTGTGCAGCCGAACCCGGTGATCCTCAACCTCCCCGAGGGTGCGGGTCAGACATCCACTCAGATCAACTTCGCCAATAGCGGGCTGGAGAAGCTCTTCGTGGATAAGGCGGTCCTCGAGCAATCCGGCGAAGACTTCGAGCTACCCGGTTGCATCAACGACGACGCCGGCTGTTACATCAGCTTCCAGTTACTGCCCGGAGACAGCCGCCCCGTGGAGTTGGTGTACACCCCGCGGGCCGCGAGCCCCGGTGAGGTGACCCTGGTTGTGCAGACCGACGCGGACAACATCGAAGGGACCCTCCGCATCCCGATCCTCGCCTCGGGCGCTGACGTCGCGGCGCTGGGCTTCGACCCCATCTCCGTGAACTTGAGCACCGTCGCCCCCGGCACCTCGGGCGCATCGACGGTCACCTTGACCAACACCGGTGGCCTCCCCTTGGAGATCTCCCGAATCGCCTTGGCCGTGGAAGCCGATGGACCCCCCGTCACCGACGCAGAGTTCTCTCTGTCCCAGGGCGGCCAGGCGGTCACCTTGGCGCCCAGCGCGACCCACGACGTCGAGATCACGCTGACCCGCGACGCCGAGGACAACAACCTGCGGGTTGGGTCGTTGATCATCGAGAGCAACGCCGCCACCAGCCCCGATCGGATCTACATCACCTCCACCCCGCCCCGAAACTGAGGCAAAATGGCCGACGGAGCCTATCTCGCCTTTGTGGCGAAGGTGGACGCCTTCGCCCAACTGGCGCACGCCGGCCAGGCGGCCTACCTGCGATGTGAACACGGTTGCGACGGATGCTGCCGTGTCCGCCGGTCGGCCTACACCGTCGAGGCAGATCGCATTCGGCGGCATCTCTCCACGCTTCCATTGACGCAACGTGAGGCGCTTCGCCGACGGCGCGACCGCCTGGACGAGAGCGGTGAATCAAAGTGTGTCTTCTTGGATGATGATGGTGGCTGCGCGGTGTACACAGCCCGACCGCTGATCTGCCGAACCCATGGGCCGGCCGTCCGCTTACCTGACGGGGAGTTGGCGTGGTGCGAATTGAACTTTACTGACCTCGAGACGGCGGATGTTTCGACTCGAATCGACGGCAGCACGATCTTGGACGTAAACCTCCTCAATCACACTCTGGCCGTGATCAACGCGCAGTACATCGCCGGCACCGACCGCCCCGCACGCAGCCCCCTGGCCGCGGCCCTGGATCCCGTATGTCCCTGAGTTACCAAGGAAACCTTCGACGGCGTACGTTCCGAAGTCCCAGCACGGCGTTTCGGTTCGGTGAGAGCCAGTTCGCAGAGCATACGCACCACCGCCGGGTCGACGTACGGTTCGCTTGGGATCGCCCCGAGACCATTGAGGCTGCCGCTGAATACCTACCCGCGACGTTCCGGGGGTATTGGTTCGACATCGCCGCCGAGGCGAGCCCTGCGGCCATAAGCGACTACGCCAAGTGGGTAGAGGTCGATGACGGCGGTCGCGTCGGTCTGGTGAGCCTCGTGCCCAATCGGGGGGCTGAGGTGACCATCGAGGTGCCGGGTCCCAGCCATCAGCGACTGGATCACGATCAGCTGAATCCTCACCGACCTCATATTCACAGTCATCAAGTCCGAGTGCGGTACCGGGAGCATGTGTCCATCCGGAGCAACTCCAAGGCTCGAGTCGCCCTGGCCGCAGCCCGAACCCGCGCCGCCTACCAGGAGATCGCGAAGTTCCGGTCCGAGGACGGCGAGGCGTTCGAGGAC
>PVBE011835913.1_pt1 | contig 11476 bp, 14 predicted proteins | sample 1631181 | NCBI WGS metagenome assembly PVBE01 (sample SAMN08397723, study PRJNA350692) | Marine metagenome, whole genome shotgun sequencing project. | isolation source: water | place: Pacific Ocean | collected 2012-04 | reverse complement strand
TCGAACGGTTCCGCCGACTAATTTGACCACACATTTTAGCTATATGAGAGGTCAGGGAGTTTATCCCAAAACTTCATCTTTAATTTGCCAAGTTGAACGGTTTTCACGATATGCATCAAGCTGATGCATCTGGATGGTCAGTCCCATTGCAGCAAAACGATCTTCACCCGGTATTTGAATTTTGGCTGTCTGAAGCCGTTTGGGACTTGCTGTCGCATCGTTGCAATACAATATGTTATTACTCTCCAGTTGCCACACAACTCTGTTTTTCCGTGGTCTGTTTTCAAAAAGCGAATTCTTATCTTTAAATTAATTATTCAATGTTTCAATATGTTATGTTGTATTACCTTGAAACCCCTTTATCCGCCACATCCGATCGACAGGGTTCATTTAAAAAGTTTTCTTTAACACGCAGGATGAGATTTAACAAGGCCTGGAGAGTGGAACTCTTCTGATAATGCTGTGGGGGGTGTAAAGGATCTCGAGGGTCAGGTCAGCTTGATTTTTCGGTTTGATCATATGGTCCAATTTCATGATTTTCGCCGGCTCGCCGATGTCATGGTCTTCGAGCTTAGAGTTTCTGGGAAAGATCAACTCTTCTTTTTCATGGTGCTCAAGCCCACGCGGATCAATTGTTTTTATCTCTTTTTTTCAATTCATTTTTTTCGCCTATTTCTATCCATCGGTTCATCTCTTTTTCTTCCACCAACATGTCCCGTACTTTTTCCATCCAAAGGTTTTGAAATTCAATTTTTTCGTCCTTATTTGCAGCCTCCCAAACCACCTTCTCCAGCAATTCTCCCAGCCTCGTGGCCTTCTCCCTGGCAAAAGGGATTTTATCGGGATGGTATGCAACGCAAACCGTTCGGTTGTTGTCCAATCTTTTAAAATCAAAGGAGAGTGAATTTGAATCGTTTTTTTTCAAACCAAATTTGAGTAGATCCTTCCGTTTGAATTTATGTCCCAACCCCCTGAATCCACTGGCTGGAGCGGCACCGGTCAACAGGGTAAGTACCTGGCCGATGACGCCATAGACCCCCTCATCAGGTTCCCCATGGATATCAATGGATATATCACCTCTTATGGGAATTTCGTCAGGATAAAGTTTTTTCAGGGCTTCTCGGCAGCACAAAAACGCCCCGGCTGTTGTCGGACAAGCATGGCCGGCCATCTTTATCACATCGATATAGGTATATTTCAAAACCGTGTCTTCTTTTTTAAAGGCACCAAGTGTCTCTGCGAATGGTTCATTTAATCGAATCGGGTCGACCTCGCTTAAGAAGTCCCTGAAAATGTCGTCATATTTTTGATCTAGATTATTGGCCATTGGTTTGTCCTTATTGTTTTAAACACGGCTTAATAAATTTTATTAAACCCACTCTTGCTGCAAAATATCTCCCTGAACACCGACAACGACACATTTGGTTGGCACTTTTCTCTCAGCTGATTGGGCCGCCTGCTGAACTAAATTCATTAACCCCATACAGCAGGGTACCTGCATGATCAGCACCGTTAGGGTATTAATCTTGGCATCATCGAACCAGGCCTTTATTTTTTCCTAATAAATATCCTGTTCCGCATCGAGCTTGGGGCAGGCAATGGCGATACTTTTCCCTTTCAAAAATTCACGGTGAAAATCACCCAGTGCATAGGCCACACAATCAGCCGTCAGAAGCACATCGGCGCCTTGATAGTAAGGAGCGGTGGGTGAAATAAGGTGCATTTGGATCGGCCACTGCCCCAGCTGCGATTTGATTTTTCCGACGTCCTGATCAGCATCATTACCATCTTGGTCTTTAAAACTCATCACCCGGGAACCCGGGCAGCCTTCAAATTGAGTAATTTTTTATTTCTCCTTTTGTTTAAATTTTTCCTCTAAATTAATGATAAAACGTTCATATTTTTCTGGTGAAAATCCAATCTCTTTATCAGCTTTTGTAAACTGGGAATAAAGTTTTCCTACCTGGATTGTGGAGAGATTGTTATCCATCCAGGGATACAAAATTTCATCTTCCTTTTTGATATGTTCGGTGAGAAGTTCTCGATAGGCCATCAGATTTTCCGAAATGGCGGTTGCATCCCCCTTGTCAAGCGCATCAAGTACGGCTTTTACATAACCCCTGGCGCGTGTGTGATCTTCGTACATCACTTTTATGATGTCTGAATTTTCATCAAAATATTTAAAAAGAATATCTTCCTCCTTGGCGTGGTGGAATTTGTCAGCGTAAGATCGTATTAAATCTACCCCGTCAAGAATGAGTTGGCGGCCTTCTTCGGTTTTTAAATCACAATAGTCGACGACTTGAGGAATCAATCCAATCCATCGTTTGATCAAAACATGTTCATCAACCAGTTTTTTAATCGGTGGAGCATATCTGAATTCTTTGGGTTTAACCTCGGTTCTTTTCTCAATTTCAGGTATCTTTATATCTTTACCCGGGTGTATCGCTTTAGCGATTCTGGCCATCAGCTCCTGCTCCTGGTCTTTGGTAAGACGATGAATCGTCACAATATCTTTAAGAAGACAGGTCCCAACACTGCACGGCCCACAACTAATTTCATAATCATTTAAAATGCCGTCGATCTCAGGAAATTCAGTGATAATTTCTTTGATACCCCTGTTTAAATATTCATTCATCTATTCTCTCCGCAGGCGTTAAATATTTTAGAGCTCCGAAAACCATGGATTTGTCTGTTTGAATGTAATAATAACGTATTATCCATTGATTTCATTGATCTAAGTCAAAAGATGATTTTTTTTATTTTTGGAAATATCCGACTCTCCCCACCTTTTAATTCCTTTTGATAAAATGCCGCGTGTTCATCTTCAAGATCCATCCATGATTAAAAAAGACCGATTACCAGATTTTCATCCGCACAGGCAGGCCCATAAAATTCCATTGACACATATTCTCAATTTTTTTTTTGCATCTTGACATCTATTTATAATCCATATATTTAGGCAACTTACACGCTCTTATTCGTACAAGATTATGGAATAATTGGCTCTATTAATCGTCAAACAAAGAAAAGGGGCTCTTTACCTGACAGAACAGATTTAATTAGGAGGCGCTATGGCATTAACAAAGAGTTACATTGTTGCAAGGGTACACGAACTCGGGTTTACCAAAAAAAAATCCGTCGAAACCATCGAATCCCTTCTTGAAATCATTAAAACCACATTAGAAAAAGGTGAAGATGTCTTGATATCGGGATTTGGAAAATTCTGTGTGAAGAACAAAATGGAACGAAGGGGTCGGAACCCGTCAACAGGCTCTGATTTGGTGCTACGGAAAAGAAAGGTTGTGACATTTAAATGTTCCGGAAAATTAAGAGATAAAATAAACGGCCGGAAGTACCAGAAGTAATTGAACCCAGCCCACTAACGATCCTTGGGAGCGAGCCGCCTAAATTGATAGGGCTTTAATTTAACTCCTATTCAACACAGAGGAAGGATATTTCCACCAAAATAAACCGGTTAATTTTTTACTTTCCTCACCATACGAATTTTTCCAAACTCATCTGATTTCTAATTCCAACCATGCTAATATACTTTCTTTGGGGGGAGTCGTATGCGTCACTTTTGGAAATGTTTGGGTTCTGTCTTCTCTTTTTGAAAATTTTACTTTGTATTTTATTAATTTGGATTTAGATATCTCTTCCAATGGCTCCATTGTACATTTTCCCCGCATGTAGTTTATCTCAAATATCTTTTCCAACAATAATGCTAACACATGGACTCTTACTCTAGCTGCTAACCATTGCCTGATTGGTCTTTAATCCTCTGAAAAACATTTCCACCTCAGCATGTCGTGGTTCGAAAACCATCAGCGTGAAGCATATCTCTGATACCCGGGATATGGGGTGCGCCCACAAAGGTAAGGGTGTTTCCCTTTTCCAAATAAGCCACCATGCGTTCATACAAAATGGTGTCCCGCCGGTCGATGACAGATGAATCGCGGCTTAGAAAGCCAACTCTGGAAGATTTGAGTCTTTTCAGATCTCCATCCAAATAACATGCTGCGTATTCCTGTGCATATTCACCCCAGCGATCAATCCAACCAAGAAAATCAATAATTTTCTTGTGAGAAATGCGCTCCAGGACATCTATCTGTTCTTCAATCGTTTCGAGAAAAATAACTTTTTAGCCATACGGCCGGCAACCCCATACGCCTCCATATCGACCGAATATTTCCAACCATTTTTTTCTAAAAAACCGGTCCATAGTGTAAAAAAAGCCAGCCAAGACTTCATCCCGGAAACGATGGCGTATGGGGTGTTTGCGCTTAAATGGTGCTCGTTAAAAAAAAAACAAAAGTCTGTTTTAGCGGAAAGGGATCAGAGCATGGGTGATTCTGTTGATGGTATGTGGATCCAATTCTTCAAAAAGATGGGGGGCATTTTCTTCATGAAATCATGCTTGAACCACTTTATTCATATTTTTCCTGTCCAAGGGGCCTTCGAACAGCACATGTTCCACACCTTTGATATACTGTTTAAGAGAGGCCTTGAAGCTATAGGGGGGAAAATGGGCCGTACCGACAAGGTGTGATGTTTGTTTATTTTTCTCCACTGTCCAAACCATCTTTAATTTTTTTTCGTACAATCCATCCAAAAACGTAAAAACCCCGATCAGTTGGGTAAGGTCACATGTATGCCGTTTCATCTCCCTGTTAACAGACCCGGTAACATCGGAAATGTTATGTGTGCGCACGCATCAGCCGAAGGGTATCCAGTATGGATGCTTTTCTAAAATTAAGGACACACATTTCATATGTCGGCGTGGGGCTTCCCCCCCATTTTTTTTTAAATCTTTCTATCCCCAGATTCACCCCCAAACCGAGATGAATATATCGTTTATCGTACACCTTACTCATTTGGATCATTTCAAAAAACAGAAGATCAGACGCTCCTGGAATTGGGCATTTTTTCGAACGGCATCCGATCACATAGGTGGAAAAATCTCGTGCAGAAAGATCAACAACGTAAAATGCAGCCAGGTTGCTATTTTTATCCCAGGCGTTCAGGACAACCGAATCCCTCGAACGGTTTACAAATGACGACATCTTGAGCAAAAGATTTTTTACACGAATGGGTAGTTTGACTTCTGCGATAAACTCCGCGGAAAGGATGCCCTGTGCTTTTCCCATCTCAGTGGAGTGTTCAATAGACAATTTTTTCCATGCAGTACTGCTCAGGCGGCCCTTACCTTTTTTGTTGCTTCGATCGTGGATATTTAGCGTATAGTAATCATCACACTCATTTTCCATACAGGATGATGCGAATTGTTTTGATAGTTCAGGTGCAATGAGTGATATCGTTGAAGGATTGAATTTTTTTCGCATCTGATCGACGAAGGTCCCCAATTCGTTGGCATCAAACTTATGCTGCAAGGGATATCTCACCAGAATGATTTCCTCCCCTCTGTGACAACCAAAATATCCATCGATCAGAAACGACTCACCACCGGCTACAGATGTCATCAGATCTACACTATGCTCTGGAACATATGCATTTGCTAAAATAAATCGTTTTTCATCGGCGGTTATCATGCACATGCATTGCCTCTATACAAGGGATCGTTTGGAATATATCGCTCGAAGACAAAATCACCCAGTTTAAATATTATACAGATAATGACAGATTCTGCACCCCTCCGGCGCTTCAGGCATGGCGTTTTTGGCTGCATCCATGATCTTCGAACGGTTGGAAGATCCGGCGACAAAGCTCTCAAGGATTTTCTTATCATGCGCCTTCACCCGGTTATGAAAACGCTCCCGATAAAATGTGCACTTGTCACTCTCCCAAAGGTCCATCAAATCATCATCAAGAAGGCAGCCATAGTGAACCGTCGGCATGGTTGTTTCCCTACCCAAAAATGTGGTCGGACCGCCAGTGGCAAGATTAATACAAGGGGCGACTTTTCCATCGTGGCGAATAAAAATGGAATTGCGAGGATCCTGATCACAGACCGGTTGTTCCTCCGGCGTAAAAGGGAAAGTAGTGGTATGTATATTTATTTTTTTTGCAAAGCGGCGGGCCTTTGACAATTCCTTTTTTAAACGGAGGACCTCCGGGGTCTCTTTTGTATTGAAAAGCCCGTAACCCTTACCATCCTCTCCCCGAATGACGTCGCATTGTTTGTAATTCACCTGATCGACCCCCAGGCGAGCGGTCAGACTGATAATTTCTTCCACCTGATGAAAATTCATCGGCATTAGGACAAAGTTAATCATCGTCTTTGGAACCTTTCCAACCCGAGGCCGGGTGATATTACCCAGATTTTCACACACGCGTTCAAAATTCGAACCGATCCGAATCTGTTCGTAAACTTCTTTTGTCGCGCCATCCATTGACACGCAGATCCAATTCAAACCTGCGCTGATCATTTGTTCCGCTTTATTTTTATTCAAAAGGAGTCCATTGGTCAGAATACCTGTCTCACATCCCGCCGCATGGGCCTCTTTAACCCAGTTAACCAACTCCGGTTGGAGCAGGGGTTCACCGCCGCCGGTAAAATCGATCGACTCAGTCTCAGGCAGATAAGTGCGTAGAGATTTCCATATCGTCTCTGACATGATACCTCTATTTTCTCCCTGTTTACTGGCCTGCCTCCAGGGACACATCACACATTTGAGATTGCAGACAAGGGCTGATTCTATCTGTAAAAGCTGCCAACGTCTTTTTTTAAAAGATCTTCCCCGGAAGGCCTTGTTCAAAATCGGCTTGAGGCGGCGTTCCACATGTTTTGGCCATATCAGGGCTGAACCAACGCCACCACTGGCACCGGTGACCAAAACATTCTTATCTTTAAAAGAAAATCTGTCCATTATCCATCTCTCTCTGTCGGAATCCTATCGCCAATATTTTCGGATCGCTTACAAATTGCCCACGTTTCATGCCCCAATCCATCCGGGCATTACTATTCACAAAATAACGATTTCATTTCAGATAAGCAAGGGCAAGTACATGTATGGCTCCCCGGGGGGCACCGCAAAAGCCTCCATTGACTTTACATTTCTCTTTTTATAATTTTTAGATTTCGTAATTTACATATCTCTCAATCCGTTTTATATAATAACATAGATGAAAAAAACATATCAAACTATCTGGAATCACGAAGTTAAACAGTATGATCAAATTTCTCGCATCCTCCTCGCACACACACAGGTAAAACCCGGATGGAAAACTCTTTTGCCCCCTCTTTTGTTGCTCGATTATTTTCGTTATAAGAGACGCCTTTATCTTACACAAAAAAATCTCCTTTTAACCAAACAATTGGCTTTCAATGCTGCCAGGGGAATCCACAATGGAAAAGATAAAGCATGGGAAATGCGCTCAATAGAAATTGAGACAAAGGAGCTTTTAGATAAAGAAAAAAAGGGATATTATGGCCCCAAGGTCAGGCGTAAACAGTTATATGAAATTGAAATTCTCATCGATCATTACCTGGGCCTTTTACGATCAACACCTTCCAAGTTTAACGAAATGGTTAAACAAGCCTATCCAACCAAAACAATTTACCTCTCTTTTCTTAACAAACTGAACCGGGCAGAAAAAGAAGTGATGCAGGCCGCAATTGCAACCATACGAAAAGGGAGCAAAAATGATCGAAACAAATGGTTTGATAAAGTTGCCCAAACTATTTCGAAAATAAGAATAAAAGAGGCGGGTCACCTATTCTCCAAAAAATAGTCAGAGTTTGTCCATCAATCTGTCCAGCTCCGTGGATTTTCTCACAACCAGAGCTGCTGCATAGGAACAGAAAGGGACACCACCCCATTTTTCTTTAAAACGGCGAATCCCCGGATGGATGCCGAGACCAAGGTTGATAGCCGCCTTTCTTTCGGATTGAGCCAATTGAATCATATGACTGAAAAGCAGATCAGAAGCACCGGGAATCATTTTTTTTGACGACCGGAAGTTAAACAAGTAAAACGCGTAATCCGCTGCACCCAAATCCACGATGCTGAAGGCAACCAACACATTTTTCTTTCTTGCTTCCAACAGCCGGGCAGTTGTCGAAGTCTTTAAATATTGGGGCACCTGTTTGAAAATATGTAGTTGCTCTTGAGACAAATCATGCGTTGAAATAAACTCTCTAATCAGTTTACCATGGACCTTGTCATATTTCGCCTCAGTAACGTTCAGCTCTCTTTTGGCTCGTCTGACCATATAATCCACTGCAGAATCGAGGGACAATAGAGGCAATTGAATCCGATAATAGATGTCCGTTGACCGCTTCCTGAGGTGGTGATCGGAAAGCCAGATTTCAGGGGCAATGATGGCAACGGTGGAAGGCTGGAAATGTTCACAGGCCCAATAATAGGCTTGCGGAACATCTTTTTGTGTATTTCCGAGTGGGTAGCCGATGAATATAAGGTGTTTTTTTGAAAAAAACTCAGGTAGTTTTCATGGAGGTGCGATTTCGCATCGGAAATTGATTCAACATACTCAATCAGGTACTCCGGCAGATAGGCGTGCTGGTAAACCCGTTTTGTCTCTTCCCTATTGAGCATCCTTCTATTTGGGTTTAGGTCCGAAAATCCTTTCGACCTCTGCCTTCCTCACACGCTCTGTGGCAGCTTCTATTTTTGATAAAGCGGCGGTGTGTCGGCCTTCTCTCCCAAAACCCGTTTGGCAGCATTCGACACCTCCTTTTCTGTATCTTTGAGTTTGGAAAAAAAAGCAGTATACCCCCTCCGGTCCTGATAGGTACTGATCACCAAAGAAGAATAATCCACGCCATCTGTCTTGAAAAGCTTGCAATAGTGATCGATGAGCAGATCGATCTCTTCCATCTGCGACCGGCGAATTTCTTCTGAATAGATGCCATCGGTATCAGCATCTAGGATACTCTTGGTTTTATCCTCGATTTGAGCCAATTCTGATTCTCGGGTCCGGCCCTTTTTAATGATGTTCCGTGCCGCATCCAAGGCCAGTTCTTTGGTAAACATGAAATTTTAGATAAATATTTCCCTGGTTTGTTTCAGTTTCATAAAATTCAGGATAAATATGATCGGTATCATCACATCCCATACACCGAGTGGTTTTGGCTTTACCACGGCCATTGATACCGATTTGGCCACTGTACGATCGCGGTCGAGTATATTTTCAAACTTTCTGTCCAAATTTTCTGGCAAGCCAGTCCCCTGTTTCTTCACCGTTCTAAACTGCTAAAAAATTTCGCCTGCAAGGTTTTGGCGCCGCATTTCAATTTGCTGTCTTTCAATCGATAATTTTTCCCGAACTTTTTCGGTATCACCCAATTTTTCAAGGATTGCCCGAGCAGCCTCTTGTTCAGCATCCATAAGTAGATCCAGATGGGACTGGAACGCTCGCCGATTTTGATAGGTGTTCCGAATCAATTGACAGTAATCATTTCCCTCGCTTTTGATCAATTTAAGATAGTGATCAGCAAGCAGATGCACTATCTTCTCCAGGGCCTTTTGTATGTTCGGGGAATCCAGTTTCAAGGATTGAAGTCCTGTGCTGATATCTTTCGAGATTTGTGAAGTCTCAATCTTTTTTTCCGCCACCCCGGACATGCTTCTAGCCATATTCAGTGCAAGATTTCGCGGAAACATAAAATGTTTGGTATACAGACGAATGGCGCTTCCCCTCCGGAGATAGTCGATAATAAACATCCCTGGTATGAGATAGCTCCAAACTGCCATCGGCCGTTTAACAATTCGCCCCAGGATCACCTCTCGGGCTAACTGCTCTTCTGCAGCCAGTATCATGTTGTGTTTTTCCATTATAACACCTCGGTCCGCTTGAGCGTGTGGATAACACTGAATGACCGATGAAGTCAATGGCCTTCACCCCCTGGATATTAACCCTTAAACAGGTAACCTTCAAAATTCCATCCCAAGACGGCAAGTCATACTTATTCCAATTCTTAACCTGGAATCTTATGACCATAATTTTAAACCGTCCCGACGTTAAAAACATATTGGAGAATTAAATAAATCAAGTAGACGCCTAAAAGCCAGGCACCCTGCCACCTCTTAAACTGACCGTCTTTGTTCATAAAAATAAATGCCCGAAAGGGATAGAGGATGAGGATCATCGCAGGAAAGTGAAAGCTGAAAAAATTGGGTGGAACCGCAAGCGGTCGTACAACCGCAGCAGCACCGATAACGAAAAGACAATTGAGCACATCGGCACCGACAACATTGCCCACCATAATCTCCGGGTGTTTTTTGCGGATTGCCGCCACTGCTGTCATCAGTTCCGGAAGCGAGGTCCCGAATGCAACCATGGTTGCAGCAATCACATCATCGGGGACACCGATTCTATGAGCAATTTCCCCCGCACTCGGGACCAAAAAGCGGGCTCCCAAAACCACCAGGAAAAGACCGCCCAAAATCATCCACCAGCATTTTCCCATTCCCATCAGCTCTGAGTCATCCGCCGCCTCTTCTTCGACACCCAAGTCGGATCCCTGCCTGGCCCAGACATATGTACTATACATATAACCAGCCAGCAATATGAGAAAAATGATGCCGACCCATCTTTGTAAAACCGGCCCGTCAGGCGTCGATGCCAACGCACCCAGTGAAATGATTACCAGCAGAGTAGCCGCGCCAACCTGCACCCAACCGGTGCGATTGAGAATAAAACGGTTAACCGGCACCCGGGTCACCACGCAGGTAAGGCCAAAAATTAAGCCTGTGTCGGCAATGATCGATCCGACGCCGTTGCCCAGTGCCAATCCAGGGTTACCCATCCACGCCGCCATTGTCGAAACCACTGCTTCCGGTGTGGTCGTACCCAGAGAAATAATCGTGGCACCAATGACGATTCGCGGTAAACCGGTTCTTCGGGCCAGATGAACCACACCGTCAATCATCCAGTCGGCGCCCTTTGACAGTATCACAATACATATTGCGATTATCAGCAGTAAAACAACCACGGGAAATTCTTGAACAAAGTTCTGAAGAACTGCTTCATCCAAAATCCAACTAAATACCACTTTTAACATTTTCATCCTTCCCGGCCTTCATGAAACCAGCTATTTTCTTAACGACGAGGGTTTTAGCCATAATTACAAAAAACCCGGAACCATTTGATGATTCCGGGTTTATATAAAAATTTTTCGGCAGCGTCCTACTCTCCCACTCAGTCTCCCAAGCAGTACCATCGGCGCTGAAGAGCTTAACTGCCGTGTTCGGGATGGGAACGGGTGTTGCCTCTTCGCTATCGCCACCGAAAAATTGTAGCTATCTATTTGCTAAAAAGCACATGAAAACGCACGGAGGTAGAAACATGCTAAATGTTGTGGCCAAGCCTCACGACCGATTAGTACCAGTTAGCTAAACATATTGCTATGCTTACACACCTGGCCTATCAACCTTGTAGTCTTCAAGGGGTCTTCAGTTTCGATGTTTCCATCGAAAGGGATATCTAATCTCGAGGTTGGCTTCCCGCTTAGATGCTTTCAGCGGTTATCCATTCCGAACATAGCTACCTG
>PVBE010145698.1_pt1 | contig 11477 bp, 8 predicted proteins | sample 1631181 | NCBI WGS metagenome assembly PVBE01 (sample SAMN08397723, study PRJNA350692) | Marine metagenome, whole genome shotgun sequencing project. | isolation source: water | place: Pacific Ocean | collected 2012-04 | reverse complement strand
TTGCTTCCAGGTTCTGAAATGCGAATTAAAATACCTAGCTATTGGGAATATGCCCAGCTATTGATTGAAGGTCAGATTGTAGATAAGATTGATTTTATTGCAAACAAAAAAATAATGAAAACATTAGACAAGGATATTATTCCAGTTGAATTCATTAAAGGGATAAAATCATCGAGAGAAAATACAGACATATGGCTTAATGAAATCCTTTGGGATCCAAGTACTGCTAAATTATCCTTAGAGGTTGCTGGTACACCCTCTGGTTCTAAGAATTATACTGTTAGTATAAATAATGATAATCTATGGGAGGTTGACTTAGATTATAGTTTTGATATTCAATATTCTGATTCTGCGTTTCACATAGATTTATCTAATTACAATGAGCCAATTGTTCTTTATTATGATATGGTAGAAGGTGGTAGTCGACATACTATAGAGATGATTAAACTTTCATCTACAGATCTTATTAGTTTCCACCGTTTTCCCGATGGAGAAAAATGGAATAATGCCAAGAGAAACTCCTTTGGTTCAGAAAATATAGACCAAAGAAGTGTTTTGGATGCTTCTCTGATTCCTGAGATTTTTGTTCTCTATCAGAATTATCCAAATCCATTTAATAGTAATACACGTATATCGTTTGATCTTTTACAAGATGCGATATTATCACTTTATGTGACAGATGCAACTGGTCGTGTAAAAACTATTTTTGCTGATAAAGAATTTTATAATAGTGGTAAATATAATTTTGACTGGAACGCAGAAAGTTTTTCAACTGGGGTATACTTTTTTACAATAAATGCTGAGGTTGATGGATATATGCCTGTCATCTTTAGTCGAAAAATGATATACCTTAAATAACGATTATTTATTATAATATTTTTTATCGGATCCTAGCCATCAGATTAATGCAGCAAAAAGTATATTTAATTTTATTTATTGTATTAACACTTCTTTTTAGTGGTTGCGCGTCACATCCTGTTGTCCACCCAGGTTCACTCAAGAAGGGTGAACAAGTATGGGGCTACTCAGTCGCAGCTGAAAATATATTTCCAGTAATGTGGTTTCGAAAAGGATTAGATAAAAATACAGAACTCGGATATAGAGTAGGCATGCCAATATATGGAACTGGCGTCTTTGCAACAGGTTGACCCTCAACAATGCGGAATATTCCGTGAAAAATCTCTCTTCTGGTGCAGTTCAATAGAACATGGAAATCATTCTGTAACACTGAGATTTGTCCAGCGAGCAATTCAAGTGAAGTAATAGGAACAATAGGTTTGTTGTTAACCTGCGCGAAAGTTTTAACTATTGCCATACCGATCCTGACCCCTGTATAAGAACCGGGACCGCAGTTGATGACATAAGCATCAACTTCTGCTAATTTTAGATCCGCGTTTTTCAGCAGATCATCAATAACTTCAAAAATAATCTTTGAATTCCTCCGCTTACACAATGAATAATAATTTGCCAGAGGGTCACCGTTACGTGTAAGACACAGGCCCAAATGCTCGAAAGAAGTATCCACAGAAAGTCGGATCATTTTCCAACCCTGCTCAAAGGGTTTGCAGTTTTTTGTAGAGATAAATTCTCTTGTTCCAATGTTTTAAAAAGTATGTCAAAATTACTTGATTCACTTTCCAGAATGAGCCGCCTTTGATTTTCAGAAATGGTTTCGAATTCAAGGTTTAGCACAGGTTCATCACTCAAATAATTTAAAAGATATTGCGGCCATTCCACCAGAGTGACTCCTTCATCGGTTATCAGATCTTCACGATCAAAATCATCGAGTTCTTCCGGATCATTCAGGCGGTAGAGGTCAACATGAAAAACAGTCCTATCTCCTGGATAAATGTTGACCAAAGTATAAGTTGGAGAGCCAACTATTTCAGGGAGCACACCTAGACCAGCACAAATACTTTTTGCAAAAGTGGTTTTTCCAGTACCCATACTGCCCCAAAATAAAAGTATTGCTCCAGGAAACAAATGTGCGGATATTTTTCGGGCGAATGAATCGGTCTTTTCCAAAGAACATAAGTCAAGTATTATTTTACGCATCAAACTGTCATGAAACCGAGGGTGCTTTTAAAATGTGATAATGTCGGCTACTCCGCAAGTTCAGCTTCTGGAAATTCTGTTGAAGAAAAATGGGATATCCTGAAACTAAGTTTGGAATTACATGCTGGAGAAAGAGCATCTTTCCGTTTTCAAAATGAGGAGCAGAAACAAGTATTGTGGCGCTTGTTTCTCCAAAAGCTCAAGCCCAAAACTGGATCTTTCATCATCTCAGCAAAGACACATATTCATTCAGATGACAGTTTATGGACAGGTACAGACAAAAAAGCGACAATACTGGAAAATATGACCTCCAAACTTTTTACAAAACGACCTTGGTTCGGTGGGCAACGCAAGAATCTTGAAACCCTGATAGACCGTTTAGATTTGAACGGTAGAATTCTACACGTCCCTGTTGAAGAACTTTCAGAGGAGCAAGCCGCAAGATTCTGGGCTTTGATGCTGGTTTCTGCAAATACACAAGTAGTTTTAATTGACCGCCTCTTTTCAAAACTGGACGAAGTCACTTTGGTTTTTGTGCAGGAATGGTTGGAAAGTTATGCGGGAATTATAATTCTGTTTGGAGAACATGCAGAATATTTCAATGCAGTTAAAACTCTTTCAAAGGATCAGCATTTAAAAAGTAAAACTGAGTTCAATACCATATTCAATTTTTCTGAAGATGGTCAGGCACAAAATTTAGAGCAGAAGGTTTAAAAACTTAATGCAGGAAGAATATGCCTAATTTTCGAGGTTTATTTAACATTAATTTTCAACTCACTCCAAAATCTTAAGAAATGCCGTTCAGTAAAGGTTTTATCCGTCAGGTAGTGGAAAGCACAAATCTAGTAGACCTGATTTCTGAGCATGGAATCACGCTCAAACGTGCAGGAACAAACTACAAAGGCCTTTGCCCTTTTCATGCAGAAAAAACACCCTCATTCAATGTTAATCCTTTACGTGGTTTTTTTCATTGTTTTGGCTGCAGCACCAGCGGTGATGCGATAAAATTTCTTACACAATACGACCGTCTTTCTTTCAGCGAGGCAGTTGAAGAACTCGCGAAACGTGCCAGTATCCCTCTTGAAATTGAATCTGGAAATTCCAGGCTTAATAATCTTGATGAAGACAGGGGACTGCGCTGTCTGAGAGAGGCGGCTTCTTATTACAGGAATAATCTGGTTTCTCCGGAAGGAGCTACGGCAATGGATTATCTGAGACAGCGTACGGTTCCTGAAAATATGCAGGATCATTTTCAACTCGGTGTATCACCTGACAAGTGGCAGGGTACGCTAAACCGATTGCAGCGAAATAAAATAGGAGTTCCGGATCTTTTAAGTGCCGGATTAATCAAAGTCAGTGAAAAATCCGGAAAGCATTATGATACCTTCCGGGGACGTTTGATGTTCCCTATCAGAGATTCTCGCGGACGTTGCATAGGATTTGGCGCACGTTCAATGAAGTCTGAAGATAAACCCAAGTACCTCAACAGTCCGGAAACGTCTTATTACCAAAAAAGCCAGGTGCTCTACGGACTTTACGAAGGTCTCAGCTCGATCCGAAAACTCCGACGCTTAATTTTTGTTGAAGGATATCTGGATGTGATCCGTTTACACGAAAACGGTTTTGAAGATGCAGTTGCTCCATGCGGAACTGCGTTAACTCCGGACCACTTAAAAATAGTCCAGCGTTACGCGGATACGGTGATTTTACTTTTTGACGGTGACACTGCCGGAAAAAATGCAGCTTTAAGGCATGCATCTCTCCTACTACCACATGCTTTGGAGTCCTTTATTGTTACTCTTCCGGAAGGGGATGATCCTGATACTTATCTGTTGAAACATGGTAAAGAAGGTTTTGAAGAATTGCTGGGACAAAAAGTCCCAGCGCTGGATTATCTGGTACAGCAGACAATCAATAAATATCAAGACAGTATTCAGGGTAGAGTCCAGGGACTTGAAGAACTCCTGCCTGCTATAAATGATATAAATGACCCAAAACGCCAGCAACTAACTTTGATGGCAATTGGTGAAAGAATGAAAATTCCTGCTGAAATACTTGCAAAGGAATTAAAAAAGGAAACAAACAAAAACTTGTTTAATAAAGATAATAATGCTAGCTTTAAATGTTTACCAATATATGAAAATGTTTCTCAGGATGAAAAATGGCTCTTACAGTCATTGTTGCGTAAAGGAGAATTGTGGCCTCTTGTTAGGGAACATCTCCATCCACAGGACTTCCAGACTCCACATTTTAAGCAACTTTATGCAAGACTATTGCAGTTACCTGATACAGAGTTTCAAGCTTTCGATCCTCTTAAACTAAAACACACTGATCCTGAATTATTTCAGTCTGTAATAATACTTCTTACAGAAGAAATTCCGAGTCATGACTTTGGTTTGTCGCTAAGGCGTATAAAAGAACGTAACCTAGAAAACAACTTTCAGCAATGGCTGCTGGAAAGTACTAGCAACGAGGAGCGAGCATATGCTGGTTTGAAAAGAAGAAAAGAAGAAGAGAACTTAAAGGAAATAAAACAAATTTTTGACAACATTTTTACTCTTTAATCTCAGCAAAACTATATGAGTACAGAAAATAAAAGTGAAACGGTCCTTTCTCCATTAGAGGAAAAACTAGTCAAAGAGTTGGTCTCAGAAGGGCGAGAAAAAGGTTTTATCACTATAGACGAAATCAATGAAAATCTTGGTGATGAATCACCTTCACCAGAACAACTGGAAAGAATCTTTGATATTTTTTCAGAAATGGATATTGAAATTATCGATTCTGATAAAAAAATTGACACCGTTCAGGATAATATTGATCCCAGCCCAGAAATTGATTTTGTTAATAACGATCTAGATCTTGACCCTGGAGTTGACAACTCCACAGATGACCCTGTAAGAATGTACCTACGCGAGATGGGCAGTATTCAATTGCTGACTCGCGACGGCGAAGTAGAAGTTGCTAAAAAAATTGAAAGTGGCAACCTTGAGTTAATTGAAATCTTTTCTGATTCAAATCTAATATTGCTTTATCTGCAAAATCTTTCGAGAAACCTCAAAATACAAAAAATCAAAGCACGACATGTTGTTTCTGGATTAGATGAAGATGACAATGTTATTGAAGACGAAGACAAAGCAACTGATCAGATAATTACTCAACTTGATGAAGTTTGGAAACACTACACAACAGTGAGGAAAATACGATATCTTGAGAAAGATCGAAAATTAAAACCAGCTGAATTAAAACGCTTAGAAAAAAATGAAAATATCTATAAAGATACTATCCGCAACATTAATTTTAACTCTCGCCAAATTGAATTGATGTGTGATCAGTTGTTCAATCACAAAGGGAAAATTGATATGGCTTTCCGTAAGATGGATTCCAACACAAAAAAATTGAACATATCCGTCGAAGAAATGGATAATATTTTTAAAAAACTACGGGGCACATCGAAGAAAAAAGAAAATGAAAAAATCAGTAAAGAAATTGCGGATAAAACCGGTCTCCGCATGAGCATTGCGAACCGTTATTACGAAAAGATAGAACTGAACAGAAAAAGTATCAAGACAATGATCGAATGGACTAACCTTTCACTAGAGGAATTCGAAGCAGAAGTTAAAAATCTTAAACAGGTTGAACGGAGAGTAAAGCATGCAAAGAGTCAACTTGTAGAAGCTAATTTACGTTTGGTGATCAGTATTGCAAAAAAATATACAAACCGCGGATTACAATTCCTGGATCTTATTCAGGAAGGCAATATTGGGTTAATGAAAGCAGTAGACAAGTTTGAATATCGCAGAGGCTATAAATTTTCCACTTATGCAACATGGTGGATTCGCCAGTCAATTACACGAGCAATTGCTGATCAAGCGCGAACTATAAGAATACCTGTGCACATGATTGAAACAATCAATAAGCTTTCAAGAATTTCCCGAGCAAAGGTTCAGGAACTGGGGCGAGAACCAACAGCGGATGAGTTGTCAGAAGATCTTGGGATGCCACTTTACAAAGTCCGTAAAGTATTGAAAATAGCGAAAGAACCAATCTCTCTTGACACTCCAATTGGTGACGATGAAGATTCTCAGCTAAAGGATTTTATTGCAGACGAGCATGCAACGGATCCTGGGGAAGCTACTGTTTCTTCTAATATGGGTGAAAAAACAAGAGACGCTTTGAAAACTCTCACAAAACGTGAAGAAAATGTGTTACGCCTAAGATTTGGTATTGACTCTGCAAAGGACCATACTTTGGAGGAAGTTGGCCAGGATTTTGAAGTAACACGGGAGCGTATTCGTCAGATTGAAGCAAAAGCACTCAGAAAATTAAGACATCCTACTCGTTCAAAATTACTGAAATCATTCTACGAATAAAGTATAAATCCTGGTTATGTTTATGAATTTATAGATAATATACTAAACTTGTTGTTCTGACCTTGAACCATGAAACTGGTCTTGTCTATATGAGGTTACTATGGAATTTCTTTGTTCTGTTAACCTTCAGCATCTTGACTGCTGTCAGCGCACTCGCGCAAAAGACAGATGCCTACAATAATCCTATCTTAATTAATAATATCGAGTTGCTGCGCCGTGGCAAGCAAATCAGTGTACGTCTTCTCACAAACAAAGCCCCAGATTACGAAATAACTGAAAATCTTGCAGCCCGAACGTTGGTGTTAAAGATCAAAAACGCAAGTGCTGTTTTTAAAGACGGACGTCTTGAACGTCTATTTAATGATTCTCAATTGGCAGGAATCCGTTTTTTAGCAATTGACGGTGACAGTTGGGCACAATTTAAATTGTTGCAAAAAGATTTAAGTTATTCCGTCAGTTCTCTCGAAAAGAACAATGGAGTTCAAATTGATTTCCGCCCCACATTCCAAGTTCAACCCTCGCCCGATCCCCTCGAAGACTCTGTGTATGAGCTTTCTGATATTGATTTTGATACCAGCAAAGGAAATTTTACACGTATAACTTTCAGTTTTAACAAACTGTCAAAGATCTCAGCAGATGGTTCTGTTCCCGAAGACAAGCATCCACCACGAATTTTTTTACTGGAAGACAGCCAACAAACTTTGCTGACAATCCGAATGCCCAATACTTTAGCTAAAAAAAATCTGGGGGGGAAAAAATATAAAGGATCACGTTTAGAACTGGCATCACTCAAATCAAATGTAAACCAAACCTTTGTTGAATTAAAACTCAAAGCAAGAGCGGTTAGTGTGGAACGACATTTTGTGTCTAGTCCGCTTAAATGGATGCTCGACATTCATGGGACACCATACAAGAAAAAAACTACCACTTTAGCAATGGAAGGTAAAAAACTGAGTCAGAAAGAATTGGCTCAGCTTGAATCTAAGGAAAACGCACGCCGTATTAGAAATTCTAAAATCAATCCCATAATTCAACTTGGTGAAACCGCTTTTCGTTCGAGAATGTATGATGAAGCTGTAAAACATTTCAGGGAAGCTTATGCTCTCGGAAAATCTCACACTCAAGAAGAGTTTGGTGATCCTCTCCATCCATTAGCAGCAAGAGCACTTTTCCGGATCGGAGACACGATATACACGATGCTTGAGCGTCGCATAGGCAATAACTATCACCAAGCAATTGAAGCATACAAAACAGCAATCCGTATCACACAGGATGCAGAAAAATTTGCTCAGGAAAATGGTGAAACGTTTGCAACGACTTCCCTTTTACCTCACGCAATTTTGCGGATCGGTCGTGCGTATCAAAAAATGAATTTCCAACATGAGGCTGATGTTTACTTTAAAATATTGCGGGATCGTTTCTCAAATTCAATTCAAGCCAATGAGGCAAATTTTTGGCAGGGTATGAGTGGTATAGAGCAAAGACAATGGGAAAACAGTATCACAAATTTTAAAGAATATTTGCGTTCTACCCCACAACCAAAATATTTTGCTGTTACACATTACAAAATGGCACAGGCTTATTATCAACTTGAACGATACATCACCGCACGCGAATTTTTTGACATAGCGCGTAATGTTGACAAGGAATACGTCAAAGATGACCCAACATTATTATTCCACATGGGGGAGACTTATTATGAAAATGCAGATTATGTAACGGCACGTGAAATTTTCCGGCTCCTCCTGCAAAAATATCCAAAAGCTGATTTTTCAAAATTAGTCGCACTTCGTCTAGGTGATTTTCTGCGAGACGAAGGTAAAGAAGACGAAGCTATTCAGGCCTACAAAAATGCAATCAGCAGTTACAAAAGAGAAATTGCTCTACTTGGAAAATTGCGAATTGCGAACATTCAGGCAAAACGCCCATATACAGAGGAACACCTTGAGGCAATCAAGGTATATGATGAAATATCCAGACTATATCCAGAAACTCCTCAGGCAGAAGAAGCAATGCTCCGAAAAGGATTGACGCTTACACTTTATGGTTCTTATGAAGATGCTATAAAATCTCTGGAACTTTTCATGGAGAAGTACCCTCAAAATGTATACGTGCTAAAAAATGTAATTCAGGAGAACATTGATGAAAATCTGAAAGGGCTTATAGATAGTTATTTTCGCCAGAACGACACGCTTGCCCTGGTAAGTGCATATAGTGATTATAAAGAAAAATATCTTTTCAATTTCCGGTTTAATACTACTCTTTTTCAAACGGCGGTAGCTCACCGCAAACTACAATTTTTTGATGAAGCACTAGATATTTTCCGCTTTCTCGAAACACGTTCCGGAGGAACAATCAGCGAATTGGTTCAGCTTGAAAAAGCTCGCACGCAGTTAGAAAAAGAAGATCTGACAGAAGCCCGAAATACTATTGCTAGATTTCTAAAACATTCCCCTGAAAGTCCTTACGACTCTGAAACTAGGCAACTGTTGGCACGTATTTACAGAAAACAGAAATCATACCCCAAAGCATTACTTGTTTACAAACAAACTATTCAAAAATACAATCAAAACAAGAAACCGTTGTTAGCCGAAATAGTTCCCGAGCTCTATTATGATTTAGGCGAATTACATGAGGAAACAGGGAATTTTGTAGAAGCAGGGAAAGCTTTTCAGGGAGCGATTTCAAGCTATAAACACCCGCTTGATCATAAGGAAACTCCAGAGTATATTATCAAAAGCCATTTCCTGTCAGCAGATATGCACAAGAAAGCACATAATTATGAGACTGCGCTGAAGACCTATCAGAATGCAATTTCTCTTTATGGAGACAAGAATAGCAAGGAAATAATTGAACTTGTTTTTTGGGCAACCTATCATATAGGAACTATTTATTCACGACAAGATAAAGATCAGAAGGCATTAACAATATTCAAAAAACTGATGATTGAAAAAACAGGTGAAGGTCAGCTTTGGAAAAAACTTGCGAAAGAAAATCACCATACGATTTCTAGAAAATTAGCGTATGATAATTACCTTAAAGAGTGAACGTTTCTTGATTAGTAATAAGATATTGTATCAGCGTGCCTTTTGACATTATAAAGTTAATTTTTTAAACTTTAGTCAGTTTTAAATCTGATTGACTTTTGTTGTGAAAACTTGCAAGAACGTTTATTTAATGATTAACATTTTAAAGTGTCAAAGTTTTGCAGAGAGTTGCCACACTTTTTATTAACATTGATTTAAGATCTTTTTTTTGATTTCTGAGAACTCCAACAAAAGTTTTTGTAAATCTCCTGACTAACCTTTAAATGCATGTATATGAATTTCATGAAATAATGCATGCTCACTCAAGTAAAGTGCCTCTAGAGTAAGGTCACTTTTCGGAATTAAGGTGTAACCGACAATATTGTTTCTTTTGCTCGCTATTTCATAGCGAAATTTATATTTCCGCAATTTTTTTATTCAACTTACAAGATTTCCTAATTATTTTCTGTTTTTTCCCAAAGCCTAAGATGAATAATTAATTCTGAATTTTTTTAAAAGGTTTAAAGATGCCCACATTTAAATCTACTTTTAGCAAAATATTTCTCAACCATAATCGTCCCAAATAGAGTTGAATGGAAGCGGAGTCTCCTCATTCACTCTCACTTTTTCTTTTTCAAGCAGGCGTTCCTTCGTTACCAATTCGCCCAGATAATACAATAACTCCGGGATCCCAACTTTACTTAAAGAAGAAACACGAAAAACAGTTTCTCCTAACGCTTCAAGAAATTTTTCTAATTCATCCAATCCATTATCTTCTAAAACACTATCCATTTTTGATAGCCTTAACTGCTTTTGGTATATAGTGTGGGTCGTATTTTAAGTTGTTCCCTAGGCATAGTAGGTCGACCCCAGCATTTATCATTAAAGAAAACATATCTTCAAGCTCATAGTTATCAGATATAGCTTTCATGCTTGGGTCATCACCATCATAGATACTAAATCCATAAAAACTATTTCCTTCATGTGAAACAAGAACTGCAATCGAAGGAAACTCTCTTCTACCTCCTCTAAATTCCGTATTTAAAGACTCATTATACCATGATGTATGTTGTGTTCTCTTTCTCCATGCACCACCATCACTATCACCTCTAGTATCATATACAAATATATCTCTGATAGTTGAATTTGCTACATTACCACTACCATATTTCCATTTTGTATTAATCTTAGTTTTAATTGCAGCGATTTTATCTATATCTACTTGTTTTAATACTGCATGGTCTGTATCTTGATAGGCCAATCCACCCAACATTGCGTTGGTGGGGACTTGGCTATTTCCGATTCCGACTAGATTAGGCATTAGTTATTGTTCTCCTGTGATATTTATTATGAAGTCAGAGTGACCAATTGTGCATCTGAAATTCTCTTTGAATAATACATAAATCTTCTCACATGCATAGCATATTGACTGGATCCAAGACCATTACTTCCTAACCACAATTCATCTGCATCTATCAATCCTTTCATACTAGTATTATTTGTTACTAATTGAGAACCATTTCTTGCGATAGATCCATTTGTTCCATTAAATCCTAATGCCCATGATTCTCTACGATCTGCCCAAGCACTACTAATACTTATAATACCAGTAGTAAGATCAAAAGACTTAAAGATATTAGTATTTGCAGTATCGTGTCTATACAATGGCCAAGGATATCCAGATCCATCTGATCCTCTTCTTGATCCAATAATAACACCATCACCTACTGCTGGTTCAAGTGGTTCATAATCAATAAGATATGTTCCTTCAGTAGTACTCCAGAAATCACTATGTTCATCTCCTTCTATTGATACATAATCTAATCCACGAGTTGCTGTTGTTACACTAGTTGGAATAAGTGAAGTTACGAAACTTCCTGCTTCTAATTGAGCACCCCAAACTAATGCTTCACTACTACTAACTCCTCCAACATAACACATAACCTGAGTAACATTAGCAGGAGTAGTTCCAGTTACACTATATTGAATCCAATTTGATGTAAGAGCAAAAGTAGTCTCAACACCA
>PVBE011152008.1_pt1 | contig 11479 bp, 3 predicted proteins | sample 1631181 | NCBI WGS metagenome assembly PVBE01 (sample SAMN08397723, study PRJNA350692) | Marine metagenome, whole genome shotgun sequencing project. | isolation source: water | place: Pacific Ocean | collected 2012-04 | reverse complement strand
CCACGCTGACCAACACTCCATCATCTTTCCGGCCTAATACTGCTATTACCAACTTACATCATGATTGCGTTGCTGACAATTCTATTCCAGCCCAGGGGCCGTTTACAGAGAAGTATGTCGGAGGTCGCCGATTTAGGCACGTAGAGCTTAATACTGGAACAGATACTGCTTTAACTCGACCAGAAGGCTTCAAGTTACAATTCTCTGAGGTCTCCTCATCGGCCGGAGGCAAGTTTTCTGGTTCACTGGCAATCTTGCCCCCTAACTCTACGGGCTTGATCACACGCGCCGAGATTCCCACGGCGCAACGATTAAGAGATGAGACCGCAAAGCGCCCTGTAAACATCAAGAACATCTTTATGACGACGGCTTCGGCCGGCGAGCGCCTGAGCAACATCGCCACTCACGGCAAAATAGGAAACTACCAGAAGAACTATCAAGTTATTCAAACATCGGGTCGCTCACAGAACGATCCCTACTTTGTCGAGCAATCATTTGCCTTTGCCCTCAATCCCCAGAATCCTTATCCAAGAAGTACATTTAATAATCGTTTCCCTCTGCAGAACCCTTTGAGTACCACCCAAGCCTCGGGCGAAACTCTTCGGGTTGCAAATACGAAGGCCATTGTACTCTGGGACGGCCCTAACATACACTATCAGTTTACAGCCCCAGCCGGCCTGAATTCAAATGAGGCTGAAACTATGGCTTTCTGGGTGAAGGCTGACTCATCCGATCTTGGCGGCTACGTTCTCTATAATATTGACACCACTGTTCGAAGACTTGTAACCATCGAGTCGACGGGTCAAATTGCTTTCTTGGTCGGCCTCGCCAGTGGCAACCACACTTGGGTCACTGACAACTCAGCTACAGCCGGCGACGAATGGATACATATAGCAATTTCTTATTATGCATCCTCGGATGCGACAACGCCGAATATCTATGTTAATGGTACCGCCATGACCATATCCGAACTCGGCTCTCCCGGTTCAGGTGATCCTCTGGACTGGAGTAGCACTGTTTTAATTGGCAGCAGTACCAGTGTAAACCTTCAGGGTTATATTTCGGACATGGCTTTTTGGAATACGGCGCTGGACGCCCCAACGATTGCTAGCCTCTATGCGCGCTCGACTGCTAATTTGATTAACGCTTCATGGGTGGCGTCCCCCCTCATGTGGTACCGCTGCGGTGATGGTGCTACGGACACTGCCGCTACCATTGTGGATCAGATGGGCACCGCCAATTTGACGTCAACTTCGGGTCTCAAGGAAATTGTGAACATAGCTCCCGGAAGTTGTCTTGGAACATCCCTAGATAATTTTGCACTCCCGAATCGCGACGGTATAAATTCGAATCAGACGGTTTTTGTAAACCATTTTAGTGCGCCCGGGGGTTACAAGACCCTTTCCCGCGGTTATCTCGACCCAGCCCACGAAGAACTTTCAGTCTATAATGCGCTTCCTTATCGAAACCGAGGCGTGATTGATTACGGCTTATCTGGCTCCGCATCGGCTGATCCCTCTATTGCTCAAGCAGAACATGTTGTCGGTCAGCTGCTTCATGCCCGGGGCCTTAACCAACGCGCGTCTCTTCATTGCGGACAGTATGGTATCGATGCGGCTTATGGATCGGTAACCCCTACTTCAACGCGAGTAGACGGTGGCCTAGGCTACTCTGTGACACCATCATGGCACAAGACCAACCGGAACACATTACGGCGAATGGAAGAAAATGAAGCAGGATATGTTACTGGTTCGGCCTATGATAACTTGTACATACAGCACCAGATCCCTCAGTCGGAACAGCAATATGCATGGATAACTGCATCTCTGGCGCCCGGCCAATCGATCATGGGACTCCAACCGCCTACGTGTGTATCGGCCTCTTCTATGACTCAGCTCCTAACTGCTAGTGCCGTAGGTTATAGTCGGTACTCGCCGGCTGGGACTTGGCTGTTGTATGGAACCACAGTCCGCGGCGGGCTTAATGCAAACTCACAAGGACTTCAGTTTACCCCAGTAGATTTTGTGGGACTATCAACTATTGTTGTCGACCCTGTAAGCGCCTCTGCTCACACGCTTGGGTATTCTCTAGATCTTCCGCTCTATACTAAACTATCCACTTACTACGCCAAGTCAGACTATATTAATTCTTCTACGCTGCCGCTCCAAGCAGTCCTCGGCGGCGGCAATATAATTACCAACCTCGCAAAGGACGCCCCGGGTTATGCAAGTATTTTAAATTCTATCTTGAACAACCGTAACGGTCCTTATGGGTATCCCACGTGGAAACAGATTCGGACCGGCGAAACTCGCGTTGCACAGGCCCTTCGTCGCCAAAACAAGATAGGCACAGTTAAAGTTCCCCCCATGGTAAAAAATGTGGTGGCATCCACTGGCGTAGAACTAGGGTTTGTAAGAGCCAAGCAGTCCGTTGGTTTTGTTGACTTTGTGGAACAGCCTTTAAGTAGTCGTTATTCGCCTATCTTCGTGGCCACAGAGGATAACACACCGAACTCAAACGTTAGAAATAACATTCAACTTAATGTTGCTTATGGAAATCGATTTGACAATTTCTCTAACGAGGGACTCAACAATCTGCTGAATATCCCGCCACCGGACATCTACAACAACCCGTTTACCAATATCGCTGACTTCATGGTGCGCAGCCCGTTGAGTACTATGATGATTTATTCCGAAAGAATTTATCCGGCTGAAATAAATGCATACAAAAATATAGTTCGTAATCGTACTACCTTTACAATATCGGACGTTTGGAGTGCTGACCGGGAAACCCGTAGCGCCGCGCCGCGTACCAATTCCCAAGGAGACACGGTGGTGAACCAGAGTATATGGGGTCTAGATCCGCAATTAAATTTCTCAACAGTGGCTCCTGCTTTAAGCAATATAACGGGCGGATCCGGCGAACTGCAAAACATGTATAATCGTTTCGGGGTTCAGTCTACAGGTTATACTGATGGCTCGATAACAGCCAGCGCTATATATGCATCCCGGGTCCCTGTGGGCTATAGCGAAGGGGCTACATCAAGCGCGAATCTGGTTTATGGAGGTGCTGCATCTTTTGTCACTCCGATGGACGCCGACAAGATGCCATATGAGCGCTATGAGGATTGGGTCCAGCATCTGCGCCTGATCGGCAAGGATTATTCTATAGTTCCGGAATTCCGCCTGAGTGAGTTGATGGAGACTTATCTCGACACTTATGATGGCAATTTCTTGGCTGAAGTTACAGGCGCCCTGACATTAACGGGCTCCTCGGCCGAAATTTCCAATAACCAAGAGCAGTTTTACAAGACTTATACTAATGCAGATTTCATGAAGTATTTTGAGGTGGTGGATAATATGCTGGACAACCAGCGCTCTGGCGACTTAAAAATACAGAGAGAGAAGTTGGCCCTGAGATGTACAGCCTTGTTGAAGTTTTTGCCTTATAAGGGCTTCTATCCTTCAGAACGTATTATGGAGTTGGCTAGCCTTTTCTCCAGCTCGTATGGCGATAATTTTGAAACCATCGCCGCTGCAGCCGATGGGTCTACAACCACCAATCCTACAACCTATAGAGCTATTGTGGAGCCACTTTTTGCACCAGGAATCTGGTTTAACAGTGTAAAATCTGGAGTGGGTGTGGGAAGTTGGGTCACTGTCAATACCGCGCCAGACAGCGTGCTATCTCAAGATGACATTAGCAGATCCGGCCAGCAGAAGGATGCTGGTATTACTGTTTTACCGGAGGGTAGTGTATGCTATGGTCGAGGCAGTTTGTTCTCAGCATCACTTTCTCGTAACGCCAATACCTATCATTTAGAGCGCGTCCCCTTTGAAGCCTCATATCGACCTGAGGAATTCCTCAGTCAAAAGTCTGTGACGGGTTCCTATATTTGGGATAGTGGGATGGGGACTGCCAGCCTCGCCTTTAATAATGGAAATAAATATACCAAGAATAGGGTAAAATGGAACGGCGCAGGCAAGGATCTCTATCGTTTAGCAGCCGATAACTTTTTATGTGAAACGACAAACTTTTTCATGGATGACATGGTAAGTTTTGTCTCAAGCCCAGAAAACCAGTTTTCTGAAAAAACTCAAGAAGGGGAAGTTTTTGCTCTGACTCTTAATTTCAATCGGCCGATGACTCGACAGCTTGGACCTACTGCCGGCGGCGACCCCGATCGAACCCGTTTTGAGTTGTATAATCGAGCCTCGGCCTTCGGGTCGCCCTTTATTCTTGACGACGGCTTCCCAATGACGACCACAGGAGAGGCCGCTTCTGGCTCAATTGAACTTACCAGTAGTCTTGTTTCAGCAGGCGTACAGGCTCAGGGTTATATTGAGTTAACCGGTGCAATGATTGGCGGAGTAGCCGCTTCGGGTAATCTCAAGGTGTCGTCTTGGGCCGACAATATTACTGGCCAGCTATTCCGCCTATATAACGCCCTCTGAGACACACTTTATACTTACACCTTTAGTTCAACCAATCCCACTACTGCGGATACAGTATATACCAGCAACTCAAACAGTAAGCAGCTCCTTGAAATCCAACAGGCCATCGAACTATCCGACTGGAATGGGACAACCCGGGTCAACTCAGCTGACAATACCGTGTTGGAGTTGACCCAAAGCGCCACGGGCACAGCCGGCAACACCGTTATTGGCGAAAATGGCGGCGGCCTAACGAAATCTGACTTCATCGGCGGGGCCAACGCTACAGCATGGTCCATTACCACCGGCGACAGGTGGACAATTAGCGATGGTGGCACCAACTCCTACAACTACCTACAGCCCGGTACCGTCCGCACAGCAACGTTCGCAGCCACTAGCTCGGGAGACCCATGCGCTTATGATGGATGTTTTGAAATCGTAAACACCGGAGATGGCAATGAGAATGCCGACATTCTGGCCACTATACAGAGCTTCAAAGACACAGTTAATACATACCAAGCCGCCAACCCAGATTTTAAAGTAACATCCTCAGCAGTGAGTCTCACCGAAGGCGGCACTGGCGTCGGCTTGGTATATTTTCAGAACTGTCATACCGGAGCCTACGGTAATGTGGGAATAATTGCCACAACCAGTTCGAATGGAGACTATTACCAGAGGGTTGCCGGCATGGGTTCTGCGTCTCCGGTCGGCCCCGGGGCACAACAAAAGACCACTAATGTTGCTGGTGTAGATCCGGTTTACACGCTAGCGGACCAGGATCGCTTTGTTATTAGTGACGGCGGCTGCGACGGCGGCGCGAACGCGATTACATTCTATTTAACCGGGGCGGTGAGTGGATCCACAGCATGGAACTCAGCAGTGGCTTCTACTCCGTTTGCTGAGTTGACAGCCTCTAATGCTAGTTCCAGTGCAATTAATCTTGTAGATGCTATCAATGCGATCGCAAACTACGGCACCTTCCCAATGACAGCCCAATTAGCAGCAGGTGGGAGCCCATCGGCCGCCAACGCTCGAATTGATATTGTAAACGATAATGCCGGCGCATGCGGCAACCAAGCCATCACTAGTGTTCTATCCTCCGATGCCGCTGGTTATATAAACATTCTCGGACTTGCCGGCGGAGAAGATAGCTCTGTCATTACTGAATACACTGCATCTTTGGCTCCTAACCTACCTTCTTATTTTTATGGCACTAGCTCAGTAACCATTATTACTAGCGCGTCGTACGGTGGCCGACAAACAATTGGAGAGTTGTTTGGTAATGCGGAATATATCTATGACCGGTCCTATGAAACAGGAGATTTTGATACTGCAGCGGTGGGATACTGGTTTGCTCAACAGATCTCTGAGAGTGTAAACTTAAATGAGGTTTTCGCTGAGGGGGACTCTTTCCGGTGGGCAATCCAAAGCAAATTCGAAACACCGGTGCTAAATTTTGGAGATATCTCGCCCCCCCTTCCTGCCGCGGCAACCTATCCTGTAAAGGCAGGGTGCGACACAGACATCACCAGCAAAGGTATGTGGCATCAGTATGGAACAGATTTCTCTAAGGGCGACGGCATTTATTTAAATATTACCACTCCCACACTAGTAGACTCTACTCGCTATGGTACCGTAAAGAATCCATCATCGTTAGCCCAGATGGTTGGCTTTGAAGAGGGTGTAAATAAGGAAATCGGCAACGTGAGAGATACTCAGGCTCTGGAAGAGGCTGTGGTGGCAGTACCCTTTGTGATAAAAGCAAACCGTAGACAGTTTATAAGCTTTCCCCGCAAACGTCCGGCATCTTATGCTAGGCTTGAGGCAGCCATGGACAAATATGTTTTCCCACCGAAGTTTGATTTCCTCCAGTTTGATTCCGTCAGGCCGATAATCATGTATGTTTTCGAATTTAGCATGGATTTGAAAAAGAAGGATCTCACCGACATGTGGCAAAACCTGGCCCCTGGTGGAACAACACCGAAAATGGCAGTAGATGAGGTAATAATTGAAGACAAGAAATTGATCAACAAAATGTTGACGGATAATGAGAATCTCCAATGGATGGTGTTTAAAGTGAAGAAACGCGCCTCGAAGGACTTCGAAATTCAGCGTAGGTTGCAATTGGTGGACTCCACCAATCAGATTACTCCATCTATTGGCCACTATACATACAACTGGCCCTATGACTATTTCTCTTTGGTCGAGTTGGTGAAAATGGATGAGTCAGTGCAATATGCATCCACCGATATTATTGTGGCCGATGGCGAACCTATCGCGACCGCTGAGGCGTCGTCAGGGCGCACGCGGCTCCCAACCTCTATCTCGGCTCGTGAACTCACCGCCGGCGCCACTGGTACCCCCATAGCGGGCGTCACAGAGGGCTCCTTCGATGTCGCGACCCCAATCGTTCCCGTAAATCTAGTCGACCCCGATACTGTGGGCGCCCAAAAGAGCGATACAAAGACTCAAAGATCTACAAAGAGCACCGTGAAAAAGTCTTCCGCGAAGACAGTCAAAAAGCAAAAGAGAAGTTATAGCACCAAAAGTAGGTCTAAGAAGTAATTAAGGTATGGGATTTTTTAACAAAAAAGACGATGTGTTGGGCCTAGAATTGACAGCCTATGGCCGTTATCTTCTTTCACAAGGAGAGCTTGAGCCAGTCTATTATGCTTTTTTTGACGATGATATCTTGTATGATCTTGAGGCCGCCGGCGCAGCAGAATTTCAGAACGATGCAGAGCGCCGTATCAAGTACAATACACCTTCCATCAGGACGCAGCCCAATCGAACGGGTGCTGAAACTCGTACTAATGAATTTTTATTAAATGTTACAGAAAGTAATTTTACCACCATTTCGGACAACTCTGTATCTTTTGTGGACCGGTTCAATAACGCACCTAATCCGTTTGAGTCACAGTCGGATGAGGTTTACATTGCTCCTTTGGGGAACAGCGATCTCAAGACAGATTACGCACCGGCGTGGCATATTAACATGCTTCACGGAGAAATCACTAGCAGTCTAGATTATAAAACATCCAATTTGACAGCTAGTAATCCCGGCCTGGCGGCAGGCTTTGTACAAAACATTCCCCAACTTGACATTACGCTAGACTATAAGACTTTTTTTACAACGGATGAGGAAGTAGAATTCTTAACGGCCGGCCCCATCATCGAAGTTTCGACCGGTACCCCCGTAAACTATACTAAAGTCGCAGGGCCCCTGAATATGGATAGTATTTCTTTATATGTGGAGGAAGATTATTTATTGGTAGATATTGAAGAAATAAACGGAGTATTTGGAAAGGAAAACTTTGATGTGCAGGTTTTTCTCACTAGTAGTACTGAAACCCCCGGCAACAAATTACTGCCCCTAGACTACGTGGATCAATCTTCTCAGTTAACGGCCTTAGAGAGCAGTACAGTAGAATATCACTTAAATGTACTGGTAGATAGGGAAATCCCAATGCAAGTTCAAGAAACACACGACATTAAGAAGTACATAAATCAGAACCCAGGCGCCCGGTTGCGCCTTGGTCGCGATCTTTATGGGACCACCCCCAATGAGGAGCCTTGCGAATGATATATTCTGTCGCAGCCGGCTCCTTCAAGTCATCAGAGGCTTTTCCCCCTGTGTTGGTGAAGTCGGTTGATATCCTTGCCGACCCGGACGATCGGTTTAAATTTAAAGTGGACCTTTTGATCCAAGATACGAGGCCACCAGAAGAGACCACACCGTTTGGCATACTGGTGGCCGCCGTGCTGGAAGAAGACTACTTGGGCCTCCTTAAATCCCACAAATCACGTATTACGGGCCTTATTAAGATGATCACAAACCAGAGGACCTCAACATCTATCTTAGATCGCGCTTTCGGTCGCGAAGACATCCAACTGGCATCTGCGCAATTGCTTTCGTACCGGGGTTTTGGGGAGGCCGATGGGGGTATGGTAGCTTATGCTAGCGGCGACGCGCCCGCAGCACAAAATAATCTCATCAGCGCTGACTTTGAGTTCGATGCCATGCCTCCGAATATTAGGTTGGTGGTGGTACCCTATGGTATAAACCCGTCGGCCGAGGCGCCCCCGGGGGCATCCTACGGAATTGCTGCCGACAGCCCTTTGGTAGTGGGCGCCCCAATCATTGAAACTGTTGTGGCCAATAAGAACATCCAGCCAACAACCAGGCTTTTTCGCCTGTTAGAGAATAGCAAATTTGGAAAAGCTGGCCAACTGTGGGTAGGGCCCGTGCACCGGCAACCCGGCCGGAACGGTCTTATGGCCGGCCCAACCCATACCAATGAGCCTCACCCTCGCGTCGGCACTACGGCTGCCATAAACCAAAAGATTAAAGACTATCGTCTTGCTGACGCCATCGCGCAGTTGCCAATGACTTCGTTATGGGAAGAACCCAATCCGCAATCGCCAATGGTTTCGCACTGGCAGACCACCGCCCCCCAATCTCATTTTGGTCAGGTTATCTATAGTCGCAGCTTTAATAATCAAGTTGGAGTTATGATTCCTTTTAATATTCAATCCTATGTCCGAGAAAATTTTGCTTTCGGTAAATTGATTAGGGACCCCGATTCTCTTATCTCGTGCGCCAAAATCGAAGATATAAAAGTATTTCGTACAAGAGTGCAAGAAAATCACTTGGGGTCGAAGCTTACCCCGGATAAGAATGGCGCCTGTAATGATTGTTATAAGATTCCCCCCACTTTGATAGGTACTCTTAAAAATGGGCAGGTAAAGCTCTTAGATCTGCAGGTTCCTACTGAAATGATTCATCATATTTTTGTAAAAGACACTTATATGGCCGCCGCCGAGCAAAGTCATTTTGAGTATCAGGTTGAGATTGATATGGTGGATGATACTCCGAGTGCTCTATCACTCCTTCTTCAGAGTCTCGATAAGGCTCTGCATAATTATGAGGCTTATTTAAGAGCCCTCCAGGGTGACGGTAATGTACCAGAGAACTATCAGACCTTTCTTAATGCCAATGCCCAGACCTTGTCAACGCGAAAAGAGTGGAAAGCCCTAATAGTGGAGTTTTTAAAGGTTGTTGGTTTTATTTATGGGTTTCAGAGGACTCACTATAAAGATCCAATTCTCTGGGCCCTTAAGATGCTTCCACTCGCTAGCCCATATTCGGCATCGATTGAGTCAGCCTCAATACTTAAAGAGTTGATATTTAAATATCACCGGCGCCTGGGTGATATGCTTGAGAAGACATCGGTTCAAAAGTCCGAAGCGCCTTTGAATCTCAATCAACAAATTGGTCAGGCGACCTCATCCAAGCGCCGATTAAAAATAGTACACGCCATAAAAGAGACCTATTATAACGAACTTGCGCCCCACGTAGGGTTCGATTATTTGGGAGAGTTTGTCTCCCAAGGTGCGACCTTTGACAATATTCCCCGACAGCAATATATTCAGCGCACTAATGCCGAAATGGACAAATATGGGCTGACTAACCCATCCTCTCAGGGAGTTAATAAATATGGATTTTTATCCCCGCGCATGATCCGTACCTCAATCCAAGACATAACAACATCCGGAGAGATGAGTCTTCGCGACTCCTACGATCTTTATCAGGCTAATTTGTTACCGTCGACGAGAGAAAAGAATTTTCTTACTAATCCGGCCACTTTCGACAGCGAGACTTTTCTGGCTAACCGAATATTAAATTATGAGGGTATCTCATATGGGCGCCTTCCTAAGCCGATATCCCAGATGGCCGAAGAAAAGGTGTTGCCACCCAGCAGCGAGAGGGATACTTCGGATTATTTCGGCGAAGACAGCTCTTTTGTTTTAGATAATAAAGCCTCTGAGACTGCTTTATATGGAAGTAGTGTACCATCTTATCTTAAAAGCCTTAAAAAAGCCGCTGATTTAGTTGATAATCCCCTTGTAAGGATGGCTCTTAACGATATAATAGGGAACTCTAGCACCGTAAGAACGACAGGCATAGAAAAAATTAATGGCTCGTTCGCACATAAGCAACTTGCGCTTAATGAGGAATCCTTAGCCTCTATGAACTTGTTCGAGATAGAGATAAATTTTAATTCTGTAGTTAAGATAGAATACTTCGCCGGGTACAATGGCTCTCTGCGCAACCAGGTGTGGAACATCTTGACACCCACACAACTGACATCGTTAAACAGTGGAGAGAGAAGCACGTTTTTGTGTCGAATAACAGACCTAGGTTCAGTACTCAACGAGCCTAATATTTTCAAATTGCCCGGATTTAGTCAGTATTTTATTTTAGGATCTCCGCCGGCGACCAGCGGCGTGGCTCTTCAGAGTCGATACTTTAATCATTATAAGAATATAGGCTCCACCATTAAGGCTTTGATGCTCAATCCCATGATAAATACAAATACGGCTGAGGCATCAGTCTTCCCGCAGTACACGCTCTCGGCCGAAATGATTTATGGGCCCCAACCGGGCATCGCGGACACTAGGACCTCCTCAGCGATGACAACGAGAGGAGGCTCATACTGATGGCCATTCCTGTATTGAATATGAAGGCTTATGTTGATAAGACAACATTAGTTCTGGGCCCCCAGGAGCGCTTATTGGGCAATTTTCAGATTCATCCTCTCATTCGAGAGGATTGGAGTTCTAAGGACTGGTTCTGTGATGCAATGAATTTGGGTCAGACACTTACGGCTTATGATCCTTATATTAATGAGACAGCCGGATCATATGACCCGCTCCCTGCGAACGAATTGTTTTATGTGGCCACTACCGGAAAACGCCACAGCGGCCCCTATAACATGTTTCACACAGATCCAAATGTATCAATAGCGCACTTTGCTAATTGGGGCACACTCGAACAGGCCCATTGGATTTACCCCCCTTCCGGATGGCCCTTCTCCTTGGGGACCTATCAGAGCCCAAACTCCAACCCGGCCGCGTCCACTGAAATATGGGCAGAGCCAGAAATGCCCGGAAATCGACAACCCGGAGTCAAGGCTGCTTTTAATGTCCATCCTCGAAATGCCGCCTGGAACGAGGGAATTCTCGGCGACCACACCGGCAGTATG
>PVBE011111817.1_pt1 | contig 11479 bp, 12 predicted proteins | sample 1631181 | NCBI WGS metagenome assembly PVBE01 (sample SAMN08397723, study PRJNA350692) | Marine metagenome, whole genome shotgun sequencing project. | isolation source: water | place: Pacific Ocean | collected 2012-04 | reverse complement strand
GGGGTTAGGAGATACTGTTTCTCGAGCCATAAAAACCGTTACAGTAGGTAAAATTAAAGAATGTAATGGGTGTGAGCTTAGAAAAGATTATTTAAACAAAGTAGTACCATATAAAAAGGTAAGTAAATGAAAACATTTCACGTAGATGAACCGAAAGAAATCGGAAAAAGAAAAGATAGATTATCATCAAAAGAACTTATGATGGTAAAAGATGAATTAACTGAAAAAGTTATTAAGGGCAAGTTGCGTGAATTTGTAAAGAAGGAGTTGTCAGAAGCTATTACAATCCCAATAGAAATTGGAGATACAGTATTAGGTGGTAAATTTAAAAACAAAAAGATGGTAGTTAAATCTATTGGTAAAAATGAAAAGGGTGATCTCACAATTAATAATAAACCAATATTGAAAGTAAGAATAAAACCCAAACCAAATGTTTTTGACAAAGAATCAATGGATGCTCCATTTAGAAAGAGAAGTTCACGCAAACTTGGTCGACCTATAAAAGAGGGGATGAATGACCCAGGTATTTTCAAAGCAGTATTTCTTGCAGGTGGTCCTGGAAGTGGTAAATCTTATGTTGCGGGTGGTTTGTTTGGTATTCCAGATAAAGTAAATGTTTCTTCTTATGGATTAAAAATGGTTAATCAAGATACGGAATTAGAAACATTTTTGCAAAAGTATTTTGGTTCAGTAGATTTAGATAATATGCCTGATGATTTATTTAGACAATTAACTGATCCAAAATCAAGTGATTATAGTGGAATGAGAACTCATACAAAGGCATTGAGTAAACAAAGATTAAAACAATATACTGGAGGTAGACTTGGTGTTATTATAGATGGTACTGGACACAAATATAAAGATGTAAAAAAAGAACGACAAAAATTAATTGATATGGGATATGACACTTATATGGTATTTGTAAATACAAGTTTAGATATTGCACAAAAAAGAAATATGGAAAGAGCTAGAAAATTATCACCAGAGATTGTTGAAAAATATTGGAATGAAGTTCAAAAAAATATGGCATATTTTCAAGGATTATTTGGTGGTTCTAATTTTTTATTGGTAGATAATAACGCTACATTAAGTCCGAAACAAGCACAGAAAAAGTTTAATATGTTGGTTGGAAAGGGTATTAGTAAATTTTTGAAAAAACCGATTAAGAGTAAATTAGCTAAAAAGTGGATTGAAAAACAAAAATTATTGAAGAAGATAAAGTAATGAGTAAATTAATTGATGAAGTAATTAGGCCTTTTTTAGATAAAGAACAACTTAGTGAGTATGGTGAAAAATATTATTGGCCAACAACTAAAATTCCTTATGAAAAAGGAACTGGATATGACTCTGCAGATAAAGCACGAGGTACTATAGATTCTGTTAAGGGCAAATCAAAAAATTATCAGAGTTATGTTATTAATTCTATGTATAATAGAGCAAAACATCATATTAGTCAAACTGTCGGTATGAAAGAGGCAATGGAAGTTTTTGATAATTGGATAGTTGAACAAGAAACTAAGAAAATTAAAAAAGTAATAGGTATATATCCTGGTAGATTTCAACCTTTTGGTCCACATCATAAAAAAACTTATGAATGGTTAAAGAAACAAGTAGATGATGTATATATAGTTACATCTAATATTAAAGAATTGCCAAGACATCCAATGAACTTTAAAGAAAAAGTACGTCATATGACCAAAATGGGTATTCCTGCAGATAAAATTAGTTTAGAAAAAAATCTATATGGTGTAAAAAATGCTTTGGCTAAATACGACTCAGAAACAACTGCAGCAGTTTATATTGTTGGTGCTAAAGATGCTGGTAGATTAAAAAGTGGTAAGTATTTTGACGATTATAAAAAGAATAAAGATAAAATGGTTGGGCATGAAAAACATGGATATATTCTTACTGCTCCTCATGTAACTGTTAAAGCTGGTGGATTGGAAGTAAGTGGAACAACAATGAGACAACTTCTTGGTCATCCTAAATATGAAGGTGGTGGAAAGAGACAAGAACTATTTAAAAAGATGTTTGGTTATTTTGACAAAGGTGTTTTTACTATGCTAACTAATAAATTTAGAAAGTTATATGAAGCATTTGATGATTTTTTAATGAATAATGATATTAGAAAAATTATTAAGGAAGGAAGTACAATTCCAAGTGCTGGTGGAAGACAACATGTTGATGATGGTCCAAGATATTGGTGGGGTGATAGGAAATCATATGAAAGTCATACTAAGCGTATTGCAGGTAAGCTTGGTTGGGAAGTTGTTAATTATATTATGGATAATGATATTAAAATGTGGGGTGATGTAAATCCCAGAGTTACAGATTATCCAGGTTTTTATGATGAAGATACTTATGATGGTGAAGATATTGATCCTGGTGGACCAACTGGAGCAGTTTCATATGGGCCAACAGGAATGGTTGGTAAAAAAGGTGGAACACAAGTATTTGAAGTAGGTAGTTTGGCTAGAGCATTTTCTTTGTGGGAAAAACATATTGCTTTTATATTGAAAAGTTTAGGTTGGGAAATAGTTGATTATATGGGTGCAGAAAATCTATTAGCTAATACTATGCCAGAAAAAGACCATCCAGAAGATACATCACATACTAGAAAATCAAAGGGTGGTAAAACAGTAAATGAGATAGTAGATATAACAAAAGAGGCTAAATTGCTTGTTGAAGGTGGAGCATATGGACATATGGCGCATCCTTTTGATGATAATAATCTAACTTTTGGAGATTTAAAAAAAATTATTGAATTGGGTTTGGGTGGACAACTTAGTAGAGAAGATAATGTTTCAGAAAAATTAGATGGTCAGAATTTAATGATTTCTTGGAGAGATGGTAAGCTAATAGCAGCAAGAAATAAAGGTCATCTTAAAAATGCAGGTGAAACTGCATTAGATACTAATGGAATAATCTCAAAATTTAAAGGTAGGGGAGATATTTCGGACGCATTTAGTTTTGCTATGAAGGATTTGGAAAAAGCTATAGGTTCTATATCAGATAAACAACGTGATAAGATTTTTATGAGTGGTAAAGCGTTTATGAACTTAGAAGTTATGTGGCCTAAGTCAGCAAATGTGATAAACTATGATAAAGCGGAGATAGTATTTCACGGGGCATTAGAATATGATGATAGTGGTACTGTAGTTGGTGAAGTAAAAGGTAGTGGTAGAATATTAGAAGGAATGATACGACAAGTAAATCAACATATACAGAAACATTATAAGATAGGAAAGCCAGTATTTTTAGAAATACCTAAAAATCAGGACTTTGGAACAAAGAAAAGGGGTTTTATTAGTAGATTAATTAAATTACAGAAACATTTTGCTTTAAAAGATACAGATACATTATCTATGTATCATCAATCATTTTGGGAAGAATTTATTTTTAATGCAGCAAAACAATTTGGTTATAAAATTCCTATTAAAGTATTAAAGGGGTTAGTAAAACGATGGGCATTTTTTGATAAAAAATATGGCATTAGAAATATGAAGAAAGATATTAAAGATGAAGATTTTCTTGATTGGGTATTGTCTACAGATAAACAAAATCATCAAAAAATGTTTAAGGATAATATAAAACCATTTGAAGTTTTATTTTTTGAGGTTGGTGCAGAAATATTAAAGAATATAACTGGATATATGGCAGCAAATCCAGATAGTGCGGTTCAAAAGATTAGAAAAACTTTAAAAAAATCAATTTCTAGTGTTAGAGCAAGTAAAGATGCAAAAAAATTAAATACATTAAAACAACAATTAGATAAACTAAATTCTATAGGTGGAATAGATGCTATTGTTCCATCTGAAGGTATAGTTTTTAAATATAAAGGTAATACCTATAAATTTACAGGAGCATTTGCTCCAATTAATCAAATAACTGGGTTAATTACTTTTTAGGAGAGGTTATGGCAGGATATAGTAGAGAAACAGAAAGACAAAATAAGGTATTAAAGGATTTATTAAGAGGTCAGACTCCAGAGAAACGTGTAATAGTTGGATATGAACCTGATAAAAAATCTACTAATGGAGAAGCAGTACAAAGTCATTTAACGGATATAATGAAAGATGTTAGAATGCCTTGGTTTTGTCCAGAGTGTGATAAAACTATGAAAAAAAGATTAGATGATAAGTTTTGGAGATTATATGGACATTGTTTTGATTGCCAGATACAAGTTGAGAATAAAATGCGTATTAATGGTACTTTTGGTGATTGGGAGAAGAAAAAACTTTTACAGAATCGTAAATCTTGGGTTGATGACATGATACAGAGTATACATGAATGGAGAGATTTAAAATCTCCAGAGTGGTATAATAATGTTGGTCTTGTTACCCCAGAAGTTGATAAAGAAAAGTGGGAAATTACCGAACAACAACGAGAATATATGACTAAATTAGCAAATGAAGCTATAGATAGGTTTGATAAAATGAAAATAGAAATAGAAGAAGAATTAGTAAATATTAATAGTTGATATTTATTAGTAGAATAAACACGGAGTAAATATGAATTTTATACAAAAAATTATATCAAGTATTTTGGCAATGTTTGGAATTAGTTCGGTTTTAGCTGCTAAAAAAGCAAGTCAAGTTAAAAAATTAAAACAAGTCATAAAAGATAACAAAAAAGAAGAAAAGAAAGTTCAAAGTGCTATTCTAAAGCTTGAAAAGAGCAAAGAAGGTAGTAAAAGAACAATTACTACTTTGAAAAAACAATTGGATAATATGAAAACGGATAGAAAAGATATGGAAACAGTTGCTGATAAAGGTGATGTTGATGAAGCAATAGATTTTCTTAAAAAGTTTTCTAAGGGGAATTAATATATATGTATATATATAATAGAGGAGAAATATAATGGCAAGTTCACTCGCTGGAACAGAGCAAATGACTAATGTAGGGGGTGGCACCAGTCGTGAGACTATTGTTACTGGCCCGCAAGGCGTGCATAACAGAGCATTAAATATATCTGGATCTACTGATAATAGAGTTAATACTACTGTTACTGGATCTTCTGGATTTATTATTAAAACTGCTGGAGATACAGTACTAACACTTAATGGTGGTGGTAGTTTGACTGCAGCTGATTTAAATACAAAGTCTTTGTACGAAATAGGAGTTGCGAGAGTAAGCGGAAGTGGTAATGTTGAAGTACTTTACCCGTAATATAAGATATTTATTAAGTTTATTATTTTTAATTGTTCCTTTGTATGGACAAGAAACCCTTTCTGATGAAGAGATAAAGGGAATTAGTGATAATATTCAAAAAATACAAAAGGAAAAAGAAGTATTGGCAAAAATGGTATCTGAATATGAAAAAAGTGCAAAAACGGATTCTCTTTTATTAGTAAAAAAAGATGAACAGATTGCACTTCTACAAGAAAGAGTGGATATTGCTGAAAATCAAGCAAAATTAGAAAAACCGAAGTGGTTTGAAAATAAGTGGATGTATTTTACTTATGGAGCAGCTGCTATAATTATTCCAACTTATTTGGGAGTTAAAATTGTGGATGTATCAAATTAATGAAAGAAAAACAACTAAAAGAAGTAATAAAATCAGAGTATGTAAAGTGTGCTAAAGATCCAATTTACTTCTTGAGAAAATATTGTGTAATTCAACACCCAATGAAAGGTAAAATACCTTTTCATTTGTATGACTTTCAAGAAAAAACTTTAAAGGACTTGGCGGTAAATGATTATAATATTATTTTGAAAGCACGTCAGTTAGGTATATCAACATTGACTGCAGGATACGCATTATGGATGATGACATTTCAGAGTGATAAGAACATATTGGTTATTGCTACAAAGCAAGATACTGCAAAGAATTTAGTAACAAAAGTAAGAGTGATGCACGCCAATTTACCCTCTTGGTTAAAACAAAGTTGTGTTGAGGATAATAAATTATCATTGAGATATAAGAATGGTTCACAAGTTAAAGCTATTTCGAGTAAAGAAGAAGCTGGTCGTTCTGAAGCATTGTCATTGTTGGTATTGGATGAGGCAGCATTTATTGAAAAGATAGATTCTATTTGGGCATCCGCACAACAAACATTGGCTACTGGTGGTAATTGTTTAGTACTTTCTACACCAAATGGTGTTGGTAATTGGTTTCACAAAACTTGGGTTGAGGCTGAAGAAGGAATAAATGATTTTAATTTTATAAGATTGCATTGGTCTGTTCATCCAGACAGAGAACAAGAATGGAGAGATGAACAAGATAAGTTGTTAGGTCCTTCGATGGCAGCTCAAGAATGTGATTGTGATTTTATAACTTCTGGTCAAACTGTAATAGATGGTAAGATTTTAGAGGAATATCAAAATACAATTGTAGAAGAAGCTGTAGAGAAGAGAGGTATTGATGGAAATTTATGGATTTGGAAACAACCAAATTATACAAGAGATTATATTTTATGTGCTGATGTTTCAAGGGGTGATGGAACAGACTTTTCTGCGTTTCATGTTATTGATATAGAGGAAGTAGAACAAGTTGCAGAATATAAAGGTAAAGTATCTACAAGAGATTTTGGAAATTTGTGCTTTAATGTTGCTACTGAATATAATAATGCATTATTAGTTATTGAAAATAACAATATTGGTTGGGCGGCAATACAAACTATTTTGGATAGAGAATATCAAAATCTCTTTTATACTTCAAAAGATTTACAATATGTTGATGTACAACATCAACTTACAAATAAGTATAGAAATATAGAACGCAATATGATTCCAGGATTTAGTATGACAATGAAGACAAGACCATTGGTGATTGCTAAGTTAGAGGAATATTTTAGAGATAAATCTATTAAGATAAATTCTCAGAGGTTAATAGATGAATTATTTGTATTTATATATCATAATCAACGTGCAGAAGCTATGAGGGGATATAATGATGACTTGGTTATAAGTTTGGCAATAGGATTATGGATAAGAGATACGGCATTAAGACTTAGAGCAGAAGGAATTGAATTGCAAAAGAAAACTTTAGATAAAATGGGTATGTCAGAACCCGTTTATACACCATCTGATCATCAAGATATTGGATGGGATTGGGAAATTGATGGCAAAAAAGAAGATTTAACTTGGTTAATAAAATAAAGAGGTAAAAAATGGCACAAACAGATCTATATAGTAGATTAAAAAGACTTTTTTCAACTAATGTCATTGTTAGACATGTAGGTGGAAGAAGGTTAAAGGTTGCAGATACAGAAAAGGCACAATCTATTGCTAGACGGTATCTTACAGATAGGTTTACAAGGTTATATTCAAATGTAAATACAGGATATCAATCTGAAGCAGCATATAAACAGACTCAAAGATTAGGATTATTTAAAGATTATGATTCTATGGATGCAGATCCAATTATATCTTCTGCATTAGATATATACGCAGATGAATCTTCAATGAAGTCGGAATACGGAAAAGTATTAGCGGTAAAAACAGAAGATCATAATGTTCATGATATTTTAAATAATCTTTTTTATGAGATATTAAATCTTGAATTTAATTTATGGCCTTGGATTCGTAATATGTGTAAGTATGGTGATTTCTTTTTACAATTAGAAATATCTGAAGAATATGGAATTCATAATGTTATACCACTTTCTGTTTTTGATGTAACTCGTGTGGAAGGTGAGGATCCAGAAAATCCACATTATGTAAAGTTTGTAATGGAAGCAGAGAGAGGATCAGTAGCACAGTCTATGTCTCCAGGAGAAACAAATGAATTTGAAAATTATGAGATGGCACATTTCAGATTGTTATCAGATACTAATTTTATTCCATATGGTCGCTCTCAATTAGAAGGTGCTCGTAAGGTTTGGAAACAATTAATGTTGATGGAAGATGCTATGCTGATTCATCGTATTATGAGGGCTCCAGAAAAACGAATTTTTAGTATAGATATTGGTAATATTCCACCAGGTGAAGTTGACAATTATATGCAACAGATAGTTAATAAGATGAAAAAGGCTCCTGTTATAGATAAGGATACTGGTGAATATAATTTAAAGTATAATATTCAAAATTTAACTGAAGATTTTTTCTTACCAGTTCGTGGTGGTGATAGTGGAACAGGTATTGATACTTTAAGTGGAATGGAATATAATGCTATAGAAGATATTGATTATTTAAAAGAAAAAATGTTAGCTGCTCTTAGAATTCCAAAAGCATATCTTGGTTATGAAGAAGCAGTTGGTAGTAAAGCTACGTTAGCAGCTGAAGATGTAAGGTTTGCAAGAACGATTGAAAGAATCCAAAGAATTACCGTAAGTGAATTAACAAAGATTGCTATTGTTCATTTATACGCACAGGGATTTAGGGATGCAGATTTAGTAAACTTTGAATTAGAGTTAACAAATCCATCTACAATATATGAACAAGAAAAAGTTGAGTTGTGGAATTCTAAGGTAACATTAGCAAATGATATGAAAGATAATAAAATGATGGATACAGATTGGATTTATGATAATATCTTTAATTTTACTCAGGAACAAAAGCAGGCTGTTAGATTAGGATTACTTACAGATCAAAAGAGAAGGTTTAGATATGATCAAATAGAACAAGAAGGAAATGATCCAGTAAGAAGTGCTCAAGCAATAGGTACTCCTGTTGATCTTGCATCAATTCCAGTTGCTGCTGCAGAAATTACTCAGGGAGGATCTGCAAGAACTGGAAGGGAATTAGATTTGGATATTCCTTCAGATGGTGATGGTATTGATAGAAAAGGTATTGGTGGAAGACCGAAAGAAGGTCCAAAATATGGAAAAGATGGTAGTGCTCGAGGAAGAGATCCTTTAGGTGCTCATGATAAAAGAAAGGCTTTTGCTGCAAGTAAAAAGTATGGTGTTGCTCTTGCTCATTATGATTCTTTGACAACACAAATGGATAAGAATGTAAATAAGAAAGATAAACAACTTTTAGCAGAGACAATGGATGTAGAAGCAGAATATAAGGAAGAAGTGTCAAATAATAGAAGTGATACTTCAAACGAAAACTGAATATCTATATATTTATAATTGACTAATTACAACATAATTTATTTATGGAAAATGGAGTAACAAGATGGCTCGAAAACTTAAGCATTCCAAAATCAAAAATACTGGAATTTTATTTGAACTGTTAACACGACAGATTACGGCAGATGTTTTGAATGGAAAAAATTCAAAAGCTGTTAATATTTTAAAAAAATATTTCAATGATAAGACTCAATTGGGGAAAGAAAAGCAATTATATGAAATATTGATTGCTGAGAACTATGGGTCTGAGGAAAAAGCTAATAGATTGGTGGATGCAGTTGTTCAATCTAGACAAAAGTTAGTAAATTCTTCTTTACGCAGAGAAAAATATAATCTTATTAAGGAAATAAAGGACAATTTTATTAATGTAGAAGATTTTTTTAGAGCAAGAATTCCAAATTATAAATTACATGCATCAATTTATAAATTATTTTTATCTGAAAGTGCGGAAGAAACATTCGATCCAACAGAACAAATTGATAATCGGTATACTGTAGTAAATCATTTGGTTAGAGAGGGAATTGCACCGAAAAAGGTAAGTAAAACAACTGTTAGTAATTATAAGAAGCAAGAAAAAGATTTAAGACTTTTGGCATATGAAATTTTAGTAGAAAGATTTAATAAAAAGTACAAAAGTTTAAATGAGGAACAGAAAAATTTGTTACGGGAATATATTAATAATATTTCTAACACAAATTCTCTTAAAGAGTTTATTGAAAATGAAACAATCAAATTGAGAGGTATTTTAAGCAGGTTTATACCTAAAATAAATGATCAAGTAACTAAGATTAAATTGAAAGAGGCTATAAATCAATTGGAATCGGTAAATAAGGGTAATATTGTAAAAGATAAACAAGTAGTAACTCTTATGAGATATTATGAATTGATTAAGGAGCTAAAAAATGTCTGTTAATATAGATAAATTAAGAGAAATGATTCGTGAATTAATTATGAGAGAACTTAAAGAAGCCTCAATGACTGGGAATATTGATGGTGGTGCAGGTCCACCCAAAACACCAAATGCTTTTAAAAAGAAAAAAGATGATGATGAAGATAAAGAAAGTGGATATCAAGAAGGACACCAGAATCCTAATGTCGGAACTACATTTCAGACAGTAAAAGAACATCCTCACAAAAATTTTGATAACAAAAGAGCTCACAAACCAACACCTATGCTTAAAGAGGGAAGATATCATGATTGGAGAAATGATGAGAGTTTAACTCCAAAACAAAAAATTGGTTTATCAGTTAGGGAAGTTAAAAATTCTCTTAGTGGGCTGGAAAAAACTGTAAAAATGAATGTTCGTTTGAAGAAAGAACTCAAAGTTGGGTCTACAGATTATTGGAAAACTACTCATACGGCTTTGACTAAAATAAATGAGAGATTGGTTAAATTATCAAAAGCAATAGCTAATTTATATTAATTTTAAGTTTTCAAATGAGCAAACATTGGGAAAAAGAAAGATTTTCCGTTGCGTATAAATTATTAGATAGTATACGGAAAGAAAAATTGTGGTTAAAAAACGTTTGGCGCAATGATAAGCTAAATGCAATTAAAAAGATTGATAGTCTTATAAAAAAGTTAGCCGAAATTAGAGAAGAAATTATAAGGATGAGGAGTTAAATATGAATAGACAGCTCTTAGTAGATTATTTACCATTTGAAGTCAGTCCAGCACAAATTACTGAATCTATGAAGGAAAATAATGGGAAATTAGTAGTTACTGGTATTTTACAACGCGCAGAATCTAAAAATCAGAATGGTAGAATTTATCCAAAAGATACTTTAGTTCGTGAAGCTAAAAAATATATTACAAATTTTATAAGAGAGAGCAGAGCTTTAGGTGAATTAGATCATCCAGAAAGTTCGGTAGTTAATTTGCAAAATGCTTCTCATAATATTAAAGAGATGTGGTGGGATGGTAATAGTTTAAAGGGTACAGTAGAGGTTTTAAGGACTCCTGCAGGAAATATATTAACAGAGTTATTTAAATCTGGTATTAAATTAGGTATATCTTCAAGAGGTCTTGGATCAGTAGAAACTGTATCAGAAGATGATGGTGGAAATGGTGAAGTTCCTGCACAAGAAGTTCAACCTGATTTTGAACTTATAGCATTTGATTTTGTATCAAATCCATCTACACAAGGTGCATTTATGTATCCAATGAGAGAGAGTGTTAATAAAGAATTAAATGAAATTAGAACTCCAGAGGAGTGTGGTAAGTGGTGTAAAGCTGAAATGATTATCAACAACATTATCAGGGGAATTTAAATGAAAAATGATAGAGAATTTTGGCAAAAGTGGAGAAAATTTCAGAGTGAATCAAAAGAACAATTAAATGAATGGGGAGATTTATATTCTCATGTAAAATTAGTTCAACAACATATAAATACATTTAATAAAGATATAGACGCTAAAAGAGGTGGTTCGTTTGATGCAGATAGTGTAGAATATGAAGC
>PVBE011843370.1_pt1 | contig 11481 bp, 12 predicted proteins | sample 1631181 | NCBI WGS metagenome assembly PVBE01 (sample SAMN08397723, study PRJNA350692) | Marine metagenome, whole genome shotgun sequencing project. | isolation source: water | place: Pacific Ocean | collected 2012-04 | reverse complement strand
CCCTCCACAATAAATAATTCGGAGCGATTTACATCATTCGTTACGCAATCTGCAAGTTTTTGCGGCATGCCGCCGGATTCAAGGGCGCCCTTCCGTTTAATAAGATCGCGAGCTTTTCTTGCAGCTTCTCTTGCTTGTGCTGCAAGGATTGCTTTCAGGCAAATCTTCTTTGATTCAGAAGGATGTTCTTCAAGCCACGCCCCAAATAATTTTGAGACAAGCGAGGAAACAATGCCCTCTACTTCTGGGTTGAGAAGTTTTTCTTTTGTTTGGTTATTGAATTGAGGGTCAGCCAGTTTGACAGAAATGATGCTCGTTAGCCCTTCACGCAAATCATCGCCCGTTGGCGTGAGACCCTTAATTAAACTATTTCGTTTTGCGTATGCATTAATTGTACGAGTGAGCGAAGTTTTAAAACCAGCGACATGTGTTCCGCCATCTGGATTAACAATATTATTACCAAATGCGAGTAACACTTCACTTGTTGCATCTGTGTACTGCATCGCTATTTCACAGGTTATTCCTGTTTCTTTGTCTGCATGCGATAGACCAATGGGTGGGCTGAATTCCGATTTGCCACGATTGATGTACGTGACATAGTCGGATAACCCCTTTTCGCTATAGAAGGTTGTTTCTCGGATATTACCTTTACTGTCGACACGCTCATCAATTAAACGAATTGAAACGCCGGGATTTAGAAATGCAAGTTCTCGTAGACGATGTTCAAGCGATTCAAATCTGAATTCACAGTCAGGGAAAATTTCCGAGTCAGGCAAAAACGAAATCCGGGTACCAGTTGGTCGCTTTTCACCTTTGTAATCTTCAATTTTATGAAGCGGTTTTTTTATCTCTCCCCGAGTAAAACTAATCATCCAGGTTTCAGTTTCTTTAATAACTTCGACATCGGTCCATATCGAAAGGGCGTTTACGCATTTAACTCCAACGCCGTGTAATCCACCCGAAACTTTATACGCATTGTCATCAAACTTACCACCCGCATGAAGTTGCGTCATGATGACCTCAACAGCGGGGCGACCATCAATTTGAGGGTTATCACTCTTCATGTTGTCGATGGGCATCCCACGACCATCATCGACAACGGTGCAAGAACCATCAACACCAATTCTGACCGTGATTGTGGTCGCAAATTCCGCCATTACTTCATCAATGGCGTTATCCACACATTCATAGACGAGGTGGTGCAACGCACTTAATCCAGTACCACCCACGTACATGCCCGGTCTTTTTCGAATTGCCTCTAAACCTTCAAGAACTTGAATGTGTTCAGAGGTGTATGTATCGGTGGATTGTGTCATTTGGTGTACGGTTTTTAGGGAGTCTGGATACAAGAAAATTTCTTGGATAATCGTGGAAATTTTGCAGCGTCAGCCTCTGTCCACAAGGTCCTTTATTATACCTTTTTGGCACCGATAATGCCACCATTTAGAGTGAGATTGCGTCCTCATTTCTTCGATTTTGGAGGCAAAAGTCCAAGGTCGACGATACACTCATGCTCACTACTTTTATGCATTCTTCACACCACGAAATCGTCCCCACTGACGCCCCAAAAAACCTTTTAGCAAGAAGGATGTTTTTGTTTGCGGGTGCGATGGCATTAGTGGGTTGCGGTACGAAAAAAATATCATCATCGTTACCAAGCCCCATTTGGTCTGCTTCAAAGAGCCCCGATCTTGCGTTGCCAATCGAAACAGCACATTTGCCTGTGTCAACCAAGTTACACGGTGCAATTTCTCGCTCAACTTGGGCGAAGGGTCAGCCCATACCTCGGAATATGAATCGGATGTTGCCAGCGAGGTATATCACTATTCACCACGATGGAATGACACCATTTACATCGACGTCAAGAAACTCTGCTGCATCGAGATTAGAAACAATTCGAAAATCACATCTCCGCCGCGATGGTGGACGGTGGGGGGATATCGGATATCACTTTGCTATTGATCCTGCAGGTCGGTTATGGCAAGGTCGTCCGTTGACTTGGCAAGGCGCACACGTGAAGGCAAGGAATGAAGGCAATATTGGCGTTGTTGTATTGGGAAACTATGAGCGTCAGGGCGTAAATAGAGCACAGGCTGCAGCAATCGAATCCACGTTGCGTGCACTGATGCGTACATACAACGTCCCCGTTTCTAGGGTTCGAACCCATCAAGAGTGGGCAGCAACGGCTTGTCCGGGAAAAAGCTTGCAACAGGTGATGGTCGGAATTCGTCGAAAGACTCTGACGAACTCCTAAAACAATTTTTGGAGATATTCCCCAAGGGTAGTGGCTTTAAGTATCACGAAAGAAAAAAGGCGACTTCTGAGTCAAATCGCAAAATTGTGGCGTATCATTTCAATGTTATGACTGAATCGGTATCCGTACAATTTAAACAACACTTTCCAATATTTCCTCTGCCAGTCACGATGTTGTTGCCTCATGCCATCATGCCACTTTCAATTTTTGAACCCCGCTATTGTCAACTAGCGGATCATTCACTTGATGGCAGTGGCCAAATAGCAATAGCTACATATTGTGACATGGACTCAAAACAAAAAAAGGGTGGAGCACCCGTTCGCGAAGTTGTTTGCTTGGCACAAATCGTTCAGCATGAAAAATCAGGAAATGGTTACAACATGATGGTATATGGTTTATGCCGCGCTCGAATTCTAGAAGAAAAGGAACCAGAGGGCGATGTGCTTTACCGAACAGCGAAGTTAAAACCGCTCGAACAAGATGAAGACGAACTTGATGAAATATATCGTGTTGAATTGTTACACATGTTACATCGACCAAATCTAATGAGACTAGAAAATCACGATTCAATGGTCGATTGGGTTGTCGAATCTGAATTATCAAATTCTGCCTTGTTTGAACTTATAGGTTGTTCCGTGTTTGACGATGCAGAACTTCGATATGCATTACTTTCAGAACCTTCGCCCGAAAAACGATCAAAGCGAGTATTGTCTGAACTGTCTCGCTTAGATCGGCTTCTTTCAATGGTTGATAAACAAACAACAAATCAACAAGACAGTGGTGTAACAAATAATTAGTATCTTCAATCTTTCATGCGATTTTTTTTTGAACATCCGTGGCTTTCTTCTCTGCCAGTTGCTGCAGCAGCAATCGCTCTACTCTGGACGGGACTACGAGAAGGGAAAACGTTTCGCAGCAAGGTCGGGGTGCTATTGTTCTGCGTCGCAATAGTTACGTGTATTGTCGGTCTGACGATAGACACCCCAACCGAGCACGCGAAACGAATTATTTCTTCTTTCGTTAAAGCCGTGGAGAAGGAAGATATTCCAAGAGCGTCTATGTTTTTAACTCAAGATGTTCTCATGGTGGATACGTGGAAAGATATCCCAAATCAGGGCATAGAAAGCGTTCAAGAAAGCATTGCAGAATTTTATGCGCGGCATTCGTTTAGCTTTAATACGGTGCTTCGATTTCAACCAGTCGAGAGAAAAGAGGATGTACTTGTTGAGATTTCACTTTTGAGCAGAATTTCAGGAATTGGAACGGTTCCATCTCGATGGAGAATTCTTGTAAAGCCTAATGAAATAGGTGTTTGGAAGATTTACTCTATAGATGCAGTTGAAATCATGGGAAGATCCTACCGATAACGAATGCGACCTCATTTGATGTATTCGTGGCTTGCTACAATACGTTGATGTCTAAAATTTGGCTCAATGGAACATTTGTAGAATCAGTGGACGCGCAAGTCAGTGTTTTTGACCACGGCTTGCTCTATGGCGATGGTTGTTTTGAGGGAATTAGAGTCTACAACGGAAGAATATTTAAACTTCGCTCACACCTCAAGCGTATGTTCGAATCCGCACAAGCAATTCGGCTTCAGCCTGGGTATTCAATTGACGAACTTGAAGAAAATGTTCGCGAATCAGTAAAAGTGAACAATCAAAAAGATGGATATATACGACTTGTGTTTACTCGTGGGACGGGCACACTTGGGTTGAATCCATTTTTGTGTCCAACTGCTACGGTGTTTATTATTGTTGAGAGCATAAAACTATATCCAGACGAGATGTATGAGGATGGGATGTCAATCATTGTTGCGGATCGTCCTAGAGTTCCCGCATGCTGCCTTGACCCGCAAGTGAAAAGTTTAAATTATCTGAATAATATTCTTGCAAAGATTGAAGCAGTTGATGCGGGAGTTCTTGAAGCGCTCATGTTAAATTGTGAGGGCGAGGTATCAGAGTGTACAGGAGACAACATTTTTATTATCAAAGATGGCACTATCTCAACCCCGCCGGTATCTTCTGGAATTCTTCATGGAATTACCAGGAAATTTGTGATCGACGAAATTGCTCCTGCACTGGGTTATACAGTTGAAGAACGCACAATACAACTCAGCGAAGTGCTTTGTGCAGACGAAGTTTTTCTTACCGGAACGGCTGCGGAAGTGATTGGAGTAAGTCACATAGGGGATGACATTGTCGGCACAGGAAAAGTTGGACAAATTACCCATCATTTAGAATCAGAGTTTCGACGAAGAGTTACCAAAGACGCTCCAGAAGATTGATCCATCCAGTTCATTGGTGGGGTAAGTAGAGGTACTAGAACGTATAGTTGAAATATTCGATGTCCTGAGCATATCGATCAGCAACGAGTTTTTTTGAATCGTCTCCATAGTAATCACGGTATGAATGTTGATTAGAGACATTAAAAACCGGCAGGGTTGCATCAATTCCAATTGTATGACACACATGTGCAAAATCGGTATCAAGTTGTTCTTGTTTGCCTACGAAACTAACCAACTGTTCTCCGTTAGAGTTGCATACGTAACTCTTTTGTAAATAAAATCTCTCATCATCGTTGCAGTGCCAACGAAGATATGTATCGAAACTTTCAAATCCCCTCATCAATTCATGTCGTCTATGACGAGGGTTTTTTACAGCGTAGGTGTACCTAGAGAGTGCCCACGCCCAAGGATTTCGAACAAATGCAAAAGAAAAGTAATGATTAAATGTTTCAGTTCCAATGGATTCAATGACTTCACTTGCTTTGATGTGATCGACAAAAGGTTGTGGGTTAAATGTAATTCCCGTGCATCTTCTTAGTTTGGTGTATCCCTTTAACTGATATCGATAGGGTATAACGTAAGAAAGAATTCGCTGCAGCAAAAGGCATAAGTGCATTTGTCACGCTTTGACCAGCGACCTTGGGAACATGGATGAAAATAAATTTTTTCTTCGTTGACAATAACATGTATTTTTTAGTTGAAGTTAATTCGATACGGTGAGCGAAACGGCACCACAATCTTCTGTATGCGAGATGAGCCGGTCATTGTTTAAAACCGACCAATTTTTAATCATTTTGTCTGGTGAGTTTGCACCATCATGAATGGTAAGGATGTCATAGCGGTTGTCACGTTTTGCTGGCGTAAAACCAGACTCGCGAATCATGTGGCATAGTTTTGCTTCGTCAAGGCACCAAGTTGTTCCAGCAGCGCTCACAACGTTTTCTTCAAGCATGACAGAACCCAAATCATTTGCACCATAAAACAACGCAGTCTGACCAATTGCAGGGCCCATCGTCACCCAACTTGAACCAATCGAATAAATATTATCTAAGAAGAGCCGGCTTAATGCTTGTGTGCGCAAGTATGAACTTGATCCAGCAAGCCTCAAACGCCTCCCAAACTCTGGATGGTCGGCTTTTGTACCAGTGCCGTCAAGTGTTGCAACAACATCCCCAGGAAATGAGTCGTTCTTAGAAACTTGCCACTCGGGAACACGACCAAGTGGTGTATTGTCGGGTTGAAATGGCCAAGAAATAAATGCGTTATATCGCCCGCCACCATGCAAACCAAAGTCTTCGATGGAGCGGTCTTGCCATGAGCGTACAAGGCTCATGTGGTGAATACGATCGTTGATGCCTTCGATGTGTCCAAACATCATCGTCGCGCTTGTATTCATCCCAAGTTCATGCGCTATCCGCATGACGGTTAGCCATACTTCGGCGTTGCATTTTCCTAGACCAATTTTATCACGAACAGCTGGAGCAAAAATTTCACCGCCACCTCCAGGAATGGAGTCTAGCCCCGCTTCTTGTAGTGTTGTTAATACAAAACGGATTTGTTCTTCTAGTGTATTTCCGGGAATGTTAAAAAAGTTTACAAACTCAATGACTTCAGGAGGGCTAAACGCATGAATGTGAACTTGTGGGAATTTTTCACGTAGAAGGAAGAGTAAATCTGTATACCATTCAAGCGGTAAATCAGGATTCATTCCACCCTGCATAAGAATTTGTGTCCCACCGATATCCACAATTTCCTGTACTTTATGAAGTAGCGCGTCGTACTCTAGCGTGTATGCATCCTCTTCATGCCCATCTCTACGGAATGCGCAAAACGTACATTTGGCAGTACAAACATTCGTATAATTAATATTTCGATCCACAATATACGTTCGGAGATGATTGCCATGCAATGCCCTGCAACGAGCGTCTGCCCAGCGTCCGAGTTCAGGAAGGGGCATCTCGTGATACAACCTTTCTGCTTGTTGGGAAGTCATTCGAAGATTGCCATCAGCGACATCTCTCAGGACCGCTTCGTCAAGAATATTTGCATTAGTATTTATCGAAATTGCCATCGCGGGATTATACCTTGCACGATTGCTCGATGAGCCCAGCAAGTTCCCTGCACGAATCTAAAAGTTCATTAGATTGTTCATTGAATGCTTTTTTTTGTGACTCACAATCCAGTTGTATCGTATTGATGCCAACATTCCAATGGGCAGCCCTCGCCGAAGACTCTGCAAGAATTGCAGCAATAGCAAGATCACTTGCGAGTATTTCATTTGTCTTTCCTATAAGCGTTTTAAGTGTGATGAGAATCCGCTCGCTCAATTCCATTGTTTGGATTGGAATTTGTATTGCATCTGTAAGCGCAGTATCCCATTGATTAATTCTATTAGGATCACTTTTGGAGAGTTTCCACAACTCACTCACTTTTTCATAGGCTGCTGCATCCGCATCTCCCAATGCAATCCCTTCTTCTTTCGCGGCTTTCAAAAACGTCATGCAATCTGCGTGTAATTCATGGTGTTCTTCAAGCGATTGTTTTCCATGAGAGTATGCGAGCACCATGGAACCCAAAGCAGTAGATAGCCCAGCCAACACGCCAGCGACTGCGCCCCCGCCAGGTGTTGGCTGTTTTGATGCAAGGTCACTAAGAAGTTGATTCAATGTCAGCGTATTGAGTGTCATCAGGAACGAATCTCGGCACCACATTTTTCCACAAGAGCTTCAACAGCAGTTGAAACAGGATTATTGACTTCTTCGTGGGTTAGTGTTCGTTTTACATCTCGGAACCGAAGTCGAAGCGTGACTGATTTTTTGCCTGCCTCAATATTTTTTCCTCTAAAGGTGGTTACGTACAGCACGTCTTCAAGGTTTTCGAGCGAAAGAGATGCAATGGTTTCAGTGAGGTTTGACCACAAGATACTTTCGTCAACAATAAGAGACAAATCCCGTTCAATGGAAGGCTGTTTTGGAAGAGGGCGTGATTGCACCTCTGGTGGAAACGATGAAAGAAGTTCGCCGATATTAAGTTGAGCAACATGGAACGTACCGGAAAGATCCCACTGCTTTTGAATGCTTGCATTTAGGCGACCAATTGTACCTATTGTTTTTCCACAAACAGAAATAGTACCACCGGGTTCAAGCCAAGAAGCGTTATTGTTTGGCGAAACGACAACATCATTGCATGCAGTGAGGATAGAACAAATGCGATTTAGTACACCACGAAGTTCGCCAACGCCATCATCTTCTCGAGCATCAATCAGGACTGCGAGTTCGGTTTGTTCTCGATGATCTCCGTTTTCAATAACAAATACAGAACCAAGTTCAGCAAGTTGAACATTTTTTACGCCATTGTCTTCATTGTGTTTTCGAACAGTAAGTAAACTTGGAATGATAGATGGCCGCAGGGAGGGCTCAGCAGTAGCGAGATCATCGTCGATTGTTAAGGGAGATTGTCCATCAAGTAAAAATTGATTTGCTGCTTCAAGGGAAATAAGTGAGTGTGTGACACATTCGATAAAACCCATTCCAGCCAATGCATTTAGGATTGTTTGCCTGCCCTCCGCTTCGCCACCTGAGAAGGGAACTTGAACTTCAAGAGAATCTTCTATAGGGAAATTTTCATATCCATGGATTCGACCGACTTCTTCGACAAGGTCAATTTCTCGATGAATGTCACCGCGATAGCAGGGGATTGTGCACCGAATCTCACCACCCCCACATGACGCTTCAAAGCCAACTGAGCGTAAGGATTCGACCATTTGGTCTTCGCTCAAGTTGATGCCAAGGCGTTCATTGCAATATGTAGTTCGCATAGTGGTTGTTATTGGCGGGGGAAGTTCCTTTCCGTCACTGACTGTTCCTTTGCAGAGTGTCCCTCCGCCAACCTCCAAAAGAATTCCAGCAAGACGATTTGCACATAGTTCTATTTGTTGAGGATGTACGCCTCGTTCAAAACGAAAACTTGAATCACTTGAAATTTTATGTCGGCGGCTCATTTCTCGAACAACAACAGGATTAAATGTTGCAGTCTCTATCAGTAAGTTTGTTGTGTCATTAGTGACTGAAGCGAGCGCACCTCCTTTAACACCAGCAAGTGCTACGGGTTTTTCAGCATCTGCAATCACAAGATCATCGGTCGTTAATTTTATTTCGACGGCATTTTCACCGAGCGGCAAAAATGTTTCGCCTTCTTTGGCTCTTCGAACAATAATTTTGTTTCCGGTGAGTTTGTCTAAATCAAAGACGTGAGTGGGTTGCCCTTGTTCAAAAAGCACAAAATTTGTCGCATCCACAATGGCATTCCGGGGAATATCGCCGCGGTTTTCAATTTTTGTTTGTAGCCAGTCTGGGGACGATTTGACCTTTGCTCCGAGGATTACTCGGGCTGTGTACAAGGGGCACAACTCAGGTTCATGATTCGTAACGGTAATGGACTCCTGAACGGCTGGTCCATTTTCATCAACTGAGCAATCTGGAACGATGAGGGCATTCTCCGATTGGGCTACGATTTCTCTCGCTAAACCGATGTGGCAGGTGCAATCACCCCGATTTGAGGTCATTTCGAAGTCCTGTCGAATGTCGCCATCGGGTAAATCAACCCGCCCCTCAAGGGGAAAACCAGCAGCCGTAAGCAGTTCTGCTTGCGTGTCTGCAGTAACATCCTTCTTTAAATAGTCATTGATCCAATTAGCAGTTACCAACATACGCGCAGAATAGCTATTCTGCACGAATGCGAAGCCGATTTACACTACTAGTTCTCATGCTTTTTTCATTTGCCCTCTTCCCTGCGTGTACGGCACGCCCACCAGTGACAGATCCGCTATCCATTTCCCCTAACGATTTTTCATTAGACCTGACAGTGGTGACGTCGGCACCCCACACTCTTGCACACTTGCGAACTTCTCGTTTTGTGATTTTTCCAAACGGAGCCCTTCATCATGGATATGAACCAGGCTGGGGACCAAATACACTGCCTCCCCGCACTCGTTTACTTTCTCGTGAGCAAGTTTCAATGGTATGGAAACGACTCGACCAGATGGGGATGTCCTCTCCAGAACTTGCAAATGAAACAGTAAATTTTCAACTCATGCCAAGACCAGAAGAAGGTTCGGTCTATATGGTTGCGGTGAATGCTCATGGTAAGTATTGGAATTTTGTGCGGTACATTGCAGAAGACCAACAAACCGACCCCGCGTTCAAAAATTTGATTCGCCTGCTTGCGAGATATGCTTGGGCAACAGACCAAGCAGATAGAGAAGGGTACCAAGAACCTGTTCGGTACGAATTGGGTGGCAATCCTTATGAACTTTACATGAAGGGTGAAGTTCCGTGAAATTTATTTTAGGTTTCATTGTGCTACTTGTGGGTTGTACTAAAACGAATCGCCCCTTGCTTCAATTAGAAATGTATAACGACACCCAAACGGCGCTATACGTTGTTCAGAAAAATGGAACAATCCAATTCGGGGGAGGGATGGATGCGCTTGTCGGAAAAACAACGTGGAATGGTTCGTTAACGAGCCTTCAACTTTCCAGTCTTCAATCGTTACTTAGTACTGAAGAAATGCAAAGTGCGAATAACAAATTAACAAATCGATATGTCATAAAAGTACAACAGGGCGACTCGTTTCACAAGTTCGTTGTTCCAATAACAGATTCTTCAGCAACGGAATTGTACTACTTTTTAGAAGAATCAACGCTGCAGCGGATTCAATCGCATCTTGATTCATTACCAAAACCGAGTATGGATGTCATTACAGAGCGCAAGATAAAAGGGTCGAAGAATTGAATCCTCGCGAGGCACTTGAACAATTACTTGATGGGAACACAAGGTATGTATCTGGTCAAACGACTTCGAGAAACACCCCCTCAGATCGAAGTGCTTTAGCCGCGGGGCAATCTCCAATTGCAGCAATCATTCGATGCGCCGATTCACGGGTTGCCCCCGAAATAATCTTTGATCAATCTTTGGGACGATTGTTTGTTTGTGGCGTTGCAGGGAACATTCCGACCCCCGAAATTGTGGAAAGTATTGAATACACGGTTGGTCATCTAGGAACAACGTTGATAGTTGTGATGGGGCATTCAAATTGCGGCGCAGTTATCGCTGCGTTGCAAAACGAAGTCGTTGATGGCGTGTTTGCAAAAGTTGCTCTCTTGCCCATCCCTGATGTCGACGAATGTATTGCTCACAACGCAGAGCAGGGGATTGCAACAATCCTAAACCATTCAATGTTTATTGAAGAAGAGGTTAAAAAAGGCGAGGTCCAAATAGTCGCCGGCGTTCAAGATATCGCTTCTGGTGAGTTTGAATTAGTCGCACAAACTCAGTTGAACTGATTCATCTTCGTGCCCTAGAACCCAACCTTTATTCCGTTGCCTCGAAGCAATCGAATTGCTTGTTGGTTAATGCCAAGTAGAACTAGAATTCCAACACATGGGATTAAACAGAGTAAACCAAAGAAAATTCCACCAATGACGGAGTTGTACGCATTTGCTGCAAGCAAGACAACAAAAACAAAAGCACAAATGTTCACCAAGTAATACACATATGTTGGAAAAAGCGCCATCGATTCACCAAATATCGATGTTTCAGCTCCATTTTATCGATCGAAAGACACAACTATTGTCAAAATAATCATAAGTAAAATACAGACGACCATCTTTCGCTGGTTAGATGCAATCCGCTTGAGTCGAGTTTTATCAGTTATTTCTAAGTTTTTCGTGTCGCCCTACTTTGGCTATTCAATATAGCGCAAAGTGGGAATTAATTAATCCTGGATTAAACCCAGGGTTAATTAATTACCTCTTTGAAGAAGCGCTCCGAGCAGGACTCGAACCTGCGACCTACGGTTTAGAAGACCGTTGCTCTATCCAGCTGAGCTACCGGAGCCAAGGTTGGGCATTGTACGCCAGTGACGGTATCATGCCCATTCT
>PVBE010709254.1_pt1 | contig 11481 bp, 8 predicted proteins | sample 1631181 | NCBI WGS metagenome assembly PVBE01 (sample SAMN08397723, study PRJNA350692) | Marine metagenome, whole genome shotgun sequencing project. | isolation source: water | place: Pacific Ocean | collected 2012-04 | reverse complement strand
TCGATCCGCTTCGAGAGGTCCAGGATGTCCTTTTTGGTCACGACCGGAAGATACGTCCAGACCTTTTTCAGGGAGCTGCCCGTGGTCTTGGAAACCGTCTGGGTCACCTTCGTCCGCTTCTTGGTCAGCTGGGTGAAGGTCTTCTTGATCCCGGGTTCGAGCTGCTCGCCCCTTTTGACCCATCTTTTCGCGAGATCAAACGCCCCGTCCTTCGCAAGAACGGCTGCGCCCATTCCAGCCAGAGCCACCGTACGGACTCCGCCCCGGAGTTGATCCACGCTTGTCGTGTTCTTCTTAGCCATCGTATAGCCTCCTTTCATTCTATTCCTCTTGGACGGCAGGTCAACCACTTGTTGACGCGCCGCATCATGAGTAAGTATGACGCGGTGCGTCATACAAGTCAAGCGAAAACCGGAAAAAATCGACAGGGATCAGATCTCCACCAGTTCCGGTTTCCCCTTGGCCTTCAGGATCCGTGGATACTCCGCGTAGAGGGGCTTGAGAAGGGGAAGCATCTTCATCACCTTGAAGATCGGCCCCTTCGCCACGACGTCCCGCTTGGTGAGGGCGACCAGGAGATTCACCTTGCCCAGCCAGAAACGGTGGGCCACATCCGTCTTCATGAAGAACTCCACATCCGCGGTAAGGCCTCCATCGCCCTCCACCCAGTCGATCTTCACCCCCTTCTTTTGGGGGGGGTTTTTGCAATCGATCGTAAGAACGGCATCGGGATCCGTATAGTTCAAGCGGATGATCATTCCGGTTGCCCGGTATTTTTCCGCCAGTTCATCCTGCCTCCCCGCCCAGTCAAAAAGACCGCCGACACAGTCAATCACATCCTTGCTGTTTTCAAAATAGGCCATGGTTTCCTCCGAAGATAAAATTTATGGTTCGTTTCCGAGTTCCAGAACAAGTTCGTAGAGCCATTGAAGCCCCCACACGATGGAGGAGACCCGGATGCGTTCATTATGATTGTGGATCGTCCTGAGTTCGGCCATCCCGGTCGGACAGGGGTGGATCCCGTAACTGGGAACCCCTTTTTCCCGGAAAAACCGGGAATCGGTGGCCCCGGTGAGCATGACAGGAACGACGGCCGCTTCCGGAGCCGTTTTTTTCACCAGCCGCTTCACGGCCCGCACCACTTCGTGGTCCCACGGGGAATCCGGCGCATCCACTTCCTGCGTATCCACGATAAAAACAGGCCCTTTCAGGGAAGCCGGTGCCTGCGCATCGAATTCTTTCGCGGTCATCACGGGAACCTCGCCCAGACCTGCCTGCCGGGCCAGCAGGCTCATCACCTCCCTGAGATTGTCTCCGGGAAGAAGACGAATATTCAGATTCACTTCCGCGGACGGGGGAAGAACATTTACCCGGATCCCTCCACGGATCTCCGTGGGAACAAAGGTGGTTCTCAGCACGGCATTGAAAACCGGCCGGAGGGAAGAGAGGCGCCTTGCCGACTCCAGATCCCCCTCCCCCACCTTTGCCATCACCTCCCGGAAAGGATGGTTTTCCGGAAAAACAGAAACAGACCGGAAATGTTCCGCCGTTGTCGGCGTAATCCGGACCGGGAGTTGAAAATCTTTGAGGCGGCCAAGCGCTTCCGAAAGCCGGAAAATGGCATTCGGCAGCACGGGGACGGAACTGTGTCCGCTGCGTCCAGGCATCCAGAGACGGATATCATTGTATACTTTTTCCGAACACTGAAGGGAAACCCGGGCAACCCGGCCGTCGGAACCGAGAGAAATACGTCCCCCTTCGTTCAGAACAAAGGCACAATCCAGGAGATCTGGATGCTGGTCCCACATGTACCCGACACCGAATTTCCCGCCCGACTCCTCGTCCGCGTTCAGCATGAGAATCACGTCCCGGTCCAACCGGGGCCGAATTTTTCCAAGCAGGCACATCACCTGCACTCCAACAGCCGCCATTCCCTTGTCATCAATGGCAACCCGCCCCCAGAGAAAGCCATCCCGGATCTCGCCCGAAAGTGGATCTGTTTCCCACATGCGTGGATCGGCATTGACCACATCCACATGGGCCATGATCATCATGGCCTTCCGGGAGCCGCCACTCCGGTACCGGGCAACCAGGTTACCCCGCCCCGGGGCGGATTCGAAGATCCGGCTTTCGATTCCGTGATCGGAAAGAACCTCTTTCACCCACCGGAGTAGTCTGGTTTCGTTGGTGGGCCCCTTTCCGGCCAGGTTTGTCGTGTCGGTGCGGATCATCTTCTGGAGAAGGTGAACGGCCTGCTTCCCCCCCTGTTCCCAGGAGACACCGGTTTCGCTTTTCGGATGAGCCGCACACCCGGACAGAACCAGCAGAAGAACCAGGGAACGGCGAAGGATCATGTCCACCGTGACATCTCCTGCATCATTCTCCGAAGGGTCATCCGGTCCGCCCCCTTGATCCCCATCTCTTTCGCCCTTTTCCGGAGCTCGGCAATGGTGGGGGGACGTTTCCCAAGAGAGTAAATCCGGTCCAGCCTTTTCAATTCGAATTTCTGGATCGCTTTTTCAAAGGGGACCACATCCTTGGTCGAGCGGAAAACGCGGTACCCATCCTGCATGAAATCCATCAATTCCCGCGCCCCCTTCAGGAGCGCGTAAGGCCGGATTACCGACAGAGTAAGACCGATGGAACGGTACTTGGAAAGGGCATGGAAAGTCCGGAGGGATTTCACGATGAGATTGATCTGCTCCTTCCGTTCGGAATAGACGTCGGTGAGATAATACGCCTCCTCATACTCGTCTTCGGAGAACTTCTCCCCCACCCCCATCTGGTGAAGCTTCCCGACCATGAGCTGGTCGAGATGTTCGGAAAGATCGTTCAAATCAATCAACTTTGAGAGGTCATTCGCGAGCGAGGCGCCGACCTTGCCTTTGAATTTCTGGTAGACCTTCTTGAATCCCGCGTTTCTCTCGGTGATATCCTTGGTGGTATAAACCTCGTTGAGAAAAAACCGGGTAATTTTGTGGTACTCCTCCTTCTCCAGGTAATCCTGGTAGGAGTTCTTCAGGCGGTTCACCTGGAACCGGATCAGCGCCTTGTGAAGCTTGGGATGTCGATTAGTAGGCATTCTTCAGGACCTTCAAAAGATCCCCGGCATTCGCTTCCCGCGGGTTATAAATCATTGATGCGTCCCCCTCGGCGTACTCGGAGACGGCCGGAAGCCGGTCTTCCTCCACCCCCACTTCCCGCAGGGTGGCGGGCAACCCGCATTCCCGGGCCAGTTCCGCAAGCCGTTCCGGCATGTCCGCGGAAACATTCGGATGGGGTCCAGGCAGGTTGAACCGGACTCCATGGGGAAGCATGATTGAATTCGCCAACCCGTGGTGAAGCCCACAAAGAACGCCCAACCCGTGGGAACAGGCATGTACCACGCCGACACCCGCACTGGAAAAAGCGGCACCCGCCGCGGTGGAGGCAAAGAGCATGTGGGCCCGCGCATCCAGGTTCCCCCCCTCTTTCACCGCCACAGGCAACCATTCGAAAATGGCGTTTACGGCATAGGTGGCAAGGGCATTCGTCAGCGGCCCTTCGTTGGAGGAGAGCAGCGCCTCCACGGCATGGGTAAGCGCATCCATTCCCGTTGCCGCGGTCAATTTCGGAGGAAGCGTTTTCGTCATTTCCGGATCGAGAAGAGCCACGTCCGCGGCGAGATATTCACTTTCAAAAAAGAGCTTCTGCTGGAGAGCGGAATCTTTCAACGCGGCAACCCGGGAAACTTCACTGCCCGTTCCTGCCGTTGTCGGAATCACGATGAACGGGGACAGACGCGCGGGAATGACCCCCACACCCTGGTGTTCCTCCAGTTTCCCACCCATGGTGAAGACAATGTTGGCTCCCTTGGCGGTATCAATGACACTTCCGCCTCCCAGGGCGACAAGACCATCCGCCTTCTTCTCTTTCATGTCCGCCGCGATCCGTTCCGCGGTTTCCAGGTCCCCGTCGGCGGGGACTTCGAGAAAAATACCGGCAGGGTCGAGGGTTCCGACAACCGTATCGACAAGACCCGCCCGGGCCACCCCTTCGTCAGCGACAATATAAGGACGCTCCACTCCAATCCGGCCGGTCAGATCGGACGCCTGGGCGGCCCCACCGCACTGGTAGACCACGCGCGTGGGGGTAATGAACTCCAGGTATTTGTCTTGCATCTTTCCCTCAAAAATTCTAGACTGGGAAAGAATAACGCAGTGCGTCATACAAATCAATGGATTTATTAAGTACAAGGGTTGACGGGCACGAGGTCATTTACCGTACGGCGGGGACCAAGGCAAACGACCCCCTGGTCCTCCTTCACGGATGGGGAGCGTCCAGCCGCTACTGGGATAAAACCTGCGAAGGGCTTCTCCTGCACCACCACTGCATCATGCCCGACCTGCCTGGATTCGGACTCTCCCAAAAACCACGGATCCGGTACTCGATCGACAACCTGACCCGGCTATTCGAGGGTTTCCTGGACCGCCTGGAACTTGACCGTATCAACCTGGTGGGCCACTCCATGGGAAGCATGATCGCCATGAAAATGGCCGCGAACAACCCGGACCGGGTCCGGCGCCTCTGTATTGTCAATCCGCCTTTCCGGGGCTGGGAAGCCCTCTCGGGCTTCCATCGATTTTCGCTTGTTCCCGGAATCCGCTGCTTCATGTACCTGTTGATGAAAACCCCTTTCGGGCGGAAATGGATCTCGAAGGACTTCACTTACGACACCCCCCTCGACAAGGAGATTGTGGATGACCTTGGCATGCCCACATACCGGTCGGGAATCCAGTCCATCCTCTCCCTGATCGATACCGATGCCCTGCCCGCCGTCCAGAAATTGACAATGCCGGTCCTTCAGATCGGAACGGACAAGGACAAGGTCATCAATCCCGCCCAGCGGGACCTGTTTCCAGGGAAGGAGCATTTTCAATCGATCCAGATCGAAAATGCCGGCCACATCCCGATGATCGAAAAGCCTGAAGAGTTCATCCAGGCCCTCTCCTCCTTCCTGATTCCCTCCACCGTCTCCACTTCCCGCTAAACGCCTCTCATGAACAGAAGAACGCCAAGTCCGTATCGTGCCCGAAAAATTGACCAGGGAGTCGAAAAAACAATCCAGGTCAAAAAAATCCACTACCACTACTGGGAAAAAGGGGAAGGTCCAACCCTGCTGATCCTGCATGGATTCGGCGGTTCCGCGTACGACTGGCACCTCCATATAGACGGGCTTGCAGAGGCGGGATTCCGGGTAATCGTTCCCGACCTTCCGGGTGCAGGTTATACGGACAGACCGACGGACCTGGATTACTCCATTTCTTCCCTGGTCCGGTGCGTGCTCGATTTTATCGACGCATTGGAACTGGGATCGTTCCATTTGATGGGAAGCTCCTTTGGCGGAGGACTGGCCCTTCGAATTGCGCTGGAGCACCCGGAACAGGTTACCCGGCTCATCCTCTTCGACGCCGCTTCGATGGACCAACATTTTCCCGGGCATGTGCGAATCCTGCGCTGGCCCATCCTATCCAAGCTCGCAACCCGGATTCCACCCCGGACCTTTCTGGTCAACCGGTTGATGAAAGCGATCTATTACGATTCCCGAAAAATGGCCCCGGAAGATACCGCGGAATATGCGCATGAAATGGCCTTTCCCGGGACGGACCAGGCGATGGAAAAACTGGCCCGTTCTCTCGACCGGGAGGAAATCCTGAGACACAGCACCCGGTTCCGCGGGATCAAAATTCCCACGCTGATCTTCTGGGGCGAAAACGATACCATTACCCCGTTCGATGTGGGCCGGCGGCTCCATGCGGAAATTCCCGGGTCCATCCTGCGCTCATTTCCCAAATGCGGGCACTGTCCACACATGGAGTACCCGGTGGAAACACTTCAGGAAACGATCCGGTTCCTCGGATCCAATATCGCCGCAACGAAATCGTATTGACCCTCCGTTTTCCCCTGCCAGAAAACCCGATTCCCCGGCCGGATCCCTCTGGAAATGAGGTATAATTGAGGAAACGAAATCCCGGCTGACTCGTCTTATTGTGAGCAAGGGCCTTGTGGAAGGGGCCAATAGCGAGGGAGTCGGGGTTGATTTTACGTTGTACCAGGATTCTATTTTCTCCACGGCTCTATTCCCACGTGGAGTTCCCGCCCCTTCCCTGGCTCCATGAAAGGGCATTGGTGTCGATATCCCCCTATACCCGGGTAAAAGCAAAGGTCTCCGACCTTCTAAAACTGCTCAAGATGGACGTGGTTTACGACCGGGCAGAAGGAGACTGGCTCTATTTCCAAAAGGACGGCCGGGAAATCAAAATTCTCGACCTCGTCGGCGGGTTTGGTTCGCTTCTCCTTGGACACAACCACCCGGAACTGGTTGCCGAAGCAAAAAGGCTGCTTGAGAAAGGGGCTCCGATTCATGTTCAAGGGTCCCAACGGAGCCAGGCAGGACTCCTTGCGGAGGAATTAAACCGCCGTGTCGACGGGGACTTCCGGGTGGTTTTGACAAACTCCGGAACGGAAGCGATCGAAGCGGCCATGAAACACGCCATGTTGGAAACAAATTGCCGCACTTTCATCGCCCTGGAAGGGGCTTTTCACGGGAAAACACTCGGTGCGGTTCAATTGACCAACCTGGACACATACCGTGGGCCGTTCCTCCTGGAGGGTCTTGAAGTACTCCGGGTGGAACCGGGGAACATCAAACAGTTGGAAGAAAAATTCAACCGGACAAATGACCTGGCGGGGTTCATCTATGAACCGATCCAGGGGGAAGGCGGCGTGCGGACCCTGGACCGGGCTTTCCTTCAACGGGCAGCGGAACTCTGCCGGGAAAAGGCGGCTCCCATGATTGCCGACGAGATCCAAACGGGAGTCGGAAGAACGGGCGCCTTCCTGGCGAGTGAAGAGCTGGGAATCCAACCCGATTACATCGCTCTTTCCAAGGCACTCGGGGGAGGCCTGGCCAAGGTTGCGGCTCTCATGATCCGGGCAGAGGCCTACAAGCCGGATTTTGACCTGAAACATACGAGCACCTATGCAGAGGACGATTTCTCCAGCGCAATCGCGCTGAAAACGTTGAAGCTGGTTGACGGGAAGGTGTTGGAAGATTGCCGCGAGAAAGGCGCCCGTCTTCTTTCAGGACTTCAAGACCTCGCAAAGAAATACCCGGAAATTGTTGCCGGGGTCCGGGGCCGGGGATTGATGATCGGTTTCGAATTACAGCCTCTCTCCCGGTCGCGCAGCTTTCTTCTCCGTCTTCTTTCGGCGCAGAATGATCTCGCCCTGATGCTGGCAGGCTACCTGTTCAACCAGCACCAGATCCGGATCTTCAACACGCTCAGCGACCCCTTCACCCTTCGTATTCAACCTTCCCATGCCATCACCGGGGAATCGATCGAAAAAACCATCCAGGCTTTTTCGGATGTCTGCGCCCGCCTGAAAAGCGGGGATTCCCTCGGGCTGACTGGCCACCTGATGCGGGGGAAAGAGGAGGAATATGCGGACGAACTCTCCCTGGGTCCGGACGTGGCACATTCCTTCTGGAATGAACCGCAATTCCGCAAACGGGAAAGCAATCCACCTCCGATCCGGGTCGGCTGGCTCTGCCACCTGATCGACGCAGAGAGTTTCCCCCCCTACGAACCCCAGTTCCGGAGCCTCTCTTTCGACAAACGGGAAAAATATCTCCAACACATGGCCCCTCGTGTGGCCCCGGTTGTTTTAAATGCGGTCGATATTCAATCGAAGACCGGAAAAAAAGTCCGGCTTCATGCAATCCTGCTTCCGTTTACATCGGGATCGGTACGGAAATGGATGGACCGGCATCAATTGAACGTGGCCCAACGCCACGTTTCGAACGGCATCGAGACAGCACGTTCCCTGGGATGCCAGATCGTGGCTCTCGGCCAGTACACCTCCATGGTGACGTACAACGGAACCAAGGTGAAAGGGTGCGGCCTGTCCGTGACAACCGGGAACAGTTACACCGCCGCCCTCGCAATCCAGGCTTTGGAGCGGGCACACGAAGAGAGCCCCCGCCCCGCCGAAGCATCGGTACTTGCGGTCGTGGGGGCACTCGGAAACATCGGACGCGCCTGCACGGAGATCCTGGCTCCCCGCTACCGGAAGACCATCCTGGTAGGAAGCGGAAGGCCGGGAGCGATGGAACGAATGAAGGAATTCGCGCAGCGGATTCCGAATGTGGAAATCGCGAACGATCTTTGGGCGATCCAGGCAGCGGACGTCGTTGTCAGCGCCACCAATGCGACGGACAGTCCCTTGGGGCCGGACCATTTCGCCCGAAACGCCATCGTTTGCGATCTCTCCGTTCCCTCCACCGTACATCCGCAAACATGGGGTGAACGGCCAGACCTGCTGCAGATCACCGGAGGCGTTTGCAAACTCCCTTCGGGCGAAGATGTCGAAGTCCCCGGATTCCCCCTCCCCGCCGGGCAAACCTACGGATGCATGTCGGAAGGCCTTCTCATGGGATTCGAAAACCATTTTGAATCGAACCACATCGGAAAAATCACCTCCGACGTTGTCCACTGGACACAAAAAGCGGCGCAAAAACACGGGTTCCGGCTGGCTGATTTTAAAAACAAGAGCGTACTGGGAACCGACCCCCAAGAGGAGAATCATGCCATCACCTTCTAACACCACCCAACCTGTTCTGGGCGGAAAGGCATCCGCCCTCCGGAAACTGGAAAAGGCGGGTTTTCTGATTCCTGCTTCGCGCTTTTCGCCGGAGGATATCTCCGCTGCGGTTACCGAACTTGGATTTCCCCTGGTCGTCCGGTCTTCGGCCACCGTCGAAGACGGACAGTTGAGTTCCTTTGCAGGACAATTCGAGAGTTATCTCAACCTCAACACACTCGAAGAAGTCAGGGAGGCTGTTAACAAGTGCCATGATTCCATTCATGCCCCGTCCGTGGTGGAATATTGCAAAAAGAACAAGGTGGATCATGACTCCGTACAGATGGGCATCATCGTCCAGAGAATGATCAACCCCGAACTGGCCGGTGTTTCCTTCACCATCAACCCGGTGACCGGGGTGGAAGAGGTCGTGATCGAAGCCGTTGAGGGACTCGCGGATGCCCTCCTTGCCGGCCGCCAGGAGGCTCTTCCGGAAAACCACCCGTTGATTCAAAAGTATCGCCCTGAAATTGAACGCCTGGCGAAACAGGTCCAACTCCATTTTGGCGCCCCGCAGGACCTGGAATTTGCCATCGAAGATGGAAAGCTCTATCTTCTCCAGGCCCGCCCCATCACCCGCATCGGTTTCTCCCCGGATACCGGGGAGTGGACCAACGCCGACTTTCGCGACGGGGGCGTTTCCAGCGCCGTCTGCACCCCCCTGATGTGGTCCCTCTATGACTGGATCTGGGAAGATGCGATCAAGGGTTGGCTGCGGGAGATGAAACTCCTCAGAGGGGATTTTCGCGCCGGAAGAATGTTTTTTGGAAGACCCTATTGGAACCTGGGTGCCGTCAAACAGTGCTTTGCAAAAATCCCCGGGTTCGTGGAACGGGAATTCGACACCGATTTGAGCGTGGAAACCAATTACGAGGGCGATGGCATCCGTACGCCGGTCAACCTGTTCACCCTCCTGAAGGCGATTCCCACCGGGTTGGCCATCCCCAGGTTTCTCAAAAAACAGGAAGCTTTCGATGAGTCTTTTCTTTCGGGTGGTTTCCAGAATCTTTCCCGAAAGTACGAGATCATTCCAAACGATGTCGATGCCGCCTTCAAAACCCTCATCGAAAAGGATTATAAACAGACGGAGACTCAGTATTTCCGCACCATCTTCGCCGCATCCGTTGCCAAGCTCGATTTCAAGGATGCTTTTCCGGAAACCGACTATACGGCCCTGGTTGCGGCCCTCCCCGAAATGACCCACCTGGCACCCACGCACGCTCTCCGGAAGATGGCCAAAAACGGAGAGACCGACATCCGCCCCCTTCTCGAGGAATTCCGGCATCACAGCCGGAGAGAACTCGACATCCGGGTGCCACGCTGGGAGGACGACCCCGATTTCGTTTCGGAACTCCTGGAACAGTACCGGAAAGGCACCGTGGAAAGTGATCCCCGCCCTGCGTATGAAAAAGCACGCGCGGAAGCTCTCGCCACCATACCCCGTAAAAAACGGAAGGCTTTCAACCGGAAGCTGGACCAGCTCCGCCGTTTCGTCTGGCTGCGGGAAGAGATGCGCGACCTTTCCAGCCAGATGTATTACCACATTCGGCGGTACATCGTTGCAATCGCGGATCGGCGCGGCCTGGGAGATGACATTTTCTTCATGACCTGGCAGGAGATCATCGCGGACGACCGGAGCCAGATCCAAAAGAACCGGAAATCTTACGAGAGCTACCGGAATTTCGCAGCCCCCAATGAAATCGGATCCCGTTTCACCTTCGCACCTTCCACCGCCACCGACGGTGCCTTGAAGGGGATCGGCGCAAGCCAGGGCCGGACCGAGGGGACCGCTCGCGTGGCGCGGACCGTGGAAGAGGCGGCCCGGGTGGAAAAAGGGGCAATTCTTGTCTGCCCCTTCACGGACCCGGGATGGACGCCCGTGCTCGACCGTGTCTCGGGCGTGGTTACGGAAACGGGTGGCCTTCTTTCCCATGCCGCGGTCATCTGCCGTGAATATGGAATTCCGGCGGTCCTGGGAATCCCCAGGGCCACATCTCGCATACCCGACGGAACCCGTGTGATTGTAAATGGCGGAACTGGACAGGTCGAACGGATCGAGGATTCATCGAAATGACGGAACAAGAAGAACCCACAAGGCACCTGGAAAACTTTTCCTTTTCCGATTTTCTTACAGAATGGAACACCCTGGAGGACAAGTACTCCCTGGTCTCCCCTTTTGTACAGGGACTCATCCAAAACGGGTACATCATGCGGGAGGTGACCGGACCGGCCGGCCACCGGGTAACAATTCGGGACCAGGTATCGGGAGAAGACCGGGAAATCCTCATGTTCGGCTCGAACAACTACCTGGGAATGGCCAACGAGCCGGAACTGGTGGAAGCCACCATCGCCGCCGTACGGAAATACGGAATCGGTTGTGGAGGCCCGCCCCTGCTGAATGGAACGACATCGCTTCACCGGAAACTGGAAAAGAAACTCGCGGAGAAAAAGAAGTGCGGTGACGCTATTCTCTTTTCCTCGGGGTACGCCGCAAATGTCGGCTGGTGTACCGGCCTCCTGGGATCGGGAGACTACCTGGTCTACGACTCCCAGAGCCATGCAAGCCTGCACGACGGAATCAAAATGGGGCAGTTCCGCGCGGTTCCCTTCGCCCACAATGATATCCAGGAACTGCGACGCCAGTTGATGCAGGTCCGCTGGAAAAAACCATATACCAACGTGATCGTCTGCGTGGAAGGGGTCTATTCCATGGACGGTGACATTGCCCCCCTTCCGGAAATCCGCCAGATTTGCACGAACTACGGCGCCCTGCTCGCCATTGATGACGCACACGGATCG
>PVBE012093691.1_pt1 | contig 11482 bp, 9 predicted proteins | sample 1631181 | NCBI WGS metagenome assembly PVBE01 (sample SAMN08397723, study PRJNA350692) | Marine metagenome, whole genome shotgun sequencing project. | isolation source: water | place: Pacific Ocean | collected 2012-04 | reverse complement strand
GGGCAATCATTAAGTCTCGCACGATGAACCAGAGAAGGGTACAAAACCTGCGATTAGCAGGATAGACTGGCGCAACAATGGGCAGAAAAGTGTCTCTTAGAATTTAGTGCTGGTGGTCCCATATGGGCTGACGACGTACAGCATGGTACCTTGAATGCTGTGCATTTCTCGCTGATGCAAATAGTCTCGATGTGTAGCCTTTATTCTTCCGATCTTGGCACCGTTTGTCCACACCTTATCAATGCCATCTTGCGTAACGAGAAATGTACTCAATCACCATTGACTAGTGCCTGTACAGATTTAGAATCCGTGCCACAGGTGCCCATTGTCTGGATGGACACCAACTAGTAAGCCTGGGCTGGCAACCAGGTAACGATATCCTTCCAGATGAAGATCATTACCAGGCCCAGTAACTGCAGGATTATAAATGGTACGACACCCCTGTAGATTGTAGACACCGGCATGTTCGCGGGCGCAACGCCCTTCAAGTAGAAAATCGCGAAGCCCACCGGTGGTGTCAGGAATGAGGTCTGCAGACATACCGCAAACAGTACAGTGAACCAGACGAGATCAAATCCCAGATCCAGAACGACGGGGCTCACCAGCGGCAGGACGATCAACGTTATCTCAATCCAGTCGAGGAAAAAGCCCAGTAGAAACGTAAATGCGAGAATTGAAATGATGATTCCCGTAGGACCAAAAGGCAATCCTCTCAATAGACCCGCAATCAATTCGTCACCCCCCAATCCCCTTAACACCAGCGAATAGGCAGTGGCCCCCAGAAATATCGCGAATATATATGCCGTCGTTCGAGTGGTCTCCTGCAATACATCTCTGCATACATCCAGTCCCAGCCGTCTGTTCCACCAGGCAAGTATTGTCGCGCCAAAGGCACCTACACCGGCGGCTTCGGTCGGGGTTGCCAGACCGAAGAAGATGGAGCCCAACACGGCAACGATCAGACCAGCGGGCGCGAGAATCGCCAGAAACACATTGCCAACGAGTTGCAGGGACACTTCCTCTCTGTGCTCGGGCACCGGGGCTGCTTCTGGATTGAGATAGGCAAATCCCAGAATATAAAGAACGAACATGCCGCCCAGGATCAATCCGGGAAACAGTGCGCCGAGAAACAGATCACCCACTGGCATCGCCAGTCTGTCCGCCATCAATACCAACATAATGCTGGGTGGAATCAATATGCCGAGGGTTCCCACGGCACAGACAGTGCCGGCAGCCAATTCCGGGCTGTAGTTCTTCTCCAGCATCTGCGGCAGTCCGAGCAGAGCCAGCAACACGACAGAGGCGCCAATGATTCCCGTTGTCGCAGCCAGGAGGATTCCGATCAATGCAACGGTGACAGCCATGCCGCCACGAACGCCGCCAAAGAGCTTGACGAAGTTATCCATCAGGCGCTGAGCAACACCGGACCTATCCAGCATCAGACCCATAAAGATGAACATCGGTAAGGCGACCAGCACCCAGTTGTTCATGAGGCTCCAAATGCGATCGACGACCAGCAGGCTGTAATCCCAATCCATGGCGACGGGCAGGTGAAAATCCACGTTAAGCACAATGCCAATCGCAGTGAACAGCACGGCCAGACCGCCCAAAACCCATGCGACTGGAAAACCTGAAAAAATCAGGAGAATGAACGATGCGAACATCAACAGAGATAGAATGTCTCCAGTTGACATCATCCGCCCTTATCTTCCGAGGTCGAAGCGAGTGACCTGGGCCATCCAAACAGGAAACACCACAAACGTGATAGTCGACTCAATGTCACGACGAGCAGCAGGATGAACCCGATGGCAAGAAAACTCTTTATCAACCAGCGATATGGCAAACCACCCGGTGCTTCTGATATTTCGCCAGTTGCAAACGAATAGGATATAAACGGAAGGGAGCCATACAGAACCAAGGCGATGAACGGCAGTAGCAGGAGGATAGTGCCGTATAGTTCAATCCAGGCCTGTAGCTGCACCGGTAGTCTTTCACGGAGCACATCAACCCTGATATGGGAATCGGATACAACGGCGTAGGATATTCCCAACAGAAAACCAATGGCATAAAGGTGCCACTGAATCTCTTCAAATTCTATGCGACCCAGGCCGAATAGATAACGCATGACGACGTTGAGGACGATTATGATGAGCAGCAATAGCCAAATCCAGGAGACAGCACCTCCCAGTCGCAGAATCTGTTTCTCAACCCAAATGGATACAGCGGTATGGGGTAGCTGCAACATCTACTCGCCTTCGCTCGACCTATTGGCCTGGAAGTCTCTGGGCAGATATGCGTGACTCTTCCAGTGCTGATAGGTTGCCAGGAACCTCTTTTGCGATTGCCAGATACGCAGGAAGTCCTCATCCTTGTTAGCTTCCTCCTGAAGCACTTCGTTAGTCAACTTCTCCAACTGTCTTAGGATGTCTTCCGAGAACTTGACTGGGGTAACACCCTTGTCGGGAAATCCCTGCATGACGCCGCCTTGGATCCCCTCACCGCGAGACAGATTACGAATCACACCAGCCGTACAGGCCATCTCAATGAACGTACGATCAGCATCGCCGAGCGCACGCCATGTCTGCAGATTGACAACCAGGTGTGCCGCGGTAAATGTCTGGTGCCAGCCGGGAAAATAGTTGAACTTGGCGACCTTGTCGAAACCCAGCATCTGGTCCACGGCAGGAAGGGAGAACTCGGTGGCATCGATTGCACCCTTTTCCAGCGCCTGAAAGATCTCTCCTCCGGGAAGCATCGTCACGGACGCTCCCAACTTCTGCATCACCTTGCCGCCAAGTCCGGCGAAGCGAATCTTCAGTCCTCGAAAGTCATCGAGAGATTCAATTCGGTCACGAAACCAGCCAGCGGTCTCCGGCCCTATCACGCCACACAGTATCGGATGAACGTTATGTGGATGATACAGAGCATCCGTTAAGGCACGACCCTCATCTTCAAAGTACCACGCCGTAAATTCCCAAGGTTCCATACCGAACGGCACTGCCGAAATAAGTGGCGTTGCGGCAATCCGACCCTGATCGTAGCCGAGCCAGGTATAGCCAGCTTCAATTTTGTTATCCCTTACACCTTCGGTGATACTAAAGGGAGGTATCAACATGCCGGGTTCGAATACCTCAAGCACGACCCGGCCGTTAGATGCTTGCTCCAAAGCAGCAGCGACGTAAAGAATATTGTCGCCCAGCGCCGGCAGATTGGTACTGAACGCAACAGGAACGCGCCAGTGAATCCGGGACTGACCCACTGCGTCACTAGAGACGGCTTCCTGTTGAGCATCACTCGACCTCAGAGCCAAAGCACCGATGAGTCCAAGCAGAAAGGAAATGAAGACGGCAAAGGCGGCGCTTCGATTGTTCCAGGGATTCTTGGCTGGCATAAAGACCTCTCGTCTACGGCTAATCTAATTCAAATACTCTTCGCGTTGCCAGCCGGCCGGGAGCCTGGCTTCTCTATACCACCGGTGGTGCGAACGTGGGGAATACCTGTTCAAGGTGTGACATCACGGCCAGCACTATATCCTCACGCCATGGATTGGCAGTGATCTGAACGCCTATCGGCAAGCCTTCAGGTGAGATTCCACCACGCACTACCCCCGAGGGCCAGCCAGTTAGATCGAATACGATGGTGTAAGCGGCGTATGCATGGGGGAAGGGAGGTCCGCCAGGAGTTGGATGGATCTGGGCTGGGCGTGCATTGACCGGCGAGATAAGCACATCATATTGAGACATCTGTTGTAGGAGACGACTACGGAATTGTTCAAAGCGAGAGAGCTGGCCGTTAAGACTCTCAGCTGATACTTCGCCGGTCGCGGCCTGATCCATTTGTCTGAACCAATTATTCGCATATTGATCAGGCTTGGTTCCCGCTGCATCCAACAACAGTTTGATGGCTGTGTATGCCCCTACCCCCCAAAACCCACCGTCGACTGCCGTGGTATCCGCAAGCCCCGACAACCTATCTTCTCGAACTGCCAGTCCGGCATCGGCCAGAAACTTGCCTGCCATTTCCACAGCAGCGATGGTTTCTTTATCCGGTGTCACGACACCATTGTCAGTCATCACCATACACTTGAGTCCCTTCAACTCTACCGAATCCGGATCGGGAAATGGCATGGAAGCGATGCGAGTATCAACTGTGTCCGGCCCCCAGATGATGGGCAGAAGCATTCTCAAATCCTCAACTCGACGAGCCAACGGTCCTACATGACTTAGTGAATCCGTTAACATGCCTGGCGGAAGACACAAGCCGGTTCTCGGAACGCTACCACTGGTTGGCTTGATGCCGACAGTTCCACAACAGTGGGAAGGAACGCGAATACTGCCGCCATAGTCAGTGCCAATATCGAAGGGCGTCATACCCGACGCTATGGCAGCGGCCGCACCACCACTACTGCCACCGGGCGATCGGTTCAGATCGTAGGGATTATTGGTGAAGCCATGAATGTTGTTGTGGGTCTCAAAGGACAAGGTGAATTCAGGCGTGTTGGTTTTACCGATAAGAATAGCGCCTGCAGCTTTCAATCGCTTGACTACAGTAGCGTCCTCGTCAGGTACATGATCTTTGCGTCCCCAGGTTCCCCAGGTCGAAACAACTCCTGCAGTATCAAAGCAATCCTTGATGGTCATTGGCACACCGTGTAGAGGACCCGCTGGATTACCCTTGGCTAATGCCTTATCTGCGCGCTTGGCCTGTTCAATTGCATCATCTGCAAGAGCAACCACAGCATTAATCTTGGGGTTGATCTGCTCGATTCTCTGCAGATGCTGGCGCACCAATTCTTCACTACCAAGTTTCTTGTTGCGAATCTCCTGAGCCAGTGACACTGCGGATTGAAACATAGAGATCTCCCCCGTTGCTTGCTTGCTGGCGATTGAAGTTTCGGACTGACTGGAGGCACGCGTGGCGGCAAAACCAACCGTTGCCAAGACAGTTGATTTCAGCAGCTGGCGACGTGATATCGATGGTGAATGATCATTATCTACCTTTGACAATGGACACCTCCTCCACACTTGATTTGTACAGGATTCCTATGCGTACGGTTGGACCAGTCATATTCTCATACCGAATGCCCCGATAGCATACAGAAAAGAACAGCGCTGGAACATATTCTCCCCTTAAGAATCAGATCATCCCTGGACGATACCACGCAATTCACATGGATATCCTGAATATCTCTGAATCTCTGTCCGGGCTGCATTTAACATGGATGTGATTGGATATGACAATCCACTACACTATGCGGTATGAGGACCGGCATTGGCGTGACCTACCAGCCCATTGATGTCGCACACAGCAACCCTGAATTTGTAGCACCAAATGTGCGTCGTTAGTCAGGATAGTGCGTATGTGCTCGGATTGTGAGAAGCATTGTGAGAAGCATTGTGACAAATGATAATAATCTCGAAGAACCAGAACCTACGTTCAAAAGTAGAGGCCCAAGCAGGAGATCATTGAGATCTTGATTTCTTTAACGGCACAACGGGCTCGATGACCGCAGCATCATTGAGTCTAAACAACTTATCAGCATTTTCCATGACATAGGCATCGAGTTCTTCCTTACTCAAGACCATTTCGTATGTGTATTGATCAGGCTGCTTCACTGTCACACGTCCCGACCTAACGTCCTGCTTGAGTTGAGCTCTATTAGGGGGAAAGATAACAAAGTCGTCAGGGGAACCTGCCATCCGCATAATAGTGTAGAGACCGTCATCCAGAAGGTTCAGAAACCGATCCTTACCCAGTTCGCCCACGATAATCTCATGGTCTTCCACTTTGAACTCCTGCTGATCTTTCTGCCATTCAAGTGTGGCCACCACAGCTCTATAGTTGTCGAGGGGCTTCACGAAATACACGTTCTTGTCGAGTTTCCAGATGCTTACATTCTTACCGAATTCCTCGAATGCCGCCACTGGTTGGCCCACGTAATGCATTGACGTCATTTGCGTACAGGAAACTGCCAGAAGACAAACGAGAACCCCAAATACGTTGTGTGTTCCGCGCATGCGTCCCTTGAATGCAAGCAGCATTTCCGAAACCACGATCAATGTCGGCTTGTGCATGAGATCCTCCTCTGTGTCTGCCCACAAGGCAATGGCAAGGGAGTCCAGTCAGGAAACTGCGCTGTCCTCCCGGTTCTGTGCAAGCTAACAATAGACGTGCCGCATGGGCAATTCCTTAGGAAGTTCTGTTTATTTCCTTAGGAGTCTTTAAGGAAACATCCACACTCAACGTAGGTTCGACCTGATCTGTGCTGCACCAGTATCATACTCAGGCCACTACTCGGTAGCCGGGGCATAGCTCGCGGAGACTAGCTATAGCTAGTGACGGGCATGTGTTGCCGATATCAGCTACGGATAAGCCAGCCATGTATTGATTGAGTCATCGTCGACTTCGATCACCCTGACAGCAGGTTCAAACGACTCCGGCTTGAATTCCGGGGAGTGTAGATCAATCTGGAATGCAGGTGACGGTGTCACATGTAGCTGGAAACCATCACAGTCCTTATCGACCGAGTTGTGGTAATGACCACAGAATACATCGGTGATTTCAGAACTGCGAATGACCTCGCTCACGGCTGCATGGTTTGTAAGCGGCTGGTTTCTTGCCATGAATCCATCGCTAACGAGATCCGGAGGATGGTGGATGAAGAGGATCGAAGACTCTCGGCCCTCATTCCGCAAGAATTCGAGTTGCACTTCCGGAAGCGTATCGCTGCTTGAGTCTGCGAAGATTAACTTTTTGCCTCCAGCCTGTGACGTGAAATAGAATTCGTCGTTGACACATGTCTCTGGTCCAAACACATCCCACAGCACTGACAGTTCGTCATGATTGCCAGGCATGACGATGACCTTGCCAGGTGCTGGCAGTATTGACTTCAACCACTCACACGCGGGCTGCGAACCATCCCGCATGGTCAGATCGCCAGAGATGACTAACAGATCGGTGTTGTCTTCTGCTACGAATGCAATGAGGTTTTGTACGTTGCCACGTACGTGAGCAAATTTACCGCCACTCTCCTCGTCGGGAATATGAAGGTCTGTGATTTGATGGATTCTCATATGAACTCAGGATACACACTTTCCTGAGAAAAACAGCTTCTTCGCAGCTTATGCTAACTAAATGTATACCCTTCATATTCAGCTTGCTCAATCGTTGTGAAGATAAAGCCGGCCTTGCCTGTCAATGGACAACAATTTTGACCCCCTTTCGGACAATAAGATTGACCCCCCTCCCTGTTTTATGACCCCTTCGATGTTGTCCTCCTGTTGCTTGTGGTGACATGCACGTAGTGCGGCATTAGCAGCGGCTCAATGCCGCTGTTAATGCCCCATACCCCTTGAATTTGCTTTATTACTCAGCTTTTCACGCAACCTGAAGCTCTCTCCACCTAGCATGAATATCTTGGAGTGATGGATAATCCGGTCCACGATCGGTACCGCGACATTGTCATCAAAGAAGAACTCATGCCAGCTGGTGAAGTCCTTGTTGGTAGTGAGGATCAGTGAGCGGTGCTCATACATGGCATTGATCAATTGAAAAAGGTTGTACATCCCCTGTTTGCTCATCGGTAAATATCCCAGCTCATCGATCACCAGGATGTCATGCTTGGCCAACTGACTGATCTTCTTTTTCAATTCACCAGCGATCTCTGCAAGCTCCAGGATTTCAATCAGTTCCAAGGCCGTTACGAACAATACTTTGTAACCAGCTTCAATGGCTTTTAGAGCAATTCCAGTTGCCAGATGGGTTTTGCCTACTCCTGGAGGACCGATGAACACCAGATTCTGTCGCTGTTCGATAAACGTAAAGTCCAGTAGCGCATTGATCTCTCGTTTGGTTACTGTGGTCTGTATGCGGTAATCAAACTCTGCAAGGGTCTTGTGTAACGGGAATCCAGCCCGGCGCATATTCTGGTCGATCCGTTTGATATCACGACTGCTCATCTCATGATTGACCAGTTGTTCGGCAAATTGCAGATAGGTCAGTTCGTTGGATTCTGCATCAGCGATCAAGCGTTCCAGCGCCTCAGCGATATTGTTGAACCGTAAACTCCGGTACTGCGTGGCAACCTGATGTAAACTGCTCATAGTGCCACCTCACCGTCTCTCCTGGTCGCCAAAGCCGCATACTGTTTCAACAGTCCAGCTGGTGCCGGGCGGTGCTCACCCTCATCACGACTCAAGCCGTCTGGATTCTTCTCATAGGCTTCGACATATTCCTTCAACTGGGTCGCTGTCAATCGCGGTCTGTCAACAACGCGTGCGATTAGTTCTTCATCCACGACATCCAGTTTACCGATAATCTGGATCACACCTGCCAGTTGGTCCCTATAGATCTTCGGTGATGTCTGTCGGATCAGTTGGCAAAGCTGTCGGCCCGCACTATCCCCAACAAGACTCCTGATGTTACATTCATAGTCAGCAATACGAACACTGGCATCACGATAGTGATCCCTGTTCTTGATAAGATGTCCTTTCGCCAGAACAATCGTGTGACGTGCAATTTCGTTTTCTCCCAGCACATCCAGAACCAGTAACTGACCATCATGCACTTCTACCAGTACGGTGTTTTGCTGGTAGGCCTGTGGTACCGAGTATTTATTCGCTCTGAATGAGATCAGTCCGGTTTTATCGGCCTTACGACTGGTTTGCTCAGCCGGCATGTCAACCATGACATAAAGATTCATCAGGTCTCGTTCTCGTGTGTCATAGACAACCTGAGGGACTTGCCGGGTGGTGCCATGAATACGGACATTGGCCACATCAGACAGCCACGATCGAACATGTTGCACCACACCAGACCAGTCAGTAAAACGATCACCATATAGGCAATCACCTTTGACATATTTCACTCCGGCTTCAACTTTCCCTTTGCTTTCCGGGTCATAACCTTCGCAAACCCGGATGTCGAGTCCGATCTGACTGGCATAACGATGAAATCGCTCGTTGAACGTAACCTCTCGAAACATCTCTTCGATCACCACCAGCTTGGTCTGATCGTAGACACATTCTTCCGGCATGCCACCAAAATAGCGGAATGCTTCATCATGCATCTGTATGAAATATTCGGTATCAATGGGCCTGTTGGACAAACTCACATACATCAGTCGCGAGTAGGACAGCACAAATACCAGGAAGTAGATTGTCTTGCGAAGTCCCCCGATCTCGACATCACGCAACTCACCAGCATCCACCTGGCATTGCACAGCAGGTACTTCGTCAATGACCGGCTCATAGTACCGCTGCTGGGCTGCAGCCACCAGTTGTCTCAAACGGTTCAGATACCGTCTCAACGTTCTTTCAGACACCTCCAGATCCGGTACCTTTGCCTGGAGTTTACGGTATACCTTGGGTGCTTTCAGTCCAGGATATCTGGTAAGCAATCGTCTCAGGTAACTCCGGTAGTGATCCAGGGCTTTGTGGCGTTCTGGTGATTCAAGCGCTTCCTGGATCGCTTGCTCATCCATACGCAGATACTTGCGCACCGTGTTTCTGGAAATCCGCAGAGATCGGCTGATCTCATTGATGGATGTTCCCCTGCCTTCATCGTGCATGGCTTTAATCTTATGAATCATGACCCAACCCTTCATCTGCAGCTCCAACTTCAAAGGAGCTGATATTTAAACTCAATGGTTTCCAAGGGGGGTCAAAATTAATGGCCGAAAGGGGGGCATTTTAAATGGCCGTTAACACCTGCCACAGCGTACGAATCGACGTTTGCCACGGTGAGACTAAGAACAGCCAAGACCAGAGGCTGTGTGAGCAAGACCAGGATACTAACGATGGTGTTTAGGCTGGGGATGAGTGCCGAGAAGGGATGGCGGAAAATACAGGGCTGTAGAAGACTTGCTGAAGTGCTTGATGGCGTGAAGTTTATTGACGGGATTGATCAAGCAACATTTGAGCAACAAAGGAACGCTGCCTGATCATGCTGCCATGCACCACATTTGACAATAACTCTACTGTTAATCCACTCTATACGTAGCCACACACTATCCATTATACTCACAGCGCTGTACACGTCGCTTTGTGATTATTGTTTTCTCCTGCGGGGTGTTCCCTATTTACGATTGTGTCAGATGATGCTGTTTGGTACTGACACAGTACTAGAAATACACAGGCTACATTGAGAAGAAAATATGGCCATGTTGAAGCGGCTGGTACATTTTTTTGCCAACATAATCAATCACCATCAGATGATCAATGCCTTGGCTATCAAGGATTATCAAGGACGCTTCGCCGGTACACTGCTGGGGTCAACGTGGTCCGTCATCCACCCACTGTCGATCACCTTTGTCTTCTGGCTCGTCTTTTCAATAGGGTTCCGCGCAACGGGGCCAGTCAATATCCCGTTCGTCTTGTATTTCCTGGCCGGATATGTTCCATGGACAATGTTTAACGAATCGCTCTCAACTTCAACCGGCACAGTTGTCGCACATAGCTATCTGGTCAAGAAAGCCGTTTTTCCGTCAGAAATCCTGCCCCTTTCTCAGATTCTCACATCCATTTACAACCACTTGATTCTGCTGCCAATCACTATAGGTATTATTCTGGCACACGGTTATGCCCCCTCCCTTTGGATGTTCCAGGTCTTTTACTATTTTATTTGCATTATCGTATTCACGTTGGGATTGAGTTGGATGTGCGCGGCGCTCAACGTATTCTATCGGGATACATCGCAAGTGCTCCTCACCATTTTGAATTTCTGGTTCTGGATGACACCTGTAGTCTGGCATATCGGAATGGTCCCTGAACGTTTCCGATATTTAATGCATTTCAACCCCATGTTTTACGTCATTGAAGGCTATCGCGATTCATTGATATATCAACACGCCTTTTGGGAAAACCCCAAAGCAGCGCTCATCTTCTGGGGCACTGCCATTACCGCAGTTTTTCTGGGGAGTTATGTTTTTCGGCGACTGAAGCCACAATTTGTCGATGTGCTTTAGCGCTCTATCCAAACAGACGCTTTTTTAGCCGGAGCCAGAAAGTGTTGTTTCTGGCATCATTCATTTCGTTTCTTAGCGCCACTATACTCTCGTTCTGCGTCGCCAATGTTTCTTCCATCCGGATTTCATTCTCTCGAAAATCAGTAATAGATGCCTGAATGCGATTTAAAGCATTGGTCGTACGTTCAATATGGTTGTCCTGATTTCTCGTTCGTGCGCGTTCATTGTACGCCATCATACAAAATTGCTTATCCAATTCGGATAATCCTTTCGATAGATGTGTTCTCAGAGCATTAAGGCCATCGCGGATAATCTTTGCCTGTTCGGACGATTCTTCCGATTGTTTTGTTCGTAGAGCATCAAGGCCATCGCGGATATACTTTGCCTGTCTGGACGACTCTTCGGATTGTTTTGTTCCCAGAGCATCAAGGCCATCACGGATAGTCTTTGCCTGTTCGGATGATTCTTCGGATTGTTTTGTTCCCAGAGCATCAAGGCCATCACGGATACTCTTTGCGT
>PVBE011403715.1_pt1 | contig 11482 bp, 8 predicted proteins | sample 1631181 | NCBI WGS metagenome assembly PVBE01 (sample SAMN08397723, study PRJNA350692) | Marine metagenome, whole genome shotgun sequencing project. | isolation source: water | place: Pacific Ocean | collected 2012-04 | reverse complement strand
TCAAAAAGCTGTGAAGGTGAAGAAGCCGTTTTACATCAATCTCTGGCCGGATGACGTGCACAGCCCGTTTTGGCCGCCGGTGGACAAATGGGCCGATGGCAAGCGCGGCCTGTACCATTCCGTGCTTCAGGAGATGGATAGCCAACTCGGCGAGCTCTTCGACCTCATCAGGAGTGATTCCGCGCTTCGCGACAACACGCTCGTGCTTGTCTGCTCCGACAACGGCCCTGAAATGGGCGCTGGTTCGGCCGGGCCATTCCGAGGCTTCAAGACACATCTCTATGAAGGAGGCGTGCGCTCCTCGCTCATTGCTTGGGGCGGGTCGGTGGCGAAGAGGAATTACGTGAATCGCGTTTCGGTCTTTTCCGCCATTGATCTCGTGCCCACGCTACTGAACCTAACAGGCACACCGCATCCCAAGGGCGTAACTTTCGACGGCGAATCGCTGGCGGGCACGCTGCTCGGTCAGTCCTCCGACTCGCGCAAGGCTCCGATTTATTTTCGCCGCCCGCCTGATCGTGATTCATTTTACGGCGACAAAGATTTGCCCGATCTGGCTGTACGCAAGGGCGACTGGAAATTCCTCTGCGAATACGACGGTACTGACCCAGAACTCTACAACCTTAAAACCGACCGCGGCGAAACCAAAAACCTCGCCTCCAAGTACCCAAAACTCGTCACCAACCTTACTAAGCCACTCATCTCATGGCACAAATCCCTCCCACCCGACAACGGCCCGCAACTCACTGGCCAGTTCCGCCGCACGCCAACCAAAAAACCGAAGGGAAAATAAACCTGACGCGGACGTGTTGATGGGGCAGGCTGCGGCTGCGTCATGAATAGACAAATGATTACTTCCTGTTTAACTCGGGCTTTAACTTTGGTGGCCGTGGTTGGCTTGGTATCTGCACAAGCGGAGGAAAAGCAAAAACCAGTGAGGGCATTGCTGATCACCGGCGGTTGCTGTCACAACTATAAGTTCCAAAGCAAGGCGTTGATAGAGGGTGTGGCTAAGGAGGCCAAGGTTGAGTGGAAGGTGGTCAACGAAGGTGGCACAGGAACCAAGGCCAAGATTGATCTTTATAGCGATGCCGACTGGGCCAAGGGTTACGACGTGGTGGTGCATAACGAGTGCTTTGCCAACACGGTTGATGAGGGTTACATCCGTAGTATCACCCACGCCCATAAGGAAGGCGTGCCGGCGGTGGTGATTCACTGCGCGATGCACACCTATCGCGCGTCCAAAACCGACGACTGGCGCCAGTTTCTTGGTGTGACCAGTCGCCGTCATGAGCATCAAAGTCGTTATCCCGTAAAGAAGGTTGCTTTGAAGCACCCGATCCTGAAGGGCATGCCGGAGGATTGGGTGACACCGAAGGATGAGTTGTACGTGATTGAAAAGATGTGGCCGAAAGCCAGGGCCCTGGCCACTTCTAAGAGCGAGCGTGATGGTAAGGAATACGCGGTGGCTTGGACGAATCAGTATGGCAAAGCTCGTGTCTTCGGCACGACCTACGGCCATTCCGATGCCACCTTCAGTGATCCGGTATTTCTCAAGCTGGTCGCTCGCGGCCTGCTCTGGGCATCAGGTGAGTTGGAGGACTAGTTGACTTCAAACACCGCTTGGCCAAGCACCTCCATTTTGGGAGTGATGCCGAGACCGGGGGTGGTGGAGGCTGCCAGTCGGCCGTTATTTCTTTGGGGAGCATCATTGGCGTTCGAGATGGTGACGTAGCTGTTGAAGTCGGTGGACGAGAAAAGCAGCTCGGTCGGGGTGCTGTGGGCCAAGTGCGAAATCGCCGCTGTGATGATGTCACCGCCCCAACTGTCCTCGATGGTCATCGCGATGCCGAGCGACACACAGAGGTCGCGCGCTTGGCGAGCCTTGGTCAGTCCGCCGAATTTGCTAATCTTGATGTTCACGACGTCCATCGCCTGCAGGCTGTTGGCTCGGAGCAGGATCGGCAGTCCGTCGATGCTCTCGTCGAGGACGAACGGGTGGTCGGTCATCTTCCGGATCGAGTAACATTCCTCAAATGTCTCACACGGTTGCTCGATGTAAACGTCGATGTCTTTCACGGCCCGAACGACTCGCGTGGCCTGGTGCATGAGCCAGCCGGTGTTGGCATCGGCGATGAGTACGTCGCCGCGTTGCAGCTCAGCCGAGACGGCCTGGATGCGTTCGATATCAGTTTCCGGATCGCCGCCGACCTTGAGCTGAAATTTGCGATAGCCCTCGGCGCGGTAACCAGCGACTTTGCCGGCCATCGCCTCGGGGGCTTCCTGTGAGATGGCGCGGTAAAGGAGGAAGTCGTCGCCATAGCGGCCACCGAGCAGGTTGGAAACCGGTTGCCCGGTTGCTTGTCCAAAGATATCCCAGCAGGCCATGTCGATGGCTGACTTGACGTAGGGATGGCCCTTGAGCATGGTGTCCATTTGTCGGTTGAGCTTGACCAATTGCGTTGGGTCCAGGCCTAGCAGCGCTGGTGCAAGCACTTGGATGCCGGCGCGGGCGCCCTCGGCATAGGCCGGAAGATAAACCGGGCCAAGCGGGCAAACTTCGCCGTAGCCGATGATACCTTCATCAGTCTCGACCTGTACGACTGTGCTGTCAAAAACCTCTACCGACTTGTTGCCAGACCAGTTGTAGCTGCCTTCGTACAGTGGCAAGTCAACCTGAAAGATACTGATTTTGCTGATCTTCATGAGCGGTTGGTAAGTTTCTACGCTTCCGGGACTGAAATCAATCCGCGAATGCGCTTGGCCAAGAAGTAACAAAAACATTGCCCGGAAAGGCTCTTTGCACTAGCGAAGCGGTCGTTCGGAGCGAAACTGGGTCATGGATCTTGAGATTGTCATCGTGCTGGGATTGCTGGTGGTTGCCGTGGGGCTGTTTGCTACGCGAGCGTTGCCGGTTGATTTGGTCACAATTTTTCTCCTGCTGGCGCTGGTGCTTACCGGTATTCTGAACCCTGCAGAGGCGTTTGCCGGTTTTAGCTCGCAGATCATCATCATCCTTGGCTCGATCTTTGTGATTAATGGCGCGCTGCTGGAGGGACGCGTGATCGATCTTGTCTCCGCATGGCTGCTCCGGATCGCGGGGGGGAGCGTCAACAAGCTTCAACTGACGACTATGTCGGTGGTTGGCGGCTTGTCGGGCTTTATGAATAACACGGCGGTTACGTCGCTTTTCATTGGACCGACGATGTCCATCGCGCGCAAGCTCGAGATTAGCCCGTCGAAGCTGCTGATGCCGGTTTGTTTTGCGTCGATCCTAGGCGGCACTTGTACTCTAATTGGCACCTCAACCAATGTCGCCGTCAGCGGAGAGCTTGCCAAGCAGTACCAGATCGACTTGGCCAAGTGGGAGGCCAACGGTGGCACCGACTTGAACGGTGATGGTACAATCGATTCTGCCGATTACCTGCAGTACGCCGAGGCGAATAATCTTAAAATTTATAAGCCGCTTGGCCTTTTTGAGATCACGCCGGTTGGCTTGCTAATCATGGGTGTTGGTATTGCCTATCTGATGTTTTTCGGGCGTCGGTTGCTTCCCAATTACCCCGACGAGAGCCTTGCGGAAGGTTTCAATATACGTGAGTACCACTCCGAGATCGTGGTGATGCCGGGCTCGAGGCTGATCGGCCAGCGCGTGTTCGAGTCGTCGTTGGCGGAGATGGAGTTTCGCATCGTGAAGGTTCTTCGCAAGAAACGCAGCTTTGTGCCAAACACCCGGTCTGTCATCGAGGAGGGCGACGTGCTGCTGGTCTCCGGCAGCATGGAGGATTTGATGGCGGTGAAGGACGCCAGCGGCATCGAAATTCATGCTGAGATCAAGCTGGAGGACGAGACGCTGCAAACTGACGATGTGAAAATCGCCGAGTTACTGATCACTCCCAAGTCAACGCTCATCCGCCGTACCCTGAAGGAGGACAACTTCCGGCAGCGGTTCGGGTTGGCGGTGTTGGCGATTTACCGTCATGGCCAGTCGCTTGGTCGCAAACTCGGGTTCATCCGGCTGCGTGCCGGGGATATGTTGCTTGTGCAGGGTTCTGAGGAGCGTCTGCTGTCACTCGAGCATGGCACCAACCTTCTACGACTCGATGCCACCGAGGCGCCCAGCGCTGATCGCCGGCAAAAAGGGTTCCGGGCGTTGGCTTTTTTTGCCGTGGCCGTGATCGCCGGTGGCCTAGGCATGGCTCCGCTGCCGATCTGTTTCCTGAGCGCCGCCGCACTGACGGTGGCGACCCGTTGCATCACAATGCAGAAAGTTTACGAAGTGATCGACTGGCGCGTGCTCATTGTCATCGGCGGCATGACGGCCTTTGGTTCGGCGATGCGCGAGTCCGGCACGGCCGAATGGCTCGCTGGCGGCATCCAAAGCATCTCGGAAAATCCGCGCACAGTACTTGCCGGGTTCATCCTGCTGACGATGTTGCTGACGCAGACGATGTCCAACGCTGCCGCCGCGCTGGTGGTGCTGCCGGTGGCGATGCAGACGGCCGGCACGCTCGATGTCAGCGGACAGACGTTCGCCATCGCGGTGATGCTCGGGGCTTCGTCGTCTTTTATCGCGCCGTTCGAGCCGGCTTGCATCCTCGTGTCCGGCCCCGGTAAATACCGCTTCACCGACTACCTTAAGGCAGGGCTTGGCCTGACGCTTATCATGGGCTTTTTGGTCTGGCTGATGGTTCCCCTGGTGTGGGGTTTGTGAAGAGGCTCAACTTTACCTGAAGTATTCGGCTAGCTTGGCCAAGGCTTGGGCGCGGTGGCTGATAGCGTTTTTGAACTCGCGGCCAAGCTCGGCGAAGCTGAGCTCATGGCCGTCCGGAACGAACAGGGGATCGTAGCCGAAGCCGCCTTGACCGCCTTCCGCTTGGGCGATTCTGCCACGGCAAATGCCCTCGAAGGTCCTGACTTCCGCCGCTTGGCCAAGCGCGACTAGCGCCAGCACACAATGAAATTGCGCACCTCGATTGTCTTCGGGGACGCCGGCTAATTCGCGCAGCAACTTGGCGTTGTTCGCGACGTCGGGTGCGTTGTTGTCGCCTCCGGCGTATCGCGCGGAGTGGATGCCCGGCGCGCCGTCGAGCGCGTCGACCTCCAGTCCGGAGTCGTCCGCCAACACTAGGTCGGGCCGCGCTTGGAACCCAAGCCAATCGGCGATCTCCGTGGCCTTTTTAACGGCGTTGGCGGCGAAGGTGTCGCCGTCCTCGACAACCTCCGGAGAGGCTGGGAATTTGGCCAAAGTTTGCACCGTAAAATCGTCGCCTAGAATCGCGGCGATTTCTTCGGCCTTGTGAACGTTGCGGCTGGCGATGAGGAGGGTGGGCATGCTGTCAAGTGGAGGGCTCAAGTTTTTCGAAGCTCTCTTCGATGAAGGTGGTATTTTGGATGCGGGCCAGCCGCGCATAGAGGCCCTGTTGCCCGACGAGCTCGTCGTGCGTGCCACGCTCAGTGATGCGGCCGTCTTTCAGCACGAGAATCTGGTCGGCCTTGCGGATGGTGCTGAGCCTGTGCGCGATGACAAACGTCGTGCGACCGACCATCAGCCTTTCAAGCGCCTGCTGAATTAGCCGCTCGGTGGCGGTGTCGACACTGGCGGTGGCCTCGTCTAGGATGAGGATCGGTGAGGCCTTGAGTAGGGCGCGGGCGATACTGATGCGCTGTTTTTCGCCGACGCTGAGTCGCACGCCGCGTTCGCCGACACGTGTGCCGAAGCCCTCGGTGAGTTCGCTGATGAAATCGAAACAGTTGGCGGCTTGGGCTGCCTCAGCAATTTTTTCGTCGTCGGCGTTGAGGTTGCCGTAGGCGATGTTCTCGCCGATGGTGCCGTTGAAAAGGAATGGTTCCTGGTTGACTACAGAGATATTTTTGCGAAGTGACTCGAGCGAGGTGGAGTCAATGTCCTGTCCGTCGATGGTGATCGCGCCGCCTGTTGCCTCGTAAAATGCTGGAAGCAGATTGACGAGTGTGGATTTACCCGCACCAGTGGGGCCGACAAGAGCGGTCATCTGCCCCGGTTTGGCTATGAGCGAAATGTCGTGCAACGCCGGTTTGTCCTCAGTGTACTCGAAGTGAATTTCGCGAAACTCGACTTCGCCACGCACCGGTTCAGGAAGTGGCTGGCTCGATTTGGCGTCTTTGCGCTCCTCCGTGGCGTCGAGAATATCGAATACCCGTTCGCCTCCGGCCCGGGCGGCCTGGAGCATTTGGTTTAAGCCGTGCAGCTTACCGATCGGTTCGTAAAACAGTGCGAGATAAAAAAGGAAAGCGACCAGTTCGCCGACGGACATTGCGGTGTTCATCACCTGATTGCCTCCAATCCAGAGTACCAGGCCTGTGCCGCTCGCCGTGATAAAACTCATCGCCGGGTTGTAGAATGCCCAAGCTCGCATGATGGTGAGCGTGCCTTGTCGCATTGCCTCGGCCCGGTCGGTGAAGCGGTCATCTTCATGTCGCTCGCGGCCGAAAGCCTTGATCTCACGAACGCCCTGCAGGTTGTCCATCAACAGTGAATTCATGGCGCTCGAGGCCTGCCGTTGCTTTCGGTAGCGAGAGTGCGCGGTAAGTGTGTAGCACATCGCACCGATAGCAAGCAGCGGGATTGGAATCATCGCGATGCCAGCAAGAAGCGGGTTGGTGGCAAACAAAATTGCCAACACGCCAAAGATGCTGACGATGGCGACGGTACCCTGCTCGGTGCCGTCGATGAGCAGTCGTTCGACGGCGTTGACGTCCTCGATCACTCGTGTCATCAGGTCTCCCGAGGCGCGCTTGTCATAGTAGCTTACTGGCAACCGCTGCAGCCGGCCGTACACGTCGCGCCGCATGTCGTATACCACGTTTTGCTTGAAGTGATTGTTCACCTGGATGCGGACGCTGTTAAAAAAATCTCGAAGAAAAAAGGCCCCCAGAAGCAGCAAAATCACCGGCGTCAGCTTGTCCGTTTGACCGCCCCCAATGACGTCATCGATGATGATTTGAGTGAGCCGGGGAAAGGCAAAGGCGCAGAGCAGCGACAGGACGGCACAGCCGATCGTGGCCATCGCGAGCCACTTGTACGGCCAAAGATAGACGCTCACGCGCCGGATGATCTCCGTGGTGGAGCGTTTTTTTGAGGTGAACGTTGGGTCGTTCTCGGTGAGTTGTCTGTGCCCGTGGGACATGAGTCGTGCGATTGGCAAGCCAAAAGCGGAAAGGGTTCATGCTGCCTGAAGCGGGAAGTTTCAAGTTTGAGTTTGTTGCCAGGCACATTTTTTTGTTTTCAGAGCAGTGGAAATCCCATCCAATCGCCGTGTGCAACGCAGACTATTCCTCCAAGCCTCCGCCGGCGCAGCGTTGGCGATGCCGTTCATTGCCAAGGGGGCCAAGCCAAGGATCAGGATTGGCCAACTCGGCAGCGGCCACTCGCACGCTGCGGGCAAGCTGGCAGCGATCCGCAAGCTCTCCGGTGACTTTGAGTTGGTCGGGGTGGCACAGCCGCGAGAGGCGGTCGAGTCGACGATTCCCGGCAGTGGCGCCTATCGTGGTGTGAAGCAAATGTCTGAGGAGGAGTTGCTGGCAATGCCCGGCTTGCAGGCGGTGGCCATTGAGACCGAGGTGCCGTACCTGGTCGCGGCAGCCAGGCGCGCGGTCGGTGCCGGCCTGCATATACACCATGACAAGCCGGGGGGCATCACGCTGGGCGACTTTCGCGAGTTGCTCCGTTTGGCCAAGCGCAAGGGTGTCACAGTGCAGATGGGCTACATGCTGCGCTACAATCCGGCATTTCAATTCATGTACCGGGCGGTGCGCGAAGGTTGGCTTGGGGAAATCATGGAGATTGACGGGATGATGGGCAAGATGGCCTCGGCGTTGCTGCGCCGCGAGTTGGGCCGATACCAAGGTGGCGGTATGTTCGAGTTGGCCTGCCACATGGTGGACTCGGTCGTGCATGTGATGGGCAAGCCGACCAAGGTGCACGCGTTTGCGCGTCGCACGCAGGGTGACGGTGTGGCGGACAATCAACTGGCAGTGCTTGAGTACGAAAACGCCACTGCGACGATTCGCTGCAACCATCGCGACCCGCATGGGTTTCCCAGGCGCAGGTTTCAGATAGCCGGCGATAGGGGGGCAATTGAGATTCGCCCGATCGAGCCAGGCAAGCTCACGCTTAGCCTGACTGAAGCCCAAGGCGATTTTGGCAGGGGGACGCATGAGGTGAAGTTGCCGCGAAGCAACGGCCGCTACGACGGCGAGTTTGCTGACTTGGCCAGGGTGATTCGCGGCGAGGCTAAGCTGGCCTGGTCTTACGAGCACGATTTGGCCGTGCAAGAAACATTGCTTCGTGCCTCTGGAATGGAAGTGAAGTGAGGTCGCTCTTTGTCATTGTTCCCGCTCTGTTGCTGGTGTTGGCTGCAGGGTGCCGATCTCGGCCAAGCGGTGTGGACTACAATCAGTGGAAGGAGGCGATCGAGACACGTCGGGCGACCGCCGCGAGGCATGTCACGGTAATCCCTGGCTTCAAGGTGGATTTGCTTCGTACGGCGACGAAGGCTGAGGGGTCGTGGGTTAGCCTGGAGTTTGACGGCCAGGGCCGGTTGCTGATCGGCCGTGAGGGGCCGGGCATACTGCGGTTGACACTACCCAGGCGGCGGCTTGGTCGCACTCATGTCGAGGTCGTCAATAACGAGTTGAACGAGTGCCGCGGGCTTCTCTGGGCGCACGGCAGCCTGTACGCCAACGCCAACAACTCAAAGGGCCTTTACCGGCTTCGCGACACAACCGGCGACGATCAGTTCGACGATGTGACGCTCCTGCGCAAAACCGGCGGCGGAGTCGGGCACGGCCGCAATTCCATTGCTCTCGGCCCGGACGGTTTCATCTACCTCGCGCACGGCAACGACGTCTTGTTGCCGGAGGGATTTAATCCGACTCCGGCATCCACCTATCGTAACTATAGTCGCGACCAGTTGCTGCCTTGCGAATGGAACCGCGTGATGTTCAACAGTGGCGTCGAGCCTCCGGCGGGGCATGTCATCCGCACGGACCAGGACGGCGAACGCTGGGACATGATCGCCGGCGGCTTCCGCAATCCCTACGGCTTGGCCTTTAATCCGGACGGCGAGTTGTTCGTTTACGACGCTGACATGGAGTGGGACGAGGGCTCTCCGTGGTACCGGCCGACGCGCGTCAATCATGTTGTCTCAGGCGGCGACTACGGCTGGCGTCAGGGTACCGACAAATGGTCGGCTTACTTTCCCGACAGCCTGCCTGGCAATACCGACATCGGCCTCGGCTCGCCGACGGCGATGTCGTTTGGCACCGCCAGCAACTTCCCTGATCCGTACCGCCGCGCCCTGTTTATTCTAGACTGGGCTTACGGCAAAATAATTGCTGTTCACCTCATGCCGGAGGGGGCGAGCTACCGCGGCCAAGCGGAGGAGTTTGTCACCGGCCGGCCGCTCAATGTCACCGGGGTGGACTTCGGGCCGGATGGATCGATGTATTTCGTGACCGGCGGGCGCCGCACCCGGTCCGGGCTGTACCGGGTGCGTTACGTCGGCGGCGAGTCACATCCGTCGCTTGGTCAAGCTGCAGTAGGCGAGGCCAAGCGTGCGCGCGAGTTGCGGCGGCGACTCGAGCAGTTTCAAAGCCGTCGCTCGATCGAGGGCGTTGGCCTGGCGTGGGAACACCTCGGCAACGACGACCCGTGGATTCGCCACGCCGCCCGGGTGGCGCTCGAGAACCAGGCTCTTGAGCAGTGGAAACTCCCGGCACTTACCGAGTCAAACACGAAGAAGGCACTTTCGGCTCTGATGGCCTTGGCGCGTTCGAGTGACCTCAAGGTTCAGTCGCAAATCTTCGACCGGTTGAACGACCTGCCGTGGGAGGTTCTGCCGGTGCAGTGGCAGTTGGTGGCGTTACGGACGTATCAACTGGCCTTCACGAGAATGGGCGACGGGCGCTCGGGCGATCTCAATCCGATCATCAAAAAAATCGTCACTGCCTCGGAGAGATCGGCGGAAGTGAGGATGGAGGTTTCGCGTCTGCTTATTTACCTGAAGGCACCCGGTATCATCCCAGGACTGCTCAACTACGTCGTCGGTGCCGCGTCGCCGGAGGAGCGATTGTTTTATTTGTTTCACATGCGTCACATCGGTGATGGCTGGACGCCGGCGCATCGCCGTGCCTACTTCGCTTGGCTAAAAAATATGATCGAGATTCGAGGCGATCCACATTACCAAAAGTACCTAAGATACATCGCCGCCGACGCGCTGGCCAAGGTGCCGCCGGGTGAGCGCGAGCCGTTTGCGGCTCTGTTCGAGCCGGAGGCGAAACCGCTCGAGCCCGAGCAGGAGCGCCTGGCCAAGCGCAAGGTTGTGCACCAATGGTCGATGACGGACTTCGCCGATCCCGGGGCTGGCTTGGCCAAGCGAGATTTAGCCAACGGCCGGCGGGTGCTCAAGACGGCGGCCTGCCTGGCGTGTCACCGGTTTGGCCGCGAGGGATTGTTTGTTGGGCCGGACTTGACGTCGATCGGGGCGCGGTTCGATGCCGGAGCGATGCTGGAATCGATCCTCGAGCCGTCGAGGGTGATCGATGACAAATACCGCAACATGGCCATCACCACCAAGCAGGGCGAGTTAATCTTGGGGCGGTTGATTGCCGAGAGGGACAAGTCGCTGCTAATCGCGCCCAACCCGTATCAACCGACGCTCACCCGATTAATCCAGCGGAGCGACATCGCTACCAGAAACGATTCTACCTTCTCTCCGATGCCGGTTGGCCTGCTCAACAGTTTCAGTAGGGAGGATATTCTGGATTTGCTGGCTGTATTGAAAAAGGGCGAACCGCCGGTGCGTGGGGAATAAACAGGAAGCTAGGCGACTGCCATTTAGTTTTCTTTAGCAATTATTTTTTTGCCTGAGTCTGATTGATAAATCGGTCGTTTTTGTTACCTTGCGTCGAGTGATGTTACGATTGCCGCTTGGCTATGGAGGCCGCCTGTTGTTCGTCTCCGCCCTGTTGGTTTGCGCGACGTTGGTGGCGGGTTGCGGCACGATAGCCCGGAAAACGGCCAGCGGTGTGACGTCGCTGGCCACCGGCACGGTCAAGGTCGCGGGCAAAGCCACTGGCAAGATCGCTGTGGCCACGATCAAGGCCAGCGGCGAGGTGGCAGTTTCGGTGGGAAAGGCGTCCGGCCAGGCGCTGCTCGACTTGGCAAAGGCCGGCGCGGTGACGTTTGTCGATACCGCCACCGGCGTGGTTTCCTCCATTTCGTTTGTCGATGGCATGAGCTTGAATGTCGCGTTGGCGAAGGCAAAGCTTGATCCTCGCCTCAAGATGTTTGAAATCATACGCCCGTCGCAGGTGCTAAAGATTGGCTGGCAGCAGTTGGCCAAGCTGGGCGGCTCGAAGCTCAGGTCGGGTGACGTCATTCGTATGATCCAGTTGGCGACCAGATAAATTGTGAAGGGTCTGGTCGAAATCATCAATC
>PVBE010226116.1_pt1 | contig 11482 bp, 7 predicted proteins | sample 1631181 | NCBI WGS metagenome assembly PVBE01 (sample SAMN08397723, study PRJNA350692) | Marine metagenome, whole genome shotgun sequencing project. | isolation source: water | place: Pacific Ocean | collected 2012-04 | reverse complement strand
CTACCACCGAGACCGCCGCTACCACCGAGACCGCCGCTACCACCGAGACCGCCGCTACCACCGAGACCGCCACCAGGCTTCGAACCTGATGGTGTCGACTCGGTGCCGTCACTGCCCACTTCACGTGTGGTCATGTCCGTTCGGCTTGCTTGGGCATCAACGATGCGATATGGCCGTGCGGGAAGTTCGGCGTCAGCCTGCTTTCGGAGCCAGTCGACCACCGTGTCCTGCACCAATTTGACTGGATCGTCACTGGTCAACTCAACGGTCATCGTGACGGTAATAGTTGGGCCATTTTCGCCCTCACCTTGGTAGTAGCCACGAAGATCAGTCATCTCGACCAGCCTGCGATCGGTTGGATTAATGCTTCGAATCGCTTCGAGATCGTTGCCAAAGAGTGCCGCCTGAGGCGATGCCTGCCGCAGACTCGTCGCGGCATCGTGAATCACCCACGGCCAGATATTTCGGTTGTCGAGCATTGCCAACACATGGGGCGCCAAGGTGTTCTTGCGAAAATCCTGTTTGGCTTTCTCATAGTTCGACTTCGTCTTGTTGGCATCTTTGACGGCCAACTTAACTCCGGGGGGCAAGTCCCCAATGGCCGCACCTTCGGAAATGGGCCGGATGAACGTCACGCCTCCAGCCGCAACGGCAACCGCAGCGGCGGCCACGAACCACTTGGTTTTTCGACGCCACAGTTGTTCGCGGCGAATTGTCCTAGGCACAAGGTTGGCGGAGATGCACTCCAAACCAACACCCTGAAGGGCCAAACCATAGGCCGTTGCCAGATTCACATTGTGCTCAGCAAAACCGGCGGCACCCTTCCCTTGAACGCGGATTCGACGGAATTCGTCCAATCGCTGGACCTGCACTTCCAATTGCATGCCGATGAATTTGCGAAGACCAGGAATACGGAAGGTCGATCCAACACCCACCATGTCCGTCAGCGGTGTGTCTGGATGTGTATTGGCGAAGTAGCCCAGTGATCGCTGCAAGTCGCCCAGAAGATCGCGGAATACGCCCCGCATGGACTGCATGATTTGCTTGGCATACTTGCTTGTGTGCGCCTCTTGTTTGAGCCGTTCTGCCTTGGCATGGGAAATCTTAAATGCGTCGGCAATGGCTGCGGTGAAGTGGTTTCCGCCGATTGGGAAGGTTCGAATCCAACATCGATCGCCCTGGGCAATCACCACATCCGTTGCGGTGGTTCCAATGTCAATGAATACAACTGGTTTGGTTTCATTGTGGAGTTTGAAGTCGTGGTGCATGGCGTTGAAGAGCGCCAGCGGACTGAGCGTAAAGACTTCCGGACTCAGGCCGACCTCACCATACAGGCCAAGCAGTTCGGCAATCTTCTCCCGAGTCACCGCAAAGAGACCGACTTCGACCTCAGGGGAATCCTCATCCTGAAATACTTGGTAATCCCACTCAACCTCATCGATCGGAAATGGAATCTGCTGCACTGCCTCAAACTTGACGATGTCGGGGATCTTTTTGGGCTCGACCGGAGGCAACTTGGCGAATCGCACCAAGGAAGAGTGCCCCTGAATGGACATCACAATGAGTTCATCATCCAACTGTTTCTGGCTGATCAGTTGGCCCAACGTCATTCGCACCACCTCAGACACATTGATGTCTGGTGTGCACAGCACCCGCTTGTGTGGAATCACGGCGTAGTCCGAAACCTCGACCTCATCGCCGACCCGCTCCAAGCGAAGGGCCTTGACGGCAAATGCCCCGATTTCAATGCCCCATGCTGCGTTCGCGGTTGCCATGCGGGAGTCCTGTTTGGTCCTAAGACCTAAATGACGATTCGTGCCAAGTAGTGAATGGATCCGGCCTTTCCAAACTCCAGACACCTCGAACGGAGGATCATACCCCGTCCAGCGTTGAGGGTTCCATATGGACAATCCCCGGGGCACCTACGATATGAGGTCGATGCCTCCTCCCCCACGGACATTCCGAATTCGCGTGCTGGGCTGCCGTGTCAACCATGCCGAACGCCGAGAACTCTCTGATGTACTCAAACAGCGTGGACTCGTCCCTGTTGGCAGGGGCGACGGGGCCGACCTTGAAGTCGTCCATACCTGCACGGTCACCACCCGCGCCGCGGCCAAGTCACGCCAGGCCATCCGCCGCGCTGCTCGGGGGCAGGGCGACCAGCCTACCGTGCTGGTAACTGGGTGCCTCGTGGGCGCCGACCCAGCCCACGCCACCACGCTGGCTGGATCAACTGGGGCGGCCTTCGGCCATGATGTGCCGCTGACCGATTCGGTTGGACGCTGGGTCGACCAATGGCTCGGCAAGCCCGTCCCCTCAGCCGATGCGCGGCCTGATCCAACACAATTGACCGCGCTTCCCCTGTCTGTCCTCCCCACCACCCGTGGCGACCACACCCGGGCCGAAGTCCGTGTCCAAGATGGCTGTAATGCCTGGTGCACGTTCTGCATCATTCCCAAGACTCGACCTGTGCTGCGAACCAAGTCAGTTGAGACGGTCGTGCAGGAAGTCATCAAACTGATTGATCTGGGGCATCAAGAGGTTGTCTTGTCGGGCATATTTCTAGGCGCTTATGGTCACGAAACTGCCCTGCGGAGAAAGCAGGCAAATTTGCAATCCGACCCATTGGCCGACCTAGTTGATGCCGTGGCCTCCATTGATGGCTTGGCCCGTCTACGGCTGAGTTCTTTGGAACCTGGCGATGTCACTGACCCCCTGCTCGACGCCATGATCGCGCACGATGCCGTCGTGGCCGGACATCTTCACTTGCCGCTGCAATCGGGCGCCGACACGGTGCTCAAACGCATGAACCGCCAGTACCGAGTCGGTGCGTACTTGGACATGGTTGATCGCGTCAATCAGGCATTGACAACGCCCGATGGGCTGCCCCCGGCAATCACCACCGACATCATCTGTGGGTTTCCGGGCGAATCGCGAGCCGACTTTGACCAAACGATTCATATCGCCCAGAGGGTTGGATTCCTCCATATGCATGTCTTTCCGTTCAGCCCGCACGACGGCACTGCCGCGGCCAGATGGACCACGCAAGCCATTCCCATGCAGGAACGCCGCGCTCGTGTTCGGGAGTTGATCGCATTGGAGTCGGGATGCGATGGATTATCTGTGGCGTATCGAAAGCGGCTCATCGGCCGCCAAGTCCGCGTGATTCCCGAACAGGTCGACCCTGATCGGCCCGGGCACTGGCAAGGACGATGCGATCAATACGCCCTAATCTCGATCCCAGGCCCGCTTGAGCGAGAGCGAATCATCCGTGCAATTCCAAGCTCAATCAACGATGATGTGATCCTCGCTCAAGAGATCCCCGCCACAGTGCCGCTGCCCGTGCTGTGAGCGACCGTACGACTTGGAGAAGGAATCATTCCCGATGTGCCCCCCACCACCAGATCCCACGCCAATGGACCCGGCGCTCGAAGCTGAAATTGAAGCGGCCCTTGGCAAGATGTCGCTAAGCGACATCGATACACCCACTACAAAAACGCCCAAGCCAGCCCGCGGCGCAAGGCCAGAACGCGAAGGCACCGTCGTGCAAATTCGCGGCAGCGATGTACTCGTTGAGTTTGGCCCCCGCAACTCAGGTGTGTGCCCGCTGGCCGCCTTCGATGCGCCTCCAGCCCTTGGCAGCAAACACCCATTCACGATTGAGCGGCGAGAAGCCGACGATGGCATGCTCATTCTGTCTCGCAAGGGAACTATTTCCAAGGCGAAGTGGCAGGACGTCGCCGAAGGGCAGATCATTGAGGCCATATGCACCGGCACCAACAAGGGAGGCTTGGAGTTGGACGTGTCCGGGCACAACGCCTTCATGCCGGCCGGGCAAGTGGACATCCGCCACATTGACGACTTAAGTGACTTCGTTGGGAAGAAGTTGGCGTGCGAAGTATTGGAAATGGATCGCCAGCGCGGCCGCATGATTCTCAGCCGTCGAAGTGTGCTCCACGAGGAACGCAAGAAACGAGCCCAGCAAGTGCTTGCGACGCTAGAGAAGGGGCAAACCCATGACGGGGTGGTCACCAGCGTGCAGCAATATGGCGTCTTCGTCGATATTGGCGGCGTCGATGGCCTAGTGCATGTGTCCGACATGTCATGGGATCGCATCAAGAACCCCGGCGACATGGTCAAGGAAGGTGATGCAGTCCGAGTACAAGTGCTCAAGGTCGACCTAGCGGCCGATCCACCTCGCATTGGCCTTGGAATGAAACAACTGGTCGGCGACCCCTTCTCGGCGGCCACGGGCAGCCTGACCGAAGGCGCCATCGTGACTGGCACCGTGACTCGATTGGCGGCCTTTGGGGCCTTCGTCAAGATCGCCGACGGCGTTGAGGGACTCGTTCACATTTCTGAGATGGCTCACAAACGAATCTCGCGACCCAATCAGGTCGTCCGTGAGGGTGAAGTAGTCGAGGTCAAGATCATTTCCGTCGACGCCGACAAGCAACGCATCGCCCTGAGCATCAAGCAAGTCAGCGGTGGCGATGGGGGCGGTGATGAGGCCTCACTCCGCAAGGAAGACCCTGCGATGGCCAAACTACGAGCCAAATTTGGCGGCGGGGAACTCAAAGGGGGTATTGGCTGACAAGTCCGCGCATCGCAGCACGGCTCCGGTCTGTCTGAGGTACCGTCAACGGCTCAGTTCAAACCGACGGAGAGGAGATTCAAAATGCACATCAACACGTTTCGACATCCATTGCTCCGCGTATTCACAATCGTCGCCGCGACCATAACCACCGCATCGGCCTTCTCCTCAACACTCCATGTTCCGGGCGAGTATGCCACCGTCCAAGAGGCCATCGATGCCGCGACTGCAGGCGACGAAGTCGTCCTTGCGGCGGGCACGTATACCGACAGTTTCGTGTTCAAGGAGGACCACGTCGTGGTCCGATCGGCGGAGGGGCCGAGCAAGACGATCATTGATGGTTCGGGGACCATGGACTACGCATTGGCGTATTTCCCACCGTTCTCCTCAGGCGAACTCCACGGCGTGACGATCCGCAACCACGACCATCCGTACACGGGGGCTGTGACCATCAAGCGATGCGTCGCCACGGTTGCGAACTGCATCTTCGAAGACAACCAGAATTACTTCGCCGGTTCGGCGGTGCGTATCGATAGCATCAGCCTCGGTGATACCTTCGAGGTCGAAGTCGTTGGCTGCACGTTCCGTCGCAATGAATCGAGCGACTGGGGCGGCGCGTTGTCGGCAGTTCTGTGGGAAGAGGACAACCTCCGCATCGCCGACTGCCTCTTCGAAGACAACACGTCCGGGGCCGGCGGCCACATGCTGCTTTCCCCCAACGGTCCCGGCTGCCACGTCGTGGTCGAGCAGTGCACCTTCCGCAACGGCTCAGGGGACGAGATCGCTGGCATACGCATTGTGAACGAGGGCATCCAGGCCGAGGGTTTCAACGACGTGGACCTACTTGACTGCACGTTCGAGGACCACGACGGCATCGGGGTCAATGTGCAGGGCGAAGTCCATCTGACGCTTGATGGGGCCACGTTCCGGAACACTGGCAGCCCGGCGGTCAAACTTCTTGCCCCCTCATTCGCAGAGGTCTCGGCCGCGTCGTTCTGCGGCAATGGTGTTCACATATCGGGCGTATGGACGGATCTGGGAGGCAACACCTTCGACAGCGCTTGCCCGTGCCCAGGTGACGGCAGCGGCGACGGCCTAGTCGATGTGCACGATCTACTCGCGATGATCGCAGCGTTCGGAACCGATGATGACGTCTGGGACTTTGATCAGGACGGGCTGGTGGGTGTCAATGACCTGCTGGTGGTAATCGCGGCTTGGGGTGAGTGCTGACCTCAACTCGTGGTGCCGCGACGAAATCGGTCGGCACCCACCATGTCCACCGGCCGACCCGTGACCAAGTTCGTCGGCCGGTGCGATGCCGGTCGATCAGGCACAAAGAGCAGGTTCACCGGGCAGGCTGCGTCTTCATGGTGGGCCACCGACAATGACTGGCCTTTGGCTGAAAGCGAACTGACTCGCATCGGCGGCACCCCTTGAAGTTCGAGTTCATCGAGCAGTGCTGGCGCGGCGAGCCCTCCCACCACCCGGATCCAGGCAGGCTCAAAGCCTCTGAATCGCCCGACGGCCGCCCGTCCGACCACATAGAGCGTGCACTCGGGCGACACAAATTCAATCGTGTCGAGCAGTTCGACGAGGCGTCGAGCCACATTGTTCGCTGGGCTGCACATGGCTGTTGGTCTACGATAGGGACCTGATGTCCTCAAGTGAACCAACAATACGTCCACTCATCGGGCTGACCATGGGCGACCCCGCGGGAATCGGGCCCGAGATCATCGCGCGGTGCCTGGCCGACCCGGACCTCTCATCGGTAGCGCGTCTAGTGGTGTATGGGTCGGGCGGACCGCTGACACTGGCAGCAGATCGATGCGGACTCAGGGCAGACTGGCTGCGATGTGACGCCGCCAAAGCGACCGACCGCCACCCCGAGGACTCGCCGCTGGTCCTCGACGATTCTCGCTTTGGAGACCTCATCGATCTCCCCGCCCAACCAACGGCCACAACAGGGCATGCCTCAAAGGCGTGGGTTGAAGCTGCCATAGAAGATGCCACGCGGAGCGTAGGCGATCCTCGACGCCTCGACGCCATCGTCACGGCACCCATCAGCAAACAGGCATGGCATCGTGCAAGTTACAAGTGGCCCGGCCACACTGAACTGCTTGCGCACCGCGCTCGCAGCAAGCGGGTGTGCATGGTGTTCGAATCTCCGCAGCTTCGGGTGGCGCTGGCAACCATTCACCAACCACTCATGACCATTCGCGACACACTGACGATCGGACGCGCTTTCGACCCGATCGACCTGGGCGCCCAAGCGTGCCGACAACTGGGCATCGATCAACCACGCATCGCCGTGTGCGGGCTCAACCCACACGCTGGTGAGGGGGGCGTGCTCGGGCACGAGGAAGCATCGATCATTACGCCAGCCATTGATATGGCACGCAACGCGGGGATTGCGGCGTCTGGTCCCTACCCCGCCGACACCATTTTCCGCCGCGCCATAGGCGGAGAATTTGATCTTGTTGTAGCCATGTATCACGATCAAGGGTTAATTCCCCTCAAACTGCTCGGGCAGTCGCAGGCGGTGAACTGGACGTTCGGGCTGCCTTTCATCCGGACGAGTCCGGATCATGGCACAGCCTTTGACATCGCCGGGACGGGACAGGCCAACCCGTCGTCCTTGAAGGCTGCCATCGAACTGGCCGTTCGGCTCGCCCGAACGCAAGCACTCACCGCCCACGCCTGATCGCCTACGACCGGGCCGCCGCAGTCGGCCCGTTACCATGCCTCCCCATGTCAGACACGACACAGACGTACTCGATGGATGAACTGGTTTCGCTGTGCAAGCGGCGTGGATTCATCTACCCCGCAAGCGAAATCTACGGAGGCATCAATGGCTTCTGGGATTACGGCCCGCTTGGCACAGCCCTCAAGAACAACCTCCGCGATCGCTGGTGGCAGGACATGGTCAAGCGGCCCCCAATGGGGCCAGATGGAAACGAGATCAGCATCGTCGGATTAGATTCGGCAATTATTCAGAATGCCAAGGTCTGGGAAGCATCTGGCCACGTCGGTGGTTTCAACGATCCAATGGTCGATTGCCGCGAGACGAAGTCTCGCTACCGCGCCGATCATGTGCTGTGCCTAGGAATAAAGGGTGAGACGGGTGGGCAGATCTATGCGTTCATCCAAGGCGATGATGACTCGATCGCATCAGCGAAGAAGAAACTCGGCAAGTACATCAAGCGGGATATTGAGGACGACGAACTCGACACATGCGCCCTGACGGATCTCTCGGCCGACGAACTCGCGATCACCGTGGGGCCGGACACCAAGACTGTCGGAACGCTGACCGAGCCGCGGCAGTTCAACCTGATGTTCGAGACCTCGACTGGTGCCATCAGGACTGATGACAGCAAGGTCTATCTGCGACCCGAGACGGCGCAGGGGATCTTCTTGAACTTCAACAACATCGTCGACACAATGCGGGTCAAAGTGCCCTTTGGCATCGCCCAGATTGGCAAGGCCTTCCGCAACGAAGTGACGCCCCGCAACTTCATCTTCCGCTCCCGTGAATTCGAGCAGATGGAAATCGAATGGTTCTGCCCGGAAGAGCAGGCCGAACAGTGGTTTGAATTCTGGTGCGATGTCCGCTCGAAGTGGTGGCAGACCATCGGCTTGACCAGCGATAACATCCTGATGCGTAAGCACGACAGCGATGAACTGGCCCACTATGCCAAAGAAGGCTGCGGCACCTTCGACATCGAGTATCGCTTCCCGTTCACTTTCCCGGGTTTTGGCGAACTCGAAGGCGTTGCGCACCGAGGTAATTACGACCTCACACGGCATCAGGAATTCAGCAAGAAGAAGTTGTCCTACTTCGATCAAGCCAACAACGAGCGATACATTCCGCACGTCATCGAGCCCAGCGCGGGCCTCAGTCGCGGCACGCTGGCCCTCCTGTGTGAGGCGTATACGCCCGACCCGGAGCGGGCGAGCAAGGTCTACATGGCCTTCCACCCAAGCATCGCGCCCATTCAGGGTGCAGTCTTCCCCTTGGTCGGAAAGGATGGCATGCCCGAGATCGCTCACGCGTTATGGAGCGAACTTCGCGAGCGTTGGGATGTCGTGACCGACGTCAAGCAGAGCATCGGCAAACGCTATGCCCGCATGGATGAAGCGGGCTGCCCCTTCTGCTTCACCATCGACGGCGATACGGCCAGCGACCAAGCCGTCACCGTCCGCCACCGCGACACGCAGCAGCAGGAACGCATTGCACTGGACCAGGTCTCAGCCTTCATGGCCGAGCATGTTGGCTGACGCCGCAAGCCGAACCGCCGTCAAAGCGGCTCCGATTCGGAGTTGATCGCCGCAAGCCACCAGTGACACCAGACTGTGGTCACCGTGATGCTGTACCCGCACATGTCCGACAAGCACATCGTCCCCACCCGCTGCCTTGAGGGCCGTGGGCGCATCGATCACTGTGATGTGCTGACCACAACACAAGGCTTCGAGCACCCCATCGACCGTCACGTCGCCATCAATTCGCAGTGTGATCACCTCCGTATGCACCCGTTCGACGGGCACTCGCATGCACGTGGGCATAATCGCCAAGTCCGGTCGTGCCAGAATGCGATGGCTCTCGTCGATGACCTTGGTCTCTTCGCCATTGAAGCCCGTGTGTGGATCAATCGGCGACTCGTGCCGAAACACATTGCCTACGCACGGTTCAGGGAAGATCGATTCGGGCATTCGCTCTTCGCCGCGTGACTCACGTTGGAGCGACTCCATACCGCCGCGCCCGGCACCAGACACCGCCTGATAGGTCGCTACATTCACTGCGGTCACATCGAAGGTCGACAACACCGGCGTGATCGCCGTCAGCAGAATGATGGTTGTGCAGTTGGGAACTGCGATCAATCTCGCGTCGGTCCCACACGCATCATCATTGACACCTGGCACGATCAGCGCCGCTGCCTCATCGATGCGAAAGGCAGACGAGTGGTCGATCACCGTGCAATTCGCTTCTAGCGCGATGGGCACCCAGCGGCGAGCGACTTGGGCAATGACGCACATGAAGACCAGTTCACCTAGCGGCAAGTCGTCCGACATGGGCAGCACCGGCACGTCCACGCCATCGACGGCCATAGTGCCTGCATCGGAGGCCGCCAGCACCAATTGATCACGCTCCACACCCAACTCAATAAGAATGCCAACCAACTCTCGGCCGACCAGCCCCGTGGCACCAACGATCGTGATGGGCTCGGACCTGCTCACTCAGGCACGTCCAAACGACACGACACCTCATCACGATCAGGCTGTGACAACTGAGTGCGATTCGCTCCAACAGTGGTCCATCGCGATCCAAGCAACCTACCGACTTCAAATGGAAGTTGATGTGCTTGTGCCCAACAAATCGCCTTGTGCTGAATAGCCGAGTCATCAAGTCGCAACACATCATCAAACGTGATCGAGTCAAACCGGCTGGCGTTAGCAAACACCAGTGGATCGCGGTCGTAGACACCATCCACCCGCTTGATCAAGCGACACGAGTCGGCATGGAGCGCCTCAGCAAGAAATACTGCCGTCAAATCGGACCCCCCCCTTCCAAAAAGACACGTCTGTCCAGAAGCTGTGCGACCCACAAATCCAGGAACAACCAGCACGCCAGCATCATCAAGCGTCTGGTGAATGGAATCCACGTCAACTCGAACTGGTGTGGCATCGAGCATCGGACCCTCCGCTTTCAGACCGATGGATCCAGCATGCAGCACATGAGGATTCAAGCCGGCGTGGCCCAGCGCCAAATCAAGCATGGCCGCCGCGTGGCACTCCCCTGTCTCGGCCAGAGCCGCGACGCCTGCTGGATCTGCTTGGCCGCCATATTCGTAGGCATGGGACAACAGGCGATCTGTTTCGCCCGCAAAGGCAGACACCACCGCCACCACCCGTTGGCCATCACGACAGTGTCGATCGATATGCTGAACCACCGCTGGCAAGACAGACTCGCTGGTCAAGACCGACCCACCAAATTTCAAGATCGTCACACAACCCGCTGGCATCACCACATCCTTTCGCAGCTCAACAGTGCGAGGCTCCCACCAACATGGCGGAATGGAGATCTTCGATGATCACGCCATGATCAGCAAGCCAATCCCGGCACAAGGTGGTCTTCTCGTGAGCCGGTCACGCTGCGAGGATTGAGATTGTGCAATAAATACACCCACAATTGACAACTTGTACTTGGCGTCCATTGCAGTCTCTGCGAGACTGCTTCAAGGCTGTTCACTCAATGAATTCAGGAGCATTGCATGCGTCCCTATTTACCCTTCGTACTCAGCACTGTATTGATTACATGGTGCTCCCATCGCACCGCGGTTGCCCAAACCGCTCCGCCGGACCTCCAATTTCACCACGTCAACATTGCTAGCGGAAGCGTACACAACGATTCCTCCGCAACCGAGTTGCTGTTCAGCCACATTGTTCGAATTCCTGCTGGATCGATTCAAATCTACTTTGGACGGACAACCATTCCTGACGGGGTCGTCCTGCGGCTGACCTCATTGCTCGATGGCGCCCAACAACACCATCGCGGGACGACGCTGCAGCAGTGGCACAATGCCAGCGCGTGGTTCAACGGAGGCGATGTCCTGGTCGAGTTGATTGCGCCGCCGAACTCGGGATCCATGCACGTGACAATCGATCGCGTACTGGCGATGGGCGATGCTGCAACCGAGCGATCCATCTGCCTTGGCACGGATGATCGTGTACTAAGTTTCGATGCGAGATCGGGCCGAATCGCGCCCATCGGGTGCACGGGCTGGCTGATTGACGACCCGGCGCGTCAGTTTCTGACCGCCGGCCACTGCATGGACAACCTCAGCGTTGTGGACACAATGGAGTTCAATGTTCCACTGAGCAATAGCGACGGTT
>PVBE010044478.1_pt1 | contig 11482 bp, 10 predicted proteins | sample 1631181 | NCBI WGS metagenome assembly PVBE01 (sample SAMN08397723, study PRJNA350692) | Marine metagenome, whole genome shotgun sequencing project. | isolation source: water | place: Pacific Ocean | collected 2012-04 | reverse complement strand
TACCAGACCTTCGATAGCTGGAAACGGCACATCCCCGCTGAGTATTTTTACTATGTATCAATGCCCCAGCTAATCAAGAGCCGTGGCGCACAGCGGAGCATGTTATCTGAGATTGAAGTGCTTAAAGAGCGCGTGGAGACGGACTTGGGCCTCAGCATCTCCAGCCCCCAGGTGGAGCAGGCAATGAAGGTATACGACCGCAACCGCAGCCTGATGCGCCGGGTCTACGAGCTGCGGAGGCTGGAAAACCCACCTATAACCGGTGCCCAGTGCATGAATATGGTGATAGCGAGCCAGGTTATGGACAAAGAGGAGCACAGCCAACTGGTTGAGGAGCTCCTGAAGGATCTGGAGGCACACTCTCCGAAGCGAGAGACCGGAGTGAGGCTGATGGTTGCTGGTCACACTGATAGCGTAGATGTGATAAGTGTGATTGAGGGCCTAGGGACAACCGTAGTAGCGGATGACCTGTGTTTCGGGAGCCGGTACTTCTGGAACACAACCCCCGATGACAACGACCTCTTCGTCGCAATGGCCCGACGCTACCTAGAGCGGCCTCCATGCCCTATGAAAGACCTGCACGGTGTCCGTCTACGACCCCGGTATCTGCTTGAGATGGCCAAGGACTTCGGTGTGCAGGGGGCCATACTGATTCGCCAGCAGTTCTGCGACCCACACGAATACGATATGCCTGCTGTGAAACGCATGCTGTAGGAGAACGGTATACCCTCCATTGACCTGGAGCAGGACATCACCATACCGCTGGGCCAGCTACGCACCAGGGTGGAAGCACACCTGGAGTTGGTACAACAGGAAATAGCATAGGAGGAATGCAATATGGCGGTGCAACAGAAGTATCCTACGAAACCCATTGAGTGCTGGGGCAAGCTTGAAGATTTACGCCGAAGGCTGGTAAAGGATACATACTCCGCCCGGGAGAGGGGAGATATGGTGGTCTTGGGGGGGCCGGGGCCTCTGCCTTCGCTCCTCTGTGGCCTAGGGGGGTTCCAGCTACTTTCTCCCATGCCTATAGGCCCAGACATGCAGGACTTGCGCCTGCTCACCAAGATGAACGAGCTGGCTACCACCCAGGGTTATGGGAACGACTGCTGCGCCACGCTGCGTATAGCACTGGGATCCATGATACTGGACCGCTTTGGCATGAACAAGCGAACCGGCGAGGTTCTAAAGCCCGATATTCACTTTGAATCCCTGGCCTGCCAGGGCCAGATGAAGGCCCAGCAACTCTATCAAGAGTACTACTCCCAGCTCCCCAGCTATGTGGTAGAGCTGCCGTGGCAGGAAGAACCCCGCCAGGCCGATGTGGACTATCTGGAGTCCCAGTTGCATGAGGCGGTGGAGTGGCTCCAGAAGACCACTGGGCGGGAGTACGACGACGAACTGCTCGCGGAGGGCTGGATCAACGAATGGCGCTCCCGCATCTACTTCAGCCGTATCATGGAGCACCAGTCGGCGATCCCTGCCCCAATAGACCAGAAGACGATGGCCTCCTTCGCCACCCTGATGTGGCGGGGCGCAATGCACTTGCCCGAGGTGATGGAGTTCTACAAAGAGGCGGCCGATGAGGTAGCGGTCAGGGCGAGGGAGGGCATCGCCGCCCTGGCTACGGAGAGGTGTCGGCTGTTCCACGAAGGACCTGTGCCGTGGTATCCCAGCAATGTGCTGCGCTACTTCAACCGGTACGGTGCGGTGTGCATAGGCTCTTGGCTATATACCACCGAGTTCGGCAACTTCAACATCAATGAAGATGGTTCCTGGGATATATGCCCCATGCCCGAGGGCCTAGGCCTACCCCTCAAGACACGGGATGATATCCTTCACTCAATGGCTGTGGTCTTCACCGCTTACAACCCGCGTCCCAAACTGAGCGCCCGCATTGACAATAGGGTGGCAATGTCCCGGCACTTCAAGCTGGACGGTGCCGTATTTGCCTTGGATCGGGGCTGCCTGGGTAACACTTGCGGTGCCATGGAATCTATAGTGGCACTCAAAGATGCTGGTATTCCGGTTATGTCATATCAAGGCGCCTGCGCCAATCCATCGGAGTTGGACCAGGGAGAGATAATTTCTCGCATAGACGCCTTTATGGAGAACCTTGGCTTAGAGGCACTGGAGGAGGGCCGGCCACTGCTACAGTCAGAGGTGTAGGTGACTGGTAACAGGCTGAGTGCGGCAGGAGATAGCGCCTGTGCCTAAGGCTAGGCCAAAAGAGGGACGCGTCACGGCCTCGGAGAAGCCCGGGCCGGTGCCGCCGCACGGCCACTGCGTGGTCTGTGGGCGCTCGGTAGGGGCAGGCGAGGCGTTGTGTTCCACCGCCTGTACTGAGGCCCTGGGCGACCAGAACCGACGCCGGAGGCGCACATCCCTATTTATCGTAGGCTTCATGGCCCTCCTCATGGTGTTCTATGTAATCTTCTTGTTACCCCGCATCAACTCCTAAGCCCTCCGCCAGTTTCCGTGCCAGTTAACTTCCTTGTGTTTTGAGCAGTATTATTATGTATGCTATGTTTCGGGGGCAGAGATATGGGTGAGTTTATTCTTCGTAACAGGCCTGAACTGAAAGACCCGTACCTAGTCATAGGGTTCGGGGGCTGGGGCAACGCCGGTGAGGTGGGCACCTCCGTGGTAAAGTATTTGAAGGACCGCCTGAGCGCCAAAAAGTTCGGCGAAATTGCACCGGAGGAGTTCTATGATTTCACCACCGTACGACCCCTGATAGATGTTGAAGACGGGGTGGTGCGCCGTCTCAAGATGGCCAGCAATGAGCTTTTTTTCTGGAAAAATCCTGCCCAGGAGCACGACCTCATCCTGCTCCTGGGTTTTGAACCTCAGCTACGCTGGGAACGCTTTACCAGAATTGTACTGGGGATGGCGCGGCAGTGGAGTGTGCGACGCGTATATGCACTGGGGGGGGTCTATGACCGCGTGCCCCACACCAAAGAGCCGCCCGTTTCCGCCGTGGTCAACTATATCCGGCTCAAGCAAGAGCTGACACCATCGGGGCTAGGGTGGACCAACTATCAGGGCCCCAGCAGCTTCTACAGCTTTCTGCTGATGGCGTGCCGCAGGCGGCGGCTGGAGATGGCCAGCATATGGGGCCACGCCCCTGCATATGTCCAGGCGGTGAAGAATCCCAAGGTGTGCCGTGCCGTGCTGGATCGTCTGACCGCTCTGCTGGGACTATCCCTGGACCTGAGCGATTTGAAGCAGGCCAGCGACCACATGGACGATGCCCTCTCTAGGCTGCTGGAGCAGAACGATGAGTTGCGTAGCTATGTGGAGCAGTTTGAAAAGGAGTATGAGGAGCAAAAAGCGGGCCAGAACCGCCTGTCCGGTATGGGCGAGGAGCGCATTGTCCGCGATGTTGAGGCATTCTTGCGCAGGGAGCAGCGGGGGCGGGAGGATGTCTCTGAGGACTAAAGGTTCTCTCCCTGGAACACCCCCCGGTAGCCTTCGGTCTCCCGGCCGAGCCTGAGAAACACCAGTTGCAGTACCCTGGCCCCCTTCTGCAGCCTGATACCCGCCGGGTTGTATACCACCAGTGTAGACTGGGAGCGCCCCGAATACCCAGCGTCCCATACGGCGGTGAGGAGGGTGGCCCCACAGCGTACCAGGCTGGAGCGGGGGAAGCCCAGCGCCATTATGTCCCGGGGTAGGTGGACGGCCTCATTATAGATGACCATATACAGCCCCGGCGGCAGCTCCAGAAACCCTAAGGCGTCATACACCAGTGGCGAGGTCTGCGGCAGACGACGCTGGGAGTTGCTGATTCCCAGTTGCCCGGCGCCGCTGAGAACGGCCACCTCTCCCAGTGTTATGTCAACTCCGTTGGGCTGTAGCTGCTCGGCGGGGTCCGTCAGCCCCTCAATCAGGGGTGGGGTAGTCCCCATCCTTTCTTCTATCTCCTGCCTGGTAAGCACCATGTTGTCGAGTAGATTATAACCCGGACTGGCCCCACCGGTCTCCTATCTTCTCTCCATCCGTGTAACCCGTTGGGGAGACCGGTGGGCCATGTTAAAATAGGCCCAGAATAACAAGGAGTGTGAAGATGGGCTTTCTGCGCCGTAGCTTACTGTTCCTCCCCGGGGACAACCCACGTTTTTTAACGAAAGCCCTGGACGGCCCGGCCGATGCCGTCATTCTGGACATTGAGGATGCCGTGGCCCCCCATCAGAAACCCGCTGCCCGCCTAGCGGTAGCTGAGGCCCTGCGAACGGCTGACTTCGGCGGCAAGGAGAGGCTGGTGCGTATCAACGCTCTTTCCACCCCCTATGGGCGTGAGGATGTGGAGGCGGTGGTGCCAGCCCGTCCACACACCCTAGTGGTGCCGAAGGCGGAGGGCATCCGGGGGGTGCAGGAGCTGGATGACCTGGTTACCAGGGTGGAGAAGGCCAATGGGCTGCCGGTGGGGGAGGTGGAGTTTTTGCTTCTCATAGAGACCCCCCTGGGAGTCATCAATGCTGAGTCCATCGCTCTAGCCAGCCATCGGGTAACAGGCCTTTCATTTGGCAGTGGGGACTATTCCCTCAGTACACGGTGCATTCTCACCGATGAAGAATGGGAGCTCCTATATCCCCGTACCAGAACCCTGCTGGCAGCCAGGGCGGCTGGGGTGAAAGCCATAGACCTGGTGTGGCCCAAGGTGAAAGACCTGGAGGGCCTGGAGAAAAGCGCTCGCCGTGCCAGAGTGTTGGGGTACGATGGCAAGGCGTTAATCCACCCCGACCATATACCCGTCGCCAACCGGGTGTTCAGCCCTTCCCCTGAAGATATAGGCCGCGCCCGCCGCATAATCGCTGCGGTGGCCCAGGCAGAGGCCGAGGGCAAGGGGGCGGCTACCCTGGATGGCCAGCTTATTGAGACGCCGCATGCAGTCATGGCCCAGGGTGTCCTGGACATCGCCTCCCGTGCCGGACTGCTGTAGGTGGCTACTCGGGCTCTATGTTGCTCTTGCGTAGCGGGATTTCTCGCATAAACACCGCCACCACCACCGCAAAGGCGGCTACGGCCATGGCCAGCAGGAACACCTCATGCAAAGAGGCGGCCAGCGCTGTCCGCACCGGGCCCATCACAGTCTCCGGCACCCCCGACACATCACCACCGCTTCTGAAGCCGTTGAGGGCATCCATGCCGCGGGATGACAGGGCGCCATCGGACATAGCGGCTGCCATCTGAGGCGGGAGCGCGCCGCTCTCCTGGGCCTGGGTCAGGGCGCGGGCCAAGTGTGTCGCCATCCTGGTGGCCATCAGGGAACCCATGATGGCGGCGCCAAAGGTGCCGCCGGTCATGCGGAAGAACTGCACCGAAGAGGTCACAATACCCAGCATGCGGTGTGGGAAGGCGTTCTGCATCGAGATGATATAAGTGGGGAAAGTGGCGCCTAACCCTACTCCCATCACTACCATATTGCGGACCACCGTACCATAGCTGGTACCTTCACCCATTCGAGAGAACAAGTAAAACCCGAGGGTCATTAATATTACCCCGATAACTCCCAGGAAACGGTAGTGGCCGGTACGGGAAATAATCTGGCCAGAAACGGCGCTGCCCAGGACCATGCTGAACATCATGGGGGTGAGCACTGCCCCGGAGCTGGTAGCGGAGGCACCTATGACCGCCTGTATGAACAGGGGCAGGAAGATAATGGCCCCGAACATGCCGATGGCGGTAAGAAAGGTAACCCCAATAGCCACATTGAAGATGCGGTTGGCGAAAAGGGCCGGCGGCAGCACCGGTTCCGCCGCCCTTTTTTCCACAAACATGAACATCACTATCATCACCGCCGATAGGGCCAGGAGACCTGCTATCTGTGGGGAGACCCAGGGGTATGTGTTACCGGCCCAGGTGAGGGCCAGCAGGAGGCTGACCACGGCCGCCACCAGGACGGTCGCGCCGGTGAAATCAATCTTGCGCTTTACAGACCTGTCCCGCAGGTGAGGCATGGCCACCAAAAGCACCAGGGCCGCCACGAGCCCCACGGGCAAATTAACATAGAACACCCACCGCCAAGAGAGGTTATCGGTGATGTAGCCCCCGGTGAGGGGGCCTATTATGCTAGCAATGCCGAATACAGCGGCGAATACCCCCATCCATTTGCCCCTCTCCGCAGGGGGGAAAATGTCTCCCACCACGGCGAAGGCGTTAGCCATGATGACTGCCGCCCCCAGCCCCTGGATGCCCCGGAAGATGATGAGCTGCATCATGGTCTGGGATGTGCCGCTTAGTATGCTACCCACTATGAAGATGGCTATGCCGGTAAGGTAAAGGGGCTTGCGCCCGTATATATCCGACAGTTTACCCGCGATAGGCAGGCCGGCGGTGGAGGCCAGCATATAGGCGGTAAACACCCAGGCGAAGCGGTCAAACCCACCCAGGTCGGAGACCACACGCGGCAAAGCGGTGGCCACGATGGTCTGGTCCAGCGCCGCCAGCAGCAACCCCAGCAGCACCCCGATGACGGTTACTATTAGCCTGGACCTGGGTAGGGTGGACAGGCTTTGCAGCCCTTCCGAGGGCTGTGTGCCGGGTGACTTCATACTCGCTGCTCCTTATTACGCATTGTATCCAAACTGCTCGGTGTATCCGGATTCTAATCGCGTGCTGTATCCAGGACTCCCTCCGGGTCATTCAGGGACAGGAGAAGTCGCCGCTGCTGCTCCTCGGTCAGCCAGGCAAGGGCTTGGGAAAGCCGGCGCTCCACTGTCTTCCGATAATAACCATAGAGGCGGTGCCCCGCCGGGGTGAGGTCAAACTTCACTCGGGGACGGTCCGATGCCTCCGGCCCACGCTCCACCAGGCCCCGGGCCACCAGCCCGTCCACCACACTGGTGACCGTGGGCATAGACACCCTGAGCCGTTTGGAGAGGTGGCTTGACAGGCAGTCCCCGCTATAGATGTGGTCCATAAAGAAGTGGGGAAGAGCTCCAGCAGGAGCCGGCGCAGCCGGGGCAGGGTATTGAGCAGGCTCTGCGCGCACTCCTGGGTCAGTGATACTCCGGTGGTCTTTGAAGCAACTTTAGAACGCATATCAAACTATTAGTATTTCTAAGTATATTATCGCTGGACAGGCCCGTCAAGGCTGGCGATGGGGGCTTGGTGGTTAATGCCCGCCGAGGGCAGTCCTCTGAGGATCCGCCCTGCGGACTCCCAATACTTCGTTCGGGGGGGGCAGGGCCTAAGATAAGCTCGTTATTCGACAAGGAGTGCCCAGACTCCCTATACCGGCGCTATGGCTTCAGCTCGGCAACCCTTTTGCGGCCTTCTTCCAGTTCCCGCTCCTGCTTGCTATATTACATCATCAGCAGGGCCTAGAACTCCCCGACCTCGGTCTTCTCCTCGCTGGCAATATCCAGCAACACCCGCTTGAGGTGTCGGTTTTCGGACATGGCGTCCGGTCGCTCGTAGAGGCTAACGGCGTCCAGCTCGGCTATCATACCGATTCTCAGTATCTCTTTTTCCGAGTCTCCCTTGCTGGCTCTTTCCAGCATTACAGGCATCTCAGATAGTTTGGCTTTTAAATCCCTTGCCTTTTAATCCCGGATAGGAGGGGTTCATATTTTGCGGGCCACCTCTGCCCCTTCCTTTCCCGCCCGCAGCGCCTGCCGGGGCTGACCGCAGAAGGGAAGCCCGTGTAACTTTACTCCCAGGGAGGCTAGCGCAGGGGGCACCTCTTCAACCGCCTGCTCCTCCATCGCCAGCACCACCCAGTCCGCCTCCACCGTTCCAGGACTCCCGTCTTTGTGCTGGAATCTGACCGTCCCGGTCTCAATGGCGGTGACCTGAACACCGCTGAAGACCTTCACTCTTTTCTCTTCGAACTGCTGTGCCAGCACCTTGCCGGCAGTTGGCTCCACCCCACTGCCGGCAGTCTGCTCGCCCAGCATGGTCACCGGCACGCCCTGCCGGGAGAGCAGGTGTGTCACCTCATAGCCGGTGTTGGCCGTCCCCAGCACCACTACCCGCCCGGAGACCTCGCGCTTCCGATCCAGCAAGTCCGCCGCCATGAGGCACTGGTCTCCATCGCAGCCAGGGATGTCCGGGCGCAACGTTTTGGCCCGTGGGGTGACAAGTATGATTTCAGGCCCCAGTTCATTAGCCGCCCGGGAGGAGACCTCCTTCCCCAACTCCACGGTGACGCCCAGGTTTTTAAACTCCTTCATCCGTTCACCGATATAACCCCTTTGCAGCCATGACCAGCGTCCCCCAGGCCGCGACGCCTCCTCCCACAATGTCACCTGGTGCCCACAGAGGGCGGCCACCCGCGCCGCCTCCAGACCGGCGGGACCGGCCCCCACCACCAATACTTTCCTGGGTCTGGCGGCCTTCTTCTCCTCCACCCCCTCATTGCCAGTCTCGGGGTTGAGCAAGCAACAGATGGGCAGTTCCCGGGGCCACGGGTCACGGCGGCAGCTATTACAGGCGATGCACTTCCGTATCTCATTCCACCGCCCCTCCTGGGCTTTATTAGGGTAGTCAGGATCGGAGAGCAAAGGGCGGCCCAAGGCTATGAGGTCGGCCTTGCCCTCCTGGAGGGCAGCCTCAGCGATGCTGGGGTGATTTATGCGGCCTACGGCTATTACCGGCACATAGGCCTCCTGGCGAACGGCCTCCGCCAGAGGCAGGAGGCAGCCCACGGGCAGGAGCACAGGCTGTACCGCCCATTCCAGTGAGGCATCCGTCCCTGCGGATATGCTCAGACAGTCCACCCCGGCCTCCTCCACCAGGCGGGCGATGGCCTTGCCATCCTCTACGGTCAGGCCCCCCCCGGTGAACTCGGAAGCGGAGAAACGGAATATTATGGGAAAATCGCGGCCCACCACATTTCGTACGGCCTGTATTACCTGCAGTGGAAAACGGGCCCGGCGGGCGGCATCGCCCCCATAGTCGTCGTCCCTATGGTTGGAGTACGGGGACAGAAACTGGCACAGCAGGTAGCCGTGAGCGCCATGGATTTCCACGGCCTCAAATCCCGCATCCTTTGCCCGGCGGGCCGCCTGCGCGAACAGGCCTACCAGACCCTCAATCTCGCTGGGTGTTAGCTCCTTGGGAGTCTCTCCGCTGCTGCGTGAGTTCAGGGCCGAGGGGGCCACGGCCTGTGCACCGGTGACGCTTGTGGGGGCCTGGCGACCGGGATGATGAATCTGGATGGCGGCCCGCGACCCGTTGTCCTTGATGGCCTGGGCCAACTGGGCCATTCCCGGTATAAAGCGGTCATCGCTCAGTTGAAGTTGGGTGGGGGAGACTATCTGCACGGGGTCAACAGCGCCGATTTCCACTATGATGAACCCCACCCCCCCCTGAGCGCGGCGGGCGTAGTAGTCCACGGTGCGCTGCGACACAAATCCCCCCTGGTCTCCCATGCGGCTGTTCATGGGAGGCATCACCAGCCGGTTTTTCAGATGAAGGGTCCCGATATTTATGGGTTCAAACAGCTTCATTATTGCCCCTTTCGGTGTGTAGAATCCTGGCTCAACGCAGGCCCCGCGTCACCGCCGCTGCGGATAGTGCGGCGCGGCCCGTCTTAACCACCAGCGCCAACTCTGCCACCATGCGACCCGTGAAGCGGGAAGTCATCATGCCCCAAGGGTCGTTCTCCACGGGCGTGATCCGGGTACGCCCGTCCTCATTCCAGGGGGTATGACCTCCCACCGCCGGGCCGGATACCCCCATGCCGCCGAACATGAACCCCGTCTGGTACATCTGAAAGGCCCGGATCAAGTCAGATATCTCGCCTATAGCGGTCTCCTGGCCGCCTATGGTGAGGTATGCCACTGTGATGGCACTGGCAATCTTGCCCCGGAGTGTGCCCTCCCGCTCCATCCAGCGGCAGCGGTCCACAAAGCCTTTGAGCCTCCCGCTGATTCCTAGTTCATGCACCGGGGAGCCGAATATGATGGCGTCGGCGGCCTTTAGCTTGAGATATAGCACTTGCATATCGTCCTGGATGTGGCATCCCGCCAGCCCCACCGCTAGGCACTCCTCGCAGGTGTGGTCTACGTCCAAGCGCAGGTCTCTGAGGCTGATTAGCTCGGTCTCCACCCCACCCAGGTGCCGGGATGCCTCCAATGCGGTGCGCAACATATGAACGGTGTTCCTGCTGCCCTTACGGTGAGCGCCGGATATCCCCAGTATTTTGATGGCCTGTCCACCCGAGGGGACAAGTCCGCTGTGGTCGGGCATAGAACTGTGCAGGCGATGATAGCCTTCTATAATGCGGGACCGTGCCTCATGGGACTGGGATTCTCTTCCGACCTTGAGGTGCAGGGCAGCCTCGGCCACCGCCCGCCCCACCACCCTGGCGGACTCCCTAGTACGCAGGTCATCCGGAGCAGAGTAAGCCCCTGCTGCCCCGTAGCCCGGCCCCACCTGTGTCATCTGGAGTGCCCGTATCATGGTACCCATTTGGCGCAGGGCCATTTCCTGCCCTGCCACAGGCTCTCTAGCTACGGATAGGGCGCTGGCAGCCTTCCACCGCATGTTGCCTTGGTGCACCAGCCAGCGGCTGCGGTCCACGACTATTCGGAGCTTGGCGCTGACCCCGAGCGCGTGCGCCGGGGATGCCCATATGATACCATCCGCATCCACCATCTCGGTTTGGATGGCCTGGAGGTCGTCCTTGATGGTGCAGTCCTGCAATTCTTCCCTGATAGTGCCGTCCCGGCGCTTGCGCCGTGACATGCACTCCTCGCACTGCACGCAGTGGCGGAGCCGCTTGTCCCTCAACTCCACCACCCGCGTATCCACCTCGCCCACCCCTCTGGCTCCCTCAAACGCGCGCTCTATCAGGTCCAGCAGCAGCGGGTCGTGGCCCTGGGAGCCGCAGAGCGCCAGCAGCCTTATGCGTGATTCAGAAGGCATACCTAACTCCCCCAACGGTGATTAGCACCATAATAGGCGGGCGGGCTAACGCAGTCAACAGCCGCCAAGTTCAGGCTTCCCGGCGGCGGGTGCTAAAATTCTCTTGCCTCGTTTTTTTCTTCACCGGTGCCTCGTGGGCGATGGTTATGCTGATGCGTGCCCATTCGTGCAGGGTAGCCGCATCCTCCATGACGGCTCAGGACACCTCGTAGTAGGGCATGGGGGCGTGCCGGCAGCTACCTGCGCTATAATAGCCGACACGGTTTAAGTCATTCACTTTGAATTATAGGTTTGCCTTTGAGATGAGTGCGAACATGCCGCCCTGGCGAAAAATCCCGTAGCCCCCGAACATGGGCTTGATGGCAAGTCACCAAATCGGAGACAGCAACTCCGCAACTTGGTCATGATAAGCCTAGTCAGCGACCATCCCTGCTCTTTTCTCTGGTGAGGAGGCAATGATTTGCTATCAGCATTTGTACGCGGAGAGAGTGGAAAATGGCAAGTGATTGCCGCCAGATGGGGTTTGAACCGAGAGGGGCAACGTAATACAATCAGGATACAGCCGAAGGGGGTCAACGGTGGGCCGTAACTACCCGGACGATGC
>PVBE011681048.1_pt1 | contig 11483 bp, 8 predicted proteins | sample 1631181 | NCBI WGS metagenome assembly PVBE01 (sample SAMN08397723, study PRJNA350692) | Marine metagenome, whole genome shotgun sequencing project. | isolation source: water | place: Pacific Ocean | collected 2012-04 | reverse complement strand
AGCAGAACGGCGAAAGGCCCGCGGTGAAGGATCCATTTGGGACGATTAATGTGTGATTTCACCCTATGTTGCTGAGCAAATCATCAATGATTTCTTGCTTTTTATCAACTATCAAAGAGATGTGACCGTGACCCAATTCCAATCTTGATTTTGCGTGAGGAATATGTTTGATGAGCCATTGACCATGCGTGAATGGTACCATGAGATCCAAATCCCCCTGCCAAATTGTAACTGGGATTTCGATGTCATCTGGTTTGAAACCCCAATACTTGCAGAAAACTAAACTATCATCGATATAGCCATCCAACCCATTCTGCAATGAACGTCGGATACTGCTGGCCCAAATAGCTGCCATGCCATGCTCATTCAATGCAATGACATCGATTTCAGGTACCAGGCCACCCAGTGCATCGGCCAATTCTTCATCAGCGATGGTAAACCATGCAGCCGCATTTTCTTTGGCCCATTCCCGAAGTGCTTCTTCACCTTGGATTGCAATTTTCTTGTGCTCGATGTTTTCTGGACCCATGTCCGACATTGAATCCAAATCAGGCTCACCGTGCGGCCCAACTCCCGCCAAGATAGAGGCGGCAATACAACGATGGGGCAACCCTTCAGCACAGGCAAGTGCGTGTGGTCCACCACCCGAATACCCGATGGTCAAGAACTTCTCAATGCCCAATTCATCGAGAACATCTTCAACGTCGGAAACGACACATGATACCGAACGACCTGGTTTGCGTTCAGAATGGGCATATCCTGGTCTTGAAATTGAAATGAGACGTAGATTGTGTTGCATTGCATCCTCTTGCCAATCATTCCAAATCGTGGCATCACTAGGTGTTCCGTGATGGCAAACCAAAGCGATTGAGGCGTCAACATCTCCTGCAATCATCACATCCAATTTTCGCCCATCGCGAGCGGCCATGAGATGGTGCATGGTTCAGGCTGTCAGGTTGAACCTTAACATCCCTTGGTTACCAATCAAGGCCCAATACCCGACGAACGACACGTTTTGCACTGACAATTCCGTTGTTGTGATATTGTAATCCAGAGCGGCATGCTTGGGTCCAAAATACATCACTACATTGAGCATCAATATCACGCCAAACCGTATTTCGATCAACTGAATTCTCCAAATTGAAAATGGGCAATTTTGGTTCATACAACTTGACGATGGTAGATTCATCCATGTGGTGGTCTCTGAAATCAAGATAATTCTCAGTATTGTAAACAAATGTAATCAGATACTTGGCATCCAAATCACCCATCCTCGGTTTGATGGTATTGGTGATGTACAATTTCTCTGTAGTTTGATTTTTGTGGGTTTGGTGCAACCAGGGTTTGTTTCCGATGTCTGAAAAATCAGTGTGGAACAGAACGTAGCAGTCCATCTGATTCCATTTCTCAAGTTCATCAATCAATCTCTTTGGTGCAACATCACCAAGGATGGGCAAGGCCTGAATGGGTTGGGTCGCGACGATTACAGCATCACAGTCCCAAGTCTCACCTCCCTTCCCATTGATTGTCAAGTTCCCATCTGAATTCCGTACAATATCAGTTACCTTCGCACCTAGATGTTGTGTATATTGTTCACTGGATAACAATCGATCTCTCAATTCGTGAATGAGGCGACCATCGAGAACACACCAGTAGTCTTCCTTGTACTTCGCGGATTTATCGCGAATTTTGATTGTCAATGCGTACTCAAAGATGAATGCTGCAAATACGTGGGCTGGTTGGTGCCCCAAATCCTCGAATCGACACCAAGTATTGATACCCACCCATGGCATGTAGAAATGGGTGAATACAGTCGAATTGACTAGGCGTTTACCAAGGACATCTGCAACACTCTTGGACGATTCAGGTCGAAGTTTGAATTGCCGATATAATTTACAGAAAATGATGAAACCATCGTATAATTCCTTCAATGTCGCTTCGCGAAAAATGAATTTCAGGAAACTTCCTATTCCGGAACCCATTTTGGTATTCAATTCACGATCTTCGAATACAATCGAACCTTTGAGATTTTCAAATTCGTGCGGTGTTTGTTTCAAACCATATTCACGGCAAAGTCTCAGGTAGTGTGGTTGTTGAGCGGGCAGTGTGATGATGACTGTAGTCGCGTGGTGTTCGCCATTTTCCAAGTATGGATCATTGTTGCCACCTACAATCTCTCTTTGTTCTAGAAGTGTAACGTTACAACCGGCCTGAACAAGATACTTTGCCGCAGATAGACCACTGATGCCACCGCCGATGACAACCACCGATTTTCCACCCCCACCAGATGTTGGCATGTCGAATAGAACTGCATCTTCTGCATGGGTCGATGCTGTAGATTGGGGGTGTACTTGCTTGAGAAGTAAGAAGATGACAATGGGCAATGAGATGAAACTGTACATACCATATTCTGGAATAAAATTCAGCGCTACAATGCATCCGATTATTGTGAAAATAATGCCCAAATTCACCGGAATGAAAAACGAAATTTTTCCCATTAGAACGCCTCTAATCAAGCCGGACTTTTACTCAATAAATCACCAGAAAGGTACAATGCTGCCACAATCAATAGCAATTGAGCCACCAAGCGGAGAATATGCCCGGTGGTATCAAATTGAGTTCCATTGAATGCAACATCATGTGTCCACATGTACAAATTCGCAGGATATACACCCACCAAGAATAAGGCGAGGAAACGCCCTGCAATTACTCGTGTTTCTGGATAAATGATAGCAAGACCGCCTCCCACTTCCATCACACCTGAAAGGTAGACCAAGAATAGAGGGAATGGGAACAATGGTGGGATTATTTCTACGAACTTTTGTGGCTCTTTGAAATGAGCGATACCAATCCAAATGAATGCCAAACCATAGAATACTGCCAATATATGTTGAATCATGAGGGACACCTTGTAGGATTTCACAGTGGATATCCACTGACTGAATCTTCATTGAAACAATATCGAATTGTTTGGAATTCGCTCTTCAGTGCTGTGACATCGGCCTTCACTGATGTGGTGTCATCTCCCTTCAGCAATACTCGAGCATAGAGGTGTGCCACCTCTTCCATCTGAGTTGCGCCCATCCCCACACGAGTCAATTCCTGTACACCCAAACGAAGACCACTCGGGGTCATCGCCTTGGTATCTCCTGGTAACATGTTCATGTTGGTGATAATTCCAGCATCCTCAAGCAACTGAGCAGCCTTTGCACCAGCACCTGAATCAGTATCTCCATGTCGAGTCAGAATCTGATGGGAGGCTGTATAGCCCCGTCCTTCGGCTAGAACGTCAAATCCTTCAGAAGCCATTGCAGCACCAAACGCCTTGGCATTACGCACAATATCTTCTGCGTATGCAGCCCCATATTCAGCAAATTCGGCCAAAGCGATGACCTTGCCCGCGACGTGATGCAAGTGGTAAGATGAGCAAACACCAGGGAAAATGGCACTGTTCAATTTACGATGGAACTTTTCATCATCACTGTTCGACAAAATGAATCCACCTTGTGGACCTGGGAATGTCTTGTGACTTGAGCCGGTAACGATGTCAGCACCTTCCCGAAGAGGATCTTGGAATTGACCACCTGCAATCAAACCCAAAACGTGCGCCCCATCGTACATCACCTGGGCTCCAACTTCATGCGCTGCATCCGCCATTTCTTGGAGGGGTGTAGGGAACAGGAAAACGGATTGTCCAACCAAAGCCAAAGTCGGTTCAACCTCACGAATCATCGCACAGGCTGCATCAACGTCCGGCTCCATCCGGTCTACATCCCATGGATAGGTTGTCAAATCCAACCCCCGCAGCCCAACAGCACCCATTCTAGCGTGTGAGATGTGACCTCCATCTGCGGTTGACACTGCAGTGATTTTGTCACCGGGTTTGGCCAGTGCCTTCAGGGCCCCGATGTTTGAGACGGTTCCCGATGTGGATTGGATGTTGGCAAATCGGCAATTGAATACACTCTGTGCAAGAGAAATTCCGAGAGCCTCAATGTCATCAAAACCCTCGCATCCCTGATAGTATCTCTTGCCAGGCAGCCCCTCAGCATAGCGTCCATGCAAATCGCTTGTGATGACTTCCTGAACGCGTGGACTGACGATATTCTCACTGGCAATCATGCCCAATCCATCACGATACAGGGCTCCGCTTGCTGCGGTTGCTGTCATCACTGCATCTGCATGTGCAAGATTCTCCGCAGAGGCTTTCCAGGCTCCACCAACATCTCCCATGACGCGAAACTAGTCAAATCCGCCCTTAGTGTTCACCATTGAACGACCCCGTTCATTACAGCCATCGCCACCCGATTCATTCTTGAATGAAAGCCAAGTCGCCGACTCGCAAGCCGTGTTAGCTTAGCTGGTGGAGCGGCGGACTGTTAATCCGCAGGTCGCAGGTTCGAACCCTGCACACGGCGCTTGAAACTCATTCGGTAGCAACGGCTCTGTGAGCCGTCTCACGCGCGCCCGCCCGCACGGGGGGATGTTCAAATGCTAGGATGTCTACGCAACCGCATGACCTCCCACAGTGGAACTGTCGTGAAATCGAAAGCACTCATCCTACTGATGATTCTGACTGCCCTTGCTCCAATGGTGCAAATGCCTACGGAACAGGCCCCGGAGCAAAATAACATATTTGAGCCGCAGTCCCTTGAACTAGGTGAAAGAAATACTTTCGAAACAGGTGGAAGAGCAGTTTGCCCAAGTACACAGAATGATGGTGGTACTTCTGGCGATGCTGCCAATAATACAAACACGACCAAGAGCTTTGGAACCGACCCCTCAAGTCAAAACGTCCCTGGTTGTGTAGACGCAAATGATTTGTTTGATTTCTACAGTGTCACCCTAACAGCAGGAAAGGATTATTCTGTGGAATTAACAGTTCCAACGGGTGCTGATTTTGACCTATATCTTGTCGATTCAAATACAACCATTCTAGAATCATCCGAATATAATGACCCACTGGAGAGTTTCATTTTCATCACAAATAGTTCGAATGCAGGGACATACTACGTTGTCGTCTCCAGATACACTAGCGATGGTGGATATACATTGGATATGTGGACCAACAATAGTAGCCCACGGCCTGATTTGACGAGTAGTGGTGTTTCTGGGCCGAATACAGCAACCTCTGGAAGCAATGTGAATATTGGCTATACAATCTACAATATTGGCACGGCAGCACTGACATCGAGCACACCCTATGATATCCCGGTCATCTTGTCAACAGACACGACCTACGATTCATCAGACACCATCCTCAGTACGCTGATTACGGGGCCAAATCTTGGAATCAATACCAGTCAGGGATACATCACCTCCGTCTCAATTCCATCCACTCTTAGTGCTGGAAATTACTACTGGCTAGTATGGCCAGATGGGTGGGGCAATGTCACTGAACTCAACGAATTGAATAACAATGCTTGGAGCAGTTCAACTACTGCGATTTCCTCACCGGGTACGATTTCAGGGGATATGTTTGAGCCCAACGAAAACACAACCGCTGCGACAGTTGTTAGCTCACTTCCATTCTCGTATTCCAATCTGTCAATTCACACCTCAACAGATGATGATTACTATGCAATCCCGATGATCAGTGGTGTCACCTACTGGATTAACAACACGCACACCTATGCCAATGGCGACCTCGACATGGATCTCATGCAAGGCACAATTATGCTCGGTTCAGGGGCCACTTCATCTGATAACGAAGCCATCACACATACCGCATCGGGCAATTTCACCGCACATTTGTACATCTATGGATGGGTTGGAGACACCAATACCTACGGACTCACAATTGAGGACTCAACTACAGGGGGTACACCGGCTGGAACACCAATAATGACTGTGAGTATGCCTGACAAGTTTAGCGCTACAGCAGACTTGTATAACCTGACCACTGGATCGAACTACGTTCTAGACTCAACGCTGTATGAGTACTATGTTGATGGGACGTCCAGCAACACCACTCTGACTCCGGTTTCATGGACTGCAGGGTCCACCTCCTACTCGCACAACTACTCGTTTAACACAACGAACATGGAAGGACAATTTGCTGTTATCAGCTTCCTTTATCAGAACAATGTATTCTCGGATTTCGATTTCGATATTGTCTACTACGAAATGCTAGAGATTGCAACTTCAGCCTCTGACAGTGGATGGATGCACGCGCAAAACCTTACGGTTGGGCAATCCTATTCCGTGCAATGGTGGGCATATGACAACGTGACAAATTCTACTCTGGGCACAAATACGGTGAACTTCACAGCCAGTTCGACTTCATGGTATCAGAATGTATCGTGGACATATCCTACAACGGGTAATCAACACAACTTCGAGGCGATTTTGATTCCATCGACTGGGAGCAGCTTCATTGGTGCCCATTACGATGAGTTTGTTCCAAGCCCACCATCAATTTCTATTTCGGCGTACACTAATGATGCAAATTCATCTACCAATTCAGTCTCAACCATGGGAATGGATTTGGTGCCAGGCAACAATTACATGTGGCAGGTAACGATTCTAAATTCCACCAATTCCACAGTTGCGTCGTCTGGGCAAAACAACTTCACAGCAACAGGGAACTCGATGAATTTCGGCGCGTGGACATACAACACACCCAGTTCAAGTGGACAGTACTGCGCAATTGCGGAGATGTGGACATCTAATGGAACACAGTTGATGGGTGATTACACCTGCTTCTCCTACATCTACGATGCAGACAATGACGGTGTTTGGGATTCCAACGACCTTTGTCCAAACACACCAAACGGGTCTACCGTTGATCAGTATGGATGTGCCTCCAGCCAGAGAGACACAGATGGCGATGGTTACACTGACGACGTGGATGATTTCATCAACGACCCTACGCAATGGAATGATTACGATGGCGACGGGTATGGTGACAATTCCAGTGGAAACAATGCTGATTCTTTCCCAATGGATGCAACGCAATGGTCAGATGCTGATGGAGATGGCTGCGGTGACAATCAAAACGGAACCAACGCTGATCAATTCCCATTCGACCCCACACAATGCTCAGACCAAGATGGTGATGGATATGGGGACAACCCGAACGGTACCAACGCTGATGATTTCCCCACTGACCCAACACAATGGGCAGACAATGATGGTGATGGTTACGGAGACAACCCCAATGGAAACTATGCTGATGATTTCCCCAATGATGCAACGCAATGGTCAGATTCTGATGGAGATGGGTACGGAGACAATCCAAATGGAAACAACCCCGATTTGTGGCCTACTGACCCCACTCAACACAGTGATTCAGATGGTGATGGCTATGGTGACAATCCAAGTGGGACATCAGGTGATCAATTCCCTAACGATGCCTCACAGTGGTCTGACAATGACGGTGATGGATGGGGCGACAATCCCGCAGGCAATATGCCAGACCACTTCCCACAGGATGGAACTCAGTGGGCTGATACTGATGGAGATGGTTGTGGTGACAACCCAGATGGAAATAATGCCGATGTTTGGCCTACAGACCCTACACAATGCGCTGATACAGATGGTGATGGATACGGGGACAACGCTTCGGGAACCAACCCTGACGCATTCCCTAACGACAGCACTCAGTGGACGGATTCCGATGGTGATGGTTGGGGAGATAACCCAAGCGGTAACAATCCCGATGCATTCCCTAACGAGTATTCACAACAGCAGGACTCAGATGGTGATGGTTACGGAGACAATCCGTTGGGAGTGAATCCTGACCATTGTCCGAACAGTCCGGCAGGAGCAACTGTTGACAGTACAGGATGTGCTGCTTCAGAACTTGACGATGACAATGATGGAATCACCAATGACCATGATACCTGTCCGAATACACCCAGTGGCGAAGTGGCTGATTCAATCGGTTGCAGTGACACCCAAAAGGATGGTGACATGGATGGTATCAATGATGCACTGGATGCATGTCCAGGCTCACCACAGGGCCAAGAGGTCGACATCTACGGTTGTGCTGCAAGTCAACGAGATACAGACAATGATGGCATCAAGGACCACCTCGACCAGTGTCAAGCAAGTCCACCAGGTGCAATTGTCAACGGATACGGATGTGCAGACTCTGAGTGGGATTCTGATGATGATGGCATCTACGATGCCGATGATTTGTGTTCATACACTCCAACAACCGATAATGCAGACAACACAGGCTGTGGGGAAACACAACGCGATTCTGACGATGATGGTATCAACGATGCAGAGGATGATTGTCCGAACACAATGCCAGGATACAATGCTGATGCCAATGGTTGCGACTCCACCCAAAGAGATGGAGATGGAGATGGTGTCAATGATGCGATGGATACAAACTGCCCCAACAGTCCTGATGGAGAATCCGTAGACAGTTATGGTTGTGCACCATCTGAACTAGATGATGACAATGATGGGGTCACCAACGACCTTGACCAATGTGCAAACACAATGGCCAGCTGGAATGCAGGGAATGATGGATGTTCACCAGAACAGGTGGATTCAGATGATGACATGGTGATGGATTCAACAGATTCCTGTGCCAATACGCCTTCAAATGAATCTGTAAACAACGATGGTTGCAGTCTGTCACAAATCGATAGTGACAATGATGGTGTCAATGATGCAGAGGATGCATTCCCTAACGATCCGAATGAAGTCTCGGACATCGATGGTGATGGAACTGGAGATGTGGCGGACTTCTATCCTGAAGACGCAACGCGTTCCTCTGAGGAAGGAAGCATCGCCATGCCATTCTGGATTGCATTGATTATTATTGCATTCATCAGCATCGGTGGCATCGCAGTCTTCCTCATGCGTCGAATGAGCGGTTCTGAACAGGATTCATTCGCAGGTGGATTCAACATGGAACCACAACCAGCAGAGGACATCTATGCCATGGCAGGTGTGGGTAGTGATGTTTACACAGATACACCAAGTAATCTGAATGCCGAAGTGATTGAAGTGATGAATGAACCAGAATTTTTGCAGGCACCTGCACATGCCACAACCAATGAGTATGGACAACGAACATGGGCAGATGAGGTAGGAACATCGTGGTGTCAGGATCCAGATGGAAGCCTCAAGCGATTCGATACTGAAAGTGGAGCCTGGGTCCCCCATCAGTGAATCAAATACTGATTGACCAACGACCTCGAGGTCTTGCGATTACTTGAGATGGACCCGGGTGGACACCTTCGCCTTTGGATGATGCGATATTTCGCGGAAGATTTGACAAATGTTCGCTGGACGTCCCGTTCCACATTGTGGGGAGTGTTGCCTGAACCGAATGAATTACTCAAACTTCCAATCGAAACTAGATTGCGGCTGGTACGATTGATTGGGGCATTATGCAATTTGAGAAAGGGATTGGACGTACCACTTTCAGTTCGCAGTTTCGCTGAGGCCGCTCTCATCGGTGCGAGTGGGCGGGCCCTCCTAATTCTCGACCTTTGGGTTGCTGGTGAGTTGATGCCCACGTGGCTTGAAGCGCGATGTATTCAGAGTCAGAGGCATTTGTATCGACGCATATCTACAGCCTTACTACCAGCACGAGAGGGGGTTGATGGATTGTGGTTGTTGGACCTCCCCTCACCCTTCCTTCCGTTTGCTGTGGCCGAGCATCGTATGATGTTTGGAGCGAGGAATTGGTTGGTACATTCTGGCGGAGATAGATTGTGCCCTGGCATTTGGACGTGGACAATCGATTCATCCGGAAGAGGTGAGGTGCTGCGACGAAGTCAGGCCAGTTTCACGCCCTTTGAATGCGCCAGCGCACACCGTGATGCATTTGAACCGGCCACGGGTGGCGTGACATGATGGACGTCTGCATCATCCTCGGTTCTCGCTCAGATTTGCCTGTGGCCAATAAGGCAACAAAGATTCTTGATGACTTTGGTGTCGAGTATGAACTGCGGGTCGCAAGCGCACATCGTGCCCCCAAATATTTGGAAGGAATCATTGATGCTGCACTCGAAAACAACTGCCAGGTTTTCATTGGAATGGCTGGTGTTGCAGCAGCCTTGCCCGGAGTCATTGCAGCAATGACTGTTCAACCAGTCATCGGTGTACCCGTGGGTGGAAAGGTACCCCTAGACTCGCTTCTCTCAATTGTACAAATGCCCCCTGGTATGCCTGTGGCAACCGTAGGGGTTGACCGAGGCGACAATGCCGCGGTCCTTGCAGTTCAAATCTTGGCGTGTGGAGATTCAGAACTAGCCAAAGCCTTCACAATATACCGCGAAGAAATGACGAACAAGGTCATTGCCGACGACGAATTAACGCAGTCGGAAGGTGCCTGAGATGGACGCTCAGATGCTCATCAATGAAGGCGTTGCAATTCTCAAAGACAAAATCGACGATGTCGCAATCATTGCCTGCAGTGGTGGAATTGATTCAACTGTAGCTGCCGTAATGGCGAATAATGCAGTTGGCGACATGTTACACTGTGTCTATGTGGACACTGGATTCATGCGCAAGGGTGAAACTGAAGAAGTTCAAGAGATGCTTACTGACTTGGGACTCAACCTGAAAGTGGTTGATGCAAGTGAGCGCTTCTTCAAGCACCTAGAAGGTGTGACTGAACCCGAAGCGAAACGCAAGGTAATAGGTGAACAATTCATTCGTGTATTCGAAGAAGAACAGGCATCTTGTGGGGCCAAGTACCTCGTTCAAGGAACCATTGCACCAGATTGGATTGAATCTGGTGGTGGTGAGCGTGATGTCATCAAGAGTCATCACAATGTAGGAGGGTTGCCAGATGATGTCGACCTGACAATCGTTGAACCATTGCGTGACTTCTACAAGGATGAAGTTCGCAACATGGCAGCGCTGATGGATATCCCAAGTAGCAATCGACAACCGTTTCCTGGACCTGGACTTGCCGTCCGTGTTTTGGGTGACCTCACACGAGAAAGGACCGAAGCATGCAGAGAAGCATGTGCCATTGTCGAGGAAGAATTTGAAACCGCAGCAGAAGCTGGGGAAATGGAAATCCCATGGCAATATTTTGCCGCATTGCTCCCAGTAAGCAGCGTTGGTGTCCATGGAGATGCCCGAGTTTATGGGGAGACTATTGTTGTCAGAGCAGTTCGCAGTATTGACGGGATGTCGGCACGTTACTCTGAGATCCCGCACAGTATTCTGCAAAAAATCAGCACGCGAATTACCAACACGCTCAAGGGCCATGTCAATCGAGTAGTCTATGACATCACTCACAAACCGCCAGGCACGATTGAATGGGAATGAGCCTAGAGACTCTACTAGGCATCAATACCAACGATAGTCCCACAGTACGAAGGGGGAGTGACAGCGTTTACTTCTGCTTCCCATGTTGCCCCATCAGGAGCAATACCTCGTGGCACATAGGCTGCACAGACGCCAGTTGAGGACATGTCGGCAGATGTCGTGTTTCCATCAGAATACTCAAGTTGAATGTGGATTGGTTGCATGAATAGGACATTGCCAACAAATGTATGGTT
>PVBE011442982.1_pt1 | contig 11484 bp, 9 predicted proteins | sample 1631181 | NCBI WGS metagenome assembly PVBE01 (sample SAMN08397723, study PRJNA350692) | Marine metagenome, whole genome shotgun sequencing project. | isolation source: water | place: Pacific Ocean | collected 2012-04 | reverse complement strand
GGTGGTAGTGGGAGTTGTTGTGGTAGTAGTGGTCATGGTGGTGGTAATTATTGCCGGTGTATGTGTAGCAATGGTCGCCGGTGCCATTGTTGTGGTATTGGTAATGATTGTCATGGTAGGCCGGTCGTTGTGTCCGATGTGTCCGGGTGCTGGTTGTCCATCGCCGCTTCGCCGTACGCAGTGTGTTCCCATTTGCAAGTGCATCATGGTTGCACTTTGTTGGTTCGGTTAGTATTCTGTTGCCCGTTTGTCGGCATGAACATGTGCGCAAGGAAGTCCGTAGTCAACATCGGTGATTGTGTCTTCGGCTATCAGGCGTGGTGCACGTTGCGAGCTTGTCGTCACCTCGCGGGGCAGCATGCTGTCCATGATGCCCGCGTACCAGTGCGGATGCAGACTGTGTCGGCTTGGCGACGAAGCGGAGGCCGCTTTTTTGCAGACATGGAGGTCAGTGGTTCGGCTCGCGCCACCCGACGAGCCGCATGTTTCGCGCCAACTTGCACTCGACGCGTTGCTCGGCCTGCCTGATGCTGCGAGATATCGACTCCTGGACGGGTACGAATTCGCCGCGCACTTCGCTCCTCGGTGGCATCACATCGGTTTCTGGATCACTTCGGAGATTCGCAGGTTGAAGTTGACACGACAGGAGGCTCGCGTGCATGGTTGTGGGGCTCGTCAGCGCGCACTCGCGCGTTTGCAGCACCTACCTGCAGCGTTTGGTGCACAAGTCGCGCCGGGTGCGGTGGTGCACGCGCTTGCACCAGGCAGATCCTTCAAGCGAGCACGTTTCGTGGAGCCTTCGCGGCCCTCCCAAGAAGGATCGACGTCGTCCGATGAGGACATCGACGCATCGCGCGTCGCCGCGGCGCCGCCCGGCAGTGGTCAATGCGACGAATGCGGCTCACAGTTGCCCAGTCCAACGCAATTGTGGGGCCCAGACCCGCCAATCATCGCTGGTGCAATCGGTGGGCAACCGGACCGTTGCCTGACACCTCCAGTGGCCGCAGCAGGCGGGCCATCGGAGTCACAGCCGGTTGCAGCTTGTGAGTCCCTGCCATTGAGTCCGACCTTGCCATTCTCTGCATGTCGCGGGCATGCGACGCCAGAGTCGCCGACACCTCCGGCGGCCTCAGCCGACGTGCCATCAGAGTCGCGGCTTGTTGCGGGTGGTGGCGCCTCAGCACCGAGTCGCGAGCAGCCGGCGTTGCAGCAATTGGTGCCGCCGGCGGCCGCAGCCGACGCGCCATGTGAGTCATTGCCTGCTGCAGGCAGTTGTTCCTCGCAGCCGGGTCCGGCTTTGCCAGTCGCGGCATGTCGCGGGCAGCCAGTGCCGCAGCCACAGAAGCTGTCTCGGGTGTTCATGGTCTCGCAGGATGTTGCATGGTGAGCACCATTGCGCTCTCGTGTTCCACGACGTGGCCGCCGAGGACAGGCCACGGGTGTTCTGCAAATGCTTGTTTTCTTGAGTGGTTCGACGATTCTAGCATCGTTTCAAATTTCGAGTTCTCGTCGCTTGTGCGGCTCCGCCATATTGCGACAGTCGCGTCCGCCGACCGATGCCTCGTGATTATGTTATGCGTGAAATGGCAATTGTTTGGGTTTCAGGTCAGTGCACACATGTGCGACACGAAGTCCACCAGCCCCGCGCAATATGTATGCATGGTTCCAATCATGGGTTTCAGCATGTTGGACGCGGGCGACCATTGTACATCCGACTTGGCATGCTGAGAGACAGAAAAAATCAATCTGACATCGCTTGAAATGTGCTGGTGCGGTTGGATTGCGAACAAATACATGAGATTTGCTGTTGAAAAATGTTCTTGATTCTGTTCACTGCCATGGCTTGTTAGTCGCATCTTAATCCCACCAGGGAAGCCAATGTGAGATTATGTTTGACTTATTGACGTAGTCTTTGTGTTGGAGTCATGGTTGCACACGTGTTGCCTGTCAATACAACACCGGCATGTCGCAAGGGCAGCGGGTGCTCCAGCAAAGGTCCGATTTGAGTGGATTCAGGTGTCCTGCTGCCAGTGTGTTGCCTAATACACCGGTATGCATGCATCGGGCCAGTGGCGTCGAGATTGTGATTGTCCTGTCCATATATTACACGGAATTGTATTTCTATCAGGGCGTCCTCGTCGAGATTGTGATTGTCTTGCCAACGCAGTAACAGCGGCACATGTGGCATCGCACCGCGGAATCCGACATGTCGCGGGTGCATGTGCTTCATGTATAATGGACCAACGTTCGCGCAGTCATTTGTCGTAACTCAGACACCAGGGCATGTTGGATGCGGGTGACCATGCCACTTTCGATGCGATAGCGATGCCGTTTCTGGGCGAGTCACTCTGGAGTACCGGTACGTATGTTCTTGATTAATCCATGTTATTGATTTCATACAGATATCTTGTGTCGATACTTGACGGGCACGCATGCTGGTCTTTGCGCATCATGTGTTTGCAAATCCTCTTGTTCATGTCGTTCGCAGGGCAGGAGGTTTCATCGCCAGCTCGCGCCCCGTGTGCACGCGAACCTTCTCTGCAGGGCAGTTGCGATGATCCCTGCGTACTCACCTGGCAAGGCGGCCGATGATATCATGGCTACATTGGAGCAGGCACCATGGAGTCCTGGGTGCGGATCGCCTGCGTCATTGGCGTCGCCCACGCCGAAGAAGGCCAGGCGTGATGATGGTGTCATGCCATTGCAGTTGTTCAGCTCCATGACCACCACCATGGCCGCACCATCGCTTGGTGGCCAGCCGAGCCGGGCGGCGATGAGGAACATGGCTCGCACTTCGGCACAGTCCGCCCCTCAACCTGGTCAATCATCGGCACCGCCTTCCGTTGCCGCGGCGTTGCCTCCTGCGCCCTGCGCGCCTGTGGTGCCGACGGTCGGCCAGCCGCAACCGACGACATCAACAGTGCAACACTTGCGCGCTCCCACTGTGTCAGCAGCGGCGGCTGCTACACTCCCAGGCCAGGCAGTTTCTTCTCTTCCATCGTCATGTGCCCACGGTGCCACAGCATCCTCAATCTGCGGGCTTGCGGCGCCGACATTCGGGCAGCACCAGTGCCCGCTGCAGCGGCACACTCTGGTCAGTGGCCAGCAGGTATCGCCGGCGCACGTTGGCCAACCGACCGGCAAGCCAGCGCAAGCATTGCAGCCACATGTTTCGTCGCCCGTGGTGGCGCCGTTGCCGCCGGGTACCTCGCCCGCACCGCTGCACTCGACGGCGCCCGGTCTCGGCGCACAGTCCCCGGGTGGTGCGGGTTGCGTTGTCGCTGCGTCGCCTTGGCCCGCTCGTGTGGTCCCTCCGCGGCCGGCAGCGGCACCGCGATCTGCAGCGAGCGCGACAGCCCCTCCGACATCGCGAGCTCGTTACAATGCAGCCGTGGCCGCGGCTTCCAGGCAAGGCACCGCTTTGATACAATCCATCATTGCAGACAAGGACCCGCTCGAGGGTGCCAGGGCTGATATCGCGAATTGCAAGGCCCAATCCTTGTTGGACCACCGGGCCACAACGTTGACAGACAGTGTCAAGGATGCAGTCTTCGAATCGATGACTGCCTGTTCGTACAATACAGAAGAGATGTTGCAAGCAATTGGGCTGCAGGACGCAGGCGGAGCACAGGATTTTTCTGAGATGTTGGTTAGTTTCTTCAAGGAGTTCTTGTCGGAGCTCGTCGCCACGAAGGTTGACAAGGCTTACTTGCAGAACGTGAAGTCCAGGTTCCCAACCGGTGTGACTGCGGACCGTTGGACGTCCAAGGCGTGTCAGCGTGCATCGCGCTGCTTTGGCCTGCCCGTCGACGGCCATTGCGTGCACTCGGTGCACCAAGGTCGGGTCAGGTACTACTGCCCCGGACCGAATGTTGACATGGAGGTTGAATTGTTTCCCGGGTGCGAAAGCAAGTGGGACCTTTCAGCTCACCGATGTGGCATCTGGCTCGTCGGGACGAGCTCCCTCGGTAAAGACAATGCGTTGGCTATCTACAGATGGTGCACCGAGAAGGTGAAGTCGGAGCTGGAGGCGGAAGGCGCACATGGCCTTGTATGTTTCAATGAGCTAAAGGTCGGCCGCTTGACATATTGCGGTTTGCTGGGCCAGCTTGATGAAGGCAAGAGCCCCGATGGCAACACACATTGGTTGACTTGGGCGAATTCGGAGATCAGGCAGTGCTTCGGGAAAGGCGCGAATGACATTCAGGAACGGGATTTCTGTCAGCTGGCAGAAGCCGTGGCGATTGGCAAGCGTATCCAAGATGAACTTGTCGAAAAGGTCCCGCACTTCCACTTCTTGATCGGGGCGCACGAGAGTGCGTTGCATGAGGTGTTCGGTGGTGTGGAGAACGGCCGGCTGAGGGGGTTCAGCGTCCCACTGGAAAAGGCGAACGTGATGAGCATCTCTATGGCGGAGAAGCTGGCAGCACAAAGCATTTCCATGCACATGCTGAAGGACACAACGAAGGCTGTGGTGCGACTCCAGCATGTCGGCCACAACTCGGTCAGGCGCGTGAAGCATTCGCCAGCTACGCTCACTGTTGTGAACGCGTTGCACGAGGCCGTCCGCGCAGTGGTTGGTGACATTGATGAGTCTGGACATGGGGAGCAAGCTTCGATTGCAAACGCCTTGTGGCCAGCGATGGTCAAGCTCACCGGGAAGGCCTTGTGCTCCTTGACCGTCGCCAATTTGTTCGTCCGCAACGGTGTGTGGACCTGCGACGGCGATGATGCGTGGGTAGATGACACGACGCGACTCGGTGATGCATTGGCCGCAGCATTGAAGGTGCTTTTGAACATGGCAGGACAGGGCTGGTGCGAAGCGTTCATTGTCGCCGGTGGCCGCAAAGGCGAGGGCCTACTGGCCGCACCAGAGGCTTCACCCGATATGCAGTCCGAGAAGCCGCGCCGTCTCACACCACGGGAGCTGCAAGACCACGAGGCGGTCGGCCTGCGCATCTTGGCTGGCTTGGCCTGGCGGGACGATGTGCTGCAGCTGTTGGTGAACGGTGGCGTGAGGGACCGCTTCAATGACAAGCAGCACAAGGCGCTCAGGTACGTGAGAGATATGGTCGGCGCACCCGGTGATGCTTGGAGGAATGGCATCGCGGCGCTGGGCGCTGCCGACGTCTTGGTCAAGCTTGGCGACGGCACATGGAAGTTCAACCATGCGGGGCCTGTCTTCGAGTACCTGGAGGGCAAGGGTGTCGACGCGCGGGTCTTGGCCGCACTGAGGTAATCACCACCTGGTGGCTCTTGCGCCCATGTGGCAGTCACATGCGCGATGCAGTCCACACATTCGTACGTACTGGGGTGGCATGTTTGGATGCGCAAACGAGTCCGAGCAACGCTTTGGTGTCATCATCATTCTCGGTTCTGCTGTGCTTTGGTCGCTCATGGCTCTGCAGTTTACCAGCGTGTTGCATAGTAGTTTCGTTAGCGCTTCTCATATCAACACATGTGCATGTCGAGACGGGCCAGGACACATGATAACCATGTTGGCATACTGCATGTGCAGCTCGGGGTTCTACTCTCATTTGTTAAATCGCTCCGCGCATTCCGCCGGGCCGAGTTATTTGATCTGAGTTTTGTGATACCTGAATTTTTGATGTACGTGCTGGGGGTACCTGCTTTCCTCTAGACCATGCGCTTTCCTCTGAACCACGCATCCGCAGGAATCCGCAGGAACCACAAACTACTAGACTGTATTAAGGACGAGAGCCGGTCCTTTGCAGGGTCATTACGTGGTCCTTTGCAGGGTCCTTTGCAGGGTCAAGTCGCGTTTTTGCAGGGTCATTGCAGGGTCGTTTGCAGGGTCCTTTGCAGGGTCATTGCAGGGTTCTTTGCAAGGTCATCGCAGGGTCCTTTGCAGGGTCCTTTGCAGGGTCCTTTGCAGGGTCCTTGGCGGGGGGTATTGCCAAATCCGAGGTCGCAGGGAGGAGGGGTAGGGGAGGAGGTAAACCTCCTCCTGGAACAGGAGTAGAGGTAAGAAGAGAACAGGTACTGAGGATCTAGCACGCCCCTTGGCCTTTGACCCGGCGAACTTGGGTACCCTTCGGTTAGGTCGCCGACTCCTAATGTGGCAATGCTGACTCGTGATGGTCGTTTTCCGCCTAGGCTTCTGCATGCCTGTGCGGGTGCCGGTCCTAGGCAATAACACCAGTCATTTTTTTAGTTCGTTATCTGCTCGCAGTGTCGCCCGCTGCCTCCGGAGCTCTTGTGCCAACCACCCCGGCAATGACTCTCGGCTGGACTGCAGCAGGTACGATGCAAGTCGACGCCGCGGATCCCATGTGCCAACGGGTTCCTGATTTTTCAGCCATGACATATGCAGCCTGGGAGTTCACCTTGTTGGAGTTAGATGACGGCTACTTCACAGGGAAAGGCGCCGCCTTCAAATTTCAATAGCTTGCGGCTTCTCGGGCGGTCATGTTGGCGATCGTTGCTGTCAGTCTGTGTCGTCTGTGCTATTTTCGTTGCGTCGCTGCTATGCTTGCTATCTCTTGTGCAGGCCACGAAGAGTACAAGGAAGGCCACGGTGTGAGGATGAAGTGCTCGACCCACACGAAATGCGTGCGGGAATACAAGGTCGTGTTCTCGCACCGGAACCGCCAGCTGAATTTCTACGTGACGCGTGACCGTCAGCACAGCGACGGGGCATCCAGGAAGATATTAGGTTTCACAGTTCCACAGTGGAAGATCTTGGCGGCATCAAGTGCTCCGACTGTGGACGCTTTGTTGATGGAGTTGAGCCGTGCTGGTTGTCCACACAGGGACCGGCGTGTACTCGCATCATGGATGGGCTATGCTGTGTCGCCAGGGGCCAAGCTCAAGTTTGTGGTGACCCGTGGTGCTCTTTTACAGTGGCTGGCATCCCGGAGCCGGGGCAACTTGCAACCAACCAGGAAACTCACTCCCTACACTTTGGTTGTGGCGTCGCATTCTGGTGTGTTGGACCCTGCTGAGACATTCCAGATTACATTTACTTGCGAGGCCTGGATGGGCCGGGGGGAGAAGATTGTTAAGTCACTGAATGAGTTTTTGGAGTACTTCACTGATGGCACGAACAAGCTCTGCGAGAACCGCCAGTGCGCTTTCGAGCTGCAGGATGAAGCGGCGCAAGCAATTATCCAGGCACAGCGGCCAACACGCGCAGAAGAACGGAAGAAGCTGAAGACCAACGGCTTGCTCACACTCTGTCACGGCTTCCAGTCCGCCCAGTATTCGTATGGTTCGGCTGAGAAAAAGCAAGGTGGCCTCGAGAAGTACCGCTTCAGCTATGAGCAGCTCAGCGTTACTTTCCGGCAGGCTGGGGAGCACACGGACGCGTTTACAGCTGCCATAAAAGACCCGCTGGATTACGCGCAGAAGTACCACCCCAAAGTTGCGGAATTGTTGAAGGCTCCGGTTGGCGTCAATTCCGACTACACTGGCGGCTGCATAGGTGCTTATAAGGCAGTGTATGGCGTCACCGGGACCGACGCATATGCAGTTGTAGATGACGTGGTCACAGCCACCACGACGACGTTTCTGAGGTTGTGTGTCGACCACGCCATACCGAATCTGACTGGCCCTGGTAAGCATGGCCGCTCACTCCTCAGGAATTGCGACGACAAGGAATTCACAGCTAACCTTCTCAGGGGCCGATGTGATTTCGCCTTTCGTCGGTTGGGCTTGGTGCTGTTCGATGCCTTTGCCCGACACTTTACGCGGGAGTTGCATGCTGGCAGCCTTGGCCCGGCGATCGGCACACAGCCTGAGTGGGCCGAATACTTCGAGAAATACATCTTCTTAGAGACGGTCAAGGGCGGCGAGCCGATGCTCAATGCGCATTGCAGGTCCGGGCCTGACAGGAAGGGCCGTCGGGCAAGCAATTCGCTGTCCGAGACGAGGAACAGGAAAGTGAAGGCAGGCCTGCGCAAAATCGCCAAGGCTATGCTGGACGGGCTCTCCGATACGAGCCGGCCGAACCTGATAGAGCTTGTGGATCGCTTTGAGAGCTTCCTGGAGTTTGAGTTCGCAATGGGCCCGAAGCGCAGCGGCGACCAGGTTGCGCCCCTCCCGCTGGCGATCGACCCGAACGTGTTGTCGGGGCACAAGTCCATCCGGCGCCACTCCACGCGCCTGAGCGTCAAGGACACCTGTGGTAGCTTATCCGGTCGGGTCGATATGCGAGTTCGCCTCCGTCGCATGCGGATCTGTCTGCTTGGAGTCTCGATTCGAATCCGTGTTTGCTTTTCCAGGCCTCGTTTCGCTCCTGAGGAATATGCAGCTGCCATCACTGCCAACCGGGACAAGTACATCGTCGAAGTTGACCGGCCACCATTCACATACTTCGTGATGTCGAGGGGTGTCGATCCAGCCGCGCCCGACACGAGACTACCTGCTGCTGTCGACAAAGGCAAGGCGTTCAACTTGCTCGAGATGGTGACTGCGCCACCGAAACGGGACGAAGTCGATGCAATTCTGTTGGCGAGTGGTGTGCTTAAACCCAACTTCCGCTTCTCTTTCAAGACATTGACCGTCGATTACTGCGACGCCCTTGCGGTGACCAGGGTTGACACGCGCTTGATTGCCGGCTGCAAGGAGGACCCATTGAAGTGGCATACTGCGGTTTCCTGCCAGATCCCATGCGACGCCGCCTTGAACAACACAGCCGCGATGGGGTGCGAACACTGCGTCGTCTCGCGCTGGTTGTGCGGTGACCCGCTTGCCAGCCCCAGCGCTGCGCCAATCGCTTCCGCACAGGCGGTGGATAGGGCGGCCGGTGCTCCACAACAGGTGGTCCTCGGCAGCTCCCGCCAGTCCGAGGAAGCTGCCGCGGAGGCAGGTGGGGACCCAGCTTCTCGGAAGCGGACGCAGAGGCAATCGGAAGCAGACGCCGCCAAACGTGCGCGGGCAGACCCCAGCCCAGGACGCGACCCAGCTGCGGAGATCGATGCAGACATCGCCGCCTCCAAGTTTGCAGAGCTTCGTTCCTTGACACGGGTACTCCTGCGCCCAGATGCTGGCAACGCGGTTGCCGTCAGGAAGGGCAGCGATGGTGAATCCACGGTGTCCTTGTGGGATGGTGGCCGGGCGGTGGGGTCACTGAAGCGGCTGCAGGCGGCGGTGCGCCAGACCGACCAGCTACCGGCAGGACAGAGGCTGCGGTGGGAAGAGACCCTGAAGAAGACCCAGATGGTCCATGTTTTGTCAGCATACAAGCGCCATCCGGTCAAAGAGGTATCTGCCATTGCCGGCGCGATGATGGATGAGGTTCGGTCGTGCTTGCACCGGGAGCTTGTTGGTGCTTATCGGGCCGACCCTGCTTCGGGGACAGGGCGGTGCGACGGGCAAGCTTCGTATCCTTCAGTGTCTGTGCCCGATGCCATGATGCTCAGCGCGATGCGCCTTGCAGAGGGGACCGGTCGCCACACGCTGCTGGTCATGGTCGGCCGTCCTGCCGCCTCTGGGTTTGTTGCCACGAGCCTCTGGCAGCCTTCGGTGGTCGACGCAGGGGACGGCGGCCTGCGTGTGGACAATGTGGAGTACGTCATGGGTGAGTGTACCCGCCTCGGTCTGGTCCCCATCGGTCTGGTGCCTGTGCGCCAGGGGCAGCCGTTACCTAGCTCGAGTGACGTCATGGAGTTTGCGCGGCTTGCCAGCGGGGACAAAAGGATGGATTCCTTCAGGCTGCTGGTTGCTGTCGGCTCGTCAGCTCGAGGGCGTTTCTACACGTTGCCGGCCGATGTGCTCGCCAAACTCGCTGCCGGCATCTCTGCACCACTTGAGCTCCGCTGCGATTTCGCGAGCTTTGTTTCAGCCGTGGACGACGGCCTCGGCCAAGAACAATATGGAGTCGAACGCAAGGGTGGTCACCAATTCGCCACCGACAGTGCCTCTGCCGTTGGCGCGGTGTCGCCGGACGGCCCGGCCAGCAGCTGCGACGCCACGATCAGAGCCCAGTCGCCTGGCAGCGGCGTGACGGCGCCGGACGGCTCTACCGCCACCACGGCTTCACAGGCGGAGCAGGGACCGCAGAGCCACTGCGTGACCGTCCGCGGCCCCGTGGATCCAAGATTGGCAGCCGTCACAGCAGCAGTGGAACGCATGTGTGGCCCCAGGAGCGTGCTCCGTTGCATTGAAGAAGGTGGCGAAGGCGATTGTTGCTTCCGGGCCGTGGCTGGGGGCCTGCGAAGCTACGCCGCGAATGATGCGGAGGTATCGGACGCGTGGTTGAAGCTTCTCGGTGTCCAGTCCTGGGCATCCAACGATGACGTCGCCGATGCTTTGCGCCGGGTGTGTGCCCACAGATTTGCCAAACTCAGCCCAGAGGAGCTCTTGAACGCAGCGCTGTCATATGTGTACCAATCGAATAATCGCAGGGAGTGGTACGACGGGTTCAGCCCCCGGAAGCTCGTTGTCCGCTGTGGGCTGGGTAGCGTGCTCGAAGGCACGAATGTCTTGGCCGTCGGCCGGCATGAGCTCGGTGATGAATCCTCCATTGAGATTGCCATGCAAGACGCGCATGGGCAGCCATTCACCAGAATCGTTGAGGATGGTGCTTCCAAATTGGCGAAGCTCAGGGAGCAGCTGTGGGTGATCTATGCCCACCCGTGCCGCCGTGGAGGTTGGCACTGGGGCACCCACGAGGACATCGGAGCACTTGCAGGGGCGCTGGACATGGGCTTCATTGTCTTCACCAGTGTCCCGTCCTCCGATCGGTGGATCTATAGCCTGGCGCTTGACCGCGGCGACTACGGCAAATTCATGTTTCTCATCAGCATCACGCAGGTGCACTTCATGCGCGGGCAGCTTTTCTGCGACCACTGGCGCGAGCCGTGTTCTGTCATCAGGGCCCGCGACCTGCCGGAGGGCTTGTCGACCCACTACAGCATCTGCAACGCGTCGGTGCCTTACCCGCCCCCCGGAGCACCGTCACACAGAACGCATTTCTTCGAGAGTCACCATTCGGTAGGTGTCACCTGTTTTGTTTGCCGAGGTCCGCCACGATCGGGGCAAGCGCTAGGCCAGTCGTGTAGTGGCCGCGGGAAGCGTCTGTATGGTTTTCATGCAGTTCACAACTTTGCATCTGATTCGGCGTCTGTGGTCAAGAAAGCAATTGCGTTGGTCGCAAACATGTGCGATTGCATTTGCGCACACATATGTCAGTTTACGGTTAGTAGCTTGATGTACCCAGTCGGATCATATGCGCGTACGTGTGCACAGGGCACAGCGGCACAGTGTGTTTAACCCATGCGTGCAAGCGTGTGTCTGTGTGTGCATGTGGGAGGAAGGGCGTGTTCATGCATGTGATGCAATAAGGTGTAATGCGGTGTACTGTAATGCCATTTCTTGTGATGTAATGTTATGCTACCGGTATGTGTGCATGGGTGGGTGCGTGTGCGTTTGTATTCGCATATGCGCGTATGAGTGCGCGCGTGTTTGTGTGGGCTTGTGTGTGTGCGTGTGTGTGTGTGTGTGTGTGTGTGTGTGTGTGTG
>PVBE010396896.1_pt1 | contig 11484 bp, 12 predicted proteins | sample 1631181 | NCBI WGS metagenome assembly PVBE01 (sample SAMN08397723, study PRJNA350692) | Marine metagenome, whole genome shotgun sequencing project. | isolation source: water | place: Pacific Ocean | collected 2012-04 | reverse complement strand
GTTCATCGGCTCTCAGAACTGTGCCAGGTGGCTTTTGGTTCAAGTTCAAGTCTGTTTCAAGGACCGCACAGTCTTCAATGACTAGTCGTTTTGGCTGATCAGCATGCCGGAAGATAGTCGCCGTGCGTGGCCATGGCTCAAGAGCCCGTCTCATTCGTTCAATGGAAGTTGCTGGGAGGGACCAGTCAATGATTCCATTGGATTTTGATAGTCTTGGTGCACGAGTGGCTTTCGACTCATCCTGAGGTAGTCCAAACGACTGCCCATCACGAAGAAGCCCAGACGATTGTGCTGCTTGCAATCGGTCAATCGCTTCAAGTACTCCATCAGCCCCCATAAGAGAGAGTCTTTTTTCAAGACTGACGGCAGTCTCTTTGCGTCCGATTGGTGTTGCATTCGCTGTGATGACAGCCCCGGCATCAAGGGATGGTGTCATGTGGATGACACTGATGCCCGTTAGTGGATCACCCTCAAGGAGTGCCCACTGAATGGGAGACGCTCCACGATGACGAGGAAGAAGCGAGCCGTGGAGATTGATGCCACCTAAAGATGCACAGCCAAGGACATCTGCTGATAAAATTTGACCATAATCGCATACGACGAGTAGATCAGGTGCAGCACTGCGTAACGCTTCAATACTTTCGGGATGATTCACATCGTCTGGCGCGAGTACGGGGACATGCTTTGCCACACTTTCTTCTCGCATTGGATTTTTTGGCAATCGACGTCCGGACGTGCCACGGGGTGGTCGAGTGATGACCGTGAGGACTTCGTGTCGAGAAGCCAGCAGTGCATTGAACATGGGGAGAGCAAACGGACCTGTTCCCATGACAATGAGTCGCATCGGTTTCAACATCGCGTCATTCGTATCGGGGAAGGTGTGGTCGGCAGGCATATCAGGCGAGGCATCGGGCCGCTTCGAGAGCATCAAGACGAGCCACAAGTTCATCCGAAGAAGGTATTTCTCCACGTGACTGTCGGCCGTGAAAAACCTCTTCCATGCTTTCTAGGGCATGTCGGGCTTCGAGGGCTGCTGCGTCAGGAAGTCTATCGGTAAAAAGACGGCCCTCTAGATGATCGAATTCATGTTGCACAACCCGCGCAAGGAAGCCATCAAGGTCAATGTGGATTGGTTCACCATCGAGCGACCAAGCATCAACAACCACTCGGTTCGGTCGGCGAACATCCATGCGTAAGCCAGGCAAACTTAGACAACCTTCTTCTTGAATAGCAGTCCCTCGAGGCCGGCTCAGGCGAGGGTTGAGAAACACCAGTTCGTCGCCCATGTCTTTTTGTCCGGTCACGTTGACAATAAAGAGCCTGAAGGGAAGAGCAACCTGATTGGCTGCTAAACCAACTCCTTGAGCTTGGTACATGATGTCAAACATCCGTGAGACCGTATCTCTAATTGCTTGATCAATTGTGGCAAGTGGCTTTGCTTTGCGTGCGAGCGCCGGGTGAGGATATTCGACAAGTTCAATATTACCAATTGATTCGTGATGGGATGCAGCATCATTCATGATTTAACCTTATCATATGCAGGATGAACGAAACAATGAATGAGGGAACAGCTGGTTCGAACGGTTCTTCGGCCTGGTTTTCACCGGCAGTGCTTGTGGCAACCTGTGGTGGAGTGGGGCGGCTTGGATTGGCGCCAGGTACGGCTGGTGCAGCTGTTGGTGCCCTTATGGCTGCTCTGCTTGCTGCGTGGGAATTGCCATTCTTGTTTGAGTCTGGTTTGCTCTTGTTCATAAACGGTATTGGGGTGCCTATTTGTTCTCGCGCTGCTTCACGCTTGGGAAAAGGGAGTGATCCTGGTGCCATCGTGTATGACGAGGCAGCCAGTCTTCCGCTTGCACTTCTTGTCATCCCTCCCGAGGCTCGAAGTTCGGTCTTCATCGCGTGTGCTTTTCTTCTGCATCGGGTGTTTGATATTTCGAAGCTTCCGCCGGGGCGCCAACTTGAACGTCTTCCGTCCGGTCTTGGTATTATGGCGGATGATTGGGCAGCGGCGGCTTGGACAGCAGTAGTGCTGGGTCTCTTCAGAGTATTTCAGTCCATGGTAGGAGTTGTGTAGTTTTGACCGTCTCTGTTTCTTGTACTCCTATCTTCTCTGCAGGGAGTAAAAACGCAGCATGAAGATCTTGATTATCGATCATGCAAATTGTGATCCTCCGCATGCTCGGTCACATCAGCTTTGTCGTGAATTGGAACAGAAGAATATTCAGGCGATGGTGTGTGGACCTGCATCTCAACCAAGCCTTGCAGCCCAACCGCGTGGGATGTTTGGCATCCACCTGCATGACATCGCTGCGGCCTCTCGGAGTCTGTTTGAAGCAGTCAATGCAGGAAGTGCAGAATGTTTTTTAGCAGCTATCACGTCAGTTTCTCCGACGCTGCTGGGACTTTTGCGAGAGACCGCCCGACAGGGCATCGCCGAGTCTGTTGATGCAGTCAATCCCGATGTCATTTTTGTAATGCACGCTGGTATTCTTGCTCACCTCGCCATTGAAACTGGGTTGCCGGTGGCACTCTATGTAGCAGCAAGTGACCTTGAACATGCGCAAGGAGGAATGAAAGATTTTGTTCTAACCTCGATCGGTTCATGTGGAGGGCTGGCGACAGACTCAGTTCACACAGCGGCCGTTATTCACCGTGAGTGGGTCGATGACATAGTGATTCGAAAACAACCACTTCTGATAGCTGACGAGAATGCCGCCTCTGACATTGTGACTCTTTGCAAACGAGCTATTCAATCACGAGCATGAGCTACATTGCTTTTTGTTGTTCAAGAATGGAATCAATCACGTTCGTGTGCAATGCATGAGTGAATTCCTCAAGGTTCTGGAAAACAGCATCACTCGCTAATTGAACAACCCAGTTGTGAATGAGTGGTGTGACCGTGATGACTGTACGACCATGTGTATGAGCTTCCCACATTTCAATGGCTGTACCCATTGATGCTTCAGGCACAAAGGCAATAACGAGGTCAAACTCACCACACATGTCGACGTGTTTTGTGAAAACCTCTCTGGCGTGACGCATGTCGTATGCTACCGATGTAGAATGATTAGCGAATGGGTCGTACACTTCTGCATGTGGCCAATGTTCTTGCACAAGGTCGCGAAAAGTTGTTCGATACGTTTGATCGTGTACCAGTGCTCTCACGTGCGAGCCCTGCATGATCCCAGCAAGAAAAATACGCATGGTTCGTGCTCGGAAAGGTGTTAAGGAAGTGGCAAAATCTAAAAGAAAGTATTCTGTACGAAATGCATCTCAGAATACACCAGTCGTGGAATCGTGGGAGCCAGACCTCAAGCAGGCAAGACGAGTGGTTCTCGATCTTCTGAAGATTCCAGGAAAAAGTGGTGAAGAGAAAGATGTTGCTCATCGAATATGTTGGTGGCTGAGGCAGGCTGGCTGTCCAAAGTCGGCCATTTCGTTCGATACTGCAAATACAAAGACGCCTATTCGTGGGAACGTTGGAAACCTTATCGTAAAGTTTCCTGGATCGATGCGTGGGCCACGTCGTCTGCTCATGGCTCATATGGATACGGTTCCGGTCTGTGTCGGAACTCGTCCAGTGCTTCGCGGCAAAGTGATTCAAAGTGGTAATCCGGACACGGGGCTTGGTGCTGATGATCGGGCTGGCTGTGCCGTTGTGCTATCGACGGCGCTTGAAATCCTGAAAAAGAAACTTCCTCATCCACCTCTTACTTTTTTCTTTGCGATTCAGGAGGAAGTCGGTCTTTATGGTGCTCGGTTTGCAAGTGCAACAAAACTTGGGAAGCCGAAGCTTGCGTTTAATTTCGATGGTGGAACGGTGGAAAAAGTGACGATTGGGGCAACAGGCGGATATCGTCTCGATGTTGAAGTATCGGGAGTGCCAAGCCATGCGGGAGTAGCCCCGGAGAAAGGTGTTTCGGCGATTGCTATTGCCTCATTGGCTATCGCAAGTCTTGTGAAAGATGGTTGGCATGGCCTCGTCGAAAAGGGAGGCAAGCGAGGTACGAGTAATATCGGTGTGATTCGTTCAGGTTCGGCTACAAATGTTGTTGCTGAATCAGCATCTATTCGTATTGAGGCTCGGGGACATGACCGCGTTTTCCGGGGGCGAATCGTCACAGCTATCAAAAAGGCCTTTCGTGACGCTCTGAGGCAGGTAAAGAGCAGTAGTGGGAAAACGGGCAAAGTGACATTCTCGGGAAGACTTGACTACGAAGCGTTCCGTCTGAGTGAAACCGAGCCTTGCGTGCAGGCAGCGATCGAAGCGGTATCAGCCATTGGCCGGACGCCGCAAATGGATATTTCAAATGGTGGTCTTGATGCAAACTGGATGGCGGCAAATGGTATTCCGACCGTAACACTTGGCTGTGGTCAAAAGAATATCCATACAACTGGAGAACAGTTAGAACTCAATGCGTTTGAGGCAGCCTGCTCAGTAGCACTTGATCTCGCGACCAAACAATAGGAACGTGTTGCGATGCCAAAGAGTACGACTCATACATTGCCTGCTCTTGATCACGTGTACTGTGGTGACTGTCTTTCGTTACTCGCATCATTGCCAGAGGGGGCTGTTCATCTTGCATTTGCAGATCCTCCATTCAATATCGGTTATCAATATGATTCGTACGACGATCGTCGTGCAGCGGAGGACTATCTGAAATGGTCAAAGAAATGGATGGAGATGGTTGTTCGAGCCCTTCATGAGGATGGTACGTTTTGGCTTGCCATTGGAGATGAGTATGCTGCAGAACTTAAGGTGATTGCTACGAGAGAGTTAGGCCTTACATGTCGATCATGGGTCGTTTGGTATTACACCTTTGGTGTTAACTGTCAGCAGAAATTCAGTCGCTCCCACACACACCTTTTCCATTTTGTAAAAAACCAGAAAGAGTACACATTCAACGCGGATGCGATTCGTGTGCCATCTGCTCGTGAGTTGGTGTATGGCGATAAGCGGGCAAGTTCAAAAGGTCGTTTGCCTGACGATACATGGATACTCAGGCCACAAGATCTTCCCGAGGGATTTTCTGGGGATGAAGACATGTGGTATTTTCCACGTGTGTGCGGGACGTTCAAGGAGCGTTCTGGTTGGCATGGCTGTCAGATGCCTGAGCAATTACTTGGGCGTATCATTCGAGCCTGTAGTCATGAGGAAGACCTTGTGTTGGACCCTTTTAGTGGCAGTGGTACGACGCTTGCCGTTGCAAAGAAATTGGGCAGAAGGTTTCTGGGATTCGAATTATCAGAGACGTATACTGCCCAGATAGAGGGTAGGCTTGATGGAATTTGTTTTGGAGACAAGCTCGATGGTGCTCCGGAACCACTCAAAAGTGCTCCAGCTACCAAAGATGGGAGACGGTTGTCATCCAGGACTCGTCGTCGATGAACAGAGGTGGCAAAAGTGAAGAAGGCTGTTAGAAAATGGGAGAGACGAGTCTCCTGTGCCGTGTGACTGTCAACCAATGTCCAATCCATTGTCTTTATTCAACGATTTGAAAGTATTTGAGGTGTTTTCATGAAATATGGTCTCAACCTTCTTCTCTGGACTGACTCCATGCACGACGGCATGGTTCCCGTTGTGGAGAAAATTAAAGACATGGGCTATGACGGTATCGAGATGCCAATCTTTGAGCTCGATGAAGGGACATATAAACAATGGGGTGATAGACTTGATGCAATCGGTCTTGAGCGGACTGCCGTGACAGTGCGTGGAGCGGAAGACAACCCAATTAGTCCTTCGGCAGATATCAGGGCTGCTGCTGTTGATGCAATGAAGCGAACGCTCGATTGCTGTCAGGCAGCCGGAGTGAGCACGCTCTGTGGTCCAACGCATTCAGCGATTGGTGAATTTACCGGGGCAGGTCCGACTGAAGATGAGTTCAAGTGGGGCGTGGAGACCATGCAAAAAGTAGCTGAACACGCAGCTCAAGCAGGTGTCACAATTGCAACAGAGTACCTCAATCGTTTTGAAAACTATTTTCTGACGAGTGTTGAGCAGACTGTTCGTTTTGTGAAAGCTGTCGATCATTCACATGTACGAATGATGTACGACACATTTCATGCGAATATTGAGGAGAAAAATCTCACGAGTGCGATTCAGGCTGCAGTGCCATGGACCGTGCTTGTTCACATCTCAGAAAATGATCGAAGTATCCCTGGGACTGGTCACGTGCATTGGGATGAAACATTCAATGCCCTCCATGCTGCAGGGTACGATGGCTGGATGGTTGTTGAGGCTTTTGGGCTCGCCCTGCCAAATATTGTTGCGGCTACCAAAATCTGGCGGAAAATGTTCCCGTCTGAAGATCAACTCGCAACCGAATCACTCGCATTCATGAAAAATAATGTCGAAAAACGAAGATAAATAATCTTGCGTTTTTCATGAGGACTGGTCATTGTTTCCCAAAACAATGCCTAAGAAATCTACTTCTGAAATAAAGAACACTCAGAAAGGGTTTGATGCCCCTCCTGATGACGGAGGGCTATCTATTGACCGCCTTGCACAGGCGTTTGCGGCTATGATGGGGTCGTCAGATCCCTATAGTGAGTCAGTCGATACAAAAGAGGTTGTCAGTGTTGATGCCTCTCCAGATCTTGATGAGGCATTTAAGTCACCAACGGATGATGACAGCGCATGTCGTGTCACACCGATCACCATTCTTGAGTCACTGTTATTTGTCGGTTTGCCTGGTGGGCAACCTATTACGAGTCATCAGGTGGCTCGTCTCATGCGAAGCGTTCGGCCACAAGAGGTAGACGAACTGGCCGAAGAATTACGAAAACGCTATCGAGCCAATAATTGTCCCTATGAGATTGCATCGTCGAAAGACGGTTGGGTCATGCGGTTGCGGCCAGAGTTTTTGAAATTTGGTTCTATTGTTGAGTCGCGTGCACGGCAGGTGCGTCTTGATGCAGAGTCACTTGAGGTTCTTGCCGTCGTGGCTTGGAATCAACCTGTTGCTCAAACGGCATTTGTAGCCTTGGGTTGTGATGCTCGTCCATCAACGCTTCGTGCGTTGGTTCGACGAGGGCTGATTGAACTTGTTCGTGAAGAGGGCCACGAAGAACGTTGTTACCGCACGACCCCAAAGTTTTTAGAAGTGTTTAAGGTTTCAAGTCTTGCTGAACTTCCAGCACCAGACGAGCCGCCTCGTTAGGTGTTCAAGGTGCAGCATGCTGAGCAGCCCATCTTAATGCTGCATCTCGATCAGTGATTTCTCCATCGAGTTGTTTGTTGCGGAGAGTTGAAAGTACCTCCCCAATCTTTTCTCCTGATGGTATGCCCAGAGAAATCAAATCATTACCATTGAGAATTGGTGGAGGATTGAGTTCATCCTTGGTTTTTCTTGTTTGAAGAGCCATCCATGCAGCATTTTCAGAATTTCCTCTGCCATATTTGGCACGTGCTCGCATGAGATCTATCAGCAAAGATGCATCTTGATGAGCAACCCATGGCTGGACGGATGACCAAGGCATGTCTTTGAGGCCCGTTGTTGGTGCCGCATCGATATATCGAATGCCTTTCAAGAGCCAGCAAGATACATGTGTGTCACGATTTGATAAACGCAAACGATGCGCTGCTTGTTGCATCGCTGCCTCACCAGCCGTTTCAAAAAGAGCCGCCAGAGCTGTCCCAAGTTCGGGCTCTTCAAGTGTGCCAATGACGCGTGATGCATGTTCCCATTCGCTCTTCATGGCTTGGTGCGTCGATGCGGACCACAGCTCCGGAAAGATCTCTGGAGCGAGTTCCGTATCCAAAAGGACATCGAATGCTTTCTCTCGTCCTGGGGAAGTAAACATGCGCCGAATTTCATGTGCGATCCGTTCTGGACTCACTGTGCCAACACGGTGTCGCATTGCCTTGATGGCTGACAGCGTGTTGTCATGAAGAGCAAAGTTAAATGTCGCAGAGAATCGCACTGCCCGTAGCATCCTCAGATGGTCCTCGCTGAAACGCTTCGTCGGGTCACCAATAGCTCGAATGACGCCGGACGCAAGATCGTTTTTTCCTCCAACGAAATCATGCACTTCACCGGTGGTTGGATTAAGAAAAAGCCCATTGATTGTGAAGTCCCGTCTTTCGGCGTCATGTTCAGGCGTCGAAAAGACAACTCCATCTGGATGGCGTCCGTCAGAATACGAACGGTCTGTTCGGAATGTGGCTACGTCAACAGCGTGAGTGCCTCGAGGGCCCAGAACGGTGATCACCCCAAAGGCTGCACCAACAGCAATGGTATTTCGGTGCCCAAAGAGTTGCCGAACTTGTTCTGGACGGGCGGATGAGGCCACGTCGTAGTCGGTCGGCCGGCGACCGAGCAGCTTATCTCGAACACACCCTCCAGCCAGAAATGCGGTATGTCCATCCTGCTGGAGCCGCAGCACAACCCCTTCAGCAAATGCCTGGTCAGCGGATTTTTGGTCAAGTTGGGCGGGAATATTCGTCACAAACGCTCCGAGAAAATGCTTCGATTACCTTGTGTTTTGGCATTCTTGAACCAAGGCATTGACTAATCATTACCACAAAGTTTAATATTTTGAGGTCAGGGGCACTGGCAGGTAAACGACTTTTACAGTCTAAGCTTGCGCATGTGTTTTGGGGCCTTATTTTACTTTTTTTACTTTATGCCCGAATATTGGGCGGAGGAATCTTCGATGCTTCATTCATCTTCAAAATCAAAGGGCTTTACGCTCGTTGAGCTTTTGGTGGTCATTGCGATCATCGGCGTTTTGATTGGTCTTCTTTTGCCCGCCGTACAGGCAGCTCGTGAAGCTGCTCGACGGAGTTCATGCTCAAATAATCTGAAACAACTCGGCCTGGGTCTCCACACCTTCGCCGACTCCAATGGTTCAGGTGGAGACAACTTCTTCCCTGCAGCCAACACGTATCAGACCGCTGGAGGAACATTTGCTGTCAGCCCTCAGGCTGGAACGGCTCCAACTGGAAATGGTGCTTTCTCCAACGGTTGGTCTTGGATTGCTAAAATCCTGCCAGGTATGGAGGAAGGCAACCTTGTTGGTAACGGAGCAAATCAGGTCAATTACATTGCAAATAGCCCAGGCGCTGCTGGTCTTGCAGTAAAAGTTGGTGCTGTTGCATGCCCGTCATACTCGCTGGGTGTGGATGATTCTGAGACCTGCTATGTTGCTGTTCTTGGTGCTGCTGGAACTGTCAGTACTGGAACGGTTGTTCCTGCGGGTACAGGTGCTGTTGAGGGTGCTATGAAGGGACAGGCAACAGCTCAGCCTTATCGAGGTCATGGTACGGCTATCATGTCGCAGCGAGGTTTGAGCAAGTTGTTTGTTGTTGGTGAAAGCGCTCGCGGTAAGGGTGCAACTCCAACGCCTCTTCAGAACTGGGCAAATGGTGTTGGCAAGTTTGCTTCCAATGCTGTAGCTGCTTCATATGATGGATTACCAGCTGCAAGTGGAGCTGCTGGTTTCTTTTCTGACCATCCTGGAACCAGAGGTATGTTGAAGGCTGATGGTGGTGTTTCATTCATTCCAGAAAACACGGCTCTTCAGTCAGCGACTGGCAATGTTTCGTTGGACTCATATCTCAATGTTCGTGACTGATGCGTCGGTCATAGTTGAGAGATAAACCTGACAGTTGGGGGGCAGCGAAAGCTGCCCCCCAATTTTTATGCTGTATGCTGCTATGCTACGTCTGGAAAATGCTTCTTTTGGAGGGGCACGTTGAAAGATGGTATTTGAGGGTACGGTATCGCGGAGATGCTGTCTGTGTATCCCTGGAGAGGCTCATTGAGTCACGGTATGGAAAACAATTACCCGATGGAACTTCTTCCGGCAGATGTCTCGAAAATGCTTGTTTCTTCGGAGCCTGATGTGGTGCTCCTTGATTGTCGTGAACAAGAGGAATTTTCGATTGTATCTATTGAAGGAGCCAGGCTGTTGCCCATGAGTGAAATGTCTGAGCGAATCAATGAGCTAGAAGAGTGGCGGGACAAGAAAATTATTGTGTACTGTCACCATGGCGTGAGAAGTCTCAGGGTTGTTCGTTGGCTTCGAGAGAAAGGTTTTTCTAAAGCGTCGAGTATGAAGGGTGGCATTGACCAGTGGGTTGAATGTGTGAATCCATCATTGCCTCGGTACTAACAGCAGAGCTGCAGAATCCCAGAGGGAGCATCTCTGTGATGGCATCAGGTGTCTCTGAGGCTTTGGAGATACTGAACATGTCGTCCTGTAAAAGGAACCGGGCCTTCAAAGAGTTCCGGCTGATTGGCTAGATCAGCGAGGAGGGATTGAACAATAAGGGCTGTTAGTTTCTGGATCCCAATACCTTTAGAAGCAGACGTCTTTACAAACCCTGCAGGTGATGGGCTGTCAGGAATGAGGTCACACTTTGAGAGGACCCATAGGGTGAGAGGATGTGAGTCATCGAAACACGTCGGACGAGGAGGCAAAGAATGAACAGGTGGAGGCTGCACGTGTATGACCAAATCAGCATGCTTTGCAGCGTAGTGAGCTTTTTGAATGCCTTTTTTTTCCGATTCCGAATAGACGGTTTCGAGTTCTCGGATTCCTGCAGTATCGACGAGATCAAGTTCCCAGCCATTGAGAACCATGCGTGTTTCAACCGTATCTCTGGTCGTGCCAGGTTCTTGGGACACGATAGTTCTTGCATACCCTGCGAGTGCATTGATGAGGCTGCTTTTCCCTGCATTTGCAGGACCAATCACAACGACGCTCCAAGGTCGAGTCAACCGAAGGCCTACTCGAGATAGATTCAGGAGAACGTTCGTAGCGTCATGAACCTCGCTGGTATTCCCATGACTCTTGAGTAACTCAATCCGCTCAATTTCATCGGCGAGAACACCTGATAGCTGATTGCAGAGTATTCTTGCGGCAAGAGGACTTCTCGTAATAGCAAGTGCTTGTCTTGCCTCGTGTTCGATTTCTAATCGCTGGCCAAGCCGGCCATGCTGCTGATTGAGCATCAAGGCATGCGAGGAAAGCCATTCTTTCCATGTCTGACGGATGGCTCCTGTAGCGACAAGATCGGTCATAACGGTTTCGGAGGCCGCAAGTCCTCCGTGGCAGTGTACTTCGAACGATGTTTGTGATCGACGTACAACGACAAGTTCTTCGCCGTGCTGTTGATGCCCCCAGCGACCAAAGATGACAGCATTATCCGGACGAGCAACGAGAGGAATCCCACTGGGGAAAAACAGAGTTTTCAAACTGGCAAGTGCGTCTTTTCCAGAAAGAGCTACAACCGCGAGTGCCCCTCGCCCGACAGGTGTTAGTAGGCTGATCCGGAGGTCTGGGTGCGTGGAAGTCATAGTGGTGTTTCTTTCTCAGTGTGTTGGGATGTACACACTGGTCATAACGCACATTCCAATTCTACTAAAACCTTTGGAACGCTGATTGTATGTGGGATTGAATAGTTCTGAAAGAACCGATTTGCGCTTGTATGACATACAGTTTTCGTCGATCGGCATGGCCATACAAGACGGCGTC
>PVBE010175019.1_pt1 | contig 11484 bp, 10 predicted proteins | sample 1631181 | NCBI WGS metagenome assembly PVBE01 (sample SAMN08397723, study PRJNA350692) | Marine metagenome, whole genome shotgun sequencing project. | isolation source: water | place: Pacific Ocean | collected 2012-04 | reverse complement strand
CTTTTTTAAGCCTAAAGCCCATTTCACATAGTTACCTTTTCTTAATCTAAATAAAAAACTATACCTATCTCTTGAAACTAAAAAAACAGAGTGGTCACGATAAGATTTTTCTGGGTTTTTATATTTTCTAAAACATTCTCCTTTTTTATCATCATCATGATATACTTTTTTACCCTTCCAACCTGAATGACACTTAATTCCGAAATGATTATTCGACTTTAAAGCTAATCCACCCTTACCAGAATTAGATTCCAATATTCCCTGAGCCATAGTTATGCTTGCAGGAATTCCATATTTTTTCATTTCATTTATAGCAGTTTTAGAATATGTATTTACATACCAATGAGTTCTTTGTTCACTAGTCATTGATTTAAAGAAACGATTAACTGATTTTAATGATTTGTTTTCTATTTTTTTAGGATTCTTTTTTTTGTATGAAAGTTTTTTAGATCCACATGAGTTAAGAAAAAATAAAAAAATGAATATTAATAGCTTATAATTACAGGTCCTTTTTTTCATTAATTTATATTATTACATTTACAAAAGTAATGTCTAGAAACTAAAATATAACATTTAGGCACAGTTATTGATTTATAATCAAAAAATTATACTATGAAAATATTTAACCAATATATCTTGATTCTTTTTATTCTAGGTTTTTCTTTAAACAGTTGTAATTCAATTCGAGTTTATTCTGATTTCGATTCTGAAATTGATTTTAATAACTATCAATCATTTGCTTTCTACAAAACAGGGATTGATAAAGTTGAAATTTCTGATATAGATAAAAAAAGAATTCTCAAGTCTATAGAAAAAAATCTCTTACAAAAAGGGATGGCTATAAGTGAATCTCCTGATTTATTGATAAATATTTCTACGAAATCTTCTGAAAATATATATATAGATAACTCATATTATAGTCCTTACTATTCAGGATGGTATCCTTATTATGGAAGAAATTATAGAAGAGTGTCTCATACAACTTCTGAAGGAGTTTTATACATTGACATTATTGATACTAAATCAAAGCAGCTAGTCTGGCAAGGAAAAGGGATAGGTTTTTTATCTACTAATAGAATGAATAGAGATGAATTAGTAGAAGGTTACGTCAACAAAATTTTATCTGTATACCCACCACAAGAAGAAGTTTCAGTTAATTAATAAATTCTCTAGATTTATTAATTACATTTTTTATTCCAGAAATATTATTTCCAGTTGCGGTTGCAAAAAATGATTGGCCACCTCCAGTTCCACCAATAGAATCTCCTAATTTTTTAATTATATTTTGTGCATTTATATTATGAGACTCTGTTAAATTTTTAGAAATATAACACATAACATAAGCCTTTCCTTCAAAACTAGAACATAAAACTAAAAACAAATTTTCTATTTCCTTTCCAGCTTTAAAAGCTAAATTTTTTAAAACGTTAGGATCACATGAAAATTCAATTGCACAAAAATTTATACCATTAATTAACTCTAAATTTTTCTTTAAATCTTTAATATAATATCCAATTAATTCATTATGTGATCTTTCTAATTTTTTATTTGAAGAAACATTTTGATTTTTAATTTTATTCAATGCATCAACAGGATTCTTATCATTTAAAAGAATTGAATTAATTTCTTTCAAAGTTTTTGTTTGGTTAATTAAGTAATTTATTGCATTTGGACCGCTTAATGCTTCAATTCTTCTAATTCCAGTTGATATTGCGGATTCAGATGTTATAATAAAACTCCTAATTTGACTTGTATTTTTAACATGTGTTCCTCCACATAATTCATAAGATTCTCCAAATTTAACTGATCTAACAACATCTCCATATTTTTCTCCAAAAAGAGCAATTACTCCTTTATCTAAACATTCCTTTAGAGAAGAATTTCTGTTTTCTTCAAATTCTAATTCATCTATTATTCTTTGATTCACAAAGTTTTGTATCTCTTCTAATTCCTTTTCATTTAATCTTGAAAAATGAGAAAAATCAAATCTCAAATATTTATCAGAAACCATAGAGCCCTTCTGCTGAACATGGTCTCCTAAAACATGTCTCAAAGCTTGATGAAGCAAATGTGTAGCTGTGTGATTACTAGAACAAGCAAACCTTTTATTTTTATCAACTCTTATATTAAAATTTTTATCTAATTCCTTTGGAAGAGATTCAATTAGGTGTATTATGGAATCATTTTCCTTAAATGTATTCAAAATTTTTATTTTCTGATCTGAACCAGTTTCCAAAAAACCAGTATCCCCAACTTGACCTCCTCCTTCTGGATAAAAAGGTGTTTTGTCAAATACGACCTGATAAATTTCTTCTTTTTTATTGTTTTTTGTTTTTCTATATCTTAAAATTTTAGAATTAGAATTTAATTCATCATAACCTATAAATTTACTTTGTTCAGACTCATTAATTTTAACCCACTCTTCATTAGAAGAATGAGAAGCAGATTTAGATCTATTTTTTTGAATACTCATCAAAGAATTAAATTCTTTGGAATCAAAAGACATCCCATTTTCTCTTAAAATTAAAGAAGTTAAATCAATTGGAAAGCCAAAAGTATCATAAAGTTCAAATGCATTTGAACCAGAAATATTTTTTGTTTTACTATTCAAAATAATATTATTTAGTTTTATAATACCATTTTCTAAAGTTATCAAGAATGAGGACTCCTCCTTTTTAATTACATTTTCAATAATTTGAATTTGACTTTCAAGTTCAGGATATGCCTGAGAAAGTTGAGATGAAAGCTTTTTTACTAGTTTATAAATAAATGGTGATTTTTGATCTAAAAATGTGTACCCATATCGAATTGCTCTTCTTAATATTCTTCTTATAACATAACCTGCACCATTGTTAGATGGTAATTGACCATCTGCAATAGAAAAAGAAATCGCTCTTAAATGATCTACAATCACTCGAATTGCTATATCCTTTTCTTTATCAATCCCATATTTAATTTTAGAAACTAACTCTAACTCATTGATCAATGGTTGAAAAATATCTGTATCATAGTTAGACCTAACTCCTTGTAAGACCATACATAACCTCTCAAAGCCCATTCCAGTATCAATATGCTTAAGTGGAAGTTTTTCTAGAGAGCCATCTTTTTTTCTATTAAACTCTATAAAAACTAAATTCCATATTTCTATCACTTCTGGATGATCTTTATTCACCAAATCTTTTCCTGAAATTTTTGATTTTTCTTTTTCTGATCTAATGTCAACATGTATTTCAGAGCATGGTCCACATGGTCCATGATCTCCCATCTCCCAAAAATTATCATCTTTATTTCCTAAAATGATTCTGCTTTCATCAATAATCTTTTTCCATATACCATATGCATCTTTATCTTTTGATGTACCATCTTTTTTTGAACCTTCAAATATTGTTACATATAAAGAATTTTTATCAATTTTATAAATTTCTGTTAAAAGTTCCCATGCCCAGCTTATTGCTTCTTTTTTAAAATAATCTCCAAAACTCCAATTACCTAACATTTCAAACATAGTATGATGGTATGTATCAATACCCACTTCTTCTAGGTCATTATGTTTTCCTGATACTCTTAAACATTTTTGAGTATCAACTAATCTTTTATCATTACTAATAACATTGCCTAAAAAATTATCTTTAAACTGATTCATACCAGCATTTGTAAACATCAATGTTGGGTCATTTTTAATAACCATTGGTGCAGATTTAACTACTTTATGATTTTTCTTTTTGAAAAAAATTAAAAATTCAGAACGAACTTTATTAGAATTCATATTAGAGTAATTTTTATTAGATCTATTTACAAAAAAACAATTTTATATCTTTACTTAAGTTTTAGTATAAAATTCATTATAAATCATCTGTAAAAATACTATAATTTAGTTAATGTTTAAGACCAAGTATTATTACGACCAGAAAACTCTTTCATATAGAAAGGTTGAAATTAATAGATATACTCAATTTAAAAATATATTCGCTTTTCTTTTAAGTTCAATGTTTTTTGGTATTATCGCCTTACTTGTATTATTAAATACTCCATTATTAAATACTCCAACTGAGTTAACTCAAGCTAGAGAACTTTCTAACTATAAACTTCAATTCGATTTATTAAACAAAAAAATATCTCAACTTAATATAGTACTTGAAAATATCGAACAAAGAGACAATAATATTTATCGAGTTTTATTTGAGACTAACCCTATTCCAAATGAAGTTAGAAAAGCTGGATTTGGTGGAATAAACAGATATGAAAATTTAGAAGGTTTTGAAAATTCAGATTTAGTAATAGAAACAACAAAAAAAATTGAGATTCTAACAAAGCAAATAGTTATTCAATCAAAATCTTTAGATGAAATTGAAAGATTAGTTAGTGATAAAGAAAAACTTCTTTCATCAATTCCTTCTATTCAACCAATTAAAAATAATGACTTAACTAGAATGGCTTCTGGTTTTGGTTATAGAACAGATCCTTTTACAAAATCTAGACGTATGCACAGTGGAATGGATTTTACTGCTCCAAGGGGCACTCCAGTTTATGCTGCAAGTGATGGAAAAGTCATCCGAGCTGATTCAAGATCTTCGGGATATGGAAAACATATTAGAATTGATCATGGTTTTGGATATGTTACTTTATATGCTCATCTTGATAAATACAATGTGAGAAGATATCAAAAAGTAAAAAAAGGTGATATAATTGGATTTGTTGGAAATACTGGAAGATCTCAAGCACCTCACCTTCATTATGAAGTTAGAAAAGACAAAAGACAAGTCAATCCAATTAACTTTTACTATGGCAATTTAACTCCTGATGAGTTTGATGAATTATTAAAGATTGCTAATCAAGAAAACCAATCTCTAGATTAATGCATGTCAACCTTCCCGAAAAATTATATTATACAATAGGAGAAATTTCCAAAGCTTTTAATGTGAATACATCATTAATTAGATTTTGGGAAAAAGAATTTGATGTCTTAAAACCTAAAAAAAATAGTAGGGGAACAAGAAGATATTCTTCAATTGATGTAGAAAATTTTCAGACTATTCATCATCTAGTTAAAGAAAAAGGTTATACTCTTGAGGGAGCAAAAGAACAATTAAAAATTTTAAATAAGAACTTTGAAGTAGTTAAAAAACTAGAAAAAATAAAAACAGCTCTTACAAATATTAAAGAAGAACTTTAACAAACACTATTTTTTTCTAAAAAATATATTAATCGGCACTCCAGAAAAATTATATATTTCACGAATCTTATTCTCCAAAAATCTTTTATAAGGATCCTTTATGTATTGAGGAAGATTACAGAAGAAAGCAAACTGAGGATAAGATGATGGTAACTGGGTACAAAATTTTATTTTTACATATTTTCCCTTATAGGCCGGAGGTGGATTCTTTCGAATAATTGGCAATAAAGAATCATTAAATTTTCTAGTAACAATATTTTGTTTTTTATTCTTATAAACTACCATAGCAGTTTCTATTGCTTTAAAAATTCTTTGTTTAGTTAAGCTTGAAATAAATACAATTGGGACGTCAACAAAAGGTTCAATTTCTTTTCTAATATTTTCTTCTATCATTTTAATAGTATTAGTTTTTTTATTGACTAAATCCCATTTATTTACCAAAATGACTATTCCCTTGTTATTTCTTGCTGCTAACCAAAAAATATTTTTTACTTGTGAATCAAATGAGCGCGTTGCATCCAATAGTATTAGACAAACATCCGCATTTTCTATTGTTCGAATTGACCTAACAACAGAATAAAATTCAATATCATCACTAATTTTTGATTTTTTTCTTATTCCAGCAGTATCAATTAAATTAAAATCAAATCCAAATCTATTAAAATGAGTATCAATGCTATCTCTAGTGGTTCCAGCAATTTCAGTAACAACATATCGATCATCTCCCAATAAAGCATTTATAAATGATGATTTTCCCGCATTAGGTCTACCAATAACGGCAAAACCTGGAATTTTTTCTTCATCTATCTTTGATATTTCAGGAAAATAATCAACTAATTCATCTAATAATTCTCCAGTTCCGCTACCATTTATTGCTGAAATATTAAAATATTTTTTAAAACCAAGAGAATGAAATTCATTTGAATCAAGCTGTCTTTTATGATTATCTACTTTATTTACAGCAAGAAGAATATGTTTGCTAGATTTATGAAGAAGCCTAGCTATTTCATTATCCATTGCATTAATACCAGTTTCAACATCTACTGTAAAAATAATAACATCAGATTCTTCAATTGCAATCATTACCTGATCATTTATTTCTTTTTCAAAATTATCATCACCCCCCAGCATATAGCCTCCAGTATCAATAACTGTAAAATCTTTTCCATTCCAAAACGAAAAGCCATAATGCCTGTCTCTAGTTACACCACTCTCAGAATCGACAATCGCTTCTCTTTTTTGGATTAACCTATTAAACAATGTGGATTTTCCCACATTGGGTCTACCTACAATAGCAACAATAGAACTCATGTTATTTTATTAAGGGCTACAAATCTAATGTTTTATAACAATAAAATCATTTTTGATTGTATCCAAACCTTTTAAGTTCTGTATCACTAGATCTCCAGTTTTTATTAACTTTTACTTGAAGATCTAAAAATACTTTTTTATTAAAAAAGCTTTCCATATCTATCCTAGATTGAATTCCAATATTTTTAATTGCATCCCCTTTGTGACCAATAATAATCCCTTTCTGACTATTTCTTTCTACCATGATAATAGACCGAATTTTTATAATTTTAGATTCGTCTTCAAAAGATTCAGTAACCACTTCTACAGAATATGGAATTTCTTTTTTAAAATTAATTAATATCTTCTCCCTTATAATTTCATTTACAAAAAACCTTTCAGGTTTGTCGGTTAATTGATCTTTAGGAAAATATGCTGGTCCAATAGGTAAAATATCAATAATTCTATTTTTTAATTCCTCAATATTAAACTTTTCAATAGCAGAAATTGGCCATATTTCAGCATTGGGTAAAACTTCCTTCCAATAATCAATTTCACTTTCTAATTTTATCTGATCAATATTATCTATTTTATTAATAACTAATATTAAAGGAACTTTAGAGGATTTTATTTTTTTTAAAAGATTAGAATCTTTAAGATTATAATCTTTATACTCAACCATATAAATTAAAATATCAGCATCATCAAAAGTCATATTAACAAAATCCATCATAGACTCGTGAAGTTTATGAGCCGGTTTTATGATTCCAGGTGTATCAGAAATTATCATTTGATAATTATCAGAATTTATAATTCCTAAAATTCGATGTCTAGTTGTTTGTGCTTTATTTGTAATAATAGATAATTTCTTGCCAACAAAAAGATTTGTTAATGTTGATTTACCAACATTTGGGTTACCAATAATATTTATAAATCCCGATTTATGAACCATAAATCAAAGGTAAGATCTTAATTATAATTGATAATACTTTTCTCTATAATTTAAAAAAGTTGTAAATTCGCCCCTCACATCGCGGGATAGAGCAGTAGGTAGCTCGTCGGGCTCATAACCCGAAGGTCGCAGGTTCGAGTCCTGCTCCCGCTACTACAAAAGCCAGTAAAAACTGGCTTTTTTAATTTATATTTAAATATGGAAAGTATCAAAATATTAGTTCAAACAATAATTGCATTAGGAATATTTAATGTATGGATAATTAGATTAAACAAACCTTCTATATATAGAGAGGGAGATTCAAAAAACATGGAATCTGAATTTAAAACATATGGCTTTAAAAATTCATTTATAAAAATAATAGGATTTTCAAAATTATTTTTAGCATGTCTTTTAATTGTAGGAATTTGGTTTCCAAATTTAGTTGATGCTTCTGCATTTCTAATTGGATGTTTTATGATTGGAGCAATTGGAGCCCATATTAAAATAAATGACCCTTTAATTAAATCTCTACCTGCTTTTATAATGTTAATCCTCTCTTCTATTCTTATAATATTATAAAATAGACTATAGGATTGAACTTTAATCAATAAACATTATTTTTGCATTCTAAATTATTGTTAAATGGCATTTAATATTGAGATGATTATTGATATTTATCAAAACATTCAATCAAAAGTTGATAAGGCTCGGAAAATTAAAGGAAGTCCACTTACTCTAGCAGAAAAAATATTATATTCTCACCTATGGAATAATGAATTAAAAAAACCATATAGAAGAGGTATTGACTATGTAGATTTTGCTCCTGACAGAATAGCCTGTCAAGATGCAACTGCCCAAATGGCTTTACTACAATTCATGCAAGCTGGAAAAAACAAGGTTGCTGTTCCAACAACAGTACACTGTGATCACTTAATCCAAGCTTCTGTAGGAGCTTCAAAAGATCTTCAGTCTGCTTTAAATAATAGTAATGAAGTTTTTAATTTTCTTGAATCTGTATCTGATAAATATGGAATTGGCTTTTGGAAACCTGGAGCAGGAATAATTCATCAGGTAGTTCTAGAAAATTATGCGTTTCCTGGTGGAATGATGATTGGTACAGATTCACATACTGTAAATGCTGGTGGACTTGGAATGGTGGCTATTGGAGTTGGAGGGGCTGATGCAGTAGATGTTATGGCAGGAATGCCATGGGAACTAAAATTCCCAAAACTAATTGGTGTTAAATTAACTGGGAAATGCTCGGGATGGACTTCTCCTAAAGATGTAATATTAAAAGTAGCTGGAATTTTAACTGTTAAAGGTGGAACAGGAGCTATTATTGAATATTTTGGACCAGGTGCTAAGTCTATGTCATGTACTGGAAAAGGAACAATATGTAATATGGGAGCTGAAGTTGGTGCTACTACTTCTACATTTGGATATGATGAATCAATGGAAAGATACCTAAGATCTACTGGAAGAAGTGATATTGCAGATGCTGCAAACAAAGTAAAGGATTATTTAACTGCTGATCCTGAAGTATATAGTGAACCTGAAAAATATTTTGATCAGGTAATTGAAATTAATCTTTCTGAACTAATGCCTCATATAAATGGTCCATTTTCTCCTGATATTGCAACTCCTGTCCATGAAATGGGAGAAAAAGCTAAAAAAAATGAATGGCCATTAAAAGTTGAATGGGGGCTTATAGGTTCTTGTACAAACTCTTCTTATGAAGACTTGTCAAGGGCAGCATCAATTGCTCAACAAGCTATTGATAAAGGCTTAATGACAAAGGCTGAATTTGGAATAAATCCTGGTTCAGAACAAGTAAGATATACAGCTGAAAGAGATGGATTTTTAGATGTTTTTGAAAATCTAAATGCTAAAATTTTCACTAATGCATGTGGACCATGTATTGGACAATGGGCAAGAAAGGGAGCAGATCTTCAAGAAAAAAATTCAATAGTTCATTCCTTTAACAGAAATTTTGCTAAAAGGGCAGATGGAAATCCAAATACACATGCCTTTGTAGCTTCACCCGAGATGGTTGCTGCTATTGCAATTTCTGGAAGATTAGATTTTAATCCTATAGAAGATTCATTAATTAATTCAAAAGGCGAAAAAGTTAAATTAGATGAACCTACTGGATGGGAACTTCCTCCAAAAGGTTTTGAAGTTGAAGATGCAGGTTATTTAGCGCCTTCAGAAGATGGATCAAGTATTGAAGTTAAAGTAAGTAAAACATCTGAAAGGTTACAGTTTTTAGAGCCATTTAGCCCTTGGGATGGTAAAAATATTTTAGATGCCAAATTATTAATAAAAGCTTTGGGAAAATGTACTACAGATCACATATCAATGGCTGGACCATGGTTAAGATATAGAGGTCATCTAGACAATATCTCAAATAATTGTCTAATTGGAGCTGTAAATGCATTCAATGAAAAAACAAATTTTGTAAAAAATCAACTAAATGGAGAATATGAGGGAGTCCCTGATGTTCAAAGAATCTATAAAAAAAATGGTATTGATACTATAGTAGTTGGTGACCATAATTATGGAGAAGGATCTTCAAGAGAACATGCAGCTATGGAACCTAGACATTTGGGGGTAAAAGTAGTTCTTGTTAAATCATTTGCTAGAATTCATGAAACTAACCTTAAAAAACAAGGTATGCTAGGTATTACTTTTAATAATGAAAATGATTATGATTTAATTCAAGAAGATGACCTTTTTGACTTTATTGATCTAGAAAAATTTAGTCCTGGAAAACAACTTACTATTAAAATCAAACATAAAGATGGTTCTGAAGATATTATTTTTGCAAACCATACCTATAATGATCAACAAATAGAATGGTATAAAGAAGGGTCCGCATTAAACCTTATCAAAAAACAGAATTAATAAAGTCCAAATTTATTCTGGAGCAATTTCAAAAACCAACCCATCAAGCTCCTTATTAATCTGAATTTGACAACCAAGTCTAGAATTTTCTTTTACAAAAACAGCTTCAGATAACATCGCTCTTTCATCATCACTTATTTCATTTACTGAATTTTCTGAATGAATATATATTTGGCATGAAGCACACATTGCCATACCACCACAAATTCCTTGAATAGGGAATTCGTAACTTTTACAAAGCTCCATTAAATTCATGTTTACATCAGTCGGGGCTTTTAATGAATGCTTCTTACCATCTCTATCTATAAGGGTAATTGTAATCTCCTTCAAAATAAATTTTGTTCAAATATAAAAAAAAGGGCAATGCCCTTTTTTAAATAACAATAATCTATAATTTTATTCTGTTTTAAATGAGTAAACAAGAGAGTAACTACTATGAGTTCCATCTGATGTTTTCACTCTCCAATAATAGGTTGTACCTGCATCTACAGCAACAGCTAATGTTTTGACTGTTAGATTAGTCTGCGCTGAAGGTGGAGTTTGTTTTCCATCTGTTTTATCAACGTATAATGTATATTGAAGTGTGTCTCCAGTATCTGGATCACTACCATCCCAAGTAAAAGTTACTTTTCCATCTCCATCTCTAGAAGCAGTAGATCCTGATTTAGGAGATTTTAAATCTGCAGGGAATGGAGCATAATTAGTAATTCCTTTTCCTGCTAAATAAAACTTCCAAGTATCACTGGCAGTAGTGGTAGTAGAAGAAGTACTTTTAGAGGTTATATTCCAAGAATAAGGAACTCCCTTATCTAAGGTTACTTTGGTAGTAATCGTAGTAAGACCTGTTTTATTTGTGATAGCACTAGTATTTAAATTAGTAATCTTCAGATCATAACTATTGGTGTTTGCCGATGCACTCCAAGTAAATGTTACCTCACTTTGAGTATCAGATATACTTGTTCCTGTTTCACAAGTCTTATTATTAGCAGGAGCTGTTAAAGTAGCTTTTCCTGGAGGATTGGGAGTTCCACCTCCGCCTCCGCCTCCGCCGCCACCGCCGGAGTCATCTCCTCCTCCGCCTCCACAGCTTATTAGCAGGGTTAGGGTAAAAAGGAAGCTAAAAAACTTTAATGTACTTTTCATCTTTTAACGATTTTAAATGTTTTTCTTACAGTTTTACCAT
>PVBE012056245.1_pt1 | contig 11485 bp, 5 predicted proteins | sample 1631181 | NCBI WGS metagenome assembly PVBE01 (sample SAMN08397723, study PRJNA350692) | Marine metagenome, whole genome shotgun sequencing project. | isolation source: water | place: Pacific Ocean | collected 2012-04 | reverse complement strand
TCAAGCATCTCTGTGGCAATACTCTGCAGCATGTCCTTCCCTTCCAGTTGGGCCAGTTGCCGCCAGATCGCTACGGCTTCCACTTTGCGATCAAGATGTATCAAGGCTCGGGCCTGATTTTCCCTCAACCAGGGTGACTCCAGTCCAGATTCGATGGCTTGTTCAAGGATCACCAGGGAGACGCCAGCATTGCCACTATCACGGGCTGCAATTGCGTCTTTGAGGATGGCCTCTTCAAGGGCTGGAGCCACTTCGAAATTCTGTCGCAAATATTGCAGCGTCCAGTCGTGCTGGCTGGCCAGTTCGCGGATGTTGGCCTGTAGGTTCTTCAGCAGAGCAGTCTTCTGAGCCGCCACTCTCTCCTTTGCCATGGTTCTAATTGACGCATTCTCGGATTCGGTCAGCTTTTGCCAGACAGCCAGTGCTTCGCTTCTGCGTTCAAGATGCACCAGGGCTCTGGCGCGGTTGTCCTGCAGCCAGGGGCTGTTGAGATCTGCGGATATGGCTGAGTCGAGGATCTGCAAGGAAAGAGCTGCGTTTTCAGCTTCGCGCATCGCAATCGCTTCTTTGAGAATCTGGGTTTCGAAATCTTTGGCCTCTGCTGATGGGTGGTCATCGAGATGAATCAGGGTCCAGTTACGTTCTGAAGCCAGGGTCTTGATGGTCTGATGAAGCGCTTCAAGCTTGTCTGATTCCTTTTGAGCAAGAATGTTCCTGGCTCGATCTGCTAAACCCTGGTTGGGATGGGTCGAAAGGTTTTGCCAGATCGTCCAAGCTGCTTGATCTTGGCCAAGATCAAGCAGTGCCCTGGCGCGATTGTCGTGTAGCCAGGCATTGTCTTCTCCACTGGTGATGGCGTCATCGAGTAGCGAGAGAGAAGCTTCTGGATGGCCATTGTTTCGAAGCAAGATGGCTGAATCCAGCATTGTCTTGAGCTCTGCTGAGAGTTCAGTGCTGAAGGCATTGTCAATTTCTTGGCTCAGAGTTGTAGGGCAATCTTCTTGCTGAGGAGCAGTTTCTGATGTATGAATCTCTGAATCTTTAGGCGTTGTCGCGCTGAGTTGCTTCAGCATTTTTTCCGCCATCTCTTGCAGGCAGGCGTTGTCGTCCTTTTGAGCGAGCTGTTGCCAGATTGCAACAGCCTCCTGCGGCCTCTCAAGCATCAGCAGAGCTCTGGCCTTGTTATCGAGCAACCAGGGTGAGTTGAAGTTTTGTTCGATGCCCAGCTCAATCAGCTCCAGGGAAAAGGCCAGGTCATCAGTTTCCCTGGAGGCAATGGCTTCATGAAGAATTTGTTGTTCAAGTTCTTCTAATGAGCTGTCCTCGCCATTGATGTGTTGCAGCGTCAACCCATAATCTGCAGCAAGTTCATCTGCTGCTGGCTGCAGTTGTTTGCGCACCCGCTGATGCTGCCGATCAGCCATCTCCTGTGCCATCTCAGAGATGCTTGCATCATCTGAGATGGCAAGTTGTTTCCAGATGGCGTACGCTTCAAAGCGGCGATTGAGATCAACGAGTGCCCTGGCACGATTGTCATCTAGCCAGGAATTGCTGATCCCTTTAGCGAAGGCAGTCTCAAGCAGATTCAGTGATGCTTGCGGCTCTCCATCATTGCGCAGGGCAATGGCCTGTTTAAGCAGCTCTGAAAGGTCAGCCATGGTTGTTCGTTCTGATGGGGCTGTTGGTTCTGCCTTGTCTGTTGATTCAATGACGAAAAGATCTTCAGGGCTGTTCGAGGATATTGGAGGATTTTCTGGAAAGGTTTCTGACAGCTTGTTGTCTGGTGGCGGTGCCATCTGATCAGTATCAATGCTGTTGAGCATGTTTTCGGCAGCCTGACGAACAGCTTCAGCGGCACTGTCCTTGAGCTTTAATAGAATGGTCTTGGCTTGATCCAGTCGGTTCAGCTCAATGAGTCCACGGGCACGATTGGCCTGGATCCATTCACTACTTAGACCTGCTTCCAGGGCTACATCCAGCAGTTTCAGCGATCTGTCGGCATTGCCGTGATCATGCAGATGGATCGCCTCTTTGAGCAACGCTGTCAGCAGATCAGTTTCAGCACCTGGATGATATAGGTGGATTGGCTCTATCCCTAGTGCAAGGCAGCTATTCAGCAGGTAGGTTAGCTGGCTCGTTGTCATGCCTCTGCCGGATCATTAACCGAGGATAAGTGGAAATTCGCGAAGAGAGGCTGCTGCATTGATCACCCATGCCTGATGCGACAATCAGCCTCATTCAATGGTATCTGGATTGTGTCTTCCGAAGCTGATAGTGCTGAGTTGCGACAGGAGCTGGAGATCAATCCTAGTGATTACAGCGCACTTCAGCAATTAGCCCAGATCTTCGAGCAGGAGGGCAAATGGGATGAATTGTTGGAACTTGCCAAGTGGCAAAGTTCGCTCTGCAACGACGATCAGCGGCTGACTGGCTATCTGGATTATCTGGGTGGTCGGGCACTGCTTGAAATGGATCGCCCTGAGCAGGCACAACCGAGGCTGCTGCGCTGCATTTTAAATCTGAGCGATTTTCCTTACGCTCACAACATTCTGGGACGATGCTACGCCGAGTTGAAGGACTGGGATCTTGCCGTTGTGGCCCAGGAACGATGTCTCGCTTTGAAGCCGGATTTTGGCTATGCCTGGATTGAGCTGGGGAGAGGGCGAGAACAGCTCGGCGAATCCACTAAAGCCGTTGAGGCTTTTGAGAAGGCAGTTGTGCTGCTGCCAGAAAATCCTTGGCTGCAAAGAAATCTGGCCATTCTGAAGATCTCAGCTTTTCTCAAGGCTGGTGAGACCAATGCAGCAGCTGATCAGATTCAGAGTCTGCTGGGTTCTGAGGAGGTCAATGAGGAGCTTGTTCAACCATGGCTGGAGTCTGTTGCCAGCCTTGCCGCCTGTGGTGAATGGCCCCAGGCTATCCAACTGGCCTGCGCTATTCACCAAGGAGAGCAATTAGCTGGTCGCCCCACGCCTCTGGGGACACGTTGCACGCTGTTGTTCCTGGCATTGGGGCTGCTGCTGGCTGGGGATGGCTCTCAAGGTCTGAACCCCTCGGAGATTGGCGGAGCTCTTTTGGAAACTCGATGGCTGGCCGCCTCCACTCTTGAGCGACAGTTTTGGCAAAAAATATTCTTGAATCTGGTCACCACATCGGTGACCAAGATTGTCGTGGCTTCGCCTGCAGAGCAGATCTTGCCTGACTGCGGGGCTTTGCTGCTGGCTATCGCAGATGTGGTGGCAAATGTGCATCTAGAGCCTGAGATGGCGCGATCTCTTCTGAAAGCTGGACTTCAGGTGCAGGGCATGCCAGCTGAGGATCAGCTGAGGCTTCGGGAGTCTTCAGGATTACTGGCCCTTGCAAAAGGTCGCTATCTCGAAGCTCTTCAGGACTTTGGATCCATCCCGGAAGAGCATTGCTCCAGTCGTGCTTTGATTGCGGTGAACCTATGCAAGCTCAGTATTTCAGGCTTGCATTTTCCCCAAGATCTTCTGTCCTTGAGGGAGGTTACCCAACAATTGATCCAGCAATTTCGTCAGCAGCCACGAAACAATCAAATGCGCAGGGATTTGGAAGCGGTTCTCTGGAGGCTCAATACACGGATCTATCAAGATACTGAAGCATTGTCTAGAATGTTTGGCCCAATTGAGCATGTTCAGCAGATTCGATCTCAGGGGCTTGAATTGCTCTCGGAACTCATCACTGTTTGTCTTAATCCGCCTGGGTTACCACCTACATTCAGTCGCAAGTTACCTGCTATTCGCTGGCTATTCGTTGCAACGAAAAGTCTGCCTCAGTGTTTTCTTTATCGGGTAGAACAGAAAAGAAAGCAACTTGAGAATCTGTATTTTCAGGTGAAAATCATTGATGTTGAGGATCTCAATAATTGGAGTATAGCCAATCAATTGCTTTGGGCTGACCGGCTTGTCGTTTGTCGCCTGCCAGGAACCTATCCCGTATTGCGGATGATGGAGATGGCTCATCGTTTTGGGGTTGAGGTTTTATATGATATGGATGATCTCATCTTTGATTCGGAAAATTTTCCGCCACCGCTTATCAGTTATGGCGGCACAATTTCTGAATCTGTTCATGCGGGCCTTGCTATGGATGCACCTGCATTCATGACGGCGATGAAACAGGCGGATCGATTGATCTTTTCAACACCAACCTTGGCCCTTCGATGGAAGGAAATGCATGCAGATCTGTCGAGCTCAGTTCATGTCCTTCCCAACCTTGCCCCACCGGAATTGCTCAGAGCAGCGATTGATGCTTCATCTCGTCTTCAAGGACATCATCAGAAACCTTTGCGATTGCTTGTTTCCAGTGGAACACTGGCCCATAAGCAAGTTTGGGAGGAAGAGCTTGCGCCAGCACTGAAGGAGATTTTGCAGAGACATCCTGAGGTTCAACTTGATTTAGTGGGAAGCGTGTTGTGGCCAGAGCATCTGCGGGAGATTGAACTCTCGTCACGCATCCGTAGTGTGGCTTTCAGTGAGTATCCAACTTATCTAAACCATTTAAGCCGTGCTCACATTGGCCTGGCGCCGCTTGAGCCAGGCATCGTCACCGATTCTAAAAGTGCAATCAAGTGGATGGAATACAGCATGCTAGGGCTTGCTTCAGTTGTGAGCCCAACGGCAACCTATCGAGAGGCTCTGAGTGAAGGTGAGCATGTGCTTTTTGCTTCAGATCGCGAAGGATGGGTTAGAGCCTTGGATCGTTTGATCAGCGATAAGACCCTGAGGGTGGAGATGGCAAAACGTGCTTATGATCACGCCAATGATCTTTTCGGTGCAGGTGTTGCAGAACCGTTCTGGACGGATCTCCGTCAGATCAGTTCCTCAAAAAATGATTTGCCTGACTCGGAACAGGGAGGCTTTAAGGTCAGGAAGATTCTATTAATCAACTGCTTCTTTGCTCCACAGTCAGTTGGTGGTGCGACCCGTGTTGCTCAGGATCGGGTCCTTGAGTTGGTTGCTTTGGGGCAGGAGAACGTAGAGGTAACGGTGTTGTGTGTTGAACTTGATCCATGGCAAGGAATGTCAGGACCAGCAGGCATTCCCCTTGATATTCATCAGTGGCATGGGGCCAGGGTGGTGCGTCTTGGAGTACAGGGCAAACCCTGGGATTGGCACCATGATGGTGAGGTTGAACGCTTTTGCAGTGAGTGGTTTGAGGTTGAAGCATTTGATGAAATTGAAGCTCATGCCATGCAGATCATCACCGCTGCCCCTTTGCGAGTGGCCCTTGAGCAGGGCATCCCCTATCGGGTTGTCTTGCATGATGGCTGGTGGTTGAGTCAGCTCCAGTTCCTGACCCGATCAGATGGCAGACCTGTTGATCCTGCTGATCCTCTCTCCGGCATAGATCTGAGAGACGATCAGAACATGATGCGTGCAGCGATGAACAGACGTCGTGATCTTTTTGAAATCCTCGCAGGAGCTCAAGAACGGCTTGCTGTTTCAGAAGCTTTTGCAGAACTTCATCGTGGTGCTGGTTTGATGGATGTGGGAGTGCGTGTTAATCGCGTTCCGACTCAGGCCATGCACAAGCAGCGAGTTCCAGGTTGTTCGCACAGCGGTTCTGAGAAGAGGGTTCGAATCTGCATGATCGGAGGTATGGCTGTTCATAAGGGATATCCTGTTTTTCGCGCAGCTCTTCAGCAGGCAGGATTGGCAGACAAAGTTTTGGTCACAGTCATCGACCATCTGCTTCAGGAAGATGATCCCAGCTACGAACTCTCATGGGGGGGGAGTCGAGTACGATTTATCCCGCAGCTTCCAATGGATGGCATGGATGAATTTTATGCTTGCCAGGATATGCTTGTTGCACCATCGATCTGGCCCGAAAGTTTTGGGCTGGTCACTCGTGAAGCCCTGAATGCAGGCCTTTGGGTGATAGCAACTGATGTAGGTGCTTTGGCTGAGCCGATCCAACAAGGAGAAAATGGATTTAAAGTTGCGGCAAACAACATTGGAGCCCTTGTTGAAGCATTGCAAACTTCGGTTCAGCACCTGCTTGACCAGGTCCTTGAGCATGCTGTCGATGAGGTTTTGGATGAGTGATTGAGAGCAGTCGAACAATCCACTTGACTGTGTCAATTTTCGATTTGCTTAGCCCTTTTGACCCTTTTGAATTGTCATGCCAGCTTTAGATTCAAGCGCAGGCGATAAAAGCTTTCTGATTGGGGTTGGATCTCAGCGGGCTGGATCAACGCTGCTATTTAAGATTCTCGCCAGATCAGCACGCGGGTTGTTTATGCATCCCATTAAGGAGCTGCATTATTTTGATACATTGTTTAAAATACGACCTGCCAGAGCTCTTAAAGACTATTCGCATCATCGGCTTGATCGGCTGCAAAAAAAACATGGCGCGCTTGAGGATAAAGAGAGGGTTGCTTCCTTTAGTAAGTCTGTCCAATGTGAAATCAGGGCTAATAGACTGTTGGCTAATTCCAAAGTTGAACAGCTTGACTATATTGATCTCTTCAGGCCTTGTGTTATGAACTATCAGTGGCTTGGTGAGGTGACTCCAGAGTACATGTTAATGAACACTGATCAGCTTCTTTATTTGCGTGATCAATTGGGTTCAAAGATATGCTGTGTAATGGTTATTCGTAATCCTCTGAAGCGCTTCCTTTCGGCTTTTAAATTAAGGCATGCTTACATGAAGCCTGCTGGGGAAGAGCCGCCTTCCAATGAGTCTTTGCTGGAGGACCTCAAGCTTAATCTTGTTAATGATAACGGATGGTTGAGGTGCCAAATGAGATTTAATGAATATGCTGAGACAATAGATAGATTTAGAAATGTGTTTGGTGACAATTTTCTTTTCTTTTCTTTGGATGAAGTGGTGTCTGATGTTCAGAGAGTCATTGACAGTGTGTCAATGTCTACCGGCCTGATCTTTGATGCAGATATCGCTAAGCGAGTGATCAGCAAGAAGATTAATGAAACGGGAGTGGATCTGACTATAGATGAAGAGACTCTTGGACTCTGCAGAGACTTTTTTGAGGCTTCGATCCGATCTGCAAATTCACTGGTTGATCACTCTCTTAAACTGTGAGAGTCTGTCGGTTCTTTCGCTCGTTCATTCTGTAGGCTGATTGAATGAATCTGCACTTGTGAAGTAAATTATTGTATTTTTCTTGTCAGCAGGCTATTTGATGTCGATTGCTAGTTGTTTATCAGTCTTCCATCTGGATGATTTGGATCTGATGCATTTGGCCACCAGCGTCCTGTCGAGGCAAAATTCATGGGCCATCGTTTCTTTACTCTTTGCAGTGCGGCATGCATTGTTTTGCTTTGATGAGGTGTTCGACTTTGACTTTCATGGTGCATGAGCATGGCCTCTGGGGGAATCACATGCCTGTAGCCCAATTCTCCAAGTCTTAAGCATAGGTCAACATCATTAAACTCAACCGGCAGGGCTTCATCAAAGCCCCCTACATGTTCCAAAAGACTCTTCCTGATCATCAAGCATGCACCCGTTACGGCTTCCCAGCCTGTCAGTAAATTGCTGCGACTATGATGAATGTTATGCATTCTGGGTAAGTGCCTATAGGCGTGCTCTGTGTTTCCATTCATGCCAACAACGATGCCGGCATGCTGAATACTATTGTCTGGATAAAGTAACAATGCTCCAACACAACCGATTTTGGGCCTCGAGGCCTGAGCTGCCATGGCTTCGAGCCATCCTGGCTGAATGGCTTCAATGTCGTTGTTGAGAAGTAGTAGTAAGTCGGCATCAGTCGTTGCAGCTCCAATGTTGTTGAGAAGGCTCCAGTTAAATGGTTCGTCTCGGCGTATGACTTTGAAAGACTTTCGCAGTTTTTGTTGCCATTCTTCGAGTAGAACGAATGTTTCATGAGCTTTTGAACCATTGTCCATAACAATTACATCGAGATCAATGCCTTTTGAGCGGGAAACTTCTGTGGTTTTCCAAAGGCTTGAGAGGCAGGTTCTTAGAAGATCGGCTCGATCTCGAGTGGGAATAATTGCACAGCAACGAATTGAGGCAGGCATAGCCCATTGGAGTTTAAAGCATCCAGGTTTCCCTTGGATTGCAGTGACCCGTTCAATTGTCTCGCCATTTTGCTGAAGTTGATTTTTCATTGCAATAGCGCAATCATCTGGTCTGTTATTGGTTTGTTCGCTCAGTGAATTCTTGTGAGAAAGAATTAGAGGGCAATGCTGAATCTTGGGATCGTTGGCAAGGGCGTTGATCATCCATGCAAATCTTCCAACCAAATCTGTTGATGGAATTGATAAGCATTGATGGCGTAGCCAATTAATCCGCCAGAGACTTAATCCATCCAGCCATGGGCTGCTCCAGAAGCTTTCCTCGACCCATCCTGGTTTGAACCATGGATTGCTTCTTTTCCCCTGAGTCGTGATCTGATCTTCATCGGCATAGATGAGATCCGCTTCAACACAATGATCGATCAACCAGCGCTCCACAGCTTGAAGAGCACCATCACGAAGGCTGTAATCCGATCCCATCAAGACCAGCCAACCATCGATGGGCCAAGGGGATTCCCCCAAGGGAGCTTTGGGGGCTTCAATGGGCGCACCGCTGGGCAGGATCTGCCATTGTTGTGAACTCTGCTGTTCAGATGTCAACAACCAGAAGGGCTGGCAAACCGATGTGATGCGGCTTGGCAGAGCAGGCTCATGGTGACGGATCCAATAGGGATAGGTGAGGTTGCCTTTCCCATTGTTCAATGGTTCAAAGGCCAACTCCTGCTGGGCCTTGGCTTCCATCAGTTGTTGCTGGATCCAATCTTCTGCCGGCAGCGTCACCCAGGCACGTTCAAAGGCTTGCTCTGCTTCTTTGTAGTGCTTTAGCAGCATCTGGATTTCTCCAGCTTCAAACCAGTTCCAGCCAAGCAAGGGATCATAAGTGCAGCTCATCTGCTGGGAGTGAAGAGCACTCTCGAGCCGCCCCAATTCACGCTGGGCCTTTCCCAGTAAATGATGGGCTGAGGCATGATCTGGTAAAAGTAGGAGTGTCTGCTTGAATAAATGTTCCGCTTTGGCCCAATGTTTCTGCTCTAAGGCTTGATTGGCATCATCGTAAAATTTGCTCCAATGCTTTTTCAAAAGATTGAATTCACCTATCTTCTAAGCCTATAAGAGGCTATTGATACGAGACTCTTGACAAGTAGGCCTGTTGATTGGCACATGGGCATGTTTAAGTGATGTGATCGATAATGATTGTGGCAATTGCTTCTAATTTTCGTGGGTATCATGTCGCTTTGGGCCTGAGAAGTTTCCTGTAAATAAGTGAGGCTTCGCGAAATTCACCTTGTTCTTCAAGTGCAATAGCCAGTGGTTCCAGAACCTTCACTTCATCTGGTGAGTGTTTTTGCAATTCTTTTAACAGAGCGATTGCCTCGATTCGTTCTGGATTATTTACCGGTTTCTGTAATCCAGCTTTTGCCCAGCCCAGCCAGCGATCCAAAGGCAAGGCATTTGGATCCAATCGTAGCCATTGAAGTCGTAAGCGCAGGGCGACTTCAGGCACACCTGCCTTGCTTTCTGCGGAAGCCAGATTGCGCAACACTGCTTTTTGTTTTGAGGCCTCAAGGAAATCCAGCCCTTCGCGATAGACCTGACGCAACAGTTTCAAGGCACCTGGCCCATCACCATTGGTTAAACGTGCAGCACCAGTGTTGATGCGGATATCTGTTTTTTCAGGTGCAAGGGCCAGTGCTTGCTCAAAGCTTGCCAGAGCCTTTTTCCGTTCACCTTGCAGCATCTGTGCTTTGCCTTTCAGCATCAGTCCTGAGGCTGGCAGGTTGCCCTGCTCACCACCCAGCACATTCAATCCTGCTAACACCTGGTTGGCAGTGCCGGAATTGAGTTCCTCAGCCAGCTCTTTGATTCTGCCTTCAAGATCTGGTTTATCTATATCGGGTTGATGCGTGATCCGAGCAGAACTACTTGTCTTCTCTTCTGCAGCGCTGATGTTCCCGGGGCGTTGGGCCTGGGCCAATCCCTGGGCCGCTTCCAGCAGGCCATGGAGATCATCCATGGGCAAGTTGGATGCAGTGGTGGAAGGCACGCCAGCAATCTCTTGCCTGAGATCTTGTCGCTCTGCCAGAAGCAGGGCGATTGCCTGGCGGTAGAAGGGAACAGCAAGTTCCATGGCACCACGGGTGTTCATGGTCTCAGCCATCGAGTAATAACGATCGGCCATAGTGTTGTCCTGGTCGAAGCCAGTTTCTGCTGCTGAAGAGTTGTCCTGGGCTGGTTTGGTCACGATGGCGATGAACGATCGAGGGGTTGAGAGGTTGTCAGGAGTTTGGATCTCATTTCATCCCCCTGATTGGGAGCTGCTGTATTGACCCGAGCAGGAGCGTTTACGTTTGACAACTGATTTTGCCAGGTCATCTTCAAACATGGATCTGGGACAGTGGAGGACCACTGCTTCAGAGTGTGGTGAGTGAATGACAGGTGAAGAGCAGATCAACTGGATTCCGAGCGTTGCAGTGGTTGTGCCAATGCGCAATGCAGTGCCCTGGTTGCCTCAGCTCCTGGCAGCGCTTGTCAACGAGTGGGACGTGCCTTTTCAGCTCATTGCTGTTGATGATTCAAGCAGCGATGGCAGCGCCAACATGATTCGAAGTCTCTGCAACCACTGGCCAGCTCATCGTTGGCGTCTGCTTAAGGCTGGAGGTACAGGGGTCTCAGCGGCAAGGAACCAGGCTGTTGCTTCAACTCAGGCCCCTGTGATCGCTTTTCTGGATGCGGATGATCGTCCATTGCAGGGGCGCCTGGCTTCACCTTTACAGGCTTTGCAGGACCATCCTGAGTTGGCTCATGTGCATGGGGGCTGGTGGAGAGCTGATGCCTCTGGAGCTCTGCAGCACCCCGTTCGTCCCTGGCGGGAAGGGGCGGATTTCGGCTGGCGTGAGGTGATTGAACACAAAGCTGTCCTCCCGAGTGCCTGGACAATTCGTCGGCAGGCTTTTCTGGACGTTGGTGGCTTTGACATCCGCATCAGTCATTCAGAGGATGTTGATTTGCTGGTCCGCCTGGCAGCAGCTGGTTATCGCGGTGCATGGGTGTCTGATCTGCTGGTGCGATACAGGGTTCACCCCGGCTCTGCCAGCCGCCGCTTAAAGGCTCAGCTTGATGGTCTGCTGGATGTTCTTGAGCGTCATCTCAAGGATGCTCCAGAGCAGATGCAGGGCTGGGCTTGTCAGCAGCGCTATGACACCATCACCTGGAGTTGCTGGCAGGCTTGGAGTGCTTGCCAGCCTGACCTCGCCTTGCAATTGCTGGCCAAGGCGTTGCGCAGTTGCCCTTACCCCTTGCCCAGGAGACCTGTTCATTTGCTGGAGGTGTTTCATCGCAGTTGCGCCCGTGTTGGAGAGTCTTTTGATCGAGCCTCTTTTCAGTTGACACCCTTTTGGCGAACAGCTCAGGAGATGTTGTTGTGCCCGATCGAGGCCTGTGATGATCGAGGTCTCTGATGGTTGAAG
>PVBE010868291.1_pt1 | contig 11485 bp, 8 predicted proteins | sample 1631181 | NCBI WGS metagenome assembly PVBE01 (sample SAMN08397723, study PRJNA350692) | Marine metagenome, whole genome shotgun sequencing project. | isolation source: water | place: Pacific Ocean | collected 2012-04 | reverse complement strand
TGTAGCAAATTCTTTGACTGCCGTTTTGGCGGGAGTGCGCCAGATTCAGGGCACTATTAATGGACTTGGTGAAAGATGCGGCAATCAGTGTCGCCCCCATTGCGCCAACCCCGGAAGCTTCTGTCACGGTCGCGATACCCATAAAAATTGACCCCAACACCAACAGGATCAGGGCAGCGGGCGGAATGATATCGATTAAGGCCTGTCCAATATCTTTCAGATTCACTTCTGTGTGGTCTGTAGCCAGTGGCGCTTTGTCCGGGAAGATCTTGCAGTAGCCCAGGATATACAGAATGTAGAGCCCACCAAGAATCAGCCCTGGGAAAACCGCACCCATGAACAGATCCAGAATCGGGATCGACAGTTGATCCCCCATAATGACCAGCATAATTGAAGGCGGGATAAGAATTCCAAGGCAACCGGAGGCGGCTATGGTTCCCAGCGCCAGGGGTTTATCGTAGTTCTGCTTGAGCATAATCGGCAACGACATTACGCCCAGCAACACCACCGACGCGCCGATAATTCCAGTCGAAGCAGCCAGAATAATGCCGATCAATGTGACGGTAATCGCAAGTCCACCCTTTACGTTCCCAAAAAGTTTTTGCATAGAATGCAGCATTTTTTGGGCAATCCCGGACTTGTCGAGCATCAGCCCCATGAATCTAAACATCGGCAATGCAATCAATACCCAATTGCCCATGATGCCAAAAATTCGGCCGACCAATAGGCCCAGCGTGTTGTAGTCCAGGCCCGTCATGGTCCAACCCATAACGTTGTCGGTCCACCAGGCAATCCCACTAAAAAGGATGCCGACCCCGGCTAGCACCCAGGCGACTGGAAATCCTGTGAACAACAGGGTGATGAACGACACAAACATGCCGATCACCAAGAAATTTTCGGCAGCAAGATTCATGAGCCTGAGTCTTTTAATTGAGGAGTAAACATTCGGTGCAGGATTGATGCGCCGGCAGGCGTCGCCTCCCTAACTTCCTTTCCTTGTTGAAACAGAAGTACCAACTCCTGAATGAGACGGGCTAGCGTGGCTACTATCATCAGCGACATTGATAGCGGAATTACCGATTTGATAATCCAGCGATGGGGAAGGCCGCTGGGGCTTTGCGAGGATTCGTTGTGGGCAAAGGAATACAGCGCATAGTCAAAACTAAAATCCAGCATGATCAAAAGAAACGGCATCAGCAAGAAAACAATGCCAAAGATTTCAAAACAATGCTGGAGCCGTTTCGACAAATTCATGTGGATGATGTCGATACGGATGTGACTGTCATTGGCGATAGCGTAAGCCAATCCAAACATGAATGGCACCGAATACAAGTGCCACTCGAGCTCTTCCATTGGGACCAGCCCCCATCCCAAAAGTAATCCATTGCGATGAAATCCATAACGCAGGATAACTGTCACCAGGATAACGATGATCAGGGCAAAGTTCAGCCATGCGACCGCCTCAACAACCCGCTTTATAAATTTATTGAGGAGTTCGGTGACCGGCACCTGATGAGTCTCACCACTAATGACATTTCTCATAAAACACCTCACTCTTGTGGGGGAATGCAACAATATATCCCACTCGAGAAACCTCTCCTTCTGACCGAAAACGTCCTAATCCAAAACGCAAGCCCACGGCAGGAGTTAGATCCTGCCGTGGGCCGCTACGAACTAACGGTTGGTTGGTACTTAATCGCGGGAGGTTCCGGGACGCGGCAGATATGCCCACCTATTCCAGATTTCATAGTTTGCACGGAATTCCTGAAGATCGTCCCACACAGCTTTGAAATCCGGGTCTTCGGCAATTGCTTCGTTCACGACCCCATTCCACGTCGACTCGAACAACGCCAACATATCCTCCGACCAGTACTTATTAACCGTACCGGCTGCCGCATTCTCTTTCATGGTCTCATACTGCATTGACTCACCCATTGCGAGCGCGTCGGCCATAACTGCCCGGCAGGCAAGTTCGACAACAGTACGCTGCCCTTCGCTCATGACATCATTCCAGATATTCTTGTTAATGATTAAATCAAACAAGGTAGCGGGCTGATGCCAACCAGGAAAGTAGTTGTATTTGAGAATCTTGTTGATGCCCAATCGCTTATCAATTGCGGGCATCGAGAACTCTGTGGCGTCAATGGAACCTTTTTGCAGGGCAGGAACAATCTCGCCACCGGGAAGCTGAGAAGTTGATACGCCCAGTTTTTCCATGACCAAAGCACCTAGGCCGAAGAAACGCATACGCAAGCCCTTCAGATCGTCAGCCGAATTGATTTCTTTAGAAAACCAACCAGAGGTTTCAGGAGCAATAATGCCGCACGGGATTGATTGAACGTTAAAGCCAGCATCATCATAAGTTTTTTGCCACAATGTACGGCCGTTACCGTAGTAAACCCAGGCGAGAAACTCCGGTGCATCTGGGCCAAAAGGCACTGCTGAGAATATTGCACCCTTCTTGCCGAGTTTCCCTTGGTTGTAACCCGGCGTTGTGTACCCAGCGCTAACCTGCTGCTTGGACACCGCTTCCAGCATCTCTTTGGGTGGCACCAGTTTGCCGGGCTCGTAGATTTTCATTTTCATATCAATGCCATCAATGGCATTGATATGATCTGCGACCCACTTCGGTGAGGTACCCAGCGCGGGCAGACTGGTCGGAAACCAGACTGGCACTTTCAGCACAACCTTGCCGGCATAGGCGGGGGATGCAATCAGCGTCAATGAAATGACGCTCGCAACCCCTAGGGTAGATAGTAGTTTTTTCATGTTCATCTCCTGTTAGTGGTTCACCTGGCAGTGATCAAATCAAAGGCGATAAAAAGGCTTCGCCCGGTCGCCGGATTTCGCGTACCGGCTGCAGCTAACGACAAATCCACTCTTTGGGTCATTTGCTTCTCCGCTTTGCTGCCTAGTTGATGATTGGGCGCCTCAACCATGGCCAGGAGTCCGGCTCAACGCATAGCGCCCTGCTCGTTGATGTTCAGGATATTGGACTGTCCAACTTACCCATTTACATCCTCAAACAGGTCTAGTTAATCAACGGCCCGGGAAATCCGTCAACGATAGAAGCGGAATTAGCGGCTTGATGCCACGGATGAAAAATTCACTTTGATCAACCAACGATAAAATTAAATTAAAAACTTAACTAATATGCCTATAAAATATATGTTTTATATTTTCGATAGTGGAAATCTTTGGAGGGATTGGTAAGAACTTAACGGTCTGACCAATTATCCAGGATCGCAGAATGCCGGCCTCTTGGCGCAGGCCGGATCACAACTCGCCATATCGGCGCGCCGAGTTGTCGGGTAATGCGTCTCGAGTCCGGCAAGCATGGACGGCAGAACTTGCGAGGGTCGCCCTATTCGAATGGTATGGCCGCTAATCCCGCCAACAGCCCCAAGCGCGCGTTCAGCCCAGGGTCACTCCTACCCGCTTTGCAACCCATTGATGGAAGTGCACGGTAGCCTTATCCATCACGGGCGTGAGGACGCCACCATCAAAGCCTGGAGAGGCGCGACCCGCCTGCATACCGGTCACCACGCCGACATCCTCGGCGAATACTTCGGTCCAGAACCTGTGCTGGGCTTGGCGCAAGTCTTTGAAATCTTCAGAAACTGATTCGTCGCCCACACAGTAAAGACGGGTCTCCTCGAGAGTGCGATCATGTGTGAGAGGAATAATGACCATGACAAATAGGTGATCTGCCTGTAAGCCCAACAGCGTATTGGGGAACAAGGCCGGGTATTGCGCCTCCTCGTATAACGCTTCTGGCCACGCCGGAAATACAGGAAGATGCCGAGCCGTGCCTGCACCCAGCGTATAACAATGCGACAACTGTCCGGCAAAGTATTCTCCAAGGTGGATCTCATGATCCGCCAGAGGGGAGATACGATTAAGTGCCGGGTGCACCGTCGGCAAGTGGTAGGCCTCAAGGTAGTTTTCGACCGCAAGTTTCCAGTTGGCTGGTACTTCCAGGCGAATCGAGGAATGTGACGGGGCGCGCCTCAGCAGCGCAGGGCCCTCAGCGCCCCAGAAAGGCTCCCAACGCTGCTCCAGCGGAGCAATAAATTCCTCAAAAGCAGGTGCGTCACCGGAAAGATTCACGAAAACCAGATCATGCCACTCAACGCTGGACACTTCTAAGAGACCAAAGCTCGAGCGGTCAAAGTCCGGGATATCATTGATACCGACGCCACCAATATTCGGGGTTCGGGCCAGTTTCCCTTCCAGCGTATAGGTCCAGGAGTGATAGGGACATCTCAGCGACTGCTTGACCGTGCCTCGCTCGCTGACAAGGACATGGCCTCGGTGGCGACAGACGTTATGAAATACCCGAAGGGTCTGATCACTGCCGCGAACCATCAGTAGCGGCATTTCCATGAATTCCAGAGGTTGCACGTCTCCAGGGTTTGGCGCATCACTCGCAAATCCGATACACGTCCACATGGGTGCAAAAACACGCTCACGTTCCTCGAGAAATTCCTCGCGACCAGTATAAAAATGATTCGGTAAGGCTTTCATGGTGCAGTCCAGACAGCCACTATAGTAGGTGAATACTACTCTCCTGCTTATTACCTTTTCAGAGGCCAAAAGAAGTGTGTCGCGTGGGAGTATCTTGAATGTCGCCTGCGGCAAGTTCCCACAACGCCGGTTAACTAATATTATCGATCCTGAATCCAGATCGAGTCTCAGATATTGAGGAGCGTGTGATGACAACCCCAGAATTGAAAACGCAGACGAAGCAGTACTGGCAGGACGGTTTTCTGAACGGCATTAAGGTCGTGAGCCCTGACGAAGCCATAGCCCATCGAGAGCAGCTTGAGGAGGCAGAACGCCAGATAGGGTATGGACTGCATTACCACAACAAGGTACACACGGTTCTTCGATCTCCCTATGAACTCGCCACACACCCAGTGTTGCTCGATCTTGTTGAGGAAATTCTAGGCCCGAACATACTCCTCTATAACGTCACCTACATTATCAAGGAGCCGCAGACCGCCAAATTTGTCAGTTGGCACCAGGATCTCACTTACTGGGGTTTCGACGGTACCGAGGAGGTGTCTGCCTGGCTTGCACTCTCGCCGGCTACCGCCGAAAGCGGATGCATGCAGATGATTCCCGGCAGCCACCGCCAAGGGCTAAAAGAGCAAGTAACGTCGGACGATCCCGACAACGTGCTGCTTCAGTCACAAACCATAGAGGATATCCGCGAGAAAGATGCCGTGCTCTGCCCTTTAAAGCCTGGAGAAGCTTCCTTGCATCACGGCTGGACCATTCATGCCTCGCACCGGAACACCAGTGCCGATCGACGGATCGGTCTCAATATTCAGTACATCACCCCACAGATGCAACAAACCAAAGCCAAAAGCGATTCCGCCATGTTGATCCGCGGACAGGACTGCTTTGGTCATTATGAAACCGACGCCCCGGCGGATGAGTGGCTGCCCGGTGATGCCGGGGAACGGTTGCTCGCGGCAACGCGCAAGTATCACGCCATCACGGGGTCGCCGAACCCCGCCTGATCGCAGGAAACGCACTTAGCGCGTGTCAGTCACCGCTTTGGCGATGAAAGTCGTCCTCAAGCCGTTCGATATCATCTTCGCCAAGATAGGCGCCGGTCTGCACTTCGATGATTTCAAGAGGTTCCTCGAATACATTCGCGAGACGGTGCACCGTACCTATTGGTATATAGGTCGATTGGTCTTTCTCCAGCACAAAGGTGTCGTCTGCAACAGTCACCTCGGCCCTGCCCCGAACCACTATCCAGTGTTCCGCACGGTGCTGATGACGCTGTAACGAAAGTTTCTTGCCCGGGTCTACCGTGATCCTTTTGACCTGAAAGCCTTCGCCCTGATCGACTCCGTCGAAACTGCCCCAGGGCCGGTAGACCTTTCGGTGATGCTGGGTTTTTTCGTGCGCCCGCGACGACAGGGTTGCTACCAGCGCTTTGAGTTTGTCGGTATGGTTCCAGTCAGCCACCAGCAGGGCATCCGGCGTATCCACAATCGCAAGATTGCGTACACCGAGTGTCGCCACCAGCGCGCGCTCTGAGATGACCAAGCTGTCGCTGCTGTCGACATGAAGAACCTCACCGCGGTTCGCATTGTTATCGTCATCCTTGTCGAGCGCAGCCCACAGAGAATTCCAGGAGCCGATATCATTCCAGCCGGCGTCGAGGGGCACCATCATAGAGCCCATCGCCTTCTCCATCACAGCGTAATCAATAGAGTCATCCGGCGCCAAGGCAAAATCAGACTCACCAAGGCGCAGAAAACACTCATCTGTCTTAGCATTATTCACAGCATCGGTACAGTGGCTCAGGATTTTTGGAGCATGTTCAGCGAATGCCTCAAGTAATACCGAGGCCCGAAAAACAAACATTCCACTGTTCCAGAAATACCCACCCTGTTCAAGGTAGGACTGCGCCGTTACGGCATCTGGTTTTTCCACGAACTCAAGAACCGGCGCAGCCATACCCTGTGGGTTTGCCTCTGTTCTGAGATACCCATATCCGGTGTGCGCGCTACGGGGGACGACACCAAAAGTCACAAGATGGTTATCCTCTGCCAACGCTACCGCGCTTTGGAGCGCATTTCGAAATTCCCTCTCTTCGCCAATCAGGTGATCTGCCGGAAAGACTGCCATAACAGCATCGTCATGTGCCGCCTGAACCACTTGAGCAGCTGCAGCCAGTGCGGGCGCAGTACCACGTGCCACAGGCTCCAGCACAATCCGCTCCGGCGGCGCCCCAATTTGATCAAGTTGGCCAGCCACCATGAAACGATGGGCCTCATTGCATAACACCAATGGCGCTTGCGTATAGCCCGCCTCCCGGATTCGAAGCACGGTCTCCTGGATCAACGTATGTTGGCCGGTAAGCGCATGGAACTGCTTGGGATGCATAGCGCGCGACAGGGGCCAAAGGCGCGTGCCGGCACCACCGGAGAGGACTACTGGAATCATGGTACTCATGAGGAAGAATAAGCCTAACAGATGATACGCTCTTGACCTTGGAAAATCATGTTTAATGCCTTTAAATATTTGCCCAAACACTACGGGTTGGCTATTAAGGGCCGAGCTTTGCTTTAAAATCTTCGGGATTCTTTTTAAAACCCTAAACACGATGTCGACACACAATGTCTGAGACCGGCGTATCGGGCCGCCTCCCTACTGACAAGGGTTTCGATGTCCTCGTGATCGGTGGCGGCATCACGGGTGCCTGGACAGCACTCGACTGCACGCTGCGGGGACTTTCTACCATCCTGGTCGAAAAGGCGGACTTCGGTAGTGCTACATCGATGCGTTCGTCACGACTGCTGCACGGGGGAATACGCTATCTCCAGCAATTGGAATTCGCCAAGGTGCGTGAGTCTTCGCGTGAGCGCAGCTTTCTCACGCAGTCAGCCCCCCACCTGGTGGAGCATATCCCTTTTGTCGTGCCAACCTATCGCGGAATCCGACAGGGGGGCGCCTTTCTGTATAGCGGCATGCTGGCATACCGGGCCCTGACACTCGGCACCCATGCAGCACTGACCGATCCGGCAAACCGGGTACCCCGCGACCGGGGCATTAAACGCCAAGCCATAAAAGATCAGGGCCTGATTCATGACGACGCCATTACGGGTGGGCGGATCCTCTATGAGGCCCAGGTGCACAGTTCCGAACGCATGACCCTTAGCGTCATTGAACGCGCATGCGCCAGTGGTGCGATCGCGCTCAATTACGCGGCCATGGAACGCTACCGGATCACCAATAACAACGTCAGTGGAATCTGGGTCCGTGATCTTGTAAACGATGAAGTCGGCGAGATCCGCTCGCAGATCGTGATTAACGCCGCCGGCCCGTGGTGTGATCACCTGAACCGGAACGCCTCACTGCATCCACTTAATACAGGCTTTGCCCGGGGCGCACATATTGTGACGCGTGCTTTGCTCGATCATTACGCCGTTGCCCTGCCTTCGGCGTTTCAAAGTGATGGGGTTGCAACCCGAGGACATCGCCACGTTTTCGTGATCCCCTGGCGGAACCACTCGCTTATCGGGACCAGTTATATGGAATCCGACCAACCCTCGGACTCCACGGTGGCAACTGAAGCGGAAATATCCCAACTCATCGACTCTGTGAACTCCGGCCTGCCGCAGGCAAAACTCAGCCGCAGTGACGTGCTGCAGTCTTTTGCCGGCTACTATCCGCTGCAAAGTGCATCCATCAAACAGGGGGTATATCAGGGGACCGGTGAATATCGACTGGTAGATCATGCACTCACCGACGGTACCGATGGGCTGGTGACCGCCCTCGGTGCCAAGTTCACAACTGCACGGCGTCTTGGGGAGATGGCGGCACAACTCGCCGAGAAAAAAATCGGCCGGGCCGGGTGCTCCAAGCGTTACCCCACCCGCAGCGTACAGATTCAAGGCGGTAATATTCCTGACCTTGCTGCCTTTCGGAGCAGGATGCTGGGTGAATACGCCAGCTTATGGTCGGAGCCCACCTGCCAGTATCTGATCAGCTGTTACGGATCACAAATTCATGAGATTGCAAAGCTCTGCCGTGAGCAACCAGCACTTAATCGGGTCCTCACGAACAGCCGGGATACGATTGCTGCACAGGTGGTGCTCGCCGCGCAAAGCGAGTCTGTGGTGCATCTCACCGATATCCTTTTTCGCCGGACTGACCTTTGTCTTTTGGGAGATCCAGGTGATTCGGTGTTGAATGACTGCGCAGAACTTGCAGCGGCGGCCCTTGGCTGGAGCGAAAACCGGCGCCTGACTGAGTTAGAATTGGTGCGCACTGAACTCGCCCGGAGCATCCCGGCTGCGCCAAACGAATGACTCTGGTTTGAAAGTTCTTCACATCGCGCCAACCCCGTTCTTTTCTGACCGCGGCTGCCACATAAGGGTGCTCAGCATTTTGCGGGCGATCGAGACCTGCGGCGGAAAGAATATCCTCTGCACTTATCCCTTGGGCCGAGACCTTCCTGGCCTTGATATACGTCGAATTTCGGCCGTTAGCGGCTATGAGCGCACCGAGGCCGGACCGCAGAAAGGCAAAGTGCTGGCCGATTTCAAACTCATAATCCTGTCGCTCAAGACCGCCTTCAAAGAGCAGCCCGATGTCATTCATGCGCATCTGCATGAGGGAGCGATGATCGGCTGGCTCGTACGGTGGACGCTTATTTGGCGGCGCATTCCGCTGGTGGCCGATCTGCAGGGAGGACTGGTTGGTGAACTTGCTGATCACGACTTCTTTTTACGGTTCGGATTTCTTGCCAGACCCCTACGCTGGGCATTTGGGCTGGCCGAATCCATTATCCTGGCACTGCCCGCGCACCTTTTCTGCTCATCCGGCAACAGTGAGCGCATCTTCCGAAGGGATTATCGTGTCCGGGCCAGCAGACTCACCCGGCTTGATGATCGAGTCGATCTCTCCGCATACGATCCGGCGCGAATCACGGCGGTGGCATCACCTTTTGCCAGCGATGTCTTTGTTGTGACCTATAGTGGCTCCCTGCTGCCGATCAAGGGCCTTGATGTGCTTCAGGAAGTGATCCTGTCTCTCACTGCAAAACGGCGCGATATCGGCTTTGTGCTGATAGGTTATCCCACAGAAACCATGGCGCAATTCGTTGAGGAACACGGCATCGGCGATCGGGTCACACTGGTAGGGCGAGTCGCCTTTGAGTCGCTCCCAAACTACCTCCTGAGTGCAGATGCCGGCATCGAACCCAAACATTCAGCGTCGGGTGAAGGCAGTGGAAAACTGTTGCACTACATGGCCGCGGGCCTTGCTCTTGCGGCTTTTCCCTCTGAACACAACCGCGCCCTCGCAGGTGACGATGCCCTGGCTCGAGAATCCACGGCAAAGTCCCTCGTGGAACAGATAGAGGGACTGGTAAATGATCCCGCCCGATGTCGTGCAGCGGGTCAACGAAACCGTGCACGAACACAACCCTACTCCCTGCAATCCGGTGGAAAACTGATTGCAGATATATACCGAAACCTCGGTCTTGCGCCGCAGGCCTAACCCACCGCTGTCCCTAAGGAGTTGCACTGATGCGAATTTTGGTCACCGGAGGAACCGGATTTACCGGCAAAGCCTTGGTCAGGCGACTACATGAGGATGGACACGAAGTCATCGCACTCGATTACAAAGAAGGTGTGAAGACCGATGAAATCCGCGACTGGGGTGCAAAAGTAATTATCGGCAGCGTTACCGACCGAGCGGTGGTTGAGGAAGCGATGCAGGGCGTGGATGTCGTCCACCACCTCGCGGCGGCATTCCGTGAACTCGATGTGCCGAGCACCTACTACCATGAGGTGAATATCGGCGGTGCCCGTATCGTTCTCGATGCCGCCGTCGCGGCAGGGGTACGACGTGTTATTTACTGCAGTACCTGCGGGGTGCACGGCAATGTCCAAAACCCCCCGGCCAATGAAGATGCCCCGATTGCCGCGGCCGACTATTATCAGCAAACTAAGTACGAGGCTGAACCCCTGGTCCACGAGTATCAGCAACAGGGACTGAAAACGGTAATCGTACGGCCTGCCGCGATTTATGGGCCAGGTGATCCCGAGCGTTTCGGAATGATCTTCCGACGCGTCAATAAAGGCAGTTTTCCGATCTTCGGCTCCGGCAAGGCGTTTTATCACCCACTCTATATCGACAACTTTGTCGATGCGCTCGAGAGAGTGACCCACGACGGGGTAGGCGATGGCAGGACGTACCTCATCGCCGACCAGGAATACGTCACGATTGAAGATCTTGTACGGCGTGTCGCTATAGCGATGGATCGGAAAGTCCGCACACCCCGCCTGCCCTTTTGGCCGTTATGGCTGGCAGGCCATGCCTTTGAGAAGGCTTGTAAACCGCTCAGGATCACACCCCCCATATTTCCTCGCCGGGTGGACTGGTACCGCCAGAATCGGGCCTTTGATATCTCCAGGGCGAAAAATGAGATCGGATATGACCCACGTGTCGGACTCGACGAAGGCTTAAGGGCAACAGCCCGATGGTATGAAAGCGAGGGCTACCTCTAAAAGGCGCGTCGACGGCCCTTCACCTGGTCTTTCTTGGCCCGACGTAACATTTAAGGGCAACAACTTGCTGATGTCTTTCAGTTACTGAGATTTTATGGGGCAGATTCTTTGATCGAACTAGCAATTCTTCTGGCGGGCGCTTCGCTCGGCATCATTGTGTTTCAAAGTGCCGTGCTGGCACCGCTGGTGTTTAGTCAGTTAAAAGACGGCAGCAGTGGTCCATTTCTGCGCGCCCTCTTCCCGAGGTTCTTTCTGATTCTGGCCGGTCTGAACCTTGCGACAGCACTCAGCAGTTACTTTGGAGATTTCAGCCGTGGTGCAATCCTCGGATGTGCTGCCCTGGCATTGGCATTAGTGGCCTATGCGCTGATTCCCGGTACCAACCGCGCGCGGGATGAAGGCAGGACAGCCGCATTCAAGCGTCTGCATGTTGCAAGCGTCCT
>PVBE010662438.1_pt1 | contig 11485 bp, 1 predicted proteins | sample 1631181 | NCBI WGS metagenome assembly PVBE01 (sample SAMN08397723, study PRJNA350692) | Marine metagenome, whole genome shotgun sequencing project. | isolation source: water | place: Pacific Ocean | collected 2012-04 | reverse complement strand
TGCACCCGTCCGAAGGACGGTACTGCGCTATCTGCGCCCCGTCGTGGCAATGTGAGTGTGTCTTGCAAAGCTGCCGGCACCACCGTCACGCCTCCCGGTGTAGCTTCCACATTGATTGGAACGGTCATCGTCTCCTCTCTCCAACGGTCCACAAAAATGTCTGCTTCAAGTGCTCCCCCCAATACTGTACCTGTGTGACACCTGCGTGTCCGTCGCATCAGGGGCGATCATGTGCACGCCGCCGGCAGCACGAACAGAAAAGTCTGTGCATCTCCTGCTCGCGCGGAGGCGTGCTCGTATGTGGCTGCAGTGGCTGCGCGGCATGCAGCGGCACGCCGTGCGAGACGGTCGCGGACTTCACAACCACTCTTGCTGGGCAGTGCTCCTTCTGCTGCCCTTGTGCCGGGCAAGCTTTCCGGTCCTTCGTGCATCGGCGCTCCCTCGACCTCTGCATCGTGCCCACAGCTCATGATGACCTTCTTAAGAACCTCATGTCCACGGAGACCTCTCTGTCCACATTCACAGGGGATCGCGCCTCCAGGACACGGGCCCTTCACACTGCTTTCCGAGGTCACATTCTTGCAGCCATCGCTGCTCCCTTTCCTGCTGTGCTCCGCGCAGTGCCGCAACATATTTTACTCCGGGCGTCTCCGGCTCATGACTGGACACTGCGTAGTTTTCGCCAAACTTTCTATGACCATTGCCTCAGAGACCTTTGCGATTCATTTACTTTGTTTGCTGAGTTCACAGCCGCCGACCTCCGCCACATTGGGAGCACGCTCAGCCTGCCCTATGCAGGTGTCTGGTCGCACTGTCACGGCGACGTCGCAAGCTTCCTCCCAGTCTCCGGCGACCTGCCTCATTTCCCTGCTGACGTTCCTGTCCGTCTTCGTCCTACCTACTGGACATGGATGCACGACGGCGGCAACCGTGACCTTCTCCTTTCTAGCCTTGACGGTGTTCTTCAATCTGTTGTGTTTTCTCTTTATGGCATCGCAGGACTCTCCTCTCAGCTTTCCTGGGTCGCTGCCCTCACCGCTTGCATGCGCGTGTGCTGCGATGACGATCTCGGGCGCGTTTCCTTCCTTCACACGTGGACTTCTTTCCTTGAAGCGCCTGAGTCGGATTGGTCACAACGCCCCCCTACACTAGCGCGGCCACGGTTTCTTGGTGATTACCAGCTCCTCGGTTCACATTTGGGTCTTCATTACCTCGGAGTCCGTAGTGAGGATCGCGCTCTTCGTCGTGACGTTGTTCCACCTACGCTGCTATCACTTAGCGCTGTCTTCGCAGATGTGATTCCATCTCCTCATACAGATTGGGATGCCTTCTGGGATCGATGCACGCAGACAAGCTATATGCAGGCTTATCTGCGCTGGCAGAATCGCGTGCCCACTTTTGCACGCATGCGCACGGTCCTCCAGCAACTCAATGTACCTGGTGATGTCGCCTTGGATGCTTCCACTTTTGATCGTGTTCTGCTCGAGTTTCCTGCTGCCCCGCGAGCGATAGTCGAGGCCGTGTGCTCCGAGGTCCTCCATGCGTGCGCCGCGGATGATTGGAACGCCGTCCTCTTCAGCCATGCACTCACTGCCGAATTGCAACGTTTGCCTCGCACTGCCGAGTTCTTGTCCTCCGTCTCCGCTCCGGCGTCTGAAGATGCTGCTGCTCGGGTCGAGCAGTTGCGTCAGGCGGAGCTCGTTGTTGGCTGCAACGACCTCACCCATCCTCAGCCGCCTCTGGCTCGTGGGGTTCCCCGCCGCGCGGGCGGCCTCGGCGAGCAGCGGCTTTCTGGGCCCACAGCCTCAGGCTTGCGTATAGCCTTTCATCGTGGACTCCGATTCCTCGTTTCAGCGTATACTGCTGAGCTGTCGAAACATGCGAAACGTTTGGCTCGGGCTCGGGCCACCGTTCGTGGTTCTGCGCTTCCCGCCGGTGAGGATATTGACCTTGAAGATCGTTTCCAACCATTGCCGCTGAGTCCCCTGCTCCTGTCGCATGTGACATCTTTTGCTGAACTATCCCGTTCGGAAACACAGATGACGCTTTGGTCGCAATTGCGTTCCCTCGCGCAACGTCTATTCCACCGACTCGTTGCTGAGGCGCAGCGATCCCACGAACCTCTAGACACATCGTGCCTGCTCAAGCAACGCATGCTCGTCCAACCTGGCTTCGCACATCTCTTTCACGACGCTCCTGAGTATTCCTCTGCTCCTGACGCTGACCTCAACAACCATGAGCTTCTGCTGGGGTTCTCTTTCACCATGCTGCAGCGCATCCTCCCTCCATCCTGGGATACAGTGCCTCAGAAAAAACTGCGCGGCAAAACCGATCTTTTTTCGGCCCAGCGCTCCAACATTCTGCTGTCCATCTTCTCTGTTACTGGCCTGCTTGAGCTCACGGAGCAATGGTTTTCCTTGCCATCCGTGCCTGCAGGCTCTCCGCAGACTGTTTCTAACGCGGACGCCTTGGAGATTCGCTCCTTAGCCAAGCTCGTCCATGATGAGCGAGAAGTAAGCGCTCGCCCCTTGGTGCAGCACCTCTGCGCAGCTTGTGGTGGATTGCTTGGTCCTAAAATGCCCCAGCGGAAAACGACTGCAGCTGAAACGGGGAAACTTGGTGCAGCCTATCAACTTCTGGGCACGCCTTGCCATGCCTATGCCATGCCCCCTTTTCTTCTCTTGTTTTCCAAGGCCCTGCTGAGACGACGCCTGCCAGCCGTTTTCGATTACTGTGCCGAGTTCAATGCGTTGCGTTTACGCGCCCCGCAGGCTGCGCCTTGGATCAACTATCTCCGTCCCCCGAAGGATGACGAGGCCGACCCACGCTGCCCCTGGTGGTACTGCAGCCCTTGTTGGCGCTATTGGCAGGCAGCTCCAAATGCAAGGCGTTGTCGCACGACTACGAAAGTGGGCGAGCTCCAGGAAACCACTGCGCTGCGTGCTCAACTCCAGCGAGCCATTGCGCTCGAGCGCGTTCCCATGCGAAACAAGGTTGAGGGCTACTTCACAGCATGGCACCGCGACCTCGCCTATGTTCACTTAGAGCCTGCTCTTCGACGTCTGTATCCTGATCATCCCACGCTGCCAACGTCTGCCGAGGTACTCGCTTGGCGCATCGCTCGGAAATCTAATCGAGATACCTTGCAGGCAATCTTAAGCGGGGAGCGTCTTGCCTCCCATGCGGAACGAGAGAATGCCTTCCTGGAACAGCTCCAGCTCCGCGCCAAAGAGTTCCAGTGGGCACCACCGCCGCGCGAGAGCGTCTTTAAAACTCCAATACCCGCACACTACTTCCAGGCTGCGCTAGGTGTTGCGATGCATTCGTGGACACTTCGGGCCAGCGACCTTGTCCCGGTAGAACAAGCTGACCTCATGCAAGACGTTCCTGCATGTCCTGCATTTCGTGCCATACGTAGTGCTGATGCCAGGGCGTGCATCGCTTTGTGTCGCCCTGTCGCCCAACTCGTTGAGAAAAGGCAATTACCTGCCAAGGCTGGAATCTTGCCGACGATGCCACATCAGTCCGGCGACTTGCCATTATATCCATTAGCGCCAGCGCAAGATGCCGCACGGGGTATGTTCACAGGCATTGTCGCTAAAGAGTCCTTTTCTAAAGACATGTTTCGTTTGCAACCTGGTGAAGCTGAGGCTTTAGAGGAGGTGCTCCCGTGGCTGCTGGATCATAATCCTTGGCTAGCCGCTTATCAATCTTCTCTGCGTGAGGTACAGAGTGAGCTGGAACACTTGCGCAAGCATCTCGAACGTGTCGGACGAGGTTTGCCTGGGGGTCTCCAATCCATCCGCACACAGAGTGGTAAGGCATTGGTCGACGAACTTGGTGAGGAAGAGGTAGCACTCCTTCTTCCTCTGGATGCACTGAAGGAGTGCCGCGGTTCCTATGGCCACTTGCGTGCCATGGCCGACGTCGTGTGCACTTCTGAGCTGCGAGCTTCCCTGCCTGCTTCGTGGCAGCAAATCTGCGCCAATGACGTCTGCGACGCCGACGGCATGCCCATTTCCTCTTTACCTGAGTTCCTGGACCGCAACACGGCCCTCACCAAGGTCTCCTTCCGAGATAGTCATGTCGAAGCAAAACTCTTTGTCAAGATGTTTCCCTGGGGCACTGGCGCTTTCTCATCTGCTTTGGACTGCCTCAAGCAGCGCCATGCATATGCGCGCCCCCGCTTCTGGTCCTTGGACGGAGAGTTCCTCGATGACGCGGACCCTCATTGGATCTTCTGGCAACGTGAATTCGAATACAAAATGAGGCTTTTCGAAGATTGGCGTGGGAAAGGCGCGTCATCTGCAACACCCCAGTCTCCCGATGCTCGCACCAACGCCAGAACGGCACCCGTCCCTGCCAAAACCGCGCGCACAGCTGCTTACTCCAAACACACATTCTCACAGCGCGTGGGGTCTTTGATCCCGGACTCTTCCCAAGCCTTGACTCGACAACGGTATGCATGGCTCGAGGCAGCTAAGCCCGAGAATTTGGGCCCCCCCACTAGCATGACTACCTTTGTGGGCAACCCCAAATCTGCTGCGGTGGTTGCGCACGTCATCCACGGACCCTGTGCGCAGCCCGATCCTGAGGTCTCTCTATCATTCCTACTACCTGGTCCCGCCACGGTGCCTACCACGCGACACGTGGCCGTCAAATCGGCTGACTACCTTCGCCGGCGGGCCGACTTCGAAATGGTTGCTTTTGACACGGGCAACCGTGACACTCTTCATGGCCAGATTCCCCATAACTGCGCTCGCGATGAAAATCAAAAGCGTGGCGACAAACACACGCATTACAATGCCTTCGCCGCGCCTTGTGGCTTCCCCACTCATGCTTCCGAAATGGAGGCGCTGCATTTCACGCGCCTTGCTCCACCCGCCGATGCTGGTTCTCCTCCTGACGTGCATGCTCTGCGCGCGGCATGCCAGTCCTGCAGGGTTGTCAGTAGGTACTGTCTGCACTCTTCTGAGCACTGCCGCCTTCCCTCTTGCTTGGACGACGCCACCTTCCATGCATCTGCTCATCACGCTTATGCGCAGGGCGAGCTCGTACGGCCTTTTCCACTGGGTCACGCTGTGCCATGTCCATCGCCGCCTCCTGACGTGGCCAAGCTCACTTTGTCGCAAAGTCGTGTTCACCTGCAGGAAACACTGTTCAGGCAGCGCGGACATGCGGAGCAAAGCAATCCATCGCTCCCACCTCTCTGGCGACGGTTGTTGCTGCAGTTGTGCTCGAAGGAATTGTTTCCAATGCGTCTCGCTTCATCTATGACTCTTTCAGATGTTGTCGCCGCCTACTACTACCGTGCCTTGCAGGCGGGCTTGTTCGTCCATGTCTGCAAGCTCGGCTACTGCAGGCAAAGCTGGGCCGACACTTGCCGCTTCGATCTGCCTGTGTCCGAACCTGCTCTCTCACAGCTGCTCGACCTGGACTCCAACAAGTTATTGCCTGTGCGGCGTCACTTGCTTGACGATGCTTACCTGAAGGTCCACATCTTATCACTGGTTGTGCGTACTCTCTGCAACGTTCAAACCAATGTCCATCATCCTGAAACACCTGCTACGAGTCTCTGCTATAGCATAAAGTACCAACTGAAACCTGAACCTGCTATCTTCTGTGAGCAACTCCATCCTGAAGACGACAAGGTCACTGTGTATCTCCGGGCTCAGTTCGTGTCTCTTGCGCAAGCGGCCTCTGCAGTGCTCGGCTCCTCCGTCACTTCCTGCACTTGGTCCAGTCCCTTGGCCGTCCCGTCCTGGAACGTCGGCGAAGGCAACCGCGACTGGCGCATTTACGCTCGCCGTCTTGATGCCCAAGCGTGCATTCAAGATCGAATCGGGTGGCCATGCCTGGTCTCAGCTGACGCCCTGGGCACCGCTCTCCTCTTCGCCAAATTCCAAACCCTGGCACGTTATTTTTCCACTGTAGATGTGCCTCGAGATGAACCCGACGCCGACACTAGCGACGAGGAAGCAGCCGATGCTCAGGCAGGGCCATCTCTTCCTGTATCTCCCGAGTCTGTCTTTCGTGCATCCAGCCTCTCCGCTCGCACATGGGATTCTCTCCCAGATAACACTGCCCACCCATTCTATGACCCCGTCCTCAGCATGCTCCTGCCAGGTGATGTTCTGAGGCTGACGCCGACAAAGTTTTCCGGCGATGTCTTGCGACGTGTTCGCAATCATCGTTTCGGCTTTGGGCGCTTTGTCTGGAAGGATTTATCTTTCCAAACGAATGCTACTGGCCGCACCAATCGCAGCCAGCATTTTCAAACCCGATTGCAGGCCTATCTGCCTTGGGTCTCCGTGACCCTTGCTTACACAGAGGTTCTCGTCGATGAGCGGGCTGTGCTTCTCACGCCGGTGCCCAAGCAGGTACGTCCGAACGTTAAGGATCTCTCACCCCATACCACACACGTGCTTGATAATGACGGTCCCTGTGATTTCCTCTATATTCCACCTACCCTCTGGGAGGAACCCGCATGGCCAACCGAAGAACTATGTATGAATTTAGAGATGCTTTTTCGTGCCTCGGCGCTATTATGTGCGTGCTGTGCACGCTCTACTCCAGATCGGTGTGATTACTGCCATGCAGCCATTGGTTGGCATCGCTGCCGTGAGCGGGACTGCGTTGCTGACGCAACTTTCCGTTGGTGTGCTGGTTCCTTGTGGCTCCATGGAGTCGAGGATGTTTTCGCTTGCGTGCGCGCGATGCTGGCCACAGGTGTGGGCACAAAGAAAATCTTAGACATGCTGGCCAACCTTCGTGAGCATGATGTGCTTGCCATGGAGGACCACGATTACCTGCTTCGCTATGTTGCCGAGTGCTCTTCCAAAGTCGTGGATGACAATCCTATTCATCCCTTCCCGAATCAAAATCTAGTCTTCAGTCATAATTCTCGAAATCTCCTGGGTCAGTCCCCTGATTTGTTGAAGGCCAGATTGGAGTACTACCGTACTCGCATGTCGTCCTTATGGTCACCATCGCACCAAAGTTATAAAGCTTGGGATGAAGTCCGTCCCGAACGACCACCTTCGCAGCTGCTTGCTCTCCAGCAGTTGATTTTCCGTTTTGAGGCCTGCTTGCCCATACTCATTTCCTTTCCTGCGCCAGCGGGGTTTGGCAAAAGCGAACTCATCAGTGCCTGGCTCTGTTTTACTGCTCTACAGCGTTCCTTATGGGAAACAACTGCGCCCACCGGCGTTGCTGCTACAGGAGTCGCTGGCTCCACGCTGCATAACCTAGCTCTCCTCGACGTGGATGGCATTTCGACGCTCTCGCAGTATCCCGAGCGCATTCGTCACTTTGAGACCATAGCTGGCTTCGTCATCGATGAGGCTTTCATGCTCCATGTTGAAGGTATGGACGCACTTCTTAAAGTATCACGTCAAATACCTCTGAGGCCAGACCTCCGACGCGTAGGAGCTACGGAAGCTTTAGCTTTCTGCGGATTCCGTGACCTGATACTCGGTGGCGACATCCGACAAATCATGCCTGCATCCGGTACCCGTCCTTTCTGGTCCACTGCATCCTTTCGCGAGCTCTTCGAAATCTTTTCGCTGCGAGAGGATCGCCGCCACGAGCGCGATCCTTTCATGCAACAGATCAAGGAGCAGATTGCGTGGGGCGGTACTTCCTTGCCCCTGCCACGGCACTGCGACACGGCGTGGCCCATTGCTGACATTGTCTTTGCAGAGATCGCTGATGGCTACCTCCGGGGATGGGGTCTCAATGGCTCTAATGTGGACCTGGACATGGGCACTGCTCTCTTTCCACGCCGCCAAGACGTGGCCACCTGGAATGACGCATGCACAAAGCAAATCGAGCGCCGATATGGCGACACTTGCGAAGCAGTTGATGTGCACGGCTACGACTGGCGCGGCGGTAGCATGCGCACGCGCGAAAAGCCGCAAGGTCGTCGATTACGCGGCCTTCAGACCCCACAGGTGCTGACCCTGCGTACATGCCATGCACATCGCATGCGCCTCATGATTCTGTACAATCAAGATGTAGGGAACGGCTGGGCTAATGGCACGCGAACCCGTCTTTTAGCCTCTAACAGCTGGAGTGGCAAGGCCCGCCCACTGTATAAGGACTCTGACGGCAGCTACATCGCCACGCAGGTCAAGCTCGAGGACGAGTCCAATCGCGACTTTACTATACGCGTCGTCAAAGATGAGGAGACAACACTGGCGAAAAAAGTTCGGTTCGAGCGCTCAGACGTGCAGTGCATTCCTGCACGTAGCGACACTGGTGCAGGTGGTCGCGTCGCATGGCGCCAGGTGCAGTCTACCCTGGCTTATGCTTTGACCGTTCATAAAGCACAGGGCTTAACAATGGCAATGACCTATCCTGCACTCGCTATGGTATTTGGTTTCGGTCTGCCCTACACTCTGTTTACCCGGACTCCGTGGCGACACAATATGTGGTTCGTTGGTGTGCCCCCCAGAGACATCTATCACTACCTGCTACAGGGAGACGCTTCTGGAAACTGCGCAGTAGACCACAAACGAAGCGAGGTTCTGTCGCTCTTGCAAGATTCCACTCGGCTACATGATATCGTGGCGGAGAGAGTTTCCAACGGCGAGCTCGATGTGGAAGCGTTGTTGCAAACCATGTCCTCCCAAAGTGCTCTCTCCACTGAGGATTTGCGCGCAGCGGCTCTGCGAGGTCTCGTCGCCACCCTTCGCGAGCAGCTGCAGAATTGGGCCGACCGCTTGAACACTCGCGATGGTATTTTTTGCATGTGCGCTTGCACGGGAACTTTCAAGATCAATCATGCGGCATTGAAGGCTCGGGCGTGGACCGCTGCTGTGGCACCCCATGATCGGGCTTACGCGCGCTGGCCAGATCTGGCCGAAGTCTTGCAGGGCGATGCTGAGAACAGAAAGCGCATACTCTTCTATAACGAGATTGCCACCTCCTGGTTTCTAGATCCTTCAGTCGACGTCCTCGCGCTGGCAGACATAGACACTCCCCGATTCTCTACAAGGGATTACACTTCCGCGCCCTCTCCATGGAAGCGAGGCATGCTCTTGGGTGTGGGCAGCGGCTCTGACATGGTCCCACGCAGACCTTTCCCTCAAGAGCCACTCGGCTTGGAGTGGGGCGTTGGCAAACGCGAGCGCTCGCCTCCTCCGGCCAAAGCGACTCCACAAGACGATGCGCATGAGATGGGCCTCTCAACTCTAGAGGGTCTGGCGCTGGAGACTGCCATGCCCCAAGCTAGCGCAGACGCGCATCCGCGCGCATCTGCTTGCGCAGATGCGCGTCCGTTCTTCCTTGCTCCCGATCCGCGCTTGGAGAATGTCGCTGTGCCCAAGGATGGTCGCCACTTAGAGATACAGCGCAGACCCCTCGCCAAGTGCAAGGGCAAACGCGCGCATGCTACTGCGATTATCGAATCTCCGCCTCTGCCGCCTAGGAAAAGACTCCGACAGAAGACCTCAGTCACTACTGCCACGCCTTGTCTCCACAGACATCCTGCGAGCTCCGCCACGCCCGCTGCACTTTTACCTCAGACTCTTATGGCACCTGCATTATCTTCACCTCCTACTGCAACGACGCAGCCAGAGCTGCTTTTCCCAGCGCCTCTTCGGACCGCTGCCGCTTCCACATCGATCCTGTCTGCCACACCCACGCCTACTGTTTTGAATAAAGTGCACTCGCCGGAGTTGCCACAACTTCCCCAAACAACTCGCCGTAAGACCTCACTTGCAGAGGCATACCCACCTCCGTTGTCAGTGCTTGGTCAAGCTCCATCTGTTTCTGCAGGTACATTGCGCGCATCTAAAGATGCAGAGGTAGTGTCTGCATCTGCGCGTGCACTGCACGAATCCATCGACACAGACGTTGTCGCGAGTCCGGGCACTGCTACGTCATCGTCCCATGGGCCATTGCCCCTCCCATCTCCTGATGTGTCCAACGCCGCATCCATGCACGCCTCGCTTGGGGACACGGGTAGTATTGTCCTGAGGCTTGGCTGTGCTTGCACTGCGTCTGGCTTCGCATCTCCGCTGCAAGCGGCACCGCTCGTTGATGGCATGCTTGCTTCATCCTCCTCATCCGCAGGCCTTGCGCAAAAGGACTCTTTGACGGGAGCTCCTAACTTGAGTGCTGCTGCAAATTCGCCCCAGGCTCATGGATCTACTGCATCTGCTTTGAGTTCCTTACCCCCAAATGCACGGCAAACTTGCCCACAAGACAGCGCTGCTCCTCCCACGTCACAGCGTTCCATGCTTCTGGAGTCGTCTCTTGCACCTCCATCTGTATTGGACAGGCGGGCTCTCAGCAATGAGTCCATGGCTTCTTCCGCACTTCCTCACATTGCTCTTCCCACTGCATCCTGTTCTGAATCGGCAGGGTCCGCGAACGGGCGTGCTGCATCAGCTTCAGGCTCTGTCCCGAGGTTGTATGTGCCAGGTCAGGGGTCTGTTTGCCTGTCTTCTTCCGGCGGTGGCTTTGGTGATGTAGGTACATTGAACGGCCTTGCGCCGGAAACGTTACCGACGCCATGTGGATCTCCAACTATCATGGGACCTTCAAGGCACCTGGTCAGTGCATGTGTTCCTGTGCGTGTGCCATTTGACCCGTCACTCTCTCGCACCGCATCCTCGCCACTTGCTGACACTATTGCATTGGTTGCTTCTGCTGGGACTGATAGAGCATTAAATTCTACTGCATCGACCTCATTGACCACCGAGCCGTCTCACCTAGGACCTGCGGGCCCTCCTGCTGTAGATTCGGAAACTGCTCAGACGGCTCACACTGCCCCAGTTCAATCTGCATCGTCGCGTTGTTCTTCGTCTGTTTTTGTGCCTGGTCTTGGCCAGACGCACTGTAACGCGTTTCCGCGTCGCCTACAACAACCGGGGCTCGCACAACAGTTGCAAGACGTCAGGAGCACGACCCCTTCGTCCACACCTCACCCGGCGGCTCCAGCCCATGGTGCTGCTACGTCGGCACTGTCTCCTTTGAGCCTTGCTGCCTCATCATCACCTTCCTTCCCAGCTGCGGTTGCAAGCATGGGTGTGACACGCACTGCAGTTTCGTCGGTGTCTGCTGTACGCGGCGTTGGTGCAGAAGTGAGTGGGCCTCTGCCACGGCCCGTGCATGAAGTCACGAATCCAGAAAGCGTCAATCCAAACGTTGTGGTCTGGAGCATGTTGGGTTATTCCATGGAGCCCTTGTTTCGGGAAATGATGCATCGCCGTGGGCAGCAAAATCTTGGCAATACCTGCTATCTCAATGCCTTGTTGGCCGCATTGTGCCACACACCCACCCTGCAAAAGTGGTGTGAAGAGCATCGGCGCCTTTGCCCATTAGGGCCGAATCTGTTTTGCGTGGCATGTGCTCTTGCGATGGACTGCGACGGGTTGCTTTGCGAGCGCTTGGACACACTAGTGCCCACAACGGCCCAACAGCGTGGACGTTGGGCAGCGCAATTTTCAAACAACGCTCAGCATGATGCGCACGATGC
>PVBE012344975.1_pt1 | contig 11486 bp, 10 predicted proteins | sample 1631181 | NCBI WGS metagenome assembly PVBE01 (sample SAMN08397723, study PRJNA350692) | Marine metagenome, whole genome shotgun sequencing project. | isolation source: water | place: Pacific Ocean | collected 2012-04 | reverse complement strand
TTCTCTACTGTTAACATGCCCTCGAGAAATCATTGAATTGGGTCTGTGCCACTCATTGGTTCCACTATTTACTTAAAATTTATGTCATTTTTTACCCAATCCACCGACAGCACGGCTGCGATTGTTGTAATTAAGCGCTGTTTCATTCGAAGTTATCCTACAATCCTTACCCTAAAAAATGAGGTACCATTTAATTCTGCACCTACCTTAACACTCAATCCTTTAGGCCATTGATATTCTTTTGGAAGCGGTTCTGCTAATTTAACTCTATTCCAATTCTTTAAATCTTTTGACTGCTCTATTATCAGTTTTGGAAATTGAAAAAATGGCACATAATCTAATTTATCAAAATTGAATAGATTTGTTTCGAGATCAAAAACCCCTTTGATGTTTTTTACATACCCTAACACTTCAGCTTCAATTTCATATTTGTCGGATTGATGAAACTGTAATCCAAATTTCTTTGTAAAAGCCTCCGGGGTATATATTTCATATTTCCCAGTATTCTCATTAAAAGACTTTAGGTTTCCTTTGCTGTCAACCGACCAAGTTCTAAATCCAAGTTCTCCATATTTTTCTGTGTACTGATTTAGGATGTTTTTTGCGGAGTTACCAATTACTTCATAGTTCCCCATAAACATCATGTCCGTCTGACGCCATGTCATGGCACCCTTTTCCTCAAAAGGATCAAACCGAATTTCGTGAGGTATATCTGAAGAGCCTATCCACGGTTGCGGAAATTTCTTTATTGATTCATACCTAGTGTTTTCCCATCTAAATGGTTCGTTAAGATTTACAGCAATTTTAACTTTGCCATCTTCAATAGAGATACTGATTTCAGGAGTTGAATCACCTTCGTTCGATTGAGCTAATAATAGCGAAGGAGTTTGAATTGCTAGAAAGAAACCGAACTGTAGTAGTTTTATATTCACAATTGATAATATCGGGAAAATAAGCTCGATAACTCGAGCGAAATAAAGTCTATCAACTGATTAATAGTTAAGTCAATATCTTTTTCTGATTTTTTTTTCGTCGTTTTTCTGCTCGTTGATGACTCAGCGAGCGCACTTTTTTACCGGAGCGGCCAGTATTCTGGTGTGTTCCCTACTGTTAACACGCCCTCAAGGAATCATTGAAATGGGTCTGTACCGTTTTATTCCCCTTTCACCATCTGGAAACTGATCAACCCCAGTTGGCCGCCATCCAGTTCGTTGATGTAGGCCTGGATCTGCACCGTTGCCCCGACTTCCGTAGAAGCGAGCAGTTCCACAAAATAGGATGAAGAGTCCGCTGTCTTGGCTTGGGTGACGGCGACGATTCGATTCAATTCCAAACCGGCCTTGGCCGCCCGTTCCTGGTCTAGGAGAAATCCGGCCAAGCGTTTGCCCAATGGTGAATCGGTTTTAATCAGATTCAAATCTGTACTCTCCGAGGTGAACGCAGCAATATTAGCGTCACCCGCTTCTAGCTGATCGACTGGCTCAAGAGGGACGACCGTAACTCCCAGTTCCGATTGGGTGAACGCTGTGAGTACTTCGCTCTTGTTAGTCTTGGGGTTCATCCCCACCTCAACATACAACATCGCCGTCTCGCCTTCCGATGTCGCAATGCTCAGGAAAAGTTGGTCGGTTTCAACTCCCTCCTCCACACTGGAAATCACGTCAACCAGTGACCAGTTTCCTTCAGTGCGCGCATTCAGTTCAGTCAGTGCGAACTCGGCGGAATTGACGAATCGATTCGCATCGGGCATTCCCTGTTCGACGAGCAGGCCAGCATCCGTCTCAAACCACTCTGTGCTCATCGGCACCTCCCAGCGGTCGTCCACGTTTACCTTTGTTACGAACTGGGCACCCGGAATCCCGGCCCCAATGACTTTACCGTAAACGGAAACCGGTTGCCCCTGCTCGTTGTCACCCCGCAACTCGATCAGATAAGTCGGAGCAAATATGGGCGGCAAAAACTCGACAATGGATGCCACGGTGGATTCTTTGATTGAACGCCCCTTGGTGGCCAACTTCGCCAGCACGATGTTGGCCATGTCCTTGGCCAACTTCCCGCTTGGCTCCAGTGGTTTGCCCCCACTGTGTCCGAACGGTCCCGGCGAGGCCAACGCCTTCGGGATTAGCTGAATGCGGTAAAACAGGTTACCAGGCCGATCGTTGCGGAAGTCAATCCACTCGATAATCTCGCCCGTGCCCTCGATGCTCTCAACCGTTTTCCAGTTTGCTAAATCAGTTGATGCTTGCACCGATGAGGTGTAATTGTTCGCCCCGAAAAACTGGATCTTCAGCGGTGAGTCCGACTCCGGACCGAGGAAGATCGGCGGGAGCGCAAATATCGGCGGTAGGCCACCCACCACGCTATCCCCGGGGTTCACATGAATCAAATAACGCTCGTTCGCAGCTGCTACGATCGGGCGCTTGGGCAAGGCCGGTTGACGTACAATACTCAGTTCGTAGCCCGACTGGCCCTCCTTGGCCGGAAGCGACTGGGCAAAGTACACCAGCGTGTGCCCCGTAGCCTCATTGCGCTGCACGCGAAACAGTTCCTGATCCGCTCCCTCGAGTGAAATCTCCGAGCCGGTGCTGTCAGAGAATACCACGCCATACGGCGCCCACGAGTCGAGATTCAATCCGCGCCCGAGCGGATCGGCAGGATCGTAAAAAACATCTTTCGGTACCTCGACGGAATACTCGATCAGTTCCTCGGGCAAAAACGCCGGCGAGTCGGCCCAGCTTGGCTTGAGCGTCAACTGATGGCCTGTATCCCCTGCCGTCATGAGAACCTCCCCCTCCTGCCCCTTGGCCATGGTGTACCTCCTGGAAATTAACTCGATCGGGGATGCAACACCCCATTCCGACAATGAACGAAACCGGATCGTATTGTCGGCGGGATCGATCGACCAGACGCCGTGACCGTCGCTGGTCACAGATATCAGCAACGGGTACTGCGAAAAGAACCGGCCCTCCGGGGAGATGTACAGGACGACTTCCCTACCGATGGAATCGGTACCCTTCCACACCGCTGGTTCCTCGAAAAACTGCCCCTTGGCTAAGCTTGGAAACAGAGAACACAATGCAATTGCAATGGACCACACCCATTGACGCTGTCGGCTCAAAATCATCAAATCAGGCTCTAAAATAGCAGATGGCTCGACCCTGCCAACCAACACGGACGGACGAAACGAGCATCCGTTGCGGTAATCTATCAACTGATTGATTCATGTCAACGGATTTCATTTTTTTTTATTTTTGTAAATAAAATGTGACATTCCACTTTTTTTCAGTTAGTCAGTTGACTGTTTTCTGAATGGTTGAGAAAAAAAGCCAGAACAAGGGTGAAAAAACACGCATTTTACTGTTGAACACCGCTGAGCGGTTGTTCGGCCAGAACGGCGTAACAACCACGTCATTGCGAGAGGTGATGAAAACGGCCGATGTCAATATGGCCATGGTCCATTACTATTTCAAAAATAAGGATGGGCTACTCGACGCCATTTTGGAGCGCCGCCTCGTGCCTATCAACCAAGCCCGCTTGAATCTGCTCGGAAAATATGCACTCGAGACCGCTGGCCAACCCATCGCCATGGAGAACATCATCCAAGCCTATATTGAGCCATTCATCCGGTTGCGCGACAATGAGGACAAGGGAGGCGCGGATTTTCTAAAACTCTTCGCCTGGCTCCGAATGGAGCCGAATTTCACTTACCATCAGTTGATGAAAAAACACTTGGGCGATTCGCTGGCGGCGTTCCAAAAGGAACTCAAACGGTCGCTCCCGAATAAAACCGACGAGGAACTCAACTGGAAATGGGCATTCCTTGGAGGAACAGCGGTAATGACGATCACGCTGATGGATCAGATCGACTGGTTCAACGACGAAGGAGACATGGGAGGCAGCGCGGACTGGATCATAAAGAATCTGGTTAGCTACACTGCTGCGGGTTTTCAGTCCAACTTCGCCCCGGAGCCTGTCCCCTCTGCCAAGACGGATTAGTCACACTTCCCAACCTCCAAGCGAACAAGGGGCAGATCAACTGGCGAGCTTAATGAGGTATTTCTGAACACGATCCCGTTCCCCGAAGTGCCGGCTTTTCTGGTAAATTTGATGCAAGTTCGAGCAAATACGCATCAAGGTACGGCGGGGTGTGGCCATGGAAAGAAATCCCGCATCGATGCCGTACCCGCATCGCTTGAGCCGAGCCGCGCAGTCAGAGTGCGTTAAAAAATTACCACCGTTGAAAGCATCGATGTAAGTGGTGAACGCAGGTGACTGCAGCCGCAGGATGAAATGGCCCGGCATCCCGACACCTGTCACTGGGAGGCCAAGCCGGCGAGCAACGAATAGATACACCAAGCACAGGCTGAGCGGATTGCCCAGTCGACGGTCGACCACGCGGTTGAGATAGCAGTTTTGGGGATCGTAGTAGTTCTCCTTGTCACCCCCGAAATGTTCCTTCCGGTAAAGCACCCGGTTGACTGCCATCAATGCGGCGGGGGAGCTTTGATCGGGTTCGCAGACTTTTCGAACAGACTCGGCGAACTCATCAAACTGAGCCTGATAAGATGTCTGGTCGAGTCTGGGGAAGGCGGTGCGAACCAACAACCAAACGCCTTTCTCGAGGTTGAGTTGCTCACCCCCCCGATTGCAAAAGGAGAGAAACTCTCGGTCTGCCTCACTCCGATCCAATTCGGTAAGAATCCGCCAGGAATGTTTCCTAACAAGCCGATCCCGGCTTCCAAGGCCGGACTCCAGCCAAGGCCGGGCTTCAGTGCCACAGTTGAGCAGAGTCTGACGGATGGCCTCAAACACCTCAGGATCGGGGTCTGACAACAGTCGAACCAAAGCAGCCTTGTCCCTCTCGGAGAGAGAGGCAAGTTCGAGTGGATCTGCCAGCAGAGCCTTCATGACTTGGTTGCGACGGATTGTTAGCACCTTGGTGGCATACCGGCAATCAGGAGTTATTCACAACACCGCCAGAAAATCCCTTGTTTTGAGGTCAAAAAGAAAACTCTTTTGACGTATGCCCACAAGTTGGGTTACTCATCCCTGTCCGCAATGGATGCTCGGCTTGCCCAAGCGGCCCGGTGGACGACTGATTTGAGTGTGAACATCGCAGGCATCATTCCCGCGCGTTACGGCTCCTCCCGGTTTCCCGGCAAGCTGTTGAAGCTGCTAGCCGGCAAACCGGTCATCGAGCATGTCGTTGAGCAGTGTCGCTTGGCCAAGCGACTCGACGAGGTGATCGTAGCCACTGACGATCAGCGGATCGCTGAAGTGGTCGGCAAATTTTGCCGGGTCGAAATGACTCGGGCCGATCACCCAAGCGGCTCCGACCGTGTGGCCGAAGTGGCCAAGCGCTGTAAGTTCGACGCCGTCGTGAACGTGCAGGGCGACGAGCCGATGATCGATCCGAGCGTGATCGACCAAGTGGCAGCGTTGCTCAATGAAAACGAGATATCCACCGCCGCAGTGCGAATCAACGATCCCGACGAATATAACAACCCCAACGCGGTGAAAGTCGTGGTGAGTGCAACGGGCCAAGCTCTTTACTTTTCCCGGCACTCGATACCGTATCTGCGTGGCGTCGCCGATGCACCCAACCAAGAGAAGTTGATGGCTTTCCCGTTATTGAAGCATATCGGCATTTATGGCTACCTCAGGAACACTCTGCTCCAATTGGTGGCCCTGCCGGTTTCGCCCCTTGAGCAGGCGGAGAGTCTGGAGCAGCTGCGAGCGCTGGAGAACGGCATCGCCATTGCCGTCGTGGTGGTGGAACATGACAGCGTGGGCATCGATACCCCGGAGGATCTGCTGCGTGTAAACGAAATTTGGACGATAAAACAGTGAAATATATCTTTGTAACAGGCGGCGTGGTGAGTTCTCTTGGCAAGGGATTGACAGCGGCCTCTATCGGCACACTGCTGGAGAACCGAGGTCTCAAGGTCGCACTTCAAAAGTTCGATCCCTATCTGAACGTCGATCCCGGCACGATGAGCCCGTTCCAGCACGGCGAGGTGTATGTACTCGACGACGGCGCGGAGACCGACCTCGACCTTGGCCACTACGAACGCTTTACCGACTCGAAGCTCACACGGTTCACCAACCTCCCCAGCGGGCAGGTTTACCAAAGCGTTCTGGACAAGGAACGGCGCGGCGATTACCTCGGCAAAACAGTGCAAGTTATCCCGCACGTGACCGACGAAATCCAGAACCGCATTCGGGAGATCGGCGACAAGACCGGAGCCGACGTGCTTATCACCGAGATTGGCGGCACCATCGGCGACATCGAAGGACTGCCGTTCGTCGAGGCAATCCGCGAGTTTGCGCTGGGTGCAGGACGCGGAAACGTGCTGTTCCTGCACGTCACATTTGTCCCGTTCATCAACGCAGCAGGCGAGCTCAAAACCAAGCCCACCCAGCAGGGTGTGGCCAAGCTTCGCGAGATTGGCATTACGCCGGACGTGCTGGTTTGCCGCTGTGAAAAGCCGTTGACAAAAGATCTGCGCCAGAAGCTTTCCCTCTTCTGCAACGTACCGTACGAGGCGGTGATCGAGGAACTCGACGTCGAGCACTCCATTTACGAGGTGCCCCTAATGCTACAGTCCGAAGGGGTGGACGAGCTCATCTGCGAGCAACTTGGCCTCGACACCCCGTCGGCCGACATGACGCACTGGCGCGAAGTTATCCGCAAACTCATCGCGCCGCACCACCGGGTACGCATCGCGGTCGTGGGCAAATACGTCGAACTTCAGGACGCCTACAAATCAGTTTATGAATCTGTGATCCACGGTGGTGTAGCCAATGATTGCGGCATCGAGATCGAGCGGATTGATGCGGAGGATATCGAGGAAAAGGGAGCGGCCGAGACACTCAATACCTGCAACGGTATCCTGGTGCCGGGCGGATTCGGCGAGCGCGGCACGGAGGGTAAAATCCAGGCGGCCCGTTATGCACGCGAAAACAACATCCCTTACCTCGGGCTTTGCCTTGGGATGCAGATTGCCACAATCGAGTTCGCTCGGAATGTTCTCAAGCTCGAGGGGGCGCACTCAGCCGAGTTCGACCCCGGCACCGCCCACCCGGTCATCGCCCTGCTGGACGAGCAGCAAAACGTCACCGACAAGGGCGGCACCATGCGGCTGGGCTCACAGCCTTGCAGCCTTGCGCCCGGCTCGCTGACGGCCCAGCTTTACGGGGCTGAGGAAATCCATGAGCGACACCGCCATCGGTACGAGTTCAACAACGCCTACCGCGAGGCGTTTGAGGCGGCCGGACTGGTTTTCAGTGGCACCTCACCGGATGGAAATCTTGTTGAGATCGTCGAAATCGCCGGTCATCCGTTTTATGTAGCCAGCCAGTTTCATCCGGAGTTCAAAAGCAAACCAAACAAGCCGCACCCGCTTTTCGAGGGATTCATTGCAGCAGCCCACGCTTGCGGTCACAATAAAAGCGTGTAGACTGCCTGTTTTTGGTAGAGCCTGTTACCTCTCCTCCGATGGAATATTTACCCCCTGTCATCCTTGCCTCCACCTCCCCGAGACGATCGGAGCTGCTCGGCTCGATGAATATCGAGTTCGAAATCGTTCCCAGTCATGCAGAAGAAATTATGGAAGGCAGCGATTTCATCCCTGACCTATGCGAAACCAACGCCAAAGCCAAGGCCGAGCCGATCGCCGAACTGCACCCGGAATGCCTCGTTATCGCCGCCGACACGATGGTTTACCTCGAGGACGATCTCTTCGGTAAGCCGACCCATATCGACGAGGCCGGACGAATGCTATCCCGGTTGCAGGGACGCACTCATCAGGTGTCCACTGGCGTCTCGCTCATCTATCACAACGAAGAAATCAACAGGACTTTTTCGGTGATCACGAACGTCACCTTCCTCCCTCTCAGCAGGGGACAAATTGATGACTACCTGGCCGGGATCGATCCACTCGACAAGGCCGGTGGCTACGCCATCCAGCAGGACAAACACAAGATCATCAAGCGGGTATCCGGCTCGGTGTCCAACGTGGTCGGCCTGCCAGTTGAACGCCTCAAGGAGGAACTGAACCATCTGTTCGGCGAAAAAGTGGAGGAAGAATGGTAAACCGGGCCAGGAGATTGAACGTTTCCAATCCGACGTGCTGTCCAACTCCCCGCCTCGGCTGTTTCGGGATTGATTCCCGACTGGCCGGAACGTACAAGTCCTGACCTGCCGTACAGGGCCACCCGACCCACATGCTGCGCAATCAACGTCTCCTTCAGACCGGCATCAACAAGATGCTCGATGGCGTTGTATTCGCAATCAGCCTATGGTTGGCGCACAAATTGCGTGACATTTCGCAATTTGAAATATTTGGCGGCACGGCAGAGATTGCGCCGTTTGAAGGGTCGTATTTCTGGATCAGTCTTCTGCTTTTCTTCGTGGCACCGCTCGTGCTCGACACACAGGGCTTTTACTCCCGCTCCGCTTGGCCAAGCCGCGCGCAAACCATCTGGCCGCTGGCCAAGACTTCGCTGATCATCACCCTGCTCATCATCGGCGTGATGTTCATGTTCAAGATTCAGCTCACCCGCTCGGTGTTCCTGATCTTTGCCCTGCTCAGCATCGTGTTGGCTTGGGGCAAGGAGGAAGGCTTGCTTCGCTGGCAACGCCGCCGGATGACCCGTGCCGATCTGCAGAAACGAATCATCCTGCTCGGCTCACCGGACGAAACGCAGCATATGCTCAGCCGCGTCGACAATGCCAACGACACGAGCTACCGCGTTGTGCTACAGTTCAACATCGATCACGAATCGATCGAGAGCCTCTTGCGCCAGATGCACGACCATTCGGCCAATGTCGTCCTCATCAACGCCGGCCACACAAAGTTTACCCGGATCGAGCAGGTCATCAACGCCTGCGAACTCGAAGGCGTCGAGGTGTGGCTTGCAGCCGACTTTTTTAACACGCAAATCGCCCGCACCGCAGTTGACGATTTTCACGGTGTCCCCCTGCTGGTGTTTCACTCCACGCCGGCTGCCTCGTTGCAGGGATTGGCCAAGCAGGCAATCGACTTCACTGGCGCAATGGCCATGCTCGTGCTCCTCTCGCCGGTGATGCTGCTGTGCGCACTGGCGGTGAAGTTCACCTCACCCGGTTCGATCCTGTTCCGGCAAAAACGCAGCGGCATCAACGGCCGCCCCTTCACTATGTACAAGTTCCGCTCGATGGCCACCAACGCCGAGCAGCGCAAGCACGAGTTGGCCGCCATGAACGAGATGAGTGGTCCAGTGTTCAAGGTCGGTGAGGATCCCCGTATCACACCAATCGGGCGATTCCTGCGGCGGTTCAGCCTCGACGAGCTGCCTCAGTTGCTCAACGTTCTCCGAGGAGAGATGAGTCTCGTCGGCCCGCGGCCGCTACCGGTGGACGAGACCAAGCGATTCGAAGATCTATCCCACCGCCGCCGCCTCAGCGTCAAGCCGGGCCTCACCTGCCTCTGGCAGATCAGTGGCCGCAATGAGGTCAAGGAGTTCTCCGACTGGGTGCGACTCGACCTCGAGTACATCGACAACTGGTCGCTCTGGCTCGACATCAAAATCCTCCTTCGCACCATCCCAGTCGTTTTCATCGGCACCGGGGCGAAGTGAATCCGCATACCTTTGCGCTTTCACACTTAGGCCACCTCTGCTAAATAGTTTTCCCGTTCAAGGGCATGGAGCTTTTATTCATCGGTTTTGCGGCGGGATTCCTACACGTGATCAGCGGGGCGGACCACTTGGCCGCTCTGGCGCCCTTCGCAGCGCAGCGCGAACCGCAGGCCACTTGGCGGCTCGGCCTGCACTGGGGCCTTGGCCACGCCGGCGGGATCGCATTAATCGGCCTACTCGTCTGGTTGCTCAAGGACACCGCCGCCGCCGAGTTACTCTCCAGCGGAGCGGAGCAACTCGTCGGCGTGATGTTGATCGCCGTTGGCGCGTTAGGCATGAGCTCCCTGTTGCAGCACCGAGTACACACCCACGAGCATGATCACTTTGGCATTAGCCACGCGCACATCCACGCGCACATCGGCCTGGCGCACTCGCACACCAGGCACTCGCACGCCGCAATAGGTATCGGTCTGCTCCACGGCACCGCAGGCGGCACCCACCTCTGGGTGGTGCTACCGACACTGGCCATCCCCAGCTTCGCCGGCGTCGCCCTTTACCTCACGGCCTACGCGCTGGCCACGGTTGCGGCGATGACTCTTTTTTCGGTCGGGCTGGACCGCTTGACCAAGCGCTTGACCAGTATCAACCCGCAGTTCAGCCACGGATTTGGCTTGGCCTGCTGCACCGCCTCGCTGCTCATCGGCGGCTACTGGCTGTTCACCGGTTAACGCGGCGGCAACGGCAAGCGAGCCATGTCCAAGCTGATCAACCAAGCCATCGACTCGCTGCTCAAGGAAACTTCCCGCTCGTTTTACCTTACCCTCAAGGCACTGCCGCCGCGCATCCGGCCGCAGATCGGCTTGGGCTACCTCCTCGCCCGCATCGCCGACACCGTCGCCGACTCGAAAGGCGGCCCCACTGACCAACGACTGCACGCGCTCGAGCAATTCAATGAACGCATCCAAGGCCGCACCAGTGCACCGCCCAACCTCACGATTCTTGCCCGGCTCCAGCGTGATCCAGCCGAGGCAAAACTGCTCGAGAATGCAGCAGCGCCGATCACATATCTCGAACAGTTTCCCGACGCCGATCAGCAGCGCATCCGGCAGGTGCTCAACACGATCACTGGTGGACAAATGCTCGACCTCCAGCGCTTCGCCTACGCCACCGGCGACACGATCATCCCGCTGGCACGCGAGGAGGAACTCGATGACTACACCTACCGCGTCGCCGGTTGTGTCGGCGAATTCTGGACGCACCTGTCACTGGCACACCTGTTCGAAGCCGATGCCGCCACTGAGGCACGTCTCCTTGAGACCGGCGTATGCTTCGGCAAGGGGTTGCAACTGGTCAACATCCTCCGAGACCTCCCGGTCGACCTGCGCACCGGCCGCTGCTATCTGCCCAGCGCCGTACTGGCCGAACACGACCTTGCGCCGCGCGACCTGCTCGCAGCAGATACCATCGAGCGGTTCCGACCCGTCTACAACAGCTACCTCGACAAGGCCGCCGGGCATCTCGACGACGCTGTCGAGTACATCGGCCTACTACCGTACAGACAATTCCGCCTGCGCACCGCCAGTATGCTGCCGGTACTCATCGGCCAGCGAACGCTTACTCTGTTGCGCAGCCAAAACGTGCTCGACGCCGAACATCGCATCAAGGTCAGCCGACCCGAGATCAAGCAACTGACACGGCAAACCGCCCTCGCCGTACCATCGCGACGACGTAGCCAAAAACTGCTCGACGCCCAACGCCATGCCTAAATCAACCCGACATCAACCCTCGCTTAGCCAAGTACTTGTGCTGTTGACGGCGGCTTGGCTGCTGGCCGGGTGCGGAGGCGACCCGGCGACCAAGCCCGG
>PVBE012637636.1_pt1 | contig 11487 bp, 18 predicted proteins | sample 1631181 | NCBI WGS metagenome assembly PVBE01 (sample SAMN08397723, study PRJNA350692) | Marine metagenome, whole genome shotgun sequencing project. | isolation source: water | place: Pacific Ocean | collected 2012-04 | reverse complement strand
ATGACTGTTTGGCGGAGAGGGAGGGATTCGAACCCCCGGTACGGTTGCCCGCACAACAGATTTCGAGTCTGCCGCCTTAAACCGGGCTCGGCCACCTCTCCGTGGTAAGTGGCCCCCTCGGGGGCCGGATATTGACTAACGTTGCGCTTCCCGGGCCTCGCGGGCGATGCGCCTCCGCTCCCCAAAGAAACCCCGGAGCAGGGCGGCGCTCTCGTCGGCGAGAATACCTTTTGTGATCGGAATCCTGTGGTTCACCCTGAGGTCGGAGGGAATGTCGAAGAGCGAGCCGCAGGCCCCGCCCTTGGGGTCGAGCGCCCCGAACACCAGGCGGGCAATCCGGGAATTAACGAGCGCCCCCGCGCACATCGGGCACGGCTCGAGCGTCACGTACATAGTCGCGCCGTCCAGGCGCCAGATACCGTCCCGCTCGGCGGCCTCTCGGAGGGCGAGGACCTCGGCATGGGCCGTCGGGTCGCAAGCCGCCTCGCGCCGATTGTACCCCCGGCCAAGCACCTTCCCCCGGCGGACGATCAACGCGCCCACGGGCACGTCTCCTGCGGCCTCGGCCCGTTCGGCCAGCGCCAGCGCCTCTGCCATCCAGCGGTGATCCTCGCGCGCCTGATCCAGCGAATGAAGCTCCAAAACTCTCTCCTTATGCCCAAAACAGGCAAAAAACGGCCGGCCACGCCGCACCGGCGTGCCAATAAACCATGATCGGGCCTCCGGGGCAAGGCGGCCTCCAGCAGGTCACGCCCCGGCCTCCTCCGGTTGACCTCGCGGCGCAAAACCTGCGAGGCTGGGGCGTAACCGGACAACTATATTTTCCCCCTCGCGGGCGCAATTTATTTACGCCGAAAGGCTCTGCCAATGCTATGGGAAGAGCTCAGCTGGCCGAAACATGAAAAAATGGCCGAATCGGGCGCGACGGTGGTCATGCCCTTCGCCGCCATCGAGCAGCACGGACCTCACAACCCGGTCGCGGTCGATACCTGCCTGGCCACCTCCGTATGCCAAAAGGCAACCGACGGGCTTGAGAATGTCCTCCTCACCCCGACCATGTGGGCCGGGCTCTCTCCGCATCACATGGAATTTCCAGGCACCCTGACGTTTTCTCTCGAGACCTACATCTCCGTGATCCAGGATCTTGTACGCTCGGTGGCCCGCCACGGCTATAATAAAGTCCTCCTCGTCAACGGACACGGCGGCAACGCCGCTTCGCTTCAGGCCGCCGCCCTCTCCCTCAAACACGAACTCGGCATCACCATCTGGATGGTCACCTACTTCCGCCTCGGCAACAAAATCGCCGGGGAGATTCGCCACGGCGAAATCGGGAGCATGGCCCACAGCGGGGAGTTCGAAACCTCGATGATGCTTCACCTCCGGCCCGATCTGGTGGAGATGGGCAAAGCCGAAAAACAGGTCTGGAAGCGCCCCCACGCCCTGATGACCCAGGACATGCACAAGGGGGGGCTGCTGAACGCGCCGGCCGACTTCACCCGGCAGACCAAACCCCTCGGCACCTCGGGCGACCCGACGGTGGCCACCGCCGAAAACGGGGCCAAATTCCACGAAGCGACCGCCGAGCGGCTCCGCGACATCATCCAGACCCTCGCCGCCCTGTAGCCCCCAATGGCACGAATCGCCGGAGAGTCGCCCCGAACCGCCCGGCACATCAAGCTCTCGCCCCCGAGCGTCGCCGACCCCGTCGTCCTTTGCTGCGAGATTTCAGGCGACGGCCCTCCCCTCATCCTCGTTCCGGGGCTGGGGGATACGGTCTGGGTCTGGCGGCATCTTATTCCCGTCATTCAGCAGCGCAGCCGCGTCCTCGCCGCCGAACTTCGGGGCCACGGCCGATCCGCCAGCCCCGCCGGCCCCTACACCGCCGGGGAAATGGCGGGCGATCTGTTCCGCCTCGCGGAGGAGTTGGGCATCTTCCGGCCCACCCTCATCGCCCAGGGCTTCGGAGCCCGGCTCGCTCTGCTCCTCGCCATCGAGCGGCCTGGGTTCGCGGCGGGCCTTGTCCTCATCGGCGCCGAAACCGGCCCGCCCCAAAGCGCGGCGGCCGCCGAGATGAGAGATCACGCCGCCCGGGGCGACCTCGGCGCCGCCTACAAGTCGCGAAAAGAGATCATCCCCGCCCCGCGCGGCATGTCGCCCAAGGAGCGCGCCGAGCACCACCGCATTTTTCTCAGGAACACGCCCACCGGCTACGCCGCCGCCTGCGCCGCGGTGGAGGGCGCTCCCAGCCTGACCGAAAGACTCGGGGAAATCGATTGCCCCGTGCTGGCGCTGGCGGGGGAGCGCGACAAGGCGCGGCACGCCGACGCCCGGCGGCTGACGGAACTCATCTCCGATTGCTCGGCGGCGATCATCGACGGAGCGGGCCATTTCGTTCAGCTCGACGCGCCGGAGTCGTTTCAGGTGGTTCTCGAAGATTTTCTGGGGGAGCACCTCCTGATCGCCCCCAAGAAATAGGAGCGGTGGCCGCCTTCCCTGTTTTTTTTTAGGGGGGGCGCTCCGGCCTCTAGCTCCGACCTCTAAAGGAGACTCGCTTCATGTCACGCCTTATCGATCTAACCGCCCCGCTGGGGCATCCCGATCTATGCCTCGTGCCGACGTTCCCCGAGGTCGTGTTTTCCAGGTTCCACGAGCACGAAACCCACGGGCGGCAAAACAGCGCCGTCACGATGGCGATTCACCAGGGAACCCACCTCGACTCGCCGAACCATTTTTATAAAGACGGCGCGACCATCGACGAGATGCCTCTCGATACGTTTTGCGGGAGGGCGGTGAAGATCGACACAAGGGCCACCTCGAAGCGCGAGCAGCCGATCACGAAAGCGCACATCGAAGCTTCGCCCGGTTTCGACCCGGAACGGCTCGAGGGCGCCATCGCCGTTTCGTGGTCGGGCTGGTCTGAAGAAGCGATCTTCACCCCGGACTATTTCGGCCCGAACCCCTACCTCGACGCCGATGCCTGCCACTTTCTCTGCGACTGCGGCATCAAGGCCCTTTGCATGGATCACGCCATCGATCCCGGCATGCGCCCCGGCGGCACCGCCTCAAAGGGCGACTCCCCCGGCCACCGGGCCGTCCTCGGCCGGGGCGTCCCGCTGATCGAGCACGTCATCAGCCTCGAAACGTTCGAAGAAACCGAATTCGAGATGTTCGCGTTTCCGATGAAGCTCTATAAAATCGAGGGCGCACCCGCGCGGGTGGTGGCTAGGGTAGGCTCCGAGTGAAGAGCGAGTGGCTTTGAGTGAAAAGCGAAAAGCCCTGTACGAAGAGTGAAGAGCGAGTGGCTTCCCCCGGCCAAGGCGGGTGGCTTCAAGTGATCAGCGTGAAGCCCCGTTCAGAGAGCAACTTTTATACTCAGCAAGAAAAATTCATTGTTCATGGAGAATATTCATGCCGGTTACAAAGGTGGACGGATTTTATTTTAATTCAAGCGAAGGAAGTAAAAAGCGGAGGCTCTCCCAGCGGCACGCCGATCCCGCCAAGACACCCTGGGCGCCGATGGCCAAACCGCTTGCCGAGTGCAAAGTGACGCTGGTATCGACCGTCGGAATATTCATGAAAGGAGACGAGTCGTTCGACTATGAACGCGAGCGGCGCGAGTACATCTGGGGAGACCCCACCCACCGCGAGATTCCCCGGGAGGCGGGGCAGAACGACGTCGAATACAGCCATCTGCACATCGACGCCTCGTTTTTGAAGAAGGACCGAAACGTCGCCTGGCCCGTGGATATTTTCCTCGGCTACGAGAAAGAAGGGAAAATCGGCGCTTTGGCCGAAACCCTCTACTCCATCATGGGGTACATCCCGAACTTCAATCCGTTGGTGAAGCAGACCGCACCCAAGATGACCGCCAAGATGAAGGATGAAGGCGTCGAGGCGGCGTTCCTGTTCCCCGTCTGACCGCTCTGCGTGCGGTCCGGGGGACTGCTCCAGCGGGAGATCGAAAAGGCGGGGATTCCCACCGTATCCATCAGTAATATCCCGGAGACGACCGAGCGGGTCTGCGTCCCTCGAACGGCGTTCATCCAGTATCCCTTTGGACGGCAACTGGGCGAGGTGGATGATCGCGCGGGCCAGCGCCGGGTCTGCGATGACATGTACGATCTTCTCGAAGGAGCTAAAGCGGCGCCCAGCTACCGCCACCTACCCTACGAATGGCCCGAGCCGACCGAGAAGACAAAATGGCAACCGGACACGCCGCCTCCGATTCACTCGTACCGGGCTAAAAACCCTGAAGGCGAGGCGCGCCTCATGAAAGAATACCGGGACGATAAGCGAATCGAATATTCTGGGGGATAGGCTTTGAGTGAAAAGCGAAAAGCCTTTCTCCGCCAAGGAAGGAAGCCTGCACGAAGAGTGAGGAGCGAGAAGCCTGGACAAAAAAATGATGTCGAACATAAGTAATTGTTTTATAATAGGATAATATCGATTCCACGGGATGTTTCGAATATGACAAGCATGATCTGTGTTATTAACTTGATTAGCAATATCAGCAAGATATATATTTACAACTGGCAGGCTGAGAGGCTTGGGGTTTATCCCTTATCTGCCAGCCACGCGATCCCGAAGGGATCATGCTCTGAAAGGGGCTAAAGGGCGCAAAGGAGGTTGATGCGGGTTAAGGGCTTAATGCCCGCTTTTCCTCGCCCGTCGCTCTTTACCCCCGCTAAGCCGGGGAATGGAATTCGGGCAGTAGGTGAGACTTCCCAGAATTTCGTGGCATAAAGTCTCTCACCCGGAGAAGCGATCCCTCACCCTCTCGCTTCCTCTTTTTTTGCCTAAACCCGGAAATTTCTTTCCTTCCAGGTCCATACCCTTTCCAAGACCTTGTTTTCAACCACGCAAAAGGCGGTGGTCAGTTTCAACTCTCCACCTTTCGATCTCATACAGACTACAATAAATCTTTTCCCTGGTACGGGTTTCCAGGGGCTAACGTACATGTATTCATCCTGCCTGGAATATATGGCCAGAGGATACTCTATGCAGGGCCTGATTAAATTCAATTGCCGGGCTCTTTGTTGGCTGAACTTTCTCTTGCCTTTTTTCGCTTCAGAGGTTGTCAGATGTCCGAATTTTTATGCGTCAATCTTAATTTTTCATCCTGAAACGTCTGTGATTTCAGACGGAATGTTTTTCTTGAACCATTTCCTGACCTCTTTTGCTTTCCTTAGGGACAACAGTTCCGGACATTTCTTCTCGGGAAGATGGTTTGGACGAACGGATTTATGATATCTATCCATTCGATTATTTTATCAGACTTGCAATTTTCCGCGCATGAAATAAAATTTTCCTCTCCATCGGGTAGATATATCTTTTGATGTCCGGTGGATCAGAACGAAAAAAGTCAGGGATTCGCCCCGGCCTTTTTGTTGAAATAAATCTCGCCTGAAATCTTACGCGGCTACCCCTTCCTATCCAGCGCGATCGAAACCGAGTTGATGCAGTACCTGAGCCCGGTGGGTGTGGGGCCGTCCGGGAAGACGTGGCCGAGGTGCGCGGCGCAGGTGACCTCGACGCGGGTCATGCCGTGGCTCCGATCCTCGATCTCGGTGATGCACTCCTCCGAGGCCGGCTCCCAGAAGCTGGGGCAGCCGGAACCCGAGTCGAACTTGGCGTCCGACCGGTACAACGCTTCCCCGCAGCAGACGCAGATGTAGACGCCCTCGTCCTTGCAGTCGTTGTACTTTCCCGAGTGGGGGAGCTCGGTCCCGCCCATACGCGCGACGGCGTATTGCTCGGGGGTGAGCTGGGCCCGCCACTCCTCTTCGATCTTGGTTATTTTCGGAGGCATGGAGAAGCTCCCTGATAAATGATCACCCATCCTTCAACCGCCGGGTCAGCTCCCGGTCGAGGGCGGAGGCGAAGCGGTGGGTGTCGATGGTATCCATCTCCCGGGGGCCGCCCTGGATGAGGCCGCCCGAACGAAGATCGGCCATGAGGTTGCGGGCCGAGAGGCGCTCGCCGACGTTCTCCTCGTCGAAGACTTCTCCCCTGGGGTCGATGCCCACCGCGCCGGCGCCCACGACGCGGGACGCCAGGGGGACATCGGCGGTGATCACCACGTCCCCGGCCGAGACCGCCCCGGCGATATGGTTGTCGGCCGCATCGGAGTTATTGGGCACGACCACGGAGGAAATCCACGGCGAGTCGGGATGGCGCATGACCTGGTTCGCGACCACAACGGCCTGGACCTCGAGGCGCTCGGCCGCCCGGAAGACGATATCCTTCACCGCCCTCGGGCAGGCGTCCGCGTCGATCCAGATTTTCACTTTGCCTCCGGCGGCCCGGCGCTACTTGTTCGCCGCCGCCATTTTCTTCCGGTGCTTGACGGCCTGGATGACATCCTGCCAGACGAGGCGGCCAAGCGGGCCCGAGCTATAGACGGAAATATTCACTTTCCCCTCGGGGCCGAGGAGGAAATTCGTCGTATGCAGATAGGGCCTTGGCTTCCCGCTCGCATCGGGCTGATAAAGGGCGCCGGTCAGCTCCGAGATCCGGGCCTCGTTCACGCTGTAGCCCACCGGGAAGTTGACCTGGCTCGCTTCGATGCTCTTGAGGGCTTCGTCTTCGGGGTCGGTGGAAACCGCGATCACCTTGATGCCTTCCGCTTCGAGTTTTTCTCCCGCCCGGGAGAATGCCGCAAGCTGCGCGAGTCAGTAGGGTCACCAATGGCTGCGGTAAAAAAGGACGACACCCCAAGAACCCCTCAGGTCGTCGGGCAGGACGATTTTCCCCCCGCCGACCTTGTCGATCTCGATTCGGGGAAACGGATCGCCCGTATCGAGTATCAGGTCGTTCACCTTCGGCATGATTGATTCCTCCAAGAAAACGGATAACCGCCAGAGCCCTTATTTTACACGCAAAAGGGTCGGGAGCGTGAAGCCCCCGGCCCCTGTTACAAGCAGCGTGCGCGGCTGTTACTTGGCGGCCATATTCTTCAGGTACTGGACGACGGCGTGAACGTCCTGCCAGACGAGGCGGCCGATGGGCCCCGAACTGTAGACGCCCACGGCGACCGTTCCGTCGGGCTTTACGAGGTAGCCCGTGCTGTGGAGGATCTGACGCTTTTCCTCGTAGAAACAGCCCGTTAACTCCGAAATCGCCTTGTTGTCGATACCGTAGCCCACCGGGAAATTGAGCCCGCACTCATCGACGGTTCCTTTGGCCTGCTCCTCCGTGTCCACGGAGGCCGCGACAACCTTGATGCCTTCCTCGGCCAGTTTCGAGGTCCGGGCGAAGGCAGTCAGCTGCTGCTTGCAGTAGGGTCACCAGTGACCCCGGTAGAAAAGAACCACTCCCCAGCTGCCCGCCAGATCGCCGGGCAGGGAAATCTTCCCGCCGCCGACCTGGTCCATCTCGATGCCCGGGAAGGGTTCCCCCGAATCGAGCATCTTTTCCGTCATACGTGGCATGAATCGCCCTCCGCTGGAATAGGGGCAAGACAAGCGTACAGGACCCTCCCGTCAGCGTTTACGCCCTATTCGATTATTCCCGGAATCCCCCCGAGCGCCTTTTATACCGATATGGAAGGGCAAATTCAACGGCGGGCTCCGCGCCGCCCGGTCATCTTCCATATCCTTGAAGCCACGAATAACCGGACCGCCGAAGCGGGCTCTGCTCCCGGCGGAGGCTTGACACCGCCTCCTCCGGGCCTCTAGCATTCGTGGACGTTTTCAGCGAATCCAGGAGAAGGCCGATGGGCGAGAAAATTCCCTGCGAGTACAGCAAAATCTTCCCTTGCGAAGAATGCAAGGCCGCCGGCGGCAACTCGCGCGAAGTGGAGCTCACCGAGGACGATGCCGAGCGCTACCTACCCCGCGAGGGCCAGACGAACATGATCGTCCCCAAGGATTGTCCCGTCGCACCGAAGAGCAGCGTTATCCGCTACGGACCCGATTATTTCGTGCTCAAGGCGGGCCGGGTGCTGCGGAAGGATTTCGTTCGCTCTTTGCCGAACTACAAACCATAAATTTTCCGAGTTTCATCGCCCCTCCCATCCGCCGCACCGCCGTTTTGATCGGCGCTCTCCCCCGGCAGTGAACCTCCCTTTACGCTACAATCGTTCACGCCATAAAATATCGAGACGACAAAAATCGCTCAGGCGAGAGGAGGGGAAAATGCCGGCCAGGAAATTCAACTGGGACGAAATACCCGCTGAACAGGTCACAGATAAATTCAGCCGTAAAATGATCGTCGGGGTGAACGAGATGCTCTGTTGGCTTGAACTCAAGCCGGGCTGCTTGGTCCCTCTCCACGCCCACGAAAACGAACAAATCTCCCACGTCCTCAAGGGCCGCCTTCGGTTCGTCGTGGACGGAGAGATGATCGAGGTGGGACCCGGCGAGACTCTTCTCATCCCGCCGAATGCGCCGCACTCGGCCGAGGTCCTGGGAGATGAAACCGTCTACGACTACGATATTTTCAGCCCCATCCGAAGCGATTGGCTCGACGGGACAGACGACTACCTGAAAAAGTAACCCCTGCCGTCCGGGACGATAAAGCCCATATTGATAAGGGGGATTTCGATGCGAACCGACAATAAACTTCTTCGGGGAGCGGCCGCTTTTCTAATCATGGCGGTCCTGTGGGGGTGCGCGGCCTCCCGGGTTCAGCGCCGGATCAGCCTCCGGTACGAGGGTCCGAAGCCCGCGGCCTTGCTTGATCCCTCCGTTCAGGCGTTTCCGGAGATCATCGTCGCGCCCTTTGCGGACCTTCGAAGAGAGAAAGGATCGTTCGGAACCTACGATTGGGGAAACCTGTCGGTGAACTATATCCCCGGCCCGGAATCGGTGTCCCAGGGGTTTACGCGATTAGTGAGAGAGTTTCTATCGAGCGCGGGAATGCGCCCCGTCCCCGGGGAGTGGAACGGCCAGCTCGACACCCTTCCGAACATAAACGCGGAACACGCCATATTCGGCGAGATCGAGCGGCTCGATTTTTCCGGCCGGGGCCGATTTTACGAGGCCAAAAACCGGGGGACCATCCGGGTGATCATTAAATGGGGAAACCGGGGCGCCCGGAGAATCATCACCCGGACGGTTGAAGTCGCGCCGGACAGGCGGGAGTTTCACCTCTTCACCACCAACTACAACCATGTCTCGGGAATGGCGTCTCTCATCCGGAAAACGGTGAGCCGGGCGGTTCGCGAAAGCATGACGAGGCTGTTCCGCTCGTCCCCCAGCAGAGGAAAATAGCGCGGGAAAATAAAATACTCCGCCCGGCCGGAGCGGGAAACGGCCCGGCCAAGGAACGGTGCGCCGAGGCGGCCGCTCCCGGCTGTCTACTTCTTCATCGTTTCGCCTTCGGGCGCCTTCCCACTCGAACCCTGCAAGAATCTCAGGAACTCGCTGTCCGAAGGGAGGAGGAGCGTCGTCTTGTCCTTCAGCGAGGCCCTGTACACTTCCAGGCTCTTGAGGAACGCGTAAAACTCGGTATCCTGACCGAACGCCTGCGCCGTGAGCTCGATGTTTTTCGCGTCGCCCACACCTTTAATATTTTGTTCTTTCTCGTAGGCCTCGGCCAGCAGGATATCGCGCTCGCGGTTCGTCTCGGCCCGGATCTTCTGGGCCTCCTCTTTTCCCTCGGAGCGGTACTGGCGCGCGATCCGGTTACGCTCGGCCTGCATGCGGCCGAATATCGCTTTCAGGTTTTCCTGGGGAAGGTCGGCGCGCTTGAGGCGAACGTCCACAATCTCGATCCCGTACTTGTTCGCTTTGACGTTGCTTGTCTTCGTCACCCGCTCCATCAGCGCGGCCCGATCGTGGGCGACGATTTGCACCAGCTCTTTCCGGCCGAGTTCTTCCCGCAATTCACTGTAAATGATGTCGTCCAGGCGCGCCTGAGCCCCCACTTCATTCCGAACCGTCCGGAGGAATTTGAGGGGATCGATGATTCGCCAACGGGAGAAGTTATCGATAACCAACGACTTTTTGTCCTGGGTGATGATCTCGGTGGGATTCGAATCGTACTCGAGGAGCCGCTTGTCGAAAAAAGTAAGCTGCTCCAAAAACGGCGTCCGGAAAGCAAGTCCGGCCTCCCTGAGAACCCGGACCGGTTTTCCCAGGCGGGTCACGACGACCTGTTGGTCTTCGCGAACCGTGAAAAAGATCGAATTTGTCAGGATCACGGCCAACACCGCGACGACCAGGAGCCCGATGAATTTTTTGGGAACCGCAGGCGCTTTCGTCATCGTTTCAGGTCCTTCAATGCATCTCCCCTGAGCGAGAGAATCGGTAAAATTCCGGAATTGTTTTTCTTGTCCATTATGATCTTGTCCACGGTCGGCATAACCTCTTTCATCATTTCAAGGTAAAGACGCTTTCTGGTGATGTAGGGCGCCTTTTTATATTCCCGAAGCGTCGCCAAAAAACGGTCGGCGTCACCCCGGGCCTGCCTGATTTTCGTTTCCCGGTAGGCCTCGGCCTGACGAAGGACCTGGGCCGCCTTACCCCTCGCCTCGGGAATCACTTGATTTCGGTAGCCTTGCGATTCGTTGATCAGGCGGTTTTTATCCTCGCGCGCGCTGGCGACATCCTTGAAGGACTGAATCACCTCCTTGGGCGGGGTGACGTCCTGAAGCTGGACCGCCACCACGCTGAGCCCGCTTTCGTATTTATTCAGAACCTTCTGAATCTCGGCCATCGTCTCGACCTGGATAACGCCCTTCCCGGTCGTCAGCGCCTCGTTGATCGGCTTGCTGCCCACCACCTGGCGTATGGCCGCTTCGGCCGCGTGACCCACGGTCATCTGCGCATTGCGCACATTAAAGAGATATTTCACGGCGTCGGAAATCCGGTACTGGACGATGACGTCCAAATCCACCATGTTTTCGTCGCCGGTCAACATCAGCGACTCGTGCGGCTTGTCCAAATACCTTGCCGGAGGTCCAGGATCGATGGTTCTGAAGCCGATCTCAATCCGCTTGACTTCCGTGACCTTGGGGGTGAATACCGTTTCGAACGGATAGGGGATGTGATAGTTCAGGCCGGATAAAGCCACCCGGGCGACGGCTCCGTACCTGAGAACAATACCCTGCTCGTCGGGCCCCACGATATAAATGCCCGACAACAGCCACAAGGCGAGAGCGACAACGACAAAAAACACCCCGGGAAGCTTCATGTTCGGCATCCGGAATTCCGGTATCCGGATTTGCGGTGGTCCGGTCCCGCCCCCGCCTCCGCCACCACCTTGTTTTCTAGCTTTAAAATCATCCCAATCCATCGGCATGAACACTTCTCCTCGCGGCCTTTTTTAATATGCGGAAATCCCGCAATTTCCTTTCGCCTCAATTCAGGGTATGAACCGTAAGGGGGTTGAATATTGAAGTCAACCGCGCATTACAGGCTCCCATAAAGTCCTCCTCAAAGCTTCCCGTATCACCCTCCTGCCGGGAATTCCCTCCTGAGCGCCTTTTTTTCGGACAGAAAGGGCGCTAACCGCAACCGCGAATCGGACGGCGTTTTTTAAGGT
>PVBE012404813.1_pt1 | contig 11487 bp, 7 predicted proteins | sample 1631181 | NCBI WGS metagenome assembly PVBE01 (sample SAMN08397723, study PRJNA350692) | Marine metagenome, whole genome shotgun sequencing project. | isolation source: water | place: Pacific Ocean | collected 2012-04 | reverse complement strand
CGGATAATGCCCGGTTTGGTCAGACGGGCCCCAAGGTCGGTTCTTTCGACGGGGGATATGGGGCGAGCCATATGGCACGGATCGTAGGTCAGAAAAAGGCGCGGGAAATCTGGTTTCTCTGCCGTCAGTACGGCGCGCAGCAGGCCCTCGACATGGGGCTGGTGAACACGGTTGTTCCCTTAGAGAAGCTTGAGGAAGAGACTGTCGATTGGTGCCGGGAAATCTTGCAGAATTCGCCGATGGCGCTGCGTTGCCTCAAGGCTGCGTTTAACGCGGATGAAGATGGACAAGCGGGACTCCAGGAGCTTGCGGGCCACGCGACGATGTTGTTCTACATGAGCGAAGAGGGGCAAGAGGGCCGCAACGCGTATAACGAAAAGCGCAAGCCGGACTTCGGAAGATTTCCGAAACTGCCGTGACGGGAACATCCCTGTAAATCCCTCTCAAAGGAGGACAACGAGCGATGTTCAAGGGATGATAGTCCCCTTTGAAGACACGACCGACAAAAGTCGAAAACTTGCCCCTCGCAATGACAGGTTGAGAGACTTTTGTCGGTAGCGTCCTTGAAGGGGGATCAAGGGGATGTCGTGCTGCGCTTTTTTTTGATCTCTCTGATTTCAGGCTTCCACATCCCAGATTTCCCGCGAAGCTGGTCCATTCTCGCCATGATAGGAAGGACCGGTATTTGACTTTGCCGGCTGCGTGAAGAAATGAAAGAACATAAAGCCCCTCCCATGAGTGACAACCCGCCAACTCAATTCCGCGTCTGGCTGGAAGCCGCCCGTCCAAAGACTCTGGGGGCTGGCATCGCGCCCGTGATCATCGGCGGGGCGCTGGCGTGGAGCGAGGGGGCGTTCCATGCGCTTTCCGTGGTGGCGGCGTTGACGGGGTCCCTGCTCATCCAAATCGGCACGAACTTCGCCAACGACTACTTCGACTTTGTGAAGGGCGCGGACACGGAGGAGCGCGTCGGCCCCGTTCGCGCGACGGCAACGGGCTTGGTCTCGCCCGACGCGATGAAGCGCGCCATGGTCATCGCCCTCACTTTGGTGTTCATCCCAGGGGTGTACATCCTCTGTCGCGGCGGGCTGCCCTTCCTCGCCGTAGGGCTTATCTCGATTGCGTGTGGCGTACTATACACAGGCGGCCCATTTCCTCTTGGATACTTGGGCCTTGGCGATCTTTTCGTTCTGATCTTCTTTGGCCCGGTCGCTGTCGGCGGGACGTATTACCTGCAGACGCAATCCATCGACGGCAATATACTTATTGCCGGCCTCGCGCCCGGCCTCTTTTCGGTCGCTATCCTCACGGTTAACAACTTGCGTGACGTTGACGGCGACCGGCTCGCCGGAAAGAAGACGCTCGCCGTGCGTTTTGGGACATCCTTCGCCAAGGCGGAGTACCTCTGCGCGCTTCTTATCGGCGGCGCGGTTGTCCCGGGGTATTTGTGTTTCGCGAGTGGGGGACACCACGCTACGCTGGCGGGGGCCGCTGTCCTGTTCCCGGCCATCCCAGTCATTCGCCGTGTATTTACGCAAACCGGGCCCGCACTCAACGCCGCGCTGGCTAGCACGGGAAAGCTCTTGCTCCTTTTTAGCGTTTTGTTTTCGGTTGGCTGGGCGCTATCGTAGAGCCGCGATGCTGGACCTATTCTCGACATACGCCGGCAAGGCCGCGGTCATTTGCGGTGATATCCGCCTGGACTACTCGGAGCTTGGCGCGCGCGCGTCGGCTATGGCAGAGAATCTGCAACGGCGGGGGCTGAGGCCAGGCGACCTGCTGGGGGTCTATTGTTCGCCGTCAACGGAATTCGTCGCGCTGTTGGCCGCTTGTGTGCATTCGAGCATTGTAGTGTGTCCGCTGAGTACGCGCCTGCCCGAGGCCGCCGCCGCCGAACACTTGAAACGCCTGGACGCACGCTTCCTGGTGTCGGACAAAACGCTGCGCGGCTTGGCTGTCGGGAGGATACCCATCGGTGATCTCTGTATGGAGGCCCCGGGGGGACATGCGCTCAAACCGCCGGCCCCGCCTTCGGACACGGGCCGCCCCGCGACCATCATCATGACATCGGGGAGTTCCGGGCAACCCAAGGCCGTTGTCCACAGCCTCGCCAATCACCTGGCCAGCGCGCGCGCGGCGAACGCGAACATGCCGCTGAGGCCCGGGGAACGCTGGCTTCTTTCGCTGCCGCTCTATCACGTCGCGGGGCTTGGAGTCCTGTTTCGCTGTTTTGTGGCGGGGGCGGCTGTCGTCGTGCCGGCGCCGGGCGAGGGCCTCGTGGACGCTATCAAAAGCCGGACCGTCACTCATGTTTCCCTCGTGCCCACACAGCTTCACCGCATGTTGCGCGAGGACCGGCCCCTCAAAGCGTTGATGCTCTTGCGCGGGATCCTCATGGGTGGCGCACCCATGCCGCCAAGCCTTGTCGAAGAGGCGGTCGGCCACGGCCTCGCTATCCACACTTCCTACGGTATGACGGAAACGGCCGCGCAGATTGTCTGTACCCGGCCAGGCGACACCTTCGAACACCTTCTCACTTCCGGACGCTCCCTCGCGCTGGACACAGTCAGCATTTCCGATGGCGGCGAAATCCAAGTTCGTGGTGAGGCCCTTTTTCAGGGCTACCTAAGCCCCGGCGGCGCGCTCGATAGGCCGTTATTAACCCCCGAAGATTGGTTCCAAACCGGTGACCTGGGCCACCTCGACCCCGACGGCTACCTCCACGTCACCGGGCGCAAGGACAACATGTTCATCAGCGGCGGCGAAAACATCCAACCCGAAGAAATCGAAGCCGCGCTCCTCCAAATCGAAGGCGTAGCCCAAGCCATGGTCGTCCCCAAGGATGACGACGGATTCGGGCAACGGCCCGTGGCGTTTGTCGAGATGGACGAGGAGTTTGCTCTGGATCCGGAGGAGATCCTGCGGGAGTTGGAGGGTTCGCTCCCACGGTTTAGGTTGCCGGTGGGGCTCTACCGTTGGCCGGAGTGCGTTGGAGAAGGGATGAAGCCCAGCCGGCCGGAATTCGAGCAGTTGGCCAATTCGGCGACATTGTCTCGCGAGGCGAGAAGAGGCGGTCCATCAAAGTAGCTCTGCGGTGAGAAGCGGGCAGCTCGACACTGGAATTCTTTGTTGTGTGGAGAGGCTTAGGATATACGAATGGCCCGCCCCAGCGCTTCTGAAGCGTACTGTCTTCCCCCGTGTGCGCTGGAACGAGAACTCGGCAACCGGTACCATTCACGGAGCCTCAAGCCGGACGGGGAAGTACGCCCCGTCAAGCCGCTTCACGGCGAAGGCGGAATGGCGAACTTGAACGCAGAAGACGGCCTTAGCCCCGGGGTCTCACCGATTTTCGTAGCGAGACGGTGGAGAAGATTGCTATGACGAAACTTATTCGAAGCCTTTCGGACGACAGCGTGGCGGGTACCGTCGAGGTCGAAAGGCGAGAAAAGTCTCGCCAGAGTGGCCTTATCCGCCGTCGCAGTAGAAAAGCGGTGAGATATCCGGGTTAGTAGGAGCACCCCTTGCGCGTCTATCTTATCCGGCACGGCGTGACCGAATATAACCGTAAGGGCATCGTGCAAGGTTACCGCGAAGTACCCATCAACGATCTGGGCATTCAACAGGCCGCGCGTTTGGCGCAACGCATGGCGGACATGCCCCTCGACCACATATATACGAGCGATCTGCGACGCGCCACCATGACGGCTGCCATCATCGCCGCTTATACTGGCGCGCCCATTGGATATGACGTCGGCTTTCGCGAACGCAACCCCGGCGATCTTTCGGGCAAGCCCCAAACGGAGTCGGAAGGTTTCTTCACGGACCCGGCCTACGATCCGCCCAACGGCGAAGGCGTCCCCGTCTTCCATGAACGCGTGCGCAACGCCTTCAGCGGCCTGGTCAAACGCGAACACGGTTCCGGTCGGCACATTGCCGTCGTCAGCCACGGCATGGTATGCACCGCCTTCCTCCGCGCCGTGGTCGGCCAATCCGAGGAAGAGGTCGCCTCGACAAGCTGGCCCAATACGGCCCTGACCATCGTCGACTACAATGGCCAATGGAACATCCACACGCTGGGTGACGCCACTCACCTCGATGGCCTCGATACGCACGAGGGACACGCGACCGGCGCCTGACCCGGTGTTCCACCGGTTTTCTCGAGCGTTGACAGGGAACTGTGTGGATGATCAAAAAAACTGCCTCCCCATTCGGAGAGGCAGCAGGATTGCTCGTCTATGCTGACACGCGCTCCCTACCCCTAACTTTCGGCGGGAACCGGCAAGTTAACGGTGACGGAAGTCGCGGTCACGTCGCCATCGAGTCCATCGACGGTGATCCCCGCATTGACCGTTACGTTATCCTCAACGAGTACCTCTTGAATGGTAAGCGTGTTCTTATCGGAGTCAGCAACGACCGTATCCAGGGTGATGATAACCGTTACATCGCCTTGTTCTTCGGTCGTGAGAGTCAACGAGGTGTCGCTAACCGCTGTTACCGGGCCGGTTAACGCGACGTTAGCCGCTTCGACACTCACGTCAACATCGAGTTTGGGGGTCAGTTGAAAATACCCATTTCCTAGCTGATTCACCTTGACGCCGTAGAAATCGAGAACGATGAGCCTGCTTTCGCCTTCGGGCAACTCGAATTGCTCCGAAATAAACAAACGGGAATTCGCCGCCAGGCCGATATTCGTCAGAGACGTCTCCTCGTTAGCCACGAGGAAGAGCTCTGGATTTTCGATCGACAGACGGATTTTGTGTATTTTCCGGACGACACTTCCACTTCGGAGAGAACGCGAGAAACTTCGACAATGGCCTTCATGACCGGCGAACTGTCCCCGGTAAAAAGGACCGTCAATTTCGTGTCCGTGCTCTTTGGCAGGCAGCCGGCAAGCGCCACGACCACGCCAGTCAATACCACCGTACTCAAGAACAATCAAGCCGCTTTAGATTCCATCATCCCCCTACCTCTCTGCCACCATTGATAAGAGGCCCCGATGGCGAGTCACTAATGGAAATGTATCTCAAGATTAGCAGTTCGGCAATCCCAATGGCCCACTTGGAGACGCAAATTCCCCTCACCCACGTCCTTTGGATACTGAATTCCGGGAGCCTGAAACGGACTGGGAGCGATGAGACCGCCGGGTGCAGGCAATTGGCGCCCCGGTTCCTGCCCTTGGGGTCAGCGAGTCAACGCGTCCCCTTTTTTCCATGGCGACATTTGTCCTTCGTATACGCTGGCTCCGTTGCGGAAGTGCGATGCTTCTTCGAGGGTCTCTACGAAGGGCATGTCAATCGGGTAGAGCGTGTCGCCATGGGGGCGTGCTCCGGCTTTGGAGACGTGGCCCCAGAGAGGATGGCCGACTACTTCTTGGGCGATGGCCGCCGCTTCGATCAGCTTGTCTAGGTTGTAGCCCGTCTCGATTCCGAGTTCATGGCACAAATTCACGAAGTCCTCTGTGGGCACATGGCCGGCGGCCCGGCCGTTGCCGCAGTAAGGGCATCCTCCCATGCCGGCAAGGCTTGTGTCGAATTCGCGCGCCCCTAATCGCAGGGCTTCGTAGTAGCTGGCGATGCCGGCTCCCCTGGTATTGTGCAAGTGACAATGAAAGTTGGTGATCTCTGGCCACTTCTCTTTGATGGCGCTGATGGTTTCCTCCACATCGCGGGGATTGTTCCAGCCCATGGCGTCGAGGAAGGAGCAGCGTTTGACTTTGAACCCGCCCTCGTGCCACGCGTTGACGAGGAGCGTCAATAGATCCATGCGCTGTTGAAGCGAAAAAGCTCCCTCGAAATTTGAGCCGAAGGGATTGCCTATTGCGATGGAGCCATGTTCCGCTCCACCTTCGCGCGCCCGCTTGACGCTGGCGGCCATGCCCTCGAGTTGCTCGGATTGTTTTCGGTTGTAATTGCGCCTTGCGAACGAGTCGCACAGTTCGACGAAGGTGCCAAAACGCTTCATGCGCACGTCCAGCTTAGGGTAGTACGCATCCGCCCGTTCGAATCCTTTCAGGTTGAAGACGGCCGCCGTGTACTTTATCCCATGTTTGGGCACAAACTTCTCGGCTATCTCGTCGATGCAAGCCATCTGGGGCGTCCACTTGGGGTGGGCGAAAGATCCAATGGAAATCACTTTCGCCCCCGTTTCGCCGAGCGCATCCAGGAGTCTCAGCTTTTCGGATACGGGGATGTCCGTACCTTCAATCTGCAGGCCTTCACGCATGGTATCGTCAGTTATCGTTACGGATTTGGGAAATGAATCAGTCATGGCTAAGTTCTCTCGATAGGGTTGAAAGAAGAAATAAGTTGCGGTCCGGCTTGGCGCCGGCGCCGGTCTATAACGTGGCTTCGAAAACAGTCTGCATGGAGTTAATCAGAAATGGCTCGGCGATGCAAACGGAGGAAGCCTGAATCATTCGGGCTCGAACGCTACGTGGTGCTTCTCACACGATGTCACACCGGCACGAGGCTGACCTCTGTCAACCCGGCCCAACACGAGAGGAGAGCGTGTTGTCGACGTCCGAACGCGTGGTATGATGCTGCTGATTGTCCGAGGCGTCGATCAGACACAGTAACGCTCGACGGGTGGCCGTTTGGACCGGATTCGATTCGCTACCCCGAAAGCGACCAAATGGGAGGGAGAATGCGATGAAACTGGGGTTTCTGTCCGTGTTGTTCAGCGACCGCTCGCTGAAGGAAGTGCTGGACGTTATCCGGCCTTTGGAATTGCAAACCATCGAACTAGGTTCGGGGAATTACCCCGGCGACGCCCACTGCGATGTGAAGGTACTGTTGGGCTCAAAAGCGAAACGTGAAGAATTGAAAGCGATGATCGCGGACGAGGGCCTGGAAATCAGCGCCCTGAGCTGCCACGGCAATTGCCTGCATCCCGACAAGGCCTTCGCGAAGAAGAATATCGAGGTGCAAACAAACACCATAAAGCTGGCCGAAATGCTCGGCGTCGGAACCGTTGTCGACTTTTCCGGTTGCCCCGGTTCGGACGAGAAATCGAGAAAGCCCAACTGGGTGACTTGCCCCTGGCCGCCGGACTTTCTCGAAGTGCTCGACTGGCAGTGGGACAAGAAGGTCATCCCTTATTGGTCTAAGCAGGCCAAGTTCGCTAAGGACCACGGCGTACGGATTGCCTTCGAGCCTCATCCAGGCTTTGTTGTCTACAACCCCGAAACGCTGCTCAAGCTGCGCAAGGCTTGCGGCAACAACCTCGGCGCGAACTTCGACCCGAGCCACTTCTTCTGGCAGGGCATCGATCCGGTCGAGGCCGTCCGCGCCATCGGAGGCAAGGCCATCTTCCATGTCCACGCCAAGGATTCGAAGGTACACGAACAGAACGCAAAAGTGAACGGCATCCTCGATACAAAACACTATGGCGACGAACTCAACCGTTCCTGGATTTTCCGCACCTGCGGCTATGGACATGGCCTCGACTGGTGGAAGGACTTCGTATCCACGTTGCGCATGGTCGGCTACGACGGCGCGTTGAGCATCGAACACGAAGACAGCCTCATGTCCAGCTCCGAGGGGCTAACCAAGGCCGTCGAATTCTTGAAACAAGTTCTCATTTTCCAGAAGCAAGGCGCGATGACTTGGGCGTAGTCACGCTATGGCCTCAGTCTCCGAGAAGGCCGGCAAATGCCAAGATATCCAGTGGAACGTCAATAGGCGGTATTTGCCCCGAAGGGGCTACATGCCTGAGCCCCTTCGGGGCAGGTTTTCAACATACTTGACGGCACCGACAGGACTCGGCAATCTCGATGGAAGCGCGACACCGTCATTCTGAACGAAGTGAAGAATCTCTTCTTCGCCAACGACTTACGCAAGAAAGGGATCCTTCGCTTTCGCTCAGGAGGACATACCTGGCGACTTTTGCCGGTAGCGTCATAGTTGGACGCCTTCTTCTCGGAAAGGGGCTGCAAGATGGAATGGCGTTTTCTAACATTCTCCAGAATATTTGGAGGCAGGGGCAAAACACCATCTTGGTAACTGGAGGTCGTTGAGGTTTTGGGTTGTGAGCGCAGTCCAGGTCAGGTATGGTGTCGCTGAGACACGCAAGAAGCAGATTCTCCGGTCGGACCGGCGAATCGGTTTGCCTGTATGACCCCGGGAGCGCTATGAAGAACGAGGTTGAAGTAGCTGTAATCGGCGCGGGGGTGAGCGGACTTTGCGCCGCGACTCTCCTGGCGGAATCGCTCGGTGATGACGCGGTCGTGCTGATCGAGGCCTCGGACACGGCGGGTGGATACGCTCGCACGGACGTGAATGAAGGCTTCTTGTGCGACCGGGGACCAAATGGCTTCCTGGACAAAGAGCCGCTGATATTCACGTGGATCAACAAGCTGGGAATTTACGATCAGCTCGTCCGCGCGAACGAAGCAGCGGAAAAACGCTTCATCCTGAAGAACAACCACTTGGTGCTGATGAGGCCCCCGCCTGCGTTTCTTTTGTCCACGTTGCTCTCCGTGAAGGGGCGCGCGCGGCTACTGTGCGAGCCCTTCGTTAAACAGAAGCCCAACAGCAAAGTCGAAACCATTTGGGAATTCGCCGCGCGGCGGATTGGCCCCGAGGCCGCTGACACGTTGGTGAGCGCTATGGTTTCGGGCGTATTTGGCGGCGATGCGAAGCAGCTTTCCCTCGAACACTGTTTCCCGCACATGGCGGAGATGGAGCGTGACCATGGCGGGCTCGTTAAAGCGATGATCGCGAAGAAGCGGGGCGTCGGGGGAGAAGGAAGCGCGATGGGACCGGGCGGGGCGTTGATGAGTTTCGCGGGTGGAATCGGCGCACTCACGGACGCCGCTGCCGTACGCGTATCTTCGAGGCTGCGTCTCGGTTGCAGGGCCGAAAAGATTGAGCACACCGGAAGCCGCTATCGAATTTCCATCGCGGGAAAGTCCGGCGTCACGGCGCGGTCCGTTGTGATGGCGCTCCCGGCGCCCGACGCCGGCCGACTCGTCGCCGCGCTCGATACGGACATGGCGAACGCGCTTGGATCGATCCCTCATGCGCCCATGACGGTTCTGTGCACGGGATACCGCGAAGAGCATGTTGGGCGCAACATGCGGGGCTTCGGCTTTCTCGCGCCGCGGAACCAAGGCAAACGCGCGCTCGGCTGCATCTGGTCCAGCTCAGTCTTCCCGCGCACGGCGCCCAGCGGCTGGATTCTTCTGCGCACCATGTACGGAGGCTACACCGATCCGCAAGCCCTCAAATTGTCGAATGAGGAACTGCTCGGACACCTAGCGAAAGAGATTCACCCGCTCATGAAAATCGAGCGCGCTCCTGAATTCGTCCGCACATACCGCCACCCCGTCGGGATTCCCCAGTACATGCTCAACCATGGCGAAATACTGCAAACCCTCGAAGCCGCCGAGCAGCGCCACGCCGGCCTCGTTCTCGCGGGGAACGCATACCGCGGCGTTTCCCTGAACGATTGCGTTCGTTCCGGCTTCCGCGCGGCGGAGCGTCTTCTGGAACAACGGGTATAATTCGAACCTCCGTTATTGTACAATACCCAGGCGCTAAACGCGTCGGTTCTGGTTCGGCTCTGACCCTCGTCGAGAACGAGTGGAGGTAGTATTGTGGCTATTCCTGTGGCTAAGACGGGGACGTTTGAAGAGGGCCAAAGAGACAAGATCACGCGGACTCCCTTTCCAAGTTCTACGAAAGTATACGTACAGGGATCGCGTCCAGATATCCGGGTCCCCATGAGGGAAATCCAACTATCTCCGACGCAGTTCGGCGAGGGAGATCAAGAGCGGCTCGAAGCGAACCCGCCGATAACCGTGTATGACACGTCCGGCCCGTTCACCGATCCGGATATCGAGTTTGATGTGCGTAAGGGCCTCCATCCGGTGCGTCTCAATTGGATTTTGGAACGAGGAGACGTGGTCGAGTTGGACCGCATTTCGTCGCGGTATGGGCGGGAGCGAGAATCTGATCCTGAATTGGCGTATATGCGTTTCGAACGCTCCCGGAAGCCTCTCCGCGCGAAACCCGGCGCGCATGTCTCGCAGATGTACTACGCCCGCCGGGGCATTGTGACCCCCGAGATGGAGTATATCGCCATTCGGGAAAATCAGCGTTGTGAGCAGGCCCTCGAAGAACTGCGTACGCAGCACCCCGGCGAGAATTGGGGCGGAAGTTTTCCCAACCGAATCACGGCGGAATTTGTGCGCGATGAAGTCGCCCGCGGCCGGGCCATCATACCCAACAACGTGAACCACCCCGAATCCGAGCCGATGATTATCGGGCGGAATTTCCTGGTCAAGATAAACGCTAATATCGGCAACAGCGCCGTCACCAGTTCCATCGAAGAAGAAGTGGAAAAGATGGTCTGGTCCACGCGCTGGGGCGGCGATACCGTGATGGATCTTTCCACCGGACCGAATATCCACGAGACGCGCGAATGGATCATTCGCAACTCGCCTGTGCCCATTGGTACTGTGCCGATCTACCAAGCCTTGGAGAAGGTCGACGGGCGGCCCGAGGAACTCACTTGGGATATCTTTCGCGACACGCTTATCGAGCAAGCCGAGCAAGGCGTCGATTACTTTACGATCCACGCGGGCGTTCTGCTGCGCTACGTGCCCATGACGGCCAAACGCGTGACGGGCATCGTCAGCCGCGGCGGATCCATCATGGCAAAATGGTGCCTCTCCCATCACAAGGAGAACTTCCTCTACACCCATTGGGATGACATTTGCGGGATCTGCGCGGCCTACGATGTGGCCTTCTCGATTGGCGATGGGCTGCGCCCCGGCTCGCTGGCGGACGCGAACGACGAGGCCCAGTTCGGCGAATTAAAGACCCAGGGCGAGTTGACGCAACGTGCGTGGAAGCAAGACGTGCAGGTCATGAACGAAGGCCCCGGCCATGTGCCCATGCATATGATCAAGGAAAATATGAAAAAGCAATTGGAGTGGTGCGACGAAGCACCTTTCTATACCCTTGGACCTCTAACGACCGATATCGCGGCCGGTTACGATCACATTACATCGGCTATCGGCGCGGCGCAAATCGGTTGGTACGGAACGGCCATGCTCTGCTACGTGACGCAGAAGGAACACCTCGGCCTGCCGAATAAGGACGACGTGCGCGAAGGCGTCGTAACCTACAAAATCGCGGCGCACACGGCCGACTTAGCCAAAGGGCATCCAGGTGCGCAAATCCGCGACAATGCCATCAGCAAGGCCCGCTTCGAGTTCCGTTGGGAAGACCAGTTCAACCTCGCGCTCGCCCCCGAGAAGGCGCGATCATACCACGACGAAACCCTCCCCTCCGAAGGCGCGAAAGTCGCCCATTTCTGTTCGATGTGCGGCCCCAAATTCTGCGCCATGGAGATCACCCAGCAAGTCCGCGACTACGCCGACAGCCTCGGAATCAACAACGAAAAAGCGAAAGAGCAAGGCATGGAAGTCATGTCCGAGAAGTTCAACGACGAAGGCGCAGAGCTGTATCAGAAGCTGAAGCG
>PVBE010102279.1_pt1 | contig 11487 bp, 10 predicted proteins | sample 1631181 | NCBI WGS metagenome assembly PVBE01 (sample SAMN08397723, study PRJNA350692) | Marine metagenome, whole genome shotgun sequencing project. | isolation source: water | place: Pacific Ocean | collected 2012-04 | reverse complement strand
TATTGACGAAGAGGAATATAAAGCTCAGCAAAAAAAGCTTTTCGATGAGTTGTTTTAAATCCAGTAAGTTGACTATATGTCTTTACTGGCCCGCCCAGCATTCACTGCACATATCAGTAGCGGCATCCCTTTAGAATTCAAAAGACTGGAAGGACAGGCCAGCGCTGACTGATAACCCAGCAAAATAAAGCTCCAGGCTTTCTATGGGTAACCCACTAACGCTTAATTCCTTAGCGTTGTCAAATTTAATGCTTAAATATAAGGCATTACGGTTCGTGGGATCGTCATGAAAATATGGGTTTATTTTCTAAAGGTCAAGCCCAATAAGGTTTTGATCTGAATTGTGTAAAAAGGAATGAAATTTGCTGTTTAAGACTAATTTAGTATTTAGTCGATTGAGTTAAGCTTTTGGGGGCCGGGTTTTGAAGGAAGTGATCGAATATATTCATGAACTGGCAAAAGGCCTTTTTACGGGTCAACTGATAATAAACTTTCATAAGGGGAGTGTGGGTAAAGTTCAGGTGACCAGAACAATAAAAAATACTGAGTTGAAAAGAGTAAAGTAGAGGGTTGTTTTTAAATGAGAAAGTGTGATATGATCCTGTTCATCTTAGTTGGACCACCGCCTTGCGACGCCATCCTAGGCATTCAATCGAGTAGCGATCAATCGGAAATTTTATTTGCCGAATTAAATCTTTTTTATTTGCCGAATTAAATCTATAAGAGGAGGGTTGAGGATGTTATCAGGTTTTAAACGCAAGCTTTGTATTGTAACCGCGGTGCTTATTTTGAGTATGGGGCTCCCCGCTTTGGCGTTTGCGGGTTTTGCGAACGCAAAAGTCAAGATTGATGATACACGATGGTTCCGTGTCGGTCTGGGTTTTAGAAGTTCTGTTGCTGTTGTAGAAGACGGGGCTCCTAATGGAACCAGTTCTGCCGTTGGCGCTGTTTTCGATAACATCAGGCTTTACACTGCGGCCAGAGTAACCGATCACGTCACGCTTGAATTCAATACCGAGTATGGGGGTGGTACTAGTCAAAACAGTTTTGACGCTGACGAAGCTCTCGCCGTTCTGGATGCGGTCGTCAAGTTTGATTTAGGAGGTTTTGATGTGTGGGCTGGCAGGTTCCTGCCTCCCAGTGACAGGTCAAACCTGGATGGTCCTTTTTTCTTGAATGCTTACGATTTTCCTATTGTTCAGGCCTACCCCTCAATTTTTGCCGGTCGTGATACTGGCGCGGCCATCATGAAGGAATATGACGGTGGAAGGTTCAAATGGTCTTATGGTTTTTTTGAAGGCCGGACGAATGCCACTAATGGAGACTCAAACCCGGATGGAGCGGACAACTTGCTCCATGCCGCTCGGTTTACTTATAACTTTTGGGATCCGGAGCCGGGTTATTACACCACCAGTACTTATCATGGCGCGTTGGATGTTTTGGCAGTTGCTTTTGTCATTCAGCATGAGGAAGATGGGGCCGGCACCGCAACGACCGCAGGTGACTTTACCGGTTGGAACTTCGATGTCCTGATGGAGAAGAAGGTTTCGGGTGGAAATGTAGTGAGTCTTGAAGGCGCGTATTATGATTATGATTTGGATGACAAGACAGATGCGAGCCTGACCCAGGGACAAGGTTACCTCGCTTTGGCAGGTTATCTAATTAACAAGCAAGTGGGTTGGGGCAAGCTTCAGCCTTATGTTCGCTACCAGGGGTTTGATCGGGATGAAGTTACTGGTGATAATGGATTACGCTCGCGTATCGAGGGTGGAGTCAACTATATCATTGATGGGCAAAACGCAAAAATTTGTGCGCTCTATTCCCGTGACCAAAACGGTTCTGGTGCCGATCCAAAGAATAGGTTTGTGGTTGGCCTTCAGTTCCAAATGTAGCTTGATATAAGATTAGATTTTGATTTAAGGAGAGAGGCTTAATGCCTCTCTCCTTTTTTTTTGTTCAAAACCCGGCATAAGCTACCAATATTGTCTTTAAATTGTTTTTGCTTTAAACCATCTCATGTAAAAAAGTAAATACCAGGGGTTTTCGGGTGCTTAATTTTTAAGCAAAGTGTAGGAGAAGAGTTTCAATGGTGATAACTAGTTCTTTAGTTTTCAATGAGTTGAGGTGGGGCTTGTTTTGGCACCGATATTGCTAAAGTTGATATAAGTTATAACGGTTCAAACTTTAGCAACAACCGCAGTCATCGAAAAATATTAATCTAGTTAAGGAAGGAATTTAAAATGAAGTGTCTTAAGTCAAAACAATGTTCTTCGTTTATCACTTTAAGGTTTCTAGTCTTGTCGTTTGTGTTGTTTATTGTCAGTTCGACAGCGCAGGCGGCTGAAACGATCAAAGTAGGAATCTTGCATTCATTATCCGGAACCATGGCAATCAGCGAGACCTCGTTGAAAGACGTGGCTCTGATGGCTATTGAAGAGATTAATGCCGAAGGTGGCCTTCTTGGGAAAAAGCTTGAGCCTGTAGTGGTTGACCCTGCTTCTAACTGGCCTTTATTTGCAGAAAAAGCTCGAGAGTTGATCCAAAAACATAAAGTCTCGGTGACTTTTGGTTGCTGGACTTCTGTTTCACGAAAATCAGTCCTTCCTGTTTTTGAAGAGTTGAACGGATTGCTGTTTTATCCCGTTCAGTATGAGGGCGAAGAGTCTTCTTATAACGTATTCTATACCGGCGCGGCTCCCAATCAACAAGCTATCCCGGCAGTTGAATATCTTATGAGTGAGGATGGTGGTGGGGCCAAAAGGTGGGTCTTGTTGGGAACCGATTATGTTTACCCTAGAACGACCAACAAAATCCTCAACTATTTCCTGAAATCCAAAGGAGTTGCCAAGAAGGATATCATGGAAACTTACACGCCGTTTGGTCACAGCGATTATCAAACCATCGTAGCGAATATCAAAAAGTTCGCGGCAGGTAAGCCGACTGCAGTTGTCTCTACCATCAACGGTGACTCCAATGTGCCATTTTATAAAGAGCTTGCTAATCAGGGACTTAAAGCGGAAGACATTCCGGTGGTTGCATTCTCTGTAGGGGAAGAAGAGCTCCGGGGCATTGATACAAAACCGCTGGTGGGACATTTGGCCGCCTGGAACTATTTTATGTCTGTAAAAACTCCTGAGAACAAATCCTTTATCAAAAAATGGAAGGCATATGTGAAAAAGCATAAACTTCCTGGTGGCAGTAAGCGCGTCACCAATGACCCGATGGAAGCCACCTATATAGGGATTAAGATGTGGGCACAGGCGGTTCAGCAAGCGGGGACTACTAACATTGACGCAGTTCGTCAGGCCATCGGTGGTCAAACAGTGCAATCGCCCTCTGGTTTTAAAATCACTATGGATGCCGCAAATCATCACTTGCATAAGCCGGTAGTTATTGGCGAAATTCAGGAAGACGGGCAGTTTGAGGTAGCGTGGAAAACTAAGGGTCCTATACGGGCAGAGGCCTGGAGTCCGTTTATTCCAGAAAGCGCTAAAAAGGTTGCCGACTGGACTTACCCTTGGGTATGTGGTAATTGTGAGAAAGCCAAGTTCTAATTGACTGAAAAGCACTCCTCCGGCTCCTAAACGTTGTTGAGTCTCCTTCACGGCGTACTGCTGGGGCCGGGGGAGAATTTAATTTGGTTTCAATACGAGAAACTCCATCCATCCGTGAATGGATGGGGTTTTCTTGTTTTTAGGACATTTAAAAACGAATGAAAAAAGACGGCACCTTACATAAATACCAAAGACTGAAAGCTAACCTTAAAAGCCGAAAACCTTTTTTGCGGTTTTTTGGGTTATTTTTATTTTTGGCTGTGGGTTTGTTTCCACTTTCTTTAGTCGAGGCAAATGATTTTGATTCGGCATTAAGAGGTTTAGGAAACAAAAGTCGCGCCAAGCTGAAAGTTGCGGTAAAGCGTCTGGGGGATATTGGAAACCCTGCCGCGCTTCCTGCTCTGGTGGCTTTGAAAAACAAGCGATTGCAAGTTAGTGAGGATGGAGCACTTATCATTATCGATGAATCGGGCGATCACGGTCACGATGCACTGAGCGGAAAACAAGTTGATATAAAATCTTTGGACCTTAGCAAACCTAGGATTAATAATTCGGTTCGAAGGGTTTTGTCAATGGCGATAGGGAAAATACAGCTGGCCTCGGACGACCCCGAGGTTCGATTGGGCGCTGCTAAGGAGCTATTAAAAAGACCTTCGAGTGACTTGGTGGTGTTGGTCGAGAAATCTTTGAATGAGGAGAGCGATGATAAAGTCCGTGAAATCTTTTTGCTGGTTTTGGCAAAAGAAGGTTTAAATAGTGATGACAAAGAAAAGCGCCTTCAATCTTTAGAGGTCATAGCCGAATATGGAAACAATGATTTTAAAACTGATTTAGAAGCTCTAGTGGATAAAAATGAGAAGGGTGAGTATCTCGAGAATGATCCTGAAATTCGTAAAACAGCTTCTAAAGCTATTTCTAGTCTTGAGAGACGTCAGTTTTTTATTAATCAGGCCGCAAATTTATTTTATGGGTTAAGCCTGGGAAGTATATTGCTACTTGCAGCTTTAGGGCTGGCCATAACTTTTGGTCTTATGGGTGTTATTAACATGGCCCATGGCGAAATGCTTATGATCGGCGCTTATTCTACATTCGTTGTGCAAAATATTTTTAAGGAATACTTGCCCGAATTCTTCGACTGGTACCTTATCCCGGCCATTCCAATCGCATTTACTGTTAGCGCAGTCATCGGTGTCATTTTAGAAAGAACTATCATCCGGCATCTTTATGGACGGCCTTTGGAAACTCTTTTGGCCACCTGGGGAATCAGCCTGGTTTTGATTCAAAGTATAAGGCTGATTTTTGGGGCGCAAAACGTTGAAGTAGCCAACCCCTATTATCTGTCGGGTGGAGTGGAAGTTATGAACGGAGTTGTCTTTCCCTATAGTAGGATTGTTATTATTATTTTCGTTGTCTTTGTCGTCGCTACGGTTTGGGCGCTACTACAAAAAACTTCACTGGGGCTACAGGTAAGAGCGGTAACACAAAACAGGGAGATGGCGTCTTGTATGGGAATATCAACTCATAAGGTTGATATGTATACTTTCGGGCTAGGCTCGGGAGTTGCTGGGCTGGGCGGACTAGCTTTATCTCAAATAGGTAATGTCGGCCCTGAGTTAGGACAGCTATATATTGTCGACTCTTTCATGGTTGTAGTTTTGGGCGGAGTCGGGAAGATAGCCGGCACCGTGGCGGGGGCTTTGGGGTTAGGGTTTATCAATAAATTTCTGGAGCCCGTTGCCGGCGCAGTCCTGGGGAAAATCATGGTTCTTGTTATTGTTATTGTTTTAATACAAAAAAGACCTCAGGGCCTGTTCGCCCTGAAAGGTCGCATGGCTGATAACTGAGTGTCGTTACGTGATTAAAAAAATTGCTACTTTACATTCATTTAAGGAGTGGATACTTACCTTTATTCTGTTAGGTATTGCTCTGGTTCTTCTACCCCTTTTAAATCTATTGGTACCTGAAGAATCTGTTTTGCATGTCCCGGATTATATATTTTCTTTATTAGGAAAATATTTATGCTATGCCTTGGTAGCTTTGGCTGTAGATTTAATTTGGGGTTATACGGGAATCTTAAGCCTTGGGCATGGGGTTTTTTTTTCCATGGGTGGATATGCCATGGGGATGTACCTCATGAGGAGTATCGGTAAAGAAGGCGTGTATAAAAGCGATTTGCCCGACTTTATGGTATTCCTCGACTGGAAAGAACTGCCATGGTATTGGTATGGCTTCGATTATTTTGCCTTCACTTTGCTCGTCATCCTGATATTGCCAGGTTTGTTTGCTTTTACATTCGGGTATTTTGCTTTCCGTTCACGCATTAAGGGAGTCTACTTCGCTATCATTACCCAGGCGATGACATACGCACTCATGCTTTTATTTTTCCGGAATAATACTGGCTTCGGCGGCAACAATGGCCTCACAGATTTTAAGCGCATTCTGGGATATTCATTGCAGGAACCCTCAACCAAACTGAGCCTGTATATTATTACCATTATTGTATTGTTCTTGAGTTACCTCTTATCCCGGTACGTAGTTCGGTCTAAATTAGGGCGGATTCTTACTGCAATCCGGGATGCGGAAAGTCGGGTGATGTTTTCCGGGTACAATACTTTGCATTACAAACTTTTTGTGTGGACTCTTTCGGCTTTTTTATGCGGTATCGCAGGAGCCCTCTATGTGCCGCAGGTCGGCATTATCAATCCGAGTGAAATGCAACCATCCAATTCGATTGAGATGGCTATTTGGGTCGCGGTCGGTGGGCGCGGAACTTTAAGTGGTGCGCTCATCGGAGCCGGATTGGTCAATGGGGCTAAAAGTTGGTTCACGGTTGCGGCACCGGAGTATTGGCTTTATTTTTTGGGGACCTTATTTATTGTCCTGACGTTATTTTTTCCCAAGGGCCTGGTCGGTTTCTTTTCCAGATTTTTTTCAAAAGATAAAATGAGGGAGCCTTCTTAATGGATAGTCCTGGCGCTCACATCAAAGATGATTCAATCGATGCAACTCATGGCTGTATTCTCTATATAGAAGGACTAACGGTCAGTTTCGATGGATTCAAAGCTCTTAATGATTTGAATCTCTACATTGATGACGGAGAGCTACGTTGCATTATAGGACCCAATGGTGCTGGAAAAACGACGATGATGGACGTGATCACCGGGAAAACACGCCCGGACCACGGCACCGTTTTTTTTGGGCAAAATCACGACCTGACGAAGATGACGGAATATGAAATATCCCATACGGGCATAGGCCGTAAATTTCAAAAACCAACGGTATTTCTTAACCATACAGTATTTGAAAATCTCGAATTGGCGCTTCACGCTAAAAAGGATGTTTGGCAATCTCTTACCAGGTCTCTGGTCGGGGAGCAACGGGACACAATTGAAGAAGGCTTGGAGACGATTGGGTTGAAGGAGCAAAAGAACCTTCGCTCAGCTTTATTGTCGCATGGTCAGAAGCAATGGTTGGAGATTGGGATGCTCTTGGTGCAAAACCCACGACTTTTATTGATTGATGAACCGGTTGCGGGGATGACACATCAGGAAACCGAACGGACGGCAGAACTATTAAAATCGCTCGCAGGAAAACATTCTGTGGTGGTGGTCGAACACGAAATGGATTTCATTCGCTCTATAGCCAACAGAGTGACCGTTTTGCATGAAGGACATGTATTGGCAGAAGGAAAAATGGAAGAAGTGCAAAACGATCCTAAAGTCATTGAAGTATATTTGGGTAGTTAGTCATGTTAAAAGTACAAAACTTAAATCAGTTTTATGGAGAAAGCCATACCCTCTGGGATGTGGATATGAATGTCCTATCAGGTTCTTGCACCTGCCTGATGGGCAGGAATGGAGTCGGGAAAACCACATTGCTCAAGACTATTATGGGTTTATTGCCCGCCGCCTCAGGTTCTATAAGTATGGAAGGTGACGAACTGATAAATAAACCAGCAGAACTGCGAGCTCACCAAAGAATTGGCTATGTGCCCCAGGGCCGTGAAATATTCACTCAATTAAGCGTAGAGGAAAACCTTCGTGTGGGTCTCTTGTCACGCGGTGATGGATTGCGTGAAATTCCTGAATTTATATTTGAAATCTTTCCCGTGTTAAAGCAGATGCTCAGTCGTCGCGGGGGAGATCTTTCCGGAGGTCAACAGCAACAACTGGCAATAGGAAGGGCTTTGGTTCTCAATCCAAAACTTTTGATTTTGGATGAGCCGACCGAAGGTATTCAACCAAATATTGTGCATGAAATAGGGGATATCATCATACGCCTCAATCGGGAAAAGGGATTGACCATTTTAATAGTGGAGCAAAAGCTGCCATTTGCTCGCCGGGTCGCACAACAGTTTTGCATTCTGGATAAAGGCCGAAACGTAGCGGCAGATGAAATGGAAAATTTGGGGGAAGACACTATAAATCGTTTTTTGAAAGTCTAAACAATACAAATAAACCAGTATATTCCTATGACTTTGGATTTCTAAAACTTCCTTTTTGGCTATTCACTGACCCCAGATTATAACGAGAGAGGATTCTTCGCATGGGAAGAACGTCAGCTTTGGCAGGGGAGTGTTTATATTGGTGAGACCCTGAATTCCGCGGTTAATAACAAGTTGACTGTAACAGTTGGTGGCGAGTTGGAACACCGTACAGTACTTTCTGGCAGGGAACAAACATATTCAATTAACGGTACAAAGGCTGACTCTAGAAATGGACAATTCTGGCAGAACTCAGTTGCCGGTAAGCTTGGCGCCAATTACTCTATGAACAATAATATGGTCGCCTATATTAATGTTGATGGCCGACTCTCTAATCTTTTTAGAGGAACCTATGGTGCTAGCGTTGGGTTAAAGCTAAACTTCTAAATCATAATTGTTTTTTAAAAACCCTCGTCATCTATCTTGCCAGAAACAACCCTCAGTCCCCTATCTTAGCTCTTCCATCTCACGCAAGCACTCAACAAGGCTGTATCCTGCATTCATATCTGCATGCATTTTTCTTTATTTTAAAGAAATTACCGATCCGGCAGCCGTTATTGATAAACATACCTCTGACAAAGTAGTGGCCAATAACCCGCGCTATCTTTATCTGATAAATATGCTAAGTTTTCTATGTTTTCAGTAGAGGATCGACCTGGCTATGGAAACCGGATCCGTTATTGGCAAGATGGGTAGAAATGAAATTGAAACCAGGTTGTAGCCAAAAGGTGTAGAAAATAGGGAAAACCTAGGGGAAATAGGGCAATGGTCAAAATGATGATATGGTTAAATAACGGCCTAAATAACGCTCTCGCAAGGTTTATCAATTATTACCCCGATCCTGAAATCCATCGACATAGCAGCTTTCGTAAATACTACGATTGGGTCAGCCAATTAAATAAAGAAAAATACTGAAAGAAGGCCAATAATGAAAGTCTTGATCACGGGTGGAACAGGATTTATAGGAAAAGCATTAATTAAAAAATTAAATGAAAAAGGCCATGAATTAGTGGTTTTGACCAGAAATCCAGATGCAGCGAGATTTCATATACCGGTTCATTGTGATATTCAAGCCTGGAATCAGGAATCTGGCATTCTTTCATCAGATAAAATTAATGGGATCGATGCGATCATCAACCTATCTGGTGAAAACATAGCCGATGGTCGCTGGACCGATTCTCGAAAACAAAAAATAATTAAATCAAGGGTTCAATCCGTTCAATGTCTCACCAACGCAATCAAAGCCATGACCCAAAAGCCCAGGGTCTTTATATCGGCATCAGCAATTGGATTTTATGGCGAACGCGGGGATGAATCACTTGAAGAAACTAACACAAAAGGACATGGGTTTCTTTCTGACGTTTGTCAGCAATGGGAAAAAGAAATTTTCAAAGTGTCTGAATTAGGCGTCAAAACGGTTGCTCTTCGAATAGGAATGGTTTTAGGACATGATGGAGGAGCCTTACAAAAAATGTTACCTCCCTTCAAACTTGGTTTGGGAGGAAAACTTGGAAACGGAAACCAATGGATGAGTTGGATTCATATTCAGGATCTGATCAGTATGATTACCCATGCCATAGAGAAACCTTCTTTGAAGGGCACTTATAATGCAGTAAGCCCAAATCCAATTCAAAACCATGAATTTACAAAAACTTTGGCATCCATTCTAAATCGCCCGGCGATCACTCCCGTCCCAAAGTTTATTCTTAAGCTTGCCCTAGGCGAGCTTTCTGAATTACTGCTGGGCAGTCAAAAAGTGTCCGCAAAGAAATCTTTAGAAACGGGATTTTCATATGAATATCCCTGCCTCAAAGATGCTTTAAAGGAAGTTTGCAGTCACAACTACCATGAAGTTAAAGTAGAACAATGGGTTCCTGCCACCAGAGAAAACACTTTTGCATTCTTTAAGGAAGCTAAAAACCTGGAAGTCATCACACCAGATTTTTTACACTTCAAAGTCCTCAAACAATCCACTCCCAGAGTACAGGAAGGAACTAAAATAAACTATAGCCTTTCTCTCCATGGAATGCCGTTTCGCTGGCAATCACAAATCACTGATTGGAAGCCGGATCAAATGTTCTCGGATATCCAATTAAAGGGACCTTACAGCTATTGGAGTCACAAGCACGAATTTGAAGAAAAAGATGGCGGAACCCTCATTAAGGACCATGTTTTGTATAAAGTTCCTTTCGGAATTCTCGGAGATTTTATAGCGCATGGTTTTATCAGGAGGGATATTGAAAAAATTTTTACCTACAGACAAAAAAAGATTGATGAACTGTTTAATCATCAAGATAAAAATATAATTAATTAACAATTTAAGGTTTTGAAGTATTAAAAATCCGGAGCGCAATAAAATACTCAGTTTTATGATTTTTTCAATTTCTAACTATTATGCTTTATCTTCACCTCTTTAAATTCATATTTTGAAATTATTAGGTAAATGGTATCGCAAAAAAATAATATTAATATTCGATAATTTTTATAATTTAATTCATTTTTGCAGATAAAATGGGAGGGGAAGTACCATCACCAACAGCCAGATACAATCTACTTGCCCGGGTTTTTATGATAGATAATTCAGCTCTCTCTTCCCGCTTTTTATTCTATCCTCTGGTATAATCCAGAAAATCAGATTAAATTTTTCCTTTTGTTAGAGAGTGTCTAATTCCATGCCGGAAAAGAATGAAGCAAGTAACCTGGATATCTTCTTTGAAATGATCGATTCGATCGAAGATGATGTTTCCGACCTGTTGGACGATGAAAGTAATGAGGTCGGTGGATATGAATGTCTGGTAATTTGTTTCAACTCATTGAGACTGTATTGCGATGAAGTTGGAATCGATTTTGGTCAAATCGAAGATCAGTACCAGGAACTTAAGATAAGCAAGACAGGCGAAATCATTGGAGATTTTGATATTGACGGCAACTCAAAAAGTGGTAACGAGATTGAGGCGTTCAGCAGGATGTTGGAGAAAGTAGAAGAGAGCCTTGCCGCTTTTGAAAAGCGACGCGAAAAAAAGGATGAGCCTATCGATGAATGGAATTGCGTATTTATTATGTACGGTTGCTTGAGAAAATATTGCGAAGAGATGAAAGCCAGTTATGCCGATCTCATGCTTGATGTGTCTCAAATTCAATCTGATCTTGAAAAGGACATGCCTGCGGAACAGAGCGACGATAATTTTAATTAGTGAAATTGATTCAACTGCTCAAATGGTTGGGACGCTACTGGATCAAACCGGGGTTCGATTGTCACAGTTGCGTTATATGTTGGGCGGGTGCTTTTTTATTTTAGGTAATTGGAGAGAAAAACTATTCCCATTCGATAGTTCCCGGGGGTTTGGAACTGATGTCATAGACAACCCTGTTTACCCCTTTAACCTCGTTGATGATACGGTTGGAAAAACGGCCCAGCAGGTCGTAGGGAAGGTGAGCCCAGTCGGCGGT
>PVBE010678424.1_pt1 | contig 11488 bp, 8 predicted proteins | sample 1631181 | NCBI WGS metagenome assembly PVBE01 (sample SAMN08397723, study PRJNA350692) | Marine metagenome, whole genome shotgun sequencing project. | isolation source: water | place: Pacific Ocean | collected 2012-04 | reverse complement strand
TAATAAAAGCATCAATACTATAAAAAACATTGGAAAATATTCAACCAATATGCTTGAACGGAATTTTTTTATGATTTTAGCAAGTATTTTCATAAATTACTTTTACTCTAATTTTATCTAATTATTTATGAATTTTCCCACTTAAAACAGTCTTAATAGGATAAGTGGATGAATTTTCTGCCTCATCAGTGAAAACTGGAGTTAAATCAGTGCTTTCTACACTAGAATACAAAACTTCTTGTTCGGAGATTGGTTTAAATTCTCCATCTTTATATATAAATCTTGTCTTCATATATCCAGGTGGACAGCATAATCCAACATCCCATATAGTTCCCTCTTGTTCAAGACCCCAAGGAACCCAATGTATGTAAAAACCATCTCCATTCTTTGAATCATTAATGCTTAAAACAACAGTAGGGCTTACTGAAAAAATTATTTTGTTTTCTTTTATTATTATAATTCTATGAGGACAATGGTTACCGCCAGTACCACAGATAGATAAAATGGTCTCGTCATTACCATCTAAATCCACATCAAACTTTTTAATATCAGTAACATATTCGCCTAAAAGAAATCGGGCAGCTATATTGCCATATTCTTGTATTTGTTCATCAAACAACCATTTGTATGAATCCCAAACACCTGGTTCTTCTTTTGAAATTTGATCTAAAGATCTAATGGGGGGAAGAGATTCAATCTGCTGAGAATAACTATCGGCAAATAATGTAATCTTGGTAGTAATTGGTGATTCAACTTCTCTAGTTTCAGAAAGATATTGTGGTTGTTCTGTTGTTTCTGGTTCTGTGTTTTCTACTTCAATCTCTGTGGCTGGTTCCGTATCATAGACAATAAAAATGACGACTATAACCAATAGTATTAAAGAACCAATTATTGTTAATTTTTTATTCATGTTTTTCTTTCTTTACTCCGATACCTTCCAAAAATGTTTCTATTCGTTTTTTCATAATTAGGATAGTAATAAATATAAAGTTAATACTGAAATCCGTTACTGATATACGCGTAGGCACTGCTTTCTCGTTCTGTTCCGTGTCCAGAGAAAGATGAAATAACAATGTCGTCCTCATCGGTTAATTCAAAGATTTTTGATAATGATTGAAAAATATATTCGTCTGGGTCTTTCTTATCTTGTTGTTTATATATCTTAACCAACGACTTATGTATATCTTTTTTCCATACGCATATTGTGTCCCAAATATCCTGTAAACTCACTCCGTTTATTTCCTTCAGCATTTCAAACCTGTCTTTATCAATATCTTTATTTAGAAAACCACTTACTTGCTCAAACTCTAAATCCAACTCATCTAAAAGAAGATTTGTTTCGTCAGAATAATAATCGTTATAAGCGTGCTTTGCAAACTCTCCAACAATAACCGCTGTTGCAACAGCATATATAAATGGAGAACTTTGTTCGCCCTGTTCCTCCTCCTGCATAATGTACATTTTATGCTCTAAAAGCAACTGGTGAACCTCATAACCCCAATTGGCACACCTCAAAAGCAAATCGTCCTCCACATAATCCAATATCTCGTCGTGCAATGTATTAAATAATTCTCGCTCATTCATAAAAATAAAATTATTTTTCTATCGGAAAAACTTTTTCAAACGCTTTCCGATTTGCCCATTTGTGGTTTTTGTTTTTGCCATAATTATTTTCGTTTAACCTCATCAAGAGTCTTACCTTCCTCATTTTTCCATTCTGTCCACCCGTTTGCCCTTCTTCCTAAGACAAAAGCTGCTGCAGCTGATGGACTGTTAAAAATAGTGTCTTCGATCAATGTCTGAGGGGCTCCTGATTCTATTGTTTCAAGCGAGAGAATTTCTCTTCTCAATCTCTTTATATGCTCATTAATCGAACTGGCTTCAGAGCCTTGAATTGTAGACCCTTTCAAAACAACAAATCCTTCTGTGCCTTGCACGCCTTGTGCATCTGCATCCTTTCCTTTGCAATACCAGACTTCTTCTTGAGTGTCCTCTGTTGGTTTTTTCAAAAAATTGAATCCCATAATCGGAAGCAGTGTTCTGATATTTTCAGCAAACTCATTTGCTTCTGCGCGATCCGATTCAGAGAGAGAATCAGGGAGGGAATCTTTTCCTGCTTCAACCTTTACTCTGCCGGCTTTTTTTATATCACCTAGTAATATCGACTCTAGATATCCAATGTAAGCTTTATTCAGTGTTTCGTCTTTAGATACAAAACATATTGCAGTATTCCAAAAATCTTTATTTGCATCACGATTGTGATATTGGATTCTTTGTATAAAATTATTTGACTCACCGACGTATACCATTTGTTCACCTTGTTCGTTTTCTCCTACTAAAAAGTAAATACTTGGTGTAAGTAATTCTTCTCGTTTTAAGATCTCAGAAAGATCACTCCTTGGTATTACATATCCTTTTCCATTCCAAGCCGAAAGTTCAACTGTTCTTGCGCCAGATGATTTACCAGATAAGAGAAATATTTTTATTGTCTTTGGGGCATTAGTCATATTATTTCAAAAGCTTATTTACGTCCACCTTTAGAACTTTAGCGATCTTCTCTACAGTCTTGAGGGTAGGGTTTTTCTTACCATTTTCAATATTACTAATATAGGCAGTATCTACTCTCAAAATAGAACAAAGCTCAAGTTGGTTCATACCCTTCTGGACCCTTAATTTCTTTATATTCTCCCCTAGTTTTTTAGATGTTTCTGTCATAGCTAATATAAAAAACATACCACAAATTGTACTAAAATACAATTGGTGGTATATCAATTCAGTATTTACTTACACACTAAAAGAAATATTCAGCGGTGCTGAAAATATAAAAGACGGTAATTTTTTACATAAGCATTAATTCAGCATGACTCAGAGCTCTTTCAGCGGTCTCCTTTGCCCCCTTAGTATCTAATCCCAACTGTTTAACTGCCTCAACTAATTCTGGTCGCAATATCCATTGACATTGCCCTTCATCTTTCCCTGATTCTGGTTTTTCAAATTCACAAAAAAATGAAATACTTTCATCTGTTGGGGGCTCAAATCTCATTTCTTCTGCCACCCTACCAGCATAACCTCCATAATGCAGATTTGCTGAATTAAAATTCTTCCAGCCCATTGCCATAGCCAGAGTTGTAGATGTAATGGTGTGATTTGGTGAATAAAAATTTAGTAGAAGTAATTTTTCTTCCATATCATTAGGAATATTTGATTTAAAGTATTCTAAAAAATCTTCTGTTGATGCTCCTATATAGTTTTCATTTTCCATAATTTTAGATTTTTTATATTTTGAATTTGTAAAAATATTATGCTATAAAATTTAAGCTCCCAGTATATTAATTCCCCGTTTCTTAAATTTTTTTTATTTATTATACTTAAATTAGGCTTTCGCTCAAAACAATTTCTGCATACAATTTCTTTGTTGGTTCTCTATTAATTTGTGGCTTGTCTGTTAAAAGAATTTCAATTTTTCCAACCATCTCTTTTGGAGTAAAACCATGCTTTTGTCTGATAATACCTCTTAAATCTCTGCTTAATTTTATATCCAATTTTGTTGATCGAACTAACCCTTGAATTAAACTCATCCATAGTTTAGTCTCTTCGTTTTGATTCCTCTTTGATTTATCAATTCGCTCTAATGCCTGTCTTTTAAGCAACTCGAGGTACCCGCTACGATTGCCCTCTATATCGTTTGCTCTATCTTGAAAGACTAATCTAATCTTATCTGTAACATCGTGGTGATTTTCATAAATTGGTAATATATCAGTATTTATGTCACACTGTAATGAAGCTAATATTTGCCAATCATTCTCATTAACCACCTCCCCATTTTCATCCGCCAAATATAATTTATATATATCTCCGGCCTGACAATATACAGCTACACCTTTTTTATCACTTGAAAGTCCAGAATTAGCCATGTTCGGCAACATGAGAGCCATTTTGTATTCTTCGGGATATTTTTCTTTTAATATCCTCCAATTGACTTTCTGTTTTTGGGAAAAAGACTCAATATCATTATCCTCCAAAGCATTGGCATCTTCTGAATACATTTCATAAAATTTCTTATCAACCAATTTCTCATCTTGGGAGATAACTTTATCGTCTCCACCAAATCGAGTCATAATTTCCTGAGCCCTTCTCTTTATTCTGTCGTTAATATTTATACGAAGATCAGCTTCTAGTTGAGGAAAAAAATTATAAACCCAAATCTTATCATTTGTACTTCCAATTCTGTCTATTCTACCTACGCGTTGTATTATGCGAACAGGATTCCAGTGAAGCTCATAATTAATAACAACTTGTCCGTCCTGCAAATTCATACCCTCTCCAAGTACCTCCGTACTTACTAATATGTCTATCTCGTTTTCTGCTGTAACCTCGATACCTCGTTTTTTTAGATATTTCTTATTTGAATCAGTTTTTGGTGAAAATAGAGCTGCTTTTGCAAGAACCCCCTTAGAGCCACCGGACACATATTCAACACGTTTAAAATGTTTTTTTAATTCTTCCCCGATATATTTAGCGGTAGTGGTATATTGTGTAAATATTAATATTTTCTTCCCTTCACATTTTTCCATTCCTTCCGCATCCCATGATGATTGAGTATATTCTCCACGAATTCTTTTAATGAGGGTTTGTAACTTTTCATCCTGCTCAACTGTTATCCCTTTGATCATTTCATACATTGGTTCTAATCTTGCTAAATCGTTTTCTATAGCCACCTTCAGTTTGTCTACATTGAATCGTTTAGTATCATATGCATCTTCTGGTATATCAATATCTTCAATATTAATCTCATCCTTTAGTTGTCTATAAGATTTATCCGCCGCGTCTCCAGCAAGCACCTTGCCCTCACTTAAACCGCGTAGAAACAATTCATGAGAACGTATCATGGTACTGAGTGTTTCGCGCAAGGAAGCAACGCTACTTTCGAATAGTTTAAAAAGAATCATCCGCATGATACTAGTCAAGTTGCGTCCAGCAATTTTTAAACGCTGTTTTTCATCAGCGTCAAAATCCTCAGGATTTATGAAACTTCCAATATCATAACGAGCAAATTCCAATTCATCTATCTTGGTATCTAATGCTTTATAAATACCACCTGGATATACGTGATCAATGTTGTAGTCAATTCTATATGGCCCATATCGTTTTGGAAAAGGAGGTAAATTTTCCTTACCATACTCGTCAATAATGTTTTTCCTTGTTCGACGAACCAAAATCTGTTGAAAAAGATTTTCTGATCTATCAGGAACATCTGTCTTGTCAACAGCGTCTAGTTGTTTACGCTCTTCATCAGCTTTATCAAAAAACTTTTTAAGTTCTGGCGGGTCGATTCTTAGAGTTTCTGTCATCTCTTGAGGGTGGAAAAGCTTCATTTGATGATACATGTCGTGTATCTTCAAATTCTGCGGAGTCGCGCCGACTAAAATTACTTTCTTCCCTTCACATATAATTTGTAAATCTTTATATGATATGGTTTCCGGATTTCTAAAATGGTGTGCCTCGTCCATTAGAATCACCTGACGCTGCATCATTCTATCGTCGTTAATAATTTCAGCTATTTTACTGTAATCTCTTGAGATAACTTTTGCATTTACATTATAATCATCCAACACCTGCTCCCACTGTTCTTTGATTTTTGGTGAGCAAATCACAATCGCCCTTTCTCCTTCTTCCTGCAGATGAGCTAATAGTGCCGAGCCCATATATGTTTTACCAAGTCCTGGAACATCAGCCAAAAATACACCTCCATATTTTTGCAATCGTCTGTAGGCATCAATAACAGCATCTTTCTGAAAGGAATAGAGTTTTGGCACATCTTCATTAAATTCAATTTTTTCTTTTTCTCGATCATAATCTAAAGAAAATATATCGTGTAAAATTTTTAGATAAATACGAAATGGTGTCACTTCTTTATTTAAAGCCCAGGATTCCTCAAGTGCTTTGCCTGCGAGCACTGTAAAATCGCAATCTTTAGAAAGCTTCCATTTTTCATTAAACCATTTATCAAGTTTTTTTATTTGTTTATCGTCTGTTAGTTTTACATTAACTTCTGTATTTGTAGAAAAACCTGAAATAGAAATGTTGCTTGATCCAGTAAACACAATTGATTCTTCTTTTTTGTTAATTAAATATACCTTTGCGTGAAGTATTTCTTTTGTATATATCCTTATTTTTATTTTATTATCTAAAAGTTTTTGAGCAAACCACGCTATAAATTCTGCATTTTCTTTAGATGGCTTCAACTTGCCGGCTTTATCTAAAAATGTTTTTGCTTCTTTCTCCAAGATTTCTTTCTTTTGTTCTGGTGTTTGGTAGTATTGTGTTTCTAAAATATCATGAACAGCTTCAGAAAACTTTTCCGTCATCAACATAGTTTCAGCCGTTTGCCGATTTGTGGAAGGACTGATTAGGATTTCTAGTGAATCTAATCCATCTATTCCGTCTCTCAATTCCTTAAGTCCAGAAATGAAAAACCAACCAACTGCAAACTTTGCGTTTTTTGCACCTTTTAATTCTTTTTTTAGTTCATCAGAGAATTTTTGCTCTGGGGTTGTAATAATATTATGTGGCATATATTTATTTAATTTATATCACAAAATCTGGCTAATTTGGGATATCGACGAGCATACCATGTCTCTACCTCTCGAATGTCATCTTTATCCAAACCATACATCTTATAAACTATTTTATCAATTTCTTTTTGTTCATTACTCATATAGTCGTAATGTGGATTTTGTCTTTGTTTTGTGATCACAGTATCTATAAATCCGATTATCGATTTATTGTTAATGATATTAAATGGATTTTCTTTAAGATCATCTACTCCGTAATTTACTGTGTGATTAATAAAAACCCTAGCGAAAAACTTTTGAAGTTTAGACGCAAGAATTCCTAATTGAAATAGATTATCATATTCAGTACAAAAAATATTCGATGAGGCGTGATCAAAAGGGCCAGAAGAACCGATTCTAAACGTAGGGCTATACTGACCAGCAAACGAAAAAGTGATTGCTTCCTTAAAATAAAATTCAGGGCTTCGTATAACCGCAACACGCTGATTTCTACTTGTCCCATCTCTTTCACCAATCGTTAGTGTTTTCATCCTCTTGACAGATTTCTGACTCCAATCGATAAAATAGTCAATTGGTATATAATAATTTGGTAAAAATCCTTTTTCAGTATCACCTGCTCCTCCTTTATCGTATGGTGATATGTATCTACCCCTAAACCACAAATCCGAGTCAAATAATTTTTCTGTTTTTGATTTATGTATGCCTTTTTCTATTATCCTAATCCTTATTTTTTCATCACTACGAATTTTCGTTAAATCTTCTTCTGTAAGTAAAAATTCGGAATATGCACTAATACTCCTGTAGTTTCCACGTGCATCTGCATTCTGAAATAAGTAACTATCATTATCGCCAGTTGCTAAGCCCTGCCTTATGTCAGCAATATCACCAAGCCTAACCTGCTCAATCAATTTCCTATTTAAATAAATTTGTCTGACTTTTACTTTTTTCTTTTCTTCTTCACCAATTTCTTTTTCTATTGTTTTACAAGTCGTATCATTCATCAAAGCAAACAACTTCGGACTACCCACAAAAAAAGGCCAATTTGAATTTGTTTCTATCAATCCTTGTTGATAGTGATAAAAAGCTTTCTTGGACGTAGAAACATACTCCGGATTATCAAGAGAATAAAGATATTCTTCTAATTCGCCAGTTTTGTCTTGCGCTCGAGTAAGGTCGCATACAATGAGCTCACTTTCCTCTCTTTTAGTGCTGTTCTTAAATAATACGCGCTCGCATTGTTTATGTAAAATTCGGCCTCTTTCAGACTTTGTTGCAATTAAAATACTAGTATTTACCGTTGCTCCAAACAACCAAGGTGGCATGAGTATTAAATTATGAATCTTAGAATTATCCAGTAGCATTCTACGCAATGGACGATGTGATTTTATCGTCTGCCAGGTATCTGAGGTAATAAATGACAGTATTCCATCTGGTTTAAGTAAATCTTGAAAAGCCATAGCGATAAAAATTCCATATGAATCCTTACTTCCAAGGGTGTATCTTTCCTTTCCTTTTTTCATTATCTCATTTTTCACACCATAGGGCGGATTCCCAATAACAATATCAAAACCTCCGTGATGATGGTCTATAAGGTATTCAACCAAATCTATTGCCCAAACAAAGGATAATTTGTCATTCAATTTTACGTCAAATCTCCTTGAAGAAAGAGCTTTGTTTAAATATTTTAAAAGTTTTTCTATTTCTGGGTCATTCTGTATTTTCTCTTCACCAAATAAATCCTTAGTAGAAATTTGGGGCGCTTCTAGAGTCAAAATATCAATTGCCAACTTGAGTCGTGCCTCGGCGATTAGTCGTTCTAGTTTTCTTTTTCCTGACTCTTTTGTTTCTGAAAAATAAATGTTTTTCAAGTCAACTATTTTTGAAAGATTTTGTCTAATTGCTTGATTGGAACTAAAATCCTTCACATTTCTAAAACCATCTATTTGCTCTCCGTATAAATGATCAGCAACACTATCCCCCCAAAAAACCTTGAAAGTAAGGTTTGGAAGGGGCGGTATAGGTTCCCCCTCTTCTCTATCATAATCAACGGCCAAAGAAAGCCATAGACGAAGCTCACAAATATTAACGGCTTGAAGCATCAAATCCACACCGACTAGATTATTTTTTATAATTTCTGTTTTAAGAAAATAATCAAAGTTTTTTGTTTTGATTCTTTTATCACCAATTTTAAGCATTAAAAATCTTCGAAGCCCGGTGAGCATTTGCAGCACCCCTAAAGGAAAGGCTCCCGAACCAACTGCCGGGTCACAAATAGAAATATTTTCAGTTGCTCTTAATAATCCCTGTGATTCACTCATCGAAAGATTAATTTTATTAATCTGTTCTTCATCTGACACTTCATCAAGGGATAAATCTATTATTTTTTTAACTTTTCCTATGTTGATTTTTGTTATATCTGACAACCTTCTAGAAATCGCTTCGCGACACATAAAAAAGACTGCCACACGAGGAGTATAATAACTTCCTGTTTCGCGACGAAGTTCTCGATTAAAGTCAGCTTCGGATTTTTCCGCAGTTTTTTCAAGACGAAGAACCAACTCTTCAAAGATTCTACCGAGCATTTCAGGATCAACGGCAACTTCAACAGAATTTGGTGCCGCTTCTTCTATCGTAAAATTAAATCTGTTTAATAAATTTTCAAACAAATCTTGAAAAAAATCATTAGGGATAGAAACTTGTGATAAATTTTTTGGCTCAGAACCAAAGAGTCCTCCGTTCAAAAATGGTATCTCGCCTAATTCACTTACTTTGTTTCTTTCAGGATTAGATAACAAATCAAACAATGGTAACAGCACTTCTTTCCAGTATGAACCGTCTTCATTAAAGTATGGTTGAAACTTTTCATAAAGATAATTTGGCTCATTATCTAACCATTTTTTTTGCTCAATAAATTTTAAAAACACTACTCTGTTAAGAATAATTTGTGCGGTATTTTTTCTAGTCTTTGGGTCAAAACTATACTCTTTAACCTGAGCTTTCTTTATTATGTCAATTAAATCTAGAAATTTACCAGCGAAAATTTGGAAAAACTCCATTGTTACTTCTTCTACATCAAAAGCTTTTCTATTTTTTTCAATAAGAACCTGCAAATTGTCACCTGAGTCAGTTTTAAGTAGAGCCAATCGCGAAGACGCTGTTCGTAATTTACCTCGATTAAATGGAGTAATTGAAAAACGCCTCAACTCAAGTTTATTCCCACTTGAGCGAGCGTTAACAAAGTGCCAGTACTGTCCATCACTTGAAGCAAAAACAAATAGATGTTGCTGAAGTAGATGTTTAGAAATTTTACTAATTATTGTCCTTTCTGCTCCACGCATTCTTAAAACATATCTTTCGTTGTATTCGTCATTAATGGAATTAAATTGTATGAAAACAATATTAAATCCATTATGGACTGCTATTGTAGTAGCTGAAGCAATTCTTGATCTTGTATCTTCATCAATATTATTAAGTGATATAACCTGATCAGCTACAGCTGAATACCCTAATTCCTCAACAATTAGTTGTTTGAGTTGTTGTTTAGTTCTAAGGTTTTCAAGATTCATTTTTTTCTAGCTCAAAACTAATCTTGTATGTATAGAAATCAATGTTTTGGGTCACTCTGAGTGCGTTTCTCAAACGGTCGTCTCCTTCAAGAGAAATTATTGCTCCTTTAACAACTTGATTCTTTTCTAATAACTCCTCCTTGACATAACCCATATACGTCTGTATTTGACCTACAACAACTGCACTGGCGCGCCCCTTTTTCAACTCTATAACAAGAATTTCCTTTTTATCCTTACTGACTGCAAGAATATCAATAGGCCCTGTATCACTCTGATATTGTTGACCAACTATTTCACCTTCTTCTTCATATACATCGTAATATTGGCCGAGAACAGTTTGACTCCAATTTTCAATCAAAAAATCCTCTAAATGTTTTTCGAGTGCAAACGCAGATGGATCTTCAATCGTTCCGTCAGTTGATACAATAGAAACTGACCGACTTCCAGACAAAAAAGCTTCAATCTCGTTAGCGTATTTTGAGATAGTACTGACAGTAGCAATAGAACCTGTTGAATTACGCAGTGGCTCGCTCATTTCATCTCGTGCAATTACTTTCGAAAGCCATCGTATTGACCGACGATGTTGTAGTTCATTTTCTTTGTGATATTCATAGTTGCCAGTGACCTCTCCCGTGTAATAATGTCCTTTTCCATCGGGCATCAAAATAACATCACCGACCTGAATCCCTTTCGATACGGTCCAAAGCATTCCACATGCAAGCCCTGCGGCAATTTTGCTTTTTCCTGGATTTTGTTCAAGAAAAAGTGGTATAAATTTTTTGTTAAAGTCGCGCCAATTATCTGGAAGGTTGTGTGTAAGATCTTTATCTCGTATAAATCCTGCCGCAATAAAATTACCTTTGTAGGCTTCTTCCGCAAATACACTTCCTCTCCCCAACATTATTCGATAGTAATTTTTCATATTTATTTTTATTCAAAAGCCCCCTCAATAGATAGCTTTATATGCCATTAAACCATAATTTTAGACATTTTATAAGACCCTCTAGAACGCACGTTTAATTAAAACAGCCCCCTAAGTATAGGTGGGCTGTTTAAAGCTGTATTAGGCAGTAGGGTGTTTCCGTCAACGGCAAGGTAGGAAGCCGTAGTCAACTCCCCTTTTGAGTGGTGGTGGAAGTTTTATCGTAAATTCAAACGGAATTTGTTTTTTGCTAATGTTGTTATTAAGAATATGTTGCCTTGTGCTCGTTCCGTGCCTATAGATAGTGCCATGATTTATATTGCTTTCTTGCCAAAATTATAGACCTTCTTGTGCCAAGATTTCTTATTCGCGTCCGTTGCCCGCTCTGACGGGCCAAAAGTAGTAACCTCAACTGGATTAAACCC
>PVBE012946264.1_pt1 | contig 11489 bp, 10 predicted proteins | sample 1631181 | NCBI WGS metagenome assembly PVBE01 (sample SAMN08397723, study PRJNA350692) | Marine metagenome, whole genome shotgun sequencing project. | isolation source: water | place: Pacific Ocean | collected 2012-04 | reverse complement strand
GTCAGGTGCATGGGCCGGCAGGTCGACACGTCCCGCGGCCGGTGTCGGATGCGTCCGGATCTGGACCTCGAGGACATGCCGGCACGCTAGCTGAACGGGCGGCCAGTGTCAATCGTATTTGCGACTGAAAACATCGACTTGATGGTGCCTGTGAGCCCCGGACAGGGTCGGCCAGGCACCGCGCACGGAGGGACCGGTCCGCTCGGGCGGAGGCCCTTGTCCGTCGAGATGGCGGTGTCCTCCGGCGGGATTCCGGGCCCTCCGTGGACCGCTCCGGCCGCCGTCGTTCGCGCTCCCGCTCCCGCCGGGCCTTGTCCGGGGTGGGCGCCGCCTCCCAGACCGCCTCGGGCCTGCCGACCTGACTCGGACACCCTGACCGGGATCAGCGGGGGGCGCTCGAGCTACCCCGATGGGTACAGGGGGGCGGTCGGTCCGAGTCCCCGTGCTGGTGTGAAAAGGCGTGCACGATCGCGCAATCAGGTCTACCCGCAGGCGGTCTAGAGTGCGGCTTTGGGCGCGACTGCAATCATGGTGTTCGGGGTTCTTCTGCGACGGCCCGACCTACTGCGACTGAAGGCGCGCGCCCCCTCCGCCTGACCGCCCTTGCCCACGACTTGTTATGATGCTGGCGTCGTGGGGGACCCTGTGAAGCGCGCCGCGCTGTCTGTGCTGCTATTGACGGGCGGGTGCCTGGACAGGCGGTCGTCCCATCAGGAGGCGCCAGTCCCCAATCCGCCGAGTGGCGGGCAGGAGGAGGGAGCTGACGCCGAGCAGGGGGTGGGAGGCGGTGATCAAGACGGGGCCGACGCCCACGAAGCCACCGAGCCTCGGTGCGTCCCCGTGAATGCCGGCGTCGAGATCTGCAATGGGCTGGATGACGACTGCGATGGCGTCATCGACAACGTCTCCCGCGACCTCCGGCAACTCCAGCAAGACGTCCTCAACTGCGGCGAATGCGGCAACCGCTGCCAGCCGCCCAACGCCGAGCCCAACTGCCGCGAAGGCGTCTGCCTATTCACATGCGTCGGAGGCTGGTCCGACATCGATGGGCTCCCGGAAAACGGCTGCGAAGTCCAGTGCGTGACCACCAATGGAGGCGTTGAAGAATGCGACGGCTGGGACAACGACTGCGACCAGGCCATCGATGAGGATTGGCGAGGCGAGTTCGCCTGCAACGACGAGGGCGAGTGCGGCTGCGCTGGTGGAGACCGGGCCGGAGACGACGGCGGGTAGGCCTGACGCTCTGCCCACCGAGTCCGGGGCGGGGAGAGCGGTGCACCATGGCGTATGTACCGCCCCGGTTTTCTCGGAGACTCTCGGGAGCGCGGGGCGGTTCACATCCACTTGGTGGCTGTCCGGGCACGATCCCCTTTCTACGAATGAAGCGCCGGCCTCCGGCTGCCTAACGATCCAACCGAGCGATCCCCCGCTCCCCAGCAACCCAGACATCGGCGTCTTCGCCTGACGCCACCGTGATCGCCCGCAAGGCCCCAATGACGAGCAGCCCGCTGGCAGTCTCGAAGCGCTGGATCCGCAAGACGCCGGCTTCGGCTTCGGGCGGGTCCGGGTCCGGGTCCGGGTCCGGGTCCGGGGTGGGGGCGTCGGAGGAGGCGCGGGCCGGGTAGACGCGGAACAGGCCGTCGCCGCCAATGCCCCAGACATCGCCGGACGGATCTGCGGCGAGGTCGGTCAGGCGGCCGGCGGGCAGTCCGCGGGCGCCGGGCGCGATGGCCTCGACGGTGTCGTCGGTGCCGACCCTGTACAGGCCCTGCCCGTCTGTCGCGATCCACAGATCCCCGGCCCCGTCCTCCGCCATGGCCGTGATGAAATGGTCCACGTCCTCGAGCACCGCGATCTCCCGCGTGCAGGACAGCTGGGGGTCGTCGGTCCACTCGGCCAGACAGGCGCCCGTGGGTCGGCCGACCCACAGGCCGCTGTCCGCGGCGTGCAAGGCGATCACCGAGCGCTCTCCTGGCAGATCCAGGGGTGGCCCGAGGGAGCCGCCCTCGTTCCCGAGGGTCCGGCGCATGCCGTCGTCGCCCCCGAACCAGATCCGGCGCTGGGGGCCGACCGCCATGGCCCGGACCCGGCCGACGCCCGGCAGCGCCTGCGCGGTGGCGGGTCGGGGGTCGTCGGGTTCGTGGCTACGCTTGACCCGCAGCGCGCCGCTGCCGGTGCGCGCCAACCAGGCGGACCGCGGACCGACGGTCACACGGTCGGTGCCCTGGCCGCTCCCGTCGTACTCGGTCCAGTCCCACACCCGCGCCGCGTCGGGGTCGTCCTCCGGGGCGGGCAGCAGCCGGGCGCGGCTCGCGCCGTCCGCCGTGGACACCCAGGCCGCCTCGCCGTCGGGAGCCGCGCCGATGTCCAGGCTCTCCAGGGCCCGCTCGAGGGCCTCAAACGCTGCGACCTCCACCTCCTGCTCCTGCCCGATGTCGGTCCGGTGCACGTCATCGGCCACCCGCAGGGAGACGCGGTAGGTCCCCCGGCCCGCGGCGATGAAGCTCGCCGCCGACCCCTCGCCTTGCGTCACCTCAACCTCGGCGGCGTCCGGGCTGGTCACCGTCCACAAGAACACCAGGCCTCGACCGACGCTCTGCACGCCGCTGAGGGGCACGACGTCGCCCAGCGAGGCGTTGGCCGGCGCCTGACCGACCGCCACCGGCGGATCGCCCGGCGGTGGCCCCTCCCCTTCGCCTTCCCCTCCCTCGCCGCCCTGATCTTCAGAGTGATCGTCTCCGTCGTCGGTCCCGATGGGTCCCTCCTCCTCCGATACCTCACCCTCCGCCGTCGGCTCGCCAGGCACGCACCGGCCGGCCGCGCAGAAGGGCGACAGCGGCGACGTGCAATCCACCTGGGACGTGCAGGGCCGCAGGTCGGTCAGCGCGGAGTCGTCGAACTGGCAGCCGGCCATGACGATCCCCAGGGCCACCGACGCGAGCGCCAGGGTCCGCAACCGGGCTTCGCAGGTCAGGGTTGGGGGCCGTCCGGCTCGTAAGCCGCTTCCCAATCGCGCCAATACGACAGCCCCGCCCCCACGAAGGCTGCGCTCGCGGCGCCCCACAACACCGTCGAGGTCAAGGCCTGGGACTTGCCCTGGTCGGCCAGCTCGGCGGCCCGGTCCACGTTGCCCGTGTGCAGGCCACCCATGTCGTCGAGCTCCTGCTGGGTTGAGCCCAGCGACAAGCCCACGACGGCCCCGCCGGCCACGCCCGCGACGGCGAGCCCCGACAGGAACATGGTCAGCGTGCTCGGTCGCGCAAGCCCATCCACGCCGGGCGCCAGCGGCACGACGACCTCCTTGAGGCCTGATCCCTCCACCATCGCGGTGCGCTCAGCCGGGCTCCGGTCGGAGCGTCGCGCCGCCACCAGGTGCAGCCCGGCGTACAGGTCGTCGATGATCACCGGCGCCGCGCCGGCCTCGTCGCCGTCGATGAACACCCGCCCGCCGGGTGGCAGCGTGCGAACGAGCAGCGCGCCATGCTTGCGGCCCGTCGCGGGGTTGCGCAGGAACCGCAGGACCCGGCTGCGCAGTCCCCCGGAGCGGGCCTCCGCCGCACCCTCGAGGGTGGTCTGGGTACGCTCGAACGTGCCGGCCGCGGGCGTAAAGCGCGCCAGGTTCAGGGTCCATCGATCGGCGCCCGCCCGTACGTCGATCAGGTAGAGATCATCTGCCTTCACCTCGGTGGCGACGCCGTTGAGGCAGAGGGTGTCGGAGTCCGTGCAGCCGCCGGCCCTCACGCCATCGGCCGCGGAGGTAGACCGTCCGCGGGCGCGCAGCTCTTCGGCCAGGATGGCCGCGGCGAAGTCGGTGGCCGCCCGATCGCCCGCCCGAAGCGCCGCGATCCCCGAGGTTGCGGCGCTCGCCGAGCCGCCGGACAGCACGGCCAGCGCGATGACACCCGCGGCGACGACCCGCTTGAGGCGGACCACCCAAGCCTTGAGCTGCGTGTCATCCGGCCGCAGATCCAGCAGCGGCGTCAGCAGCGCCAGGGCCGCGTCCGGGCGCCCCGCCTGCTCGTGGGCGCCGGCCAGCGCCTCGACCGGAATGGGCTGGGTGTGGTCCCGTGCCTCGGACTGCCTGCAGGCCGCCTCCAGGCTCTCGAGCCGGTCGCGCAGGTCCGATCGGTAGGGCTGTCGGGCCAGCACCTCGGCGAGCAGCGGCAGCGCGCGGTCCGGCTGCCCCTGCAGGACGTACAGCTCCGCGACCTCCTCCTGAGCCAGTCGATCGGTGTTCTCGACCTGTTCGCCCATGCAGGCTCCTGCCTAGAAGCGCCGCTCGCTGTCGAGCAGCAGGGTGACCGGCCCGTCATTGACCAGGGCCACGTCCATCATCGCACCGAACCGGCCGGTAGCCACTTCCACGCCGGCCTCCTTCGCCTTTGCGACAAAGTGCTCGTACAGCTGCTCCGCCCGATCCGGCGCCATCGCGGCGGCGAACGACGGCCGCCGGCCCTTGCGACAGTCGCCGAGCAGCGTGAACTGGCTGACGACCAGCAGCGCCCCGCCGACGTCCAGCAGCGACCGGTTCATGCGGCCGGCGTCGTCTCGGAAGATGCGCAGATCCAGGGCCTTGCGCAGGGTCCACCCCACCGTGGCCTCGTCGTCGTCGTGGCCCGCGCCCACCAGCGCCAGCAGTCCGCCGGCGATGGCGCCGACGACCTCGCCGTCGACGGTCACGCTCGCTTGTTTCACCCGCTGCAAGACCGCCCGCATGGCGGGGGTCAGTACCACGAGGCGAGCCGGGGGAGGTACGCTGCGGGCCGTGCGATGGGCATTCCTGCTGATGATCGGGCTGCCTCGGTGTGCCGAGGACGGTGATCCCGCGGCGGCGGCCCTGGACGAGGGGGCCGGGCCGTCGACGGCCGTCGACGGGACCGCTCCTGCCGCCGGATCATCGTCGCCGCCCCCGACCGGGCCCGCAGGGTCCGCCGCCGGGCAGCCGGACCCGGATCCCGATCCCGACCCCGCCGAGCCCGAGCCGGAGTCCCGGAAGGACTACGACGCCCCGGCGGAGCTCGACCACGATCTGCCAGGCGGCGTCTCGGTCGGCGACGTCGTCCGGGCCTGGGCGCCGGTCTGGTACCACGACGTGGCGTTCAGGGGTCCCGACGGCCTCGGGCCGAAGATGGACTGGTACATGGCGGTCGACTTCGACAGCGATCTGCGCCACGACGACAACTGGGAGGCCATGGTCGACCACGAGGTCCGGGCGGCGATCTACTACGCGTTCGTGGCCACTCAGACCCACTGGTTCATCACCTTCAGCCAGTACCACGCACGGGATTGGGAGCAGATCTGCTCGGGCATGCTCACCGAGTGCCACGAGGGCGACATGGAGCACGTCCGCCTGGTGCTGATCGCCGGCGCGGGCGACGACGGGCTTGGCACGCCGCTGCTCGCCCTGTCCGACGCCCACGGCGCCCTGCACACCTGGTCCACCCCGCCCGGGCCCGAGGAGTTCGGCCCCATCGTCGATTGGGAGACGGCGGACGGCCAGTGGCGGGAGGAGGCCGGCCCCGACGGTCGGCGACTCCGTCTGTTCACCGAGTCCAAGGGCCACGGCCCGATCCCCTGCCGGGCACGCGAGTCCGCGCCCTTCGGAGGGTGGTGGGGGTTCGGCCCGGGCAAGCCGGCTTGCGAGGGGGCGCCGTACGAGGGCGAGTTCCCAGGCGGCGACGGGGTGGTCTTCCGCCCCGACCAGTTCGCCGCCGGGCTGTACGAGCAGGGCGCGGTCGAGGCGGGCCTCGCCGTCGACTATGCCCTGCTCGACTACGTGTCAGAGCTCTGGCCCCACCGGCGCGCGCTTGGCCACGGCCAGCTGCTGGATCCCGACGAGACGATGTCGTGGGTGGGCGGCCGGGGCGATCCGGCGTTCGCGTTCGACCTGCCCATCGGGGTCAAGTTCGACGCTCAGCAGTTTCCGGTCGAGGGCTACGGCCGCCTCGGCTGGTCGGAGACCCTCGAAGGCAGCGCCGCCGGGGACCTGTTCTTCGATCCGGCCCACGCGCTCAAGGCCAAGTTCCCGGCCCTGGCGGACCGGCCCGAAGGCTGGTCCATGCAGTACACCTACAATCCGTACGTCGGGTCCTAGGATCGCGAGCGGCGCGCCGGCACCGCGCGGTCAGTTCGGCTTGAAGATGTCCTCGAGCTCTTCTTCGACAGCGTCCTCGCCCATGTTCTTGGCGACGGACAGCTCCTGCACGAGCAAGCGCTTGGCCATGTCCAGCATGCGGCGCTCGCCGAAGGACAGGGTCTTGTCGTTGCGGAGGAGGTACAGGTCGCGCAGCACCTCGGCGACCTCGAAGACCGAGCCGGTCTTGATCTTCTCGATGTAGCCCCGGTAGCGCCGGTTCCACGTCTGGGTGTCGATCTCGACGTCCCGCTCTTTGAGGATGTCGTAGACGTCGCTGATCTTGTCGCTGGCGATGACCTGCCGAAGCCCGACATCGGTGACGCGAGCGACCGGCACCATGATGGTCTGCTCCGTCTCGGCCACCTGCAGGACGTAGAAGCGCTGGGTGTAGCCCCCCACCTCCTTGTCCTCGATGGCCGTAACCTCGGCCAGACCACGGGCCGGGTAGATCGCTTTGTCGCCGACGGCGAAGTTGTCAGTGCTCATCATGCACGGCACTCCTGTTTGGCGCCTTGAGGATCCCGCGGGCACTGGAACTCCCTCAAAGCTGGCTGCGTGCCCCGTGAGGTCCATTCTAGCAGAAGGCCCTCAGCTCGCTTTCAACAGATCCAACCCTGATCGTCTTCCGTGACGACAGCAGGGTCAGCTCGTAGCGGGGGCTGTCTAAGATCGCTTTGAGAGGCTCACGTGGAGGTCGAGCAGCCGGCCGTTGGACCAGCCGCTGGCCTTTTCGCGCCAGGCGTCCTCGATCTTGCGGCCCTTGAACTTCAGCTTGCAGAGCTCGTCCAGCAGGCCGTCGCGGCCGCCAAAGCGGCTGTTGACCTCGCCCAGCTGCCCGTGCATCCGCAGGAGCTTCGAGTTGGGGCTCTTGAGCAGGCGGGACTTGAGCTCGTCGTTGCTCTCGTCCTCCGCCAGCTGCAGCAGCCCGGTGCCGATCAGATCGTCCACGAGCGCTTCTTTTGTCTCGAAGCGGTCGCGAACAATGTTGAGAGGGTTCTTCTTCATTTCTGGCCCCTTGGCCCACCAGTGACAGCGGGCGGGGGACCCTACCAGCGCAGGCCCCCTGAATCAAGCCGCGGAGAGTCCGGCCAGCGCACTTCGGATGCGCTCTAGCGCCCCTTCCAAACGGGCGGGCGCTTGGTCAGGAACGCCATGATGCCCTCTGCCGCGTCCTCGGTCAGCGTGTTGACCAGGAGCATGCCGCGCAGGTGGTCCAACGCAGCGCCCACCGGCATGTCCTCGGTGGCGTGGAAGGCGTGCTTGCCGAGCTTGAGGACCGCGCCGCTCTTGGTCCGCAGCTTGTCGACGAGGGCGGCGACGGAGTCGTCGAGCTCCGCCGCGGGGACCGCCCGGTTGATGAGCCCGATGTCGGCGGCCTCGCCGGCGGGCATGCGCTCCCCCGTGAGCACCATCTCCATGCCCCTGCGACGACCGACGTACCGAAAGATGAGGGCCATGATCATGTAGGGGAACAGGCCGACCTTGACCTCGGGGGTGCCGAACGTGGCGTCCTCGGAGGCGATCGCCAGGTCGCACGCGAGCAGCACGCCCATGCCACCGGCGAGGCAGTGGCCGTTGACCCGGGCGACGATCGGCCGCCCGCAGCCCCACATGGCGCGGAACAGATCCGGGAATCTGCCCTGGTCCTCCCACCGCTTGAGCGGGGCGGACGGCCCGCCGGCGATGGATCCGCCCAGGTCGGCGCCGGCGCAGAACGCCTTGTCTCCCGCCCCCGTGAGCACGACCACCCGGACCTCGTCTCCGGCGTCGCGGATCCGGGCGAACGTGTCCATGAGCCCGGTCAGGGTGTCTGGATCTAGGGAGTTCCGCTTCTCGGGCCGGTTGATCGTGACCGTGGCCACGCCCTCTTCGACCGCGTACAGGACCTTTTCGCTCATGCCCCCCGCATTGCACGGGCTGGCTTGCGGGGTCAACGGCCGGGACGCGGTCGCCCGCGCGGGCGACCGCGTCCCGGCCTGCCGCGCTGCGTCATTGGCCTTGCCCTCGGATGACGAACTATGTAGTATCACTACACGCGATCGAAGAAACCCCTGTATTAATAGCAGGTTGACCATGATTTCATACGGCCTCGACGAGACGCAGCTGCTGCTGCGGGACACCTGCCGGGAGCTGGCCGCCGACCTGATCCGTCCGGCCCACCGCGACGCAGAGGAGGCCGGGGCGGTGCCCGGCGAGCTGCGCGAGGCGGCGGTACAGATGGGGCTGACGACGGTGACGGTCCCGGAGGATGCCGGCGGCGCCGGCCTCGATCTCCTGGCCCGCTGCGTGGTCGAGGAGGAGCTGGCGTGGGGCGATCCGGGGATCGCCACCGCGCTGCCCGGCCCGGCCGGGGCCGGGATCGCCATCCTCGAGCTTGGTGCCGACGAGCAGATCGCGCGGCTGCTCGGGCCGTTCGCCGAGGACTCGACCCGCTACGGCGCCCTGGCCTGGTCCGACGCCGATCCGGGCGAGCCGGTGACCGCCGTTCGCGAAGGAGATGACTGGATGATCACCGGTCGCAAGGCCCACGTCATCCATGGCGGCCTGGCCTGTCTGCACGTCGTCGTCGCCGCAACGGACGACGGGCTGCAGGCCTTCGCCATCACCTCGGGTGAGGGGATCGAGGCGGGCCCCCGCCGGCAGACCACCGGCCTGCACGCGGCGACCATCGCGGACATCGCCTTCGCGGGCGCTCGCGTGCCCGAAGCCGATCGCCTGGGCCATGGCGAGGGGCAGGGCCTGCTGCGGACCCTCGCCCGCCTGACGATCGTCCGTGCCGCGCGCGAGGTCGGGCTGGCCCGCGCCAGCCTCGAGTACGCCCTGCAGTACGGCCAGGAGCGCACTGCGTTCGGTCGCCCGGTGGCCCACTTCCAGGCCAACGCCTTCACCCTTGCCGACATGGCCACCGAGATCGACGCGGGGCGGTGGCTCCTCTGGCGGGCGGCCCGATCCCTGCAGGCGCGCAACAAGCGTTGGAAGGGCCACGTGGCCATGGCCGCCACCCACATCCACGAGGTCGCCCGCCGCTGCGCGGACGACTCGCTGCAGCTCCTCGGCGGCCACGGCTACATCCAGGACCACCCGCCCGAGAAGTGGATGCGCGACGCCCGCACCATGAGCCGCATCGGCCTGCCGGACGACCTGACCCGGGTCTGGGAGGCGGAGGCCGCCTTCCGCTCCATCGACGATGTGCCCGCAGAACACCTCCTGCCGACCGCCGACGGCCCCGCCGTCCTGTCGTAGCCGGAAAGGAACGCAAGGAGCCCACGAACGATGATCGACTTCGAGCTCTCGCAAGCCCAGAAGAACGTCCGCGACATGGCCCACTGGCTGGCGGAGACCGAGGTGCGCCCGGTGTCGCTGCAGGCCGACCGCGAAGGAGGCTTCCCGGATTCGCTGCTCAAGAAGCTGATGCAGCTCGGCGTCGGCGGCGGCGCGCTGCCCGGCGACAAGAAGGGCGACCAGGAGGTCGGCGCCGCGCTCGACGGCAAGGAGGGCTACACCCAGCGCATCGCCGTGATCGGCGCTGAGGAGCTGGCCTGGGGAGACGCCTCGCTGGCCATCAACCTGCCTGGACCTGGCCTCGGCGGCCCCCCGGTGAAGATCATGGGGACGGAGGCGCAGAAGGAGCGCTTCCTGGGCATGTTCGATCCCAAGGGGCCGCCCAAGTACGGCGCATACGCCCTGACCGAGCCCGGCGCGGGCTCCGACTCGAAGGCCATCTCCACGACGTGCGTGAAGGACGGCGACGAGTGGGTGATCAACGGCGTGAAGTGCTTCATCACCAACGGCGCCAAGGCCGAGTGGAACGTGGTGTTCGCCACGGTGGACCGCTCCCTGGGCCGCCAGGGGTTCCGGGCCTTCGTCGTCGAGCGCGACAGGCCGGGCTTCCGGGTCGGCCGCATCGAAAAGAAGCTCGGCCTGCGAGCCAGCGAGACCGCCGAGCTTGTGTTCGAGGACTGCAGGGTCCCCGCCGACAACCTGTTGGGCGGCGAGGCCCACTACGCGTCCAAGGAGGGCTTCCTGGGCGCCATGAAGACCTTCGACAACACCCGCCCCCTCGTCGCCGCCATGGGGATCGGCATCGCCCGTGCCTCCCTGGAGCGGACCCGCGACTGGCTCAGGGAGCGGTACGACCTGTCGCGCCCGATCCCGCGGTACGCGCGGCTCAAGGACACCCTGGCCACCCACCTGCGCAAGGTCGACGCGGCCCGCCTGCTCACCTGGCGGGCCGCCTGGATGGGCGACAACCAGCTGCCGAACACCAAGGAGGCGTCCATGGCCAAGGCCCACGCAGGCCGGGTCGCCACCAACGCCTGCGCCGCGTGCGTCGACGTCATGGGCGCCGATGGCCTCGATCCGGACGCCTTCGTCGAGAAGTGGTTTCGCGACATCAAGGTCTACGACATCTTTGAGGGCACCGGTCAGGTGCAGCGCGTGGTGATCGCCAAGCGCCTGATGCAAAGCTACGACGGGCGCTGACGTTACCCGGCACCCACGGGCCCAAGGGCCTGAAGGGCGCCCTGCTCGGGACCCGCAGCGAGGCGCTCGTCACCGGGGCCGGCTGCACCGTGGTCGTCGTCAAGCCCGAGGGGTATCCCTACCTGCGGGACTAGCCACCATCCTGGGCCCCAAACGGCGTAACCCTGTGACATTTCACGGTTGACGGGGGAGCGGCGATCGCCAACCCTTCTCGATCTTCCTAGGTGCTGATCGCAACTCGAAGGATGGCCATCGTGCCGACGAACTCCCGATGCTGGGGCGTCCTGCGCTCCGTCCTTGCCACCACCGTCTTCAGCCTGGCGCTGGCGCCGTCGGCGTGGGGCTTCCCGGACGACGGCGATTGGCGCGCCGTGACCCAGGACGGCGTGGCGATGGGGGACCCGACCGGCGACGTGCCCGTCGGCTTCCTCGACATCGTCGGCGACGAAGACAACCCGGCCGCCTACATGGGCGTGTCCGGCGGAGATCTGTGCTTCCGGCTGCGGCTGAAGCAGGACCCCCTGCTCGCCGGCGTGCAGTACGCACCGTTCGGCTGGGGCGCGGCGCTCGAGGCCTCGGGGGACACGGACTTTGAGAACCTGGTGTTCACCGACGGGCTCAACGATCCGAGCAGCGTCCAGATCTGGGCCCAGCCCAGCGAAGACGTCCCCAACGACCCTCGCGTGGACTTCACGCGACTGCAGAGCGTCTGGGACGCCTCCGATGCGGCGCGGACCGTGGCGGCCGGGAGCGACCTTGGCCTCCTCGGAGACGACACGTTCCTGGACTGGTGCGTCGACAGCTTCGAGTCCCTGAACTTCGGCCACGGCGATCCGTTCACCGTGGTGTTCGGAACGGCCCTGAACGTGGC
>PVBE012414453.1_pt1 | contig 11489 bp, 6 predicted proteins | sample 1631181 | NCBI WGS metagenome assembly PVBE01 (sample SAMN08397723, study PRJNA350692) | Marine metagenome, whole genome shotgun sequencing project. | isolation source: water | place: Pacific Ocean | collected 2012-04 | reverse complement strand
TGTCCGATATCGGGGGCTTCGAGGTGGTGGCCGCACAGGTTCCGGAAACACATTTCAATTTCTTCGGTGGCATGCCCTTCGGGCTGCTGATCGCGTATGCGGCCACGGGAATCAGCATTCTGGTCGATCCAGGTTTCTATCAGCGCATTTTCGCAGCCCGAAATTTTCGCCAGGTCCGAAATGCGATGCTGATCGCGCTGGTCGTCTGGGGTGCATACGATTGGCTGGTGACCGTCGGCGGCATGCTGGCCCGGGCCAGCGTGGAGATGGGGGTGCTGCCGGCGGACCTTCATTCAAATGACGCGTTGCTGACTGCAGTCGTAATGGCTCTGCCCGTGGGATTGGTGGGTCTCTTTCTGGCAGGAGTCCTGGCCACGGCGATGTCGACGATCGACTCCTATTGCCTGGTGGCGGGAGCAAACGTCTCCTATGACATCTATCGGCCGCTTCTGAAACCCGGAGCCAGTGATCAGCAACTCGTGCGGGCGACCAAGATCGGGATCGTGATCTCATTCGTTCTTGGCTATATGCTGGCGTTCCTATTCGATCGCTTGATGGCCCTCTGGGTCTTCAATGCCAGCCTGTTGACGTCCACGGTTCTGGTGCCGATTTTCATGAGCCTTTTCTGGAAGGGGAAGAAGACCTCTGCGGCCGGTGTGCTGAGTTTTGTCGCGGGCATGTTGAGTGTCGTCGTATACTATTTCGGAGTCGCTCAACTGGGCGTCTATGACGAGGTATGGGGTACCTATATCTGGACATTCGAGTTCGCGGGCTCGACCTATAGTCTTTGGCAGGAGTACTCGCTTTTCTTCAGCCTGCCCGTCAGCCTGCTGGGCTTCGTGATCGGGAATCTCTTCGGAACTCCCCAGGTGCCGAAACCCGCAGGGGAGGAGGGAATATCGTGAATGGCTGGGATCTGGTCACCTATCTGACCTGTGGGCTATTGATCGGCAGCGCGATTCTCATTTTTGGTTTCTTTCTACGAGACGCGAAAGGCATCATTCTGGGTCAGCGGCCGGAAGAGGACGAGGATTGGGATTGAAGGTTCGTCGATGGGGATCACTTTCATTTTCTCTCTCCCCCGTCGAAATGCATTGGGGTGATTCTTCGGCAGAGATGGTTGCGCGCGGTAATCTTTCGCTTTCGAGTTCATGGGCTTTGAACCGATGAGTGCCGCGATCGTGGAGGGATGGGTCTCCGATCAGAAGTCAGGACCCAGCCTGCTCTGAGATTTCCCCGCAAGCCCGCTCTATTGGAGCGTAAAATCGATCGGATCTTCTTGCCCGCGCCTGAAGAGTGCGGATCTCGTATTGCCCGGATGAATGTCGGCTCTCGACATCGGGTCGGAGGAAGAAATGGATACGCGGATGGACCCGAAGCAACTGCAGGAACTCGCGGGAAAACATCTTTGGATCTGCTTCTCGGAACTCAGCGGCGTGCGCAATAGCCCGATGATCGTGCGCGGCGAGGGCTGTTACGTCTACGATTCGAATGGCAAGCGCTATCTGGATGGTCTGGCGGGGCTCTTTCTCAGCAATGTTGGCCACGGTCGGGGGGAACTGGCCGATGCCGCCCACGAGCAGATGAACGAATTGCATTTCTTCCCGCTATGGACCTTCACCCACCCCAAGGCAATCGAATTGGCGGCCAGGCTGGGGGAGCTGGCGCCGGGAGATCTCAATAGGGTCTTCTTCACGACGGGCGGAGGGGAGGCGGTCGAGACCGCATGGAAGCTGGCCAAACAATATTTTCGGGCCATCGGCCAGCCGGGCCGCTACAAGGTGATTTCCCGCCAGCTCGCCTACCATGGAACCACCCTCGGCGCCCTGGCGATTACGGGCTACGAGTCGATGCGAGCCCCCTACGAGCCACTTCCCGGCGGCGCCCTCCACGCGCGAACCACAGACGCCTATCGGGCAGAGGAAGAGGGTGAGGCTCTCAGTGAGGCCTGCGCCCAGGATATCGAGAGGATCATCCTCGAAGAGGGGCCCGAGACGGTGGCCGCCGTATTCCTCGAACCCGTCCAGAACTCGGGTGGCTGTTTCCCGGCCCCGCCGGGCTATTTCCGGCGAGTCAGGGAGATCTGCGATCGGCATGGAGTGCTTCTCGTCTCGGATGAAGTGATTTGCGCCTTTGGTCGTCTGGGCCATGTATTCGCCTGCGATCGCTACGACTATATTCCCGACATGATTACCTGTGCGAAGGGGCTGACGTCGGGCTATGTGCCCCTGGGTGCGACGATCGTCAGCGACCGCATGGCCAGGCCTTTCTTGGAAAGTGGAACGACCTTCATGCACGGTATGACGTATGGCGGGCATCCCGTGGGCTGTGCCGTGGGCCTCGCGAATATCGAGTTGATTGAGAAGGAGGATCTCTGCGGCAGGGTGCGCGAATACGAGGCGGATTTTCGGGCCCAGCTCGAGACCCTCTACGACCTGCCGATCGTGGGTGATGTTCGGGGCGAGGGCTATTTCTATGGCATCGAACTCGTCAAGGATCAGGAAACGAAGCAGGCCTTCTCGGAGGAGGAATGCAATCGGCTCCTCGGAGATTTCCTCTCGCCTCGGCTATTCGAATTGGGCCTGATCTGCCGGGTGGATGATAAGGGAGAACCCGTCGTCCAACTCTCCCCACCCTTGACCGCGGGGCCCGAAGAGTTCAGGGAAATCACGGGGATTCTCCGCCAGGCCTTCAACGAGGCCTGGGAGATGATCGTCGCGGGCGATTAGCCTTCGAGGGTCGGTCTCTCGCGCCGGAAGGCGACTTCCTCGCTCTCATCGGCATCCATTTCACGGGCGAAGCGATGCCCGGAGTGGATAGATGCAGCGATGGTTCCCGGCGCGAGGCAGTCACCGATTCGAGTCGTCTCGAAGGAGTCTGCGAGGCGATGGTAGAGCGCATCCTGGGGCTGGCGCGACGTGACCATGACGATCGTGGGAGCTTCGATGAATCGCTCGCGGCCGCTGAACGCGCAGGCGACGGTCGCCCGTTCACCCGCAAGGACTTCGAGGACGGTATTGGTCTCGATCTGGACACCTACGTCGAGCAGGCGCCTGTGAATACGAGCCTGCTCATCGGTATTCTGGGTCCAGGGTGAGACCAGGGCGGATGGCGTCACGAGGGTGACGGGAATTCCCGCCCGGGCGAGCTTCTCCGCCAGCAGGCCACCCATATAGTAGCGATCGTCATCGTAGACCAGGGCCGGCCCCTCGCATTCGATTCCGGCCATCAGGTCGTCGGGGGTGAGGATCGATGCGCTTTGCCAGCCCTCGATTGCTTCCTCGTGATAGCGCCCGATGCCGTCGCGTCGCCAGCGGGCCCCCGTCGCGACTACCACCGCATCGGGGGCGAATTCTCGAACCTGCTCTTCGTCTACTTCACTCTCCAGGTAGACCATCACATGATCCAATTTCGCGATCTGCCCGATACGCCAATCTCGAACCCGGGCCCACTCGGCGAGGCCCGGTAGCCTGGATTCTCCACGGACCCGTCCGCCGAGTTCCGACGCCTTTTCCGCGAGCGCGACCTCGTGGCCTCGCTCACCGAGGGCGCGGGCGGCTTCGAGGCCGGCGGGCCCCCCCCCGACAATGAGAATCTTTCGATCCGATGCGCGCGGGGGAATCGATTCGGGATGCCAGCCCCTCCGCCATTCTTCGCCCATCGTGGGATTCTGGGTGCAGGCCAGGGGAATCGATCGCGAGTTGTTGCCGTAGCAGATGTTGCAGCCGATGCATTCCCGGATGTCATCGAGTCTTCCTTCGCGGATCTTCTTCGGCAGGAAGGGGTCTGCGATCGAGGGGCGCGCACAACCGATCAGATCGAGCACACCATCCCGGATCTGTCGCAGCATCGTATCCGGCGACGTAAAGCGTCCAACTCCGACCACGGGCTTTCCCGTCATCTTCTTCACATAGGAGACGTAATCTTCGAGGGCCGCTTCCCTCACAAAGCGAGAGCTTCCCATTTCGTATGAGTAGTCGCGGATATTGATATCCCAAAGGTCTGGAAGTTCTCCGAGCAGGGAGATGATTTCCCGCTCTTCGGCACTTTCGGGTTCGGCATCGACCATTCCGGAATCACAGGCGAGGCGCAGGGCGATCGCACAACGATCGCCCACGGCCTGCTTTGTATCTTCGAGAATCTCACGCACGAGACGCACACGATTTTCGAGGGATCCCCCGTATTCATCACTGCGCCTGTTCGCGGGCGAGAGAAAGTGGGAGAGCATATATCCGTGTGTTGCGTAGACGTAAACGAGGTCGAAGTCGGCTTCCACCGCACGCCGGGCGGCTGCGATATGCCAATCCCGAAGCTGCCTGATATCGCGCTTGTCCATCGCCCGGGATTGCACGGGGTCGTCGCCTTCTGCGGGTCGACTCGAGGGGCCGATCGGAACCTCTCGTGAATAGAGGTTGGAGCTCGTCGAACCTCCATGCCAGAGCTGGACACCCGCCAGGGATCCGTGCCGATGGACTTTGTCGACCATCAGCGCCTGGGCTCGAATATCCCCCTTATCCCAAAGAGAAGCATGGGGTAGGGGGGAATCGTCGGAAGTGGGATGAATCGAGCAATACTCGGTGCACACGACCCCCCAGCCGCCTTCGGCCTTCATCTCGCGCATGGCCGCCAGGGTATTGGGGGATCCGTAGCCCATGCCCGTGCAATGGGGCACCTGGTAGAAGCGATTCGGAGCCACAACGGGTCCCAATCGGATCTCTTCGAAAAGTATCTGGTAAGGATTTTTCTCGTTCATGAATGGGTCGAACTCCCAACGAGCCGCCTGGCGACAGGCTGTCGCCGTGCTTGTCCCATCAAAAGAGGCCTGTAATATGGCCCGCCTCATCGACGTCGATCTGCTCCGCCGCAGAGAATTTCGGAAGTCCGGGCATCGTCATGATGTCTCCGCAGTAGACGATTACGAATTCCGCACCGGCGGCGAGTCGGACATCCCTCAGGTGAAGATCAAAATTTTTCGGGGCTCCGAGAAGTTTTGGATCCGACGAAAAGGAGTATTGGGTCTTGGCGATACAGACCGGGAGGTGTCCGTACCCCTGATCGTCGAGATGCTTGAACTTTCTGCGAACTCGTTTGTCGGCGCTGACTTCACGGGCTCCATAGATTCGCTGAGCGACGGCTTCGACCTTCTTCCAGAGCGGGAGGTCATCGGGGTAGAGGAGTTGAAAGTCGGAGGGTACGCGATCGATCATTTCGATGACCGATTGTGCGAGGGCCATTCCTCCCCGGGAACCCTCCTCCCAGACGTTGCTCTCGACGACGTCGACACCCAGGTGAGCGCATTTTTCCATGATGCTCGAAAGTTCCGTGGGCCTGTCCTGGCTGAAGCGATTCAGGGCCACCACGACCGGAAGCCCGAAGGTCCTGATATTTTCGATATGGCGCTTGAGGTTGGCCAGCCCACGCGAGAGCGCCCGGGGATCCTCCTTCTCCAGTTCCGAGGATTGCATCCCGCCATTCATCTTGAGTGCCCGAATCGTCGCAACCATCACGACGGCATCCGGTGAGAAGCCCGCATTTCGACAGACGATATTCATGAACTTCTCGCCGCCGAGGTCGGAGCCAAAGCCGGCCTCGGTGACCACATAATCGGCCAATTTCAGGGCCGTGCGGGTGGCGAGAATCGAGTTGGCTCCATGGGCGATATTCGCGAAAGGGCCGCCGTGGATGAGAGCGGGAGTATGCTCGATCGTCTGCACGAGATTGGGCCGGATGGCGTCCTTGAGCAATGCGGTCATGGAACCATCGACCTTGAGATCCCGGGCGTAGATCGGCTCTCGATCGTAGCTATGACCGATGACGATATTTCCCAGCCGTCGCTTCAGATCCCCCAGGCCTTTGCAGAGGCAGAGGCAGGCCATCACCTCGGATGCGACGGTGATCTGGAAGGCTTCCTGGCGGGGGATGGAGTTGGTGACTCCACCGAGGCCGACGATGAGTTCGCGAAGCGCACGGTCGTTCATGTCGACCACCCGGGACCAGGTGATTCTGCGCGGATCGATCTTCAGGCGATTCCCATGGTGGATATGGTTGTCGATCGCAGCCGAGAGGAGATTGTTGGCCAGGCCGATCGCATGAAAGTCACCCGTGAAGTGGAGGTTGATCTGCTCCATAGGAAGGACCTGCGCGTAGCCGCCGCCGGCGGCTCCACCCTTCATCCCGAAGCAGGGGCCCAGGGAGGGCTCGCGCAGGCAGATCATGGTCTTCTTTCCGATTGCCGAGAGGGAGTCCGCGAGGCCCACGGAAGTGGTCGTCTTCCCTTCCCCCGCGGGTGTCGGACTCATCGCCGTGACGAGAATCAGCTTGCCATCCTCTCGCGGACCGTTGATGAGTTCGTTGCAGGTCGCGTGGCCGAGTTTTGCGATATGTCGGCCGTAGGAGTCGTAGTCTTCTTCGGATAGTCCGACCTCCGCGGCGATGGCCGCGATCGGCTTCATCTCGGCCCGCTGGGCGATTTCGATATCGGTGGGGACCTTATTTTTCGTCATCTCGGCCTCTCGTCTGCTCTCTATTCCGATTGGAGTCGGCCTGGGGGATTCTGCGCCACCGCCATGCGATTCTCCCCTCGGATATTCTCGTCTCTTCTCTCCCAGGAATCCGGGGCTCCGGGCCGAGTCATATCCGACTCGGGGCGCCATGGGTCTTTTCGTTATAGGCGGTCATGCTCCAATAGCGTGCGGGCGAGAACATCGGCACCCGCACCGACGTCTTCCTTCGTCGCACTCTCGAGTTCGTTATGACTGATTCCGCCCTTGCAGGGAATGAAGATCATGGCCGTTGGAACCGTCTGGGACAGGTAGACCGCATCATGTCCGGCACCCGAAAGGAGCATTCGATGACTTTGGCCGCTGGCTTTTGCCGCCGCGCATACCGATGCGACGCAGTCGGGATCGAAGCTCACGGAATTCGAGACCCAAATTCTTTCGCACTCGATTTCAACCCCATATCGTCGGGCGAGATCATCCCTGACCTCAGCGAGGCGATCTTCCATGGCCTGCAATTTCTCGTCGTTCGGATGTCTCAGATCGGCGGTCATGAAAACGTTCCCCGGGACGACATTCCGAGAGCCGGGCCTTGTCTCGAGGATGCCCACGGTAGCCAAAGCATGGGGGGGGTCAATTCGTGCCAGGGATTCGATTTCGCGGACCAGGTCCGCCGCCGCCAGGAGGGCATCGCGCCGCAGGTGCATCGGAGTGGTCCCGGCATGCGCCTCCTCTCCCTTGATTTCGAGTTCGTACCAACGCATACCCTGGGCGCCCTCGACGATACCGAGGGTATGGCCTTCCGCTTCGAGCACGGGTCCCTGCTCGATATGAAGTTCGAAATAGGCCTTGAGGGGGTGTGCGCCACAGCTTTCCTCGCCGCTATATCCGATCTGAAGGAGTTCATCCCTCACGCTGCGCCCACTCGAGTCGCTACGCGTCAGGGCATATTCCTTCTCCAACGCACCGGAGAAGACTCCGGATCCCAACATGGCGGGCGCGAAGCGCGCGCCTTCTTCATTTGTCCAGTCGATCAATTGAATTGGATGCCGGGTTTCGACACCGCTCTCCTGGAAGGCCCGCAGGATTTCCAATCCGGAGAGTACGCCCAGGACCCCGTCGAATTTTCCGCCCGTGGGCTGTGTGTCGAGATGGCTCCCGATCGCGATGGGGGGGGCGTCGGCGAGTTTTCCGCGCCGGGTGGCGAAAATATTGCCCAGATCGTCGATGCCGACGGTGCAACCCGCCTCGGTACACGCGCGCGTCAGCCAATCCCGGACGCGCCGATCTTCATCGCCCAGGGCCAGGCGACAAATCCCCCCTCGCGGGGTCGCTCCGAATCGGCTGGTTTCGGCAATCGAATCCCAGAGTCGCTCGGCGTTGATGATCGGCTTCATTCTCCGGCCCTCCGGGGCCTGGTGGCGGGCGAGGTGGGCAAGTGGGAACTCGCTCAATCCCTCTTGAGGGATTGACACATACAGTGGACACCCCCGCCACCGAGTTGAAAGCAGGACATATCGGGGTCGTAGACTTCCATTCCCAGGGCCCGAAGACGGCTATTCAGATCGCCGGAAACGGCCGTCGAGAGGACTCGATCCCGCCCGAGGGCCACCACGTTGCAGCCCAGTGCCATCGTATCGCGATAGGAAACGGGAACCATCTCGATCTTTCTGGATTTCAACCAGGCGACGATCTCGTCGTCGGTTGTTTCGAGGCAGACGGCCGCCAGCTTGTCAGCAAGCATGCAGACCATGAGATCGATGTGAACGAAGTGTTCTGCAATTGGGGCCAGTCGAACTTCCCAGCCCTTTTCCTCGAGCCAGCCCCGAACCTGTTGGGCCGACCGCTCCTGGGTTCGCTCACCGCTATAGCCAATGAGGACCGCTCCCTCCTCGATGATATCGAAGTCGCCTCCCTCGAAAGATCCCGCCGTGATCATATTGAAGATGGGAATTTCATGGTCCTGGTAAAATTGAATGGCCGCTGCGTATTCACCGCGCCGCCACCATTGGGCGGGTTGGGTGATGACGGCTCCATAGGGGGTCATGAAGCTCGAATCCCGGGCAAAAACCTGGTAGGGGAGATGGGGATTCGATTCGATGAAATGGCAGCGCACATCGGCTTCCCGGTAGATATCCACCATCCCCTGGAATTGCTTGAGCATGAGCTCACGATCGAATTCAATGCCCCTGCGAAGCGTGGCTCGGGAAACCGAGCTGGTCGCCAACCACTCGAAATGATCCGGTCTGCAAAGCAGGACATCCCGCAGTCTTCCGTAATCATTTCTGATTCCCCAGTCGACCGATTGACGTTCAACCATTTCCATTGCTCCTGCAGGGCCGCCTTTCCAAGGGGGTGGAGGCCTTCCGACTCCATCAGCATAGCGCCCAGCCGTTGGCGAAGTGATGGAGGGTGATTCAGGGGCTCTGCGGGGGGGCTGAGTAGGCGTCGAGTGGGCCGACCAATTTTTCGAATCGCAGGCGCGTCGCTTCGCAGGCGGGCGTATCGCAGGCACGCCAGACCCCCTCGAGGACACGGCGGTCAAAGGGAATTACGAGATCGAAGTGTTCGAGATAACGGGTGCTGTGTCTCTTTGCCACGGCTAGAGGCCGTTCGCCATCCAATCGGAGCTTCTGCCCACCGTAATAGCTGGTGAGGCGCGAGAGATATTCTTCGGTCAGGAGCGGAGCGACTTCCGCGTTCTTCCGAGCACCCATCAACATTTCGGTGAGGCGCTTGGAAGCGGGATAATCGTGTCGCCATCGGGCGAGCCAATTCGCACAGGCGATTGTTCGGTCGAAGCGACAATTCTCCGCTGTCGCTGCGGCAATGATTCGCTGAGGCATCTTGCCGCTCCCGGAGAGGCGCTGCAGCAGGGAATTTTCCCCGGCGATCGAGATCGTTTCGGGGCTCAGGAAGCGCGGAAGGTTTCCATCCGTTCCCCGGAAGAATGCTTTGGCGGCGATATAGCTGAGGCGCGGATGGCGCAGCGTCTGGATCGGTCCCGCCAGCCCTGCACTCCCGAGAACATCCAGCGGGATGACTTCATGGGCGAATACGGCAGCCAGACTCTGTACGCCTACTCGCTCGAATGCGGCCCGGAAGTCCTCCCTCTCGAAGCGCTCGCGCAGGGCTTCTACGTCCAACGCCCGTTCGGGATTCCTTATTCCCATGATGATCAGGTCGGCGTGCATCGTGAACCAGATCGAGACGTGATCGAAAACGGATGAATAGGTTCGCAAGACGAGTTCGATGGCCGCATCGTTGATTTCGTAGAGATGAAACCATTGGGCATAGACCCCACCTGGACTCAACTTATTCTTCGCCGCTTCGAGAAATTCCCGACTGAAGAGCATTTCGACGCCGCTCACCCAGGGATTGCTGGGCTCGGATACGATCACATCGTAGAGGCCCTGGGTGCGGAGCAGGCTCCGATAGGCATCGCTCCTATGCAGGATGACCTTCGGATTCGCGAGGGGAGCCTGATTTCCCAACTCGAAAAAGGGGGCCGCGTCGAGGACGGCCTGGGAGATTTCGGCGACGTGGACCTCCTTCATCTGGTCGAGGGAGCCCAACTCGCCAGCGGTGACTCCCGTCCCGTAGCCGATCACGAAACTTCTTTCCGGCTGATCCGCGATCATCGCCGGAATCAGGGCCGCCAGGGCCATCGTCGCATAGTCGCCGACGAGATGTCCGTCGGGTTTTCCGTTCGTGGCCAGGGAGCGGCCGGCTCGTTCACCCTCGCCCGCCCCTTCCCTCACGGTGGCGGTTGTCGTGGGGCCGTCGCGGTGGAAGATGATCTTCGCCCTGCGGGCTGCGAAAAAGCTCTCGGCTCCCTCATAGGTCCTGACGGAGGGTTTTCGCTTGCGAAAGAGGCCCGAATCGAGGCGTTCGGGATCCCACTCGGGCAGGGCCTGGAGTGCCGCCAGGGCGGGAAGGATGACGAGGAGGATCGTGGCCAGGCGTGGAGTCCGAAGCAGCAGCATCGTCAGGATGGCCGCGCCGACGATGAGCGCCGCCAGGGCGAATCGGAAGACCATATGCAGGTCGAAAAAGAAGAGCAGGATGTAGCCGCCCAGGAGGGCGCCGAGCAGCGAGCCCAGCGTATTCCAGCTATAGAGGCGCCCGGCCGTGGAGCCGAGATCCCCGAAGGTCTGTCGCAGATGGTGGAAGAGCAGTGGAAGCAATGCCCCCGACAATCCGATGGGAATGATCAGGACGGCTGCGAGACCCAGGAAGGAAAAGAATTGAAAGGGATAGAAGGCGGCATCGGTGGATCGAAACAGGCTTCGAATCACATGGGCGTAATAGGGGGCGTCGGGGATCCAGTGATATAGAAGGAAGAGACAGAGAACGAGTCCCCATTGGGAAGCCAGGATGATCCAGCCCGAGATCCGTTTCAGCCCCGAAACCACCAGGCTGCCGATCGCAATGGAGAGAACGAATACGGCGACGACCATCGCGAAGGTGAAGAGCGACGCCCCGAAGGAGAGCGCTCCGAGTCGATTCAGGAGCGTCTGTAGCGTCATCATCGCGAAGCCGGAAAGGGTGGCGACAGCGATCAGGCCGAAGTAGCCCTCGACGCGAATTCCATCGCCGGCTGGGGCTTCCGATGATGTCGCATCGCCCGGGGCCGACTCGAATTGGGGCTGAAATCGATCCAGAAGTACGAAGAGGCCGGCCGCCAGGAGATTGAGGCCGCCCATCGCGTAGGAGGTGTGATCGAGTCCGAGCAGGGGAATCAGGCAGAATGCGGCGACCAGGGCGCCCATGAAGGCTCCCGCGGTATTGAAGCCGTAGACCCAGGCGTGAATTCGGGTGGAGTCCTCGATACTTCGCGAGAGGGCCAGGGTGAGGATCGGAATCGTGCCACCCATCAGGATCGAGGGGGGGGCGAGGAGGAGCGTCGAGAGCAGGAGGTCGAATAGGAAACTCAGCCCGGCGTTGCCATGGGGAAGAAGTAGCGAGAGATCCTGCACGAGGCCGAAGAGG